>Ga0209367_1001535_pt1 | contig 28618 bp, 19 predicted proteins | sample WorMetLIZISLAND2_FD_187412 | JGI IMG/M metagenome (GOLD analysis project Ga0209367, IMG submission 187412) | Marine gutless worms symbiont microbial communities from Max Planck institute for Marine Microbiology, Germany - Olavius geniculatus... ...
CCTATGGCTGATGTGTATTATGGTCCCGATGGGCCAAGTCCAACTGATATGCAATTTTCGAAACTATAACTACTGAACTGGAAATGCTATAGGCTTTCGCGCGTCTCGTAAGCTTTGCTCAAATTTCTTGTTCATAAAGTAACAAGCGCCATCAAGTTGTGGTTTTATGACGATTATTTGTAATAAAATTTGTTGATATTAAACCAGCTAAACCAAGATTGCTGGAGTACCATTTAAAAATGTATCAGTGTTCCGGTTTTTACGCGCGAAAGCAGCTACCGCTTTCAGCGCAATCTTAGCCATCGCAATTCTGTCTGTCCGTCCGTCTGTCACACGGGTGGATTAGTGAAAAACGGCACAAGATAAGATCACCAAATCTTCACCGTCGGCTGCCAGGAAGACTCTAGTTTAAGGAACCGTAAAGCTTATCCATAAATTCGAAGGGGGTCAGCCCGAACGAGGGTGCTAAATGAAAGGGGCGGCAAAATTTGCGATTTTTGGCCAATAAGTGGCTGTATCTCAGTAACGGTGCGAGATAGAGCCTAGGTTACTATTAATCACTAATAAAAAGTCGTACACTGGCTCTCGATTGGCGCCAAATACAATGACGTTAAACGCCAAAATATGGGGTTTTATGGATTTTTTGGCAATTTTGGGCTGCAACATAGGTCTACATCATTCACAATGTGGCGCCACGTAACTACTGTTATGCGATCTAGATAGAGAATTTGGTATTTGTATATTAACTTAGCGTGAACACCCCAATTTTCAGCTAAACTACTGAACCGGAACTGCTATAGGCTTTCGCGCGTCTCGTGAGCATTAGCTCAAATTTCTTGTTTAAACACAGTAGCCTACAGGCATCAAACAAGTCCACACTGCACATAATATGTACCTGATAATATTTGCACAGACATTTAATATGACATTTGCTGCTGACATGAGATAATCGCTCGATCAAATCGCTGTTGCATGGACGATGGCAAAAAAACCCGGTTCATGAAAGAAACTAAGTGCGAGAAGCAAAAAAACACATCGATGATAACAAATGCAGTAGTAACACAAAATGTTCATCTCTATACAGTCATACGTGTGCATATAGCGCTGAAAGGCATGCTGCGAACATTCACCGTAAAAATAGCCGACATTTACACACACTCACAAACGTGGTCATTACCTATCACAAATAGACACACATAGCCTAGGGCGTCTATCCTCATTAACCATTGGAGCAAGTTACGCATATCCTTCCCTTTCACCTTTCACCTCTTCTCTCCTTAACCTTTCCTCACACCTTTTCCTTTACTTGACTCTCTTCCGAAGGCATTTTCCCTAAATCTAGCCAGAGGGGGGAAAGGTGGAGAGTGCTATCAACTCTTTCAATAGGGTCTATTATTCAATAGGGTCTATGTTATTATATCAGAGGGAAAACTGCCAACCACTCCCTGTCAAAAATATATAAAATAATGAACACCCCATTTTCGGAAAACTTTAGGTACAAAATTGAAACTTAGAGCACCAAGATCTCTCCTGTTGGACTTCTACAGTTGTCTGTTGAAAAACTGCAACGTCATGCTCGGCCCAAACAATTAACCCACGAAGCTGTAGGGGTCTGGCAAAAAGACGTATTATGGGACATTCTGGGCACAAAAGACACATTTTGCAGCAAGCTCTTGATTTACGAACAGCAATAATTCCCCCACCCTTATATACACAGGACTGAAAACTTTTCATCGTATAAACATTTACTGCAAAGTTTATAGGGAGCAAATTTTCCCGCAATCCGTAAATCTCTTTTCCCTTTAGGCTTCTCGGTTTCCTTTTGTTGTCTTTGCGTGAGCTCCAAGGAGATTTCTCCAAGGTATATACACCCGCACAAATGTACACAATAGTTACACATAGTGCTTGCAATCTCAGGACTGACTTCTTGTTCTCAATGCCGTGATTGCAATCACTAGTTACACACAGATTGTATGGAGCCACAGTCCTGCTGTATGCTTGGCTGTCTGACAGAAACCATCCATTGAGCAAAAATTCACCATAAACACACACAGACATGTCTCACATTGTCTTATTCACCGGTGGATTTTTCCCAATGCACCAGCTGGATTACCAGCTAGCATTATATAATGCCGAATAAGCTAAATATGGGATCTTAAAGAAACTTGGCTGTAAAACTGTTTTTCGGTTCAACACTTCGTACTTGTCCTTCCAATTGTTTTTTTGCTGAATTTTCTATTCAGGTAGCAACGACTTGATTTCGGTGGTAGTTTGATTGGCATCAATTTAACTGTAAGGAACAATATTATTGTAGATGGTACTGTAATGTTGAAAATGTGGTATTTTTTTATCACGAACATACATTACATTTGGTATTTTTTCTTCAGACAAATGGCACTGGCAATCCCAATGCACTGGTGTGATGAACAAAACAATGCGACAACATGAAGCATCATCAACAACTGTTATACGGAAAAAGCTAGGGTTTGATGCACGCAACAATTCAGCTTACAGCTTTGGAACTTGGCCCTGCCTAGAGCAACAGCAGAACAAATGGCCAGACACGACAATCTACGGTGACACTAGAATGATCTATGGCACTAGCAAATTACTGGCCAGTCACAAAAGATCCTATTACCGTGCAAAACGACGATGATAATGATCATAAAATAGCATTTTTTTTGTATTTTCTATTTTTATACCAATATGTGCTGACAGTAGACAATGGCCCAAAGCTCAAAGCTTCGGCCTGATAGCAAGATACATGATTTTCTGTTCTGGTTGTACATATAATTTTTTTTGCAGACAACATTTTCACTTTATATGCTCAAAATTAGAGCTGTCCAATGACTACTATATTAATTATTGGAATTGTGTGACTAATTATTTTAAGCTAAGAGACAGTTTGACCGATTTGGGATGCCAACCGATGATAATTTTGGTAATGTTTGATTTCTGTTTATGTACACTGGCAAAGCTACTGTAAAAGCTGTTGCAAAGCAATTTTTATTCCTGTGTAATGATTTTCAACAGAATTTTAATCTTTCAAAATCATGATTAATTCTTCCGCATATGGAGTATTAATTGGACAGCTCTACAAAAAGTAAAACAAAATCGACATGCAATATCCATAGTTCACTTTTGTGTTGAATAACCGAGGCAGACAGAGGATAAAGCATCAGATTTTGACCCCAAAAAAATGTCTTCTAACTTTTGAACCCCAACGACTGCTCAAAATTTCATCACAATCTAGTAAAAATTGCAATCATAGAGTGACCACCAACAGCTGCTAGAGATGTTATTATTTACCTGATGGCATGTTACAGCAATGAGACAAATAATTAATTCTCCAGTCAGTGATGTCATGCCTAGCCTCAACGCCAAAGACTTGACAGCCAAGGCCTTGCCCTGTATCTTCTAGAACTGCTAACGGAACACTTTTAATAAATCAGAGCAGAATGGCAAACATCTTATTTGCAAATGATCACAATTTGAGACAATCAAAAGAAAACTTTCTACATACACGATGCATTTTCCTTGTGTTTTTAATGTTGTTCTACAGTTTATTAATAAGCATAATGCAAATTTGCTTGCCACGTTTCAATTTTGTAAAGATGCAAATATTTAAGCAGCATTTTGGAGGATTTTCTAGCTTTAACGTTTTGCCAGAGAACTGTAGATATGATGATCTGCCGTCCTGCCCTTGCGACGCTGTAAAAAATAATCACAATAATCAGCTATTTATCGTACAACGTACACTACACTGCGCAGAGCGAGATTAACGATGGACGTCTGGTGTAAAACCCAACAACTGTCTACTGTACCATGAATAACTTTGGACAAAAACTGTTAACGCTGTCCCAGAGATGGAACTGGGACATGATCTTTGACCCATGACCCGACCCAGTGGCTTTTAACCCGGTGACCCGACTCAGGGTTCCCACACCTTTACTGACAAATAATTCCAGGACTTCTCCGAGAGTTTCCAAAACAGTTGAGACGTTTTTCTAAAACCTTCTCAAAACGTGCCAACATATAAGTATAAAGACAAAAGTTCAGCAGTTAGTTAGCACTTAGTGCATACACAACATAGAGGGTGACCACTTTGCAGAGCACACAGGATTCCTAGACTTTTTCAGCAGAGGAGGCAAAAATTCATCGATATACTGTTTAATGCCAAATCAACAATCATCGCTTCAGTGCTTGGCATTAGCAGAAAAATCTGAATGGAAAATTATTTAACAAATGTAGCTATAAATGCAATTAATGGTGCAGATATTCACGAATCAATATTCGTGGATATCGAACTGATTTGAATGACAACAGATTTTGTGTCATCAGAGTTTAACTGTGTAATAAAACTAATTTCAGTTTTCCCCGGATATTCCCTAACTTTTTCATTTTCCTTGACGTTTCGCTGACCACTTTGAAATTCCCTGACTTATGCCAATTATTCATGTTTTCCAGATGAGTGGTCACCCTCAGCATAATCCAATGCACAAAGATCTTTGTAACGTACACAGAATGCCAAATATTTTGAAATTTATCCTACCATTGTATTTCAGTAAGTAACAATTGAGGCAAGTTGCCCCATCACTCCATTTCCATTTCTTTTCTCCTCCCACTTTTCTTTCCTTATCTTTCCCTTACTCGTTTCTTTTCCGGTGGCATTTTCCCCAAATTCCCAAAGCATTGTTTATTTCAAACCCTTCCCTCACCCCACCCTGTAAAGTCATCAACTATCCAAGATTTTCATTTTCCACAACTTTCCAGGTCCTGGAAAATCAAGGAAAAATATCCGGAAAGCATGGGAACCATAAATCTAAGTCGGGTCACGAGTCCCCGTGGCCAGAGTCGCCCTCGCAGTCTGCGCCGCCCTGCGCACTGTTGTCGTCATTTTCAATGTCGTCGTCATCGTCAACATAGTCGTCGTCGTCATCATCGTCGTAGAAATCTACGTCAACCGACGCCGAGGCTGCGAGGCTTCCGCTGCTGCTGTTTGTCTTGCCGGTGATGCAGTACTCTTGTAGAGTCATCGGGACAGTTATGCCGTCCTTCGCCGCATCCGCCTTCGTTGCTAGCACTTGTTTCCTGTCAATAGAATCGATCAAACTGAATACGTAAATTATATCACAATGTTGAGGCAGACAGGGCAACAGTGCTGCTGTTTGTCTTGCCAGTGATGCAGTACTCTGGCAATGTCATCATTGGGATGGTTACGCCATCTTTTGCTGCATCGGCTATCACTAGCACTTGCACAACCAAAACACAGGCTGAAAGAGAGCTAATGCTGATCAGCTTTCGCTGACAACGTTGGCACCAACCAAGGTACATAAGGTAGCATACAAAGGTAAAAAAGGTAAAGGTTGTCAATTTGTATAGCGCATCGTCGCAAACACGCCTCTAATGCGCTTTTGTCACTAACCAGAGCCGCCTGCCACATGGCCACCGTGTGCAGCCTGCAGACACAGGCTGGCGCAGCGGCCAGCTAGGCAACCCCAGTCAGCTGTACCAAGATCCTCACCTTCTGTAACCCATGTAAATAAGTTACTACTCATTTTACCATCCCGCGGAGGGTAGAAGGCTAAGTCGACCTAGCTGGCAGGCTTCGCACCGAGATGGTTTACCTGCCCACAGGCACTCACCCATCGCAGTACTAACCGGGCCCAGCGTAGACTAACTTCGTTCCAGCCGAAACGCGTTACCAACTACGCCACGCCACCAGCATACATCAAGAAATTAAACACCACTCTACCAGTTACTACAGAAACAGCAGCTTTTCTTGCCCGCAGCACTCACTTTCTTCCAGTCATCATTGACATATTCACTGAGAATCAGCATGGCAAACAGAACAGCAAATAAGCAGCATGGTCAGACAGCAAGGCAACAAAAGAGTTGTACTGTACAAACTAAGCCTCACATGCCAGAAAAACAACTAACACTCAATACAGAAATACACTCCAAGCTGCACAAATGTAAATTATCCAGCAATCGGCCTGATACATATACTTTTTGACTTGATCTGTTTCGACTGAATCTAAACTATTTCAAGATCCAGCCCAGCCCAAACCGTTTCACTGACTTCATACAAGAGAGATATCGTTACAGTACATGGTTCCAAGAATTGAAATCCATCGAGATTTGCTACCAAGCTTACAACAGCCAAATCACGTCTCCAGTGTGTCTAAATTGAAGTCATGGGGAGGAGACAGCTGAACATATACTTCTCTTCCGCCTAACAGTCAGCAAAATGCCAACGATACTTTGGTGACATCATGGACGTGTTCCAGGACAGTAACAACCTAGTGTATCTCTTATGAAACAACAAAAAAACCATCAGAACATCGCGGGCATACATATACGTATACTAAGGAGAAATAACCTGATAATATTTGCATAATCTTTTTCCTTTCCCTTGCCATCCCGCCACTTCCGGAAGGCGACAGATGCGTCGACGTTGGCTGGTGACGACGTGTTGGGCTCGTTCAATAATGATATGATGCTCAGCAGAATTGTCCTGTGCATATATAGCACGCAATCCAATGTGTAACTAATGTCAACGATAATAGATTGTCTACAGCTCCTAACGATAACCCATCTCAAACCTGTGAAGAGCCACCTGAAATACGAAATTACACATTACCTAACACCTAAATTACCCACCACCTAACACTTATTTTCCACCTTAACTATTTAATTTATAACAAAGCACTACATAATTTTAGCCTCTTTGGAAAAAATATCGAAATTGGTCGAAATTACAGGGTGGGCCAAAAAAACCGGACCTGTTTAAACATTGATAACTCAGCGGTGGTTAGTGCTAGAAAGACGAGTGATACGTCAAAAGTTTCAGAATGCTGTAAAGAATAAAAGACAAATTTGCATAGTGAAACATTTAAATATTCTTTGCCTAATTTACATAAATATTTGCCACTCCCGAAATTCTGCCAAATTGACTGTAACACTTGGATTTAACAAGGATATTTGAGCTTTTATAATTTAGCGATGTTTATTGATGGAAAGACATGTAATATGCCAAAAGTTTCGAAATTGTGTACAGAAGAAGTGTACAACTTACATGTCACAGCATTTAAATATTCTTTGCCTGATTTACACAAATCTGTCCTACCCCTAAAATGATGCTAAATTGGCAGTAACGTGTGAATTTAAGTTGATTTTCATTCAGCATACAGTGATATATCAACGATCATTAACACATACGTTGAGTTTAGATGAAATTCGACATAGGCAGTTGTTCAGCTTTTGCATTCATAACTGTCATCAGTTTTTTAGGCAGCTGATCAATCGATGGAGTCAATGTGTTCAGGATCAGCTCAGCCCAGCATTCGATTAGCATACGTTTTAGCTGGTCAGTTACTGAAATTTTGTGGCCGTGTTATCTGTTACAATGCCCCCACATTGAATAATTCACAGAATTTAAATCTGGACTTTTTGGCAGTGAGTTTTTGAGTTCAGTGAACTTGGGCACATGGGAGTGCAGGCAAATACCTAATTTCAGAGGGTAATAACGATTTATGCAAATTAGGCGAAGAATATTCAAATGCTTCAATATGCAAATTTGTCGTTCATTCTTTACAGCATTCTGAAACTTATGACGAATTACGCGTTTTTCTACCGCTTACCATCACTGAGTTATCAACGCTCAAACAGGTCCGGTTTTTTTGGCCCACCCTGTAGATGAGGTTTTGACAAAGATAATTTTAGGCAGTTGATTTTTAGACACAGTGTATATTCTGTCTACTAATGGTTGGTGTTGTTGTGGTGGTAATGCATAGTGTCAAATGAATGAATTTGCTCTACGCCATGCCTGGTTAGTAAAACTAATTGAGCGAGTGATTACTGACAGGTAAACCATCTGAGTATAAAACCAGCCAGCCAAGTTGACTCAGCCTACTATCCCATGCACTATGGAACAAGAAATCTAAGCTAATGCTTATGAGATGTGTGAGAGCCTATAGCAGTTCCTGTTCGCAAGTAATCTTGGTCTATCGCTATACATTTCGTCGCAATTCACTTTTTTGCAGCAAAAAAATCGCCAAAAAATCACTAAGAACCAATATTTTCAAGGTTCAAGGCCATGTAAGGTCATCGATGCTGACATTTCTAAGAAGTTCATCACTAGTGCTTGTTATGATAAGCAGCATGTCTGTGCATATCTGCAACTATTTTCATGCTAGACAAGCCAACAAAGGATAAATAACCACTTTTTAGAAGGGTACCCCTCTTTGATACCCGTTTGCGCAACCCTCCTTGAACGTAGAGGGTTCGTACTTGGGACTGCTAAAATCCACATTCAATGCTGAAAATTTCACATGCAGGTTGTTTCAGTCTATCTCCAGCCATTTTGGTGCAATTCACTCTTGGAATGTGTGTCACAGCCCAAAATCGCGACAAATTTACTAAAACTAAAATTTACTAAAATTTACTAAAACTAAATTTTGAGGGTTCAAGGTCATTCAAGGTCATCGATGTTGACATTTCTAAGAAGCTTGTCACCAGTGCTTGTTATGGCAAGCAGCATGTCTGTGTCTATCTGCTACCATTTTCACGCCAAACAAGCCAATAGCGGTAAAATAACGTCTTTTTAGGGGGTGCTCCTTTTGCCCCCTCGTTTAAGGGGATCCCCTTTACCCAGCGGCATGAAATTTTGCCACAAAATACTAGAGGCTATCATATGGTGTAACCCCAAAATCTCTATCTCACCTGGTCTTACATGTAGATTGGTACCGGGTCGTGACAAACGAACAATCACAGACAAACAGAGGGACAGACAGAATTACCGTAGCTAATACATGCAATAGCTATGCTAGCTCTCGCACGTAGAAATGAATATAATCCTATATGAGCTCAGTAGTAATAAATGGCAGTGGAGAATGTAGTCACTATAGCTGGACCTGAGACTCGAGCTGATTGACTTGGTCCAAAGATTAGTGGCCACCCGGCACTCGCTCAATATTCATCAAACGAACTGGCCAAACTCTTGCAGTTCCTCTCCACATCAAAAACATCGATTCTGCTCTGGTTTTTCACAAAGCCCTTGAGACTCACCTGTTTCCTAGTTGACATCGTAATGCCATATCAGCCTCTCTGTGCAGATGTGTGGATAGGGCACTATAACGTTTATTACGATTGCGATTACGCAGTGGCAGTGTCATGATGACACTGCACAGGGTGGCCACTCTCCAGTCATGATCAAATTCCCTGACTTTTCCAGACATTTTAAGGGAACATAGACGAAGTATCGCCCCTCGCAACAGCAGCGATATGACGTCTATTGGCAACAATTTTAATTATTTTCAGAGAATTAACTGACCAAATTTAGTGCTGGTTAAACAATAAAGGCAAACAAAAGCGGCTTACTGGCACCGCAAATATAAAAGTATGGGATTACAAGTCTGCGAGCGAAGCAAGCAGAAAAAATGGAGTTGAATGCAAATATTCAACTAGTAATGAACAATTTTGGGACACTTTTCCCTGACATTTCCCTGACATGTTTCAAATTCCCTGACATTTCCAGGTTTTCCAGATAAGTGATTGCAATAAACATATTCCTTTATGATTACTATCACTATTTTACGATTACCGGTAACTATGTCATTAACAAGTTAATGCAGTATACCGGACGTTTTGAGTGGGATTCCATCGTTCGGATGGCAACTCTCCACTCTGTGGGTCATCAACCGGAGGATGTAGGATTGAGATACACACGTCTCCATTCTAACATACAAGCAAGCATAGCATCAATTCAACTTCAATTGTTAATGTGGAAAACTACAAATATGACAAAGCACATATTCAAATGCAAAAAAGTACAGACGACAAACTGACACCAGAAACCTACTGAAATACGGTCAAAAAGCAAACCACAACAATTCAACATGAAAATCACAGTCAGTCAGCAAAAGCAACCAGCTACAGAAAAGAAAGATAAAAATAAAACAAATCGTCTACATATTCAGATGAGAGATAATACTCTGCACTCCAGTGTTGTGTCTGAATCTGGGTTCAAGAGCCAGCTACACCAACATTAAACTTCTGACTCATCACATCAGTAAAGCAGACACAATGGATTGCAGCAACATCAGTTCCCCAAAGATGAAACACCCAGGCAGATACCCACAAAAACTAGTGAATTTTATAGGGCAAACCCACCCATAAAACTCACCCAAAGTTAATCCAATGTTTGTTTCTTGTTCCACTACTTTACTGATGATAAAATAATTTATTTCCGGCACAACTTTTTGGCACACCTAATTCTAAACCTGTATTTGCAAATTCTTTGACTAGTAAGAATATTTTTTAATGAAGTAAGTAAATTTAATTTATAAAGCGCACAATGTCGGCGATAAACTCGCTGAATCCGAGGCAAAACTCACCAAATCTGAGGCGATATTCAGTCTATGCATTGGGGTGCAAGAAAAACACAAATGAATCGACCAACAAACTTTTTAGCTATAGTTCAAGTTGGTGGTTTAAAAAACCCAAAACAGAAAAAAACAGAAAACAAAAATTCCCAGGGTTGCACTTTCTAAAAAACCTGTTTTTTTTCAACACTAGTTACATGCAAATGACTCATCAACTCAGCTAGGAAAATTGTCAACGACAAATGATCATGTTTAAACTCCAGAGAGTGAATGACTGTATGGATGAAAAACACACACTAAGCACTGACAGTGTGTCTGTGCACTTTGATAAGAGTCAGCAGAGTAATAACGATTCAATGTGAAAAAAACACATCATCTTGTACAATAATCACCAGTAGCGTTATGGCAGCCTGGCGGAGAAAGAGGGCAACAGATTTAATCTGTCAGAAAACTTTCTCGTTGTAAGAAAAATACAAAAATTTGGAGCTAAACTAGAAATCATCCATTTTGGGAAAATTTTGAAACTAATCAAAATTCTGAACACCCATGATGGAGAATTCGCTGAAAAATTGCAACATTCTGCCCCTCAAACTTTTCATCGCAGTCTGTTTTATAATCAAAATTTTACAAACTGTTAATTTTAGAAAACAACTTTTAAAAACCACTTTCAAAAATAATTTTCAAAAATAATCTCTTTTCAACCGGTAACAGCTCTGATTTTCAGTTGATCCCAAAAGTGACTGCACTGTTTTTGACTCATCACCATTCATTCATTTGCTGACAATAAATGTAATACTATGATAAATGCAACTTAAAGAAAACATTTAAAAAAAAAACTTCACCTCATAGATGTTTGGATGCCACATTTTTGTGAGAAATTTCACAGTTGGCGGGGAGTATGGGTAATCATGTGGAAATTTCATCACCGCCTACAACATGTCCAACATGCCAACAAATTATCACTAAGCTACAATGTGCAAATTTTTACATTTTAATCTAGCTACCAGTTGCAACACAAAATTAAAATAATTCATCGATATAATACAGAATAATAGGGCATGTGTGGCTCTTTTTTCCTCTTTACAGAAAACTCCCTGTAGAGCTACAAAACATCACCTGCCACTGGGGTAACTGCAGGTGGAGGAAATCCAGAGGTCTGGACCCCCCATCACCTAGCTTCCAACAGAACAACCCATGAGATTTGCCAAAATCTTAGCTTTTTGGACGGATGAAGGGAGTGGGTGGCAGCAGCAGCAGCAACCAATTGACAACCACTCGACCTAGACACCCAACTCTGAAAACTTGGTGCTTCCCCTCACCTGCCATATGCGATCACTCAGTGTTACCTGCCACCCATTGCAGTCAACATGCTGCATCTTAACTCCAGCCAAGCAGGCCAATTTACCTACTTCAAAGGGATGAAGGGCTGAGATGATTTCAGGTGTTCGTTATATACTGAGACGGTTTAGCTGCCCGGTCAGTCACCCGTCCAAGTAGTAACCACTTGATTGCTCAATCCGACCGAGATAAACTCACAACCTTTCGATGCAGCTCATAGCTGCTAGGCCACTAAGCAATAAGTCTACCGTAAAGGTGAAGGTACCATACCCCAGTATAGAGTGTAGGCACTGGCGGGGTGCTCATCTCCCTTTCTATGGCTGGTAAGCCCATAGGTGGATGAACCACTGAGTCTGTGACGTATGGTTAGTGTGATGCCAGACATATGGTTACCTTCCCAGCCACAGAGCGTCACCACCCTCTGACCAGTACCAAATTATTCTGCTTAGAAACAAAAGCACGTGTGTGAACAATCTGCCACAACCTGGAGTCAAACCTGCAACCTCAGGGTAATGACACAGTACGTATACGCCAAAGGCATAATAGGCGCACGGCCTATTACGGCTGTGGTAGTGCCATTTTGGCTTACCATACCAAGCTCACGGCACCAAAATGTGCGTTTTGACCAAGGAATGGCGACGCATCCATAGCAACATCGATGTCGCAGCATTACGAAATACTGCAAAAATCCTTTGACATGGAGTGATTGGATGCTGCTAAATAATCACACGTGTACTGTCACATCATATTCGTTATTTTTCACAAAACGTAGAGTCCAATTAAGGTGAATTTAACTAGAATTAGTGTGAAGTTTGCGGTTGTACCCAACGAGCTGAACGTACCATTTCGCTCACAAAATAGTTCATGCAAATTGCACTTTGTAATGTGTTTTAGCACATTCTTTATGTAGTGCTAATATAATAATAACACAATAAAGTAAAATAAGTCCAACACAATATTATACAAGCACACAATGCAACGAAAATATGTGGCAAGCGTATGGGGCTTGACGTGTGAACTAGCTTAGCAGATATGGAAAGCCGAAGGAGACCACTACCACAAATACAGCCTATTGCAAATACTACGTGCCTTTGGCGCATAATGACAGTACAGGTCACATGACCGACTGACGACCAGCAAGGATTAAGGAATTGTCAGCTAAACCACTGTCTACAGTGTACAAGTTCGTTAAACGGTCACTTATCCCACTCCAGAGTGTGGCGTAATGACGCCAGTCTGGCCATTCCAAAGGTCCACCATTCTGAAAGACCGCCACCATTAGGGGCAAAGTTAAGATCAGTCTTACAGTCAGTTTGGCGTTTAATAAGTACAGTTTTGTCATAGTCTAAAACAGGTTTTCGGCAGCCCCTTGCAATGTCGGCCCTTTGGAATGGCAGACCCAAACCCACTAACCCTAATCAAACAATGCGAGTCCATGCGCTTTGGTGTGGTAATTAGTCACAGCGTTACAATGTCACATTGCTAAAGAGATCACATGGTGTCAAGACAACTAAAGGGGATGTCAGATGAACGACAAAGTCGGCCGACTTTTGTGGGCGTGGTTTAGTTGCCTGACGAAATCGGTTGACAAAATCGGTGAACCATGACACACAACCGATACTTTCGTCTGCTACTTCGTACAATATCAGATAGCACAACAGCAGAATTCAGATCGAAAAATAATACTTGCATCACTTTTTCTGCATCTAATGAATGGAAATAATAACAAACACAATAAATAACTAAAATAAAAATTCATCTTCCTTTGTTAACAATCACCATGCCAAAATAAACAAAATTTTGTCCGATATACAAAAAGACGGCCGACAAATCGTCGAAGATAGAACATGCTCTATCTTGGCCGACAAAATTGGGCGATTTTGTCGGCCGTTAAAATCAAGCAATTTTTGCATGACACATGACAGATTTTTGTCGGGTGACTTTGTCGTTCGTCTGACATCGCCTTAAGGAATTCCTACGGAATGCAAGATCAACATGACAATTCACGGAACTTTTGTACTCGGTAACTTTGGTTCCTGGGAGCATGACATCTGAAAATCTGCAAAATAACAGAAACAGTCACCTTAAAATATCCGCCTTCATATAGTGTACCCGGGGGCCCGAAGATCGCCACTTGCCATTCGAACATATTGTCTTCACTGGCACGGACTTGGAAGCCTTCGACCGGCTCGTCCATGATCTTTTTGAGTTCCAATTGCAAGGCCCTGACGGCACTCGTAGTAGGCACTCCCAGAGCCATGGCCGCCCACGACTTTCCGAAATTCCGAAGAAACGTCCCCACGGTCTGTTGTGCGTTCAAAATGTGTCGAACGAATACAAGAAATTATAAATAACAACAACAACAACAGAATGTAAACACGGCGATCCGTGAAAATGGCTGGCTACCTCCACGTGACGTCATCAATCGATGTTGCACGGGGTGCAGGGTGACTCAGTAAAAATGATGCGGCTGAGCGTACAGATGGTAGAAACTAGGCACAGTGACTAGTGACAGCGAATATTGTGGAAGCAGACCTAAACGCTATCAGTAAGAAGCACCGCCTGCTTCAAATACTTGTATAATTTTAGTTGCGTACACTCCCTGGCGTACACAAAGTACCACTTACTTACTTACTTACTTATACTCTGGTTGGTCCAAAAATTCAGAAAATTTATTATGGCTACAAAGGGCATTAAAAATGGCGATAATAATAAAATCGTCCAGTAGTTTATTTTGCTGTCTGGTCACATGGTTGATCTCTATAGTCACAAGTTATTTGCCTTCATGCATAGTACGGTGCGAGATAAGGCCTATAGCTGGTTACTATTAATCACTAATAGAAAATCGTATACTGGCTTTCGATTGGCGCCGAATTCATTGACCTTGAATGACCTTAAACGCCAAAATAAGGGGTTTAATGGATTTTTGGCAATTTTGGGTTGCGACACAACGCTATATCATTCACAAGGTGGCGCCACGTAATTGGCGTTGGTGGCGGGACGTAGTTGGTAACGCATTTCGACTGAAACGAAGTTACTCTACGCCGGGCCCGGTTAGTACTACAATGGGTGACTGCCTGCGGGCAGGTAAACCATCTCGGTGCAAAACCTACCAGCTAGGTCGACTTAGCCTTCTGCCCTACGTGGTTTCAGGAACCGTAAAGTTTTTTCATAAATTCGAAGGTGTAACCCCAAACGAGGGCCCTAGATGAGAGGGGGTGGTCAAAATTTGCGATTTTTGGCCAATAAGTCGCTGTATCTCAGTAACGGTGCGAGATAGGGTCTAGGTTACTATTAATCATTTATAGGAAGTCGTACACTGGCTCTCGATTGGCGCCCAATTCAATGACCTTGAACGCCAAAATAGGCCTGGGGGTTTTATAGATTTTTTGGCGATTTCGGGCTGCGAGACACATTGCGAGAGCGAATTGCGCCGAAACCAATTGAGATAGACATGGACAATTAACCTACGTGTGAAATTTTTAGCATTGAACGTAGATTTCGAAGGTTCAAGTCTCGACTTTCTACGTTCAAGGAAATCTGCGCACGAGAGCATCAAAGAACGGTAGCCCCGTAAAAGTCGCGACGAAATGGCTGGAGATAGACTGACAGTTTACGAACAGGAACTGCTATAGGCTTTCGCGCGTCTTGTGAACATTAACTAACATTTCCTGTAATTTTATCTGTTCGCCAAAATCGACGAATTTCGGCAAGTAAAAATATGTAATGATGTTTTATTCTTAATTCACTTCTGGTGGTATAATGCCATTCCTGATCAAATTCTATTTGTGTACTTCGACTTGACTGTAATAAAGGTATTGTATTTTATCCCAAATTCCCGCAAATCTAATCCAACCAGCGACAGAAATTTTCGTTTTGCGACTTCTTTGTATTGTGAGCGCAATAATTTATTATCTAGTTAATTTCTGATGCACAGTATTTGGTAAAACGGCTTGCATATCTTACAACGTATTTGGTTCTGCCCTCTAGGGAATCGGTTTACAACGTCCAGCACTAACTAACGCACTATGGCAAAAATGATTAATCGATTGCATTGATTGACTTATTTGACTAGTTATATTTTGAAGCTCGTGTCTGCATCAGTGCCGGCGAATTCTACTTGTTGAAGTTCCATGGCTGGAAAATTGGTCCGAAAAACCTACGTTGTCAGATTCAAGAGGCAGAAATTTCCAGAACGTCAAAATTGAAGCTTTTAATTCTGTGTTATAAACGTCATCATTTTCAGTGATGCAGTTTAAATGTCAATAAAACTGACATTGTCGTACGTGTGTTATTTTCTTAACTCATACGTCATTCTGCTGAAACTAAATTACAGTTATTAATTATGTCTAAAATTTCAGACAGAATATAGTGATAAGTTTTTGATAAGTTAATTATAGGCCTATAGCTTTTTGTTTTGGGGCCCACTTTTTATTGTTACACGGTGTAATATTTTTAAAAGGCAATAACATTAACTATGCTGCAGGTGCTATGTCTAAGCCACGATACACTACCCTAAGGCCTACTCGATCCCTCTTCCAAGCTTCTCAGACCACAACTAATTCCTATTGTCTGCAATTATCAAAACCTCCAATTCCGTGAAAAGTTTTATTAGCAAAGTAATAATAAGTAGATTTGAATGTTTTTTTTGTATATATGTACAGGGTGCAACAAAAAAGTAGCCCCCTGAAGTTTTTCGCTGTTTTCTCAGCAACCATTTGGAATTTTAATGCAAAAAATTTACAGCTTTATTTAATAAAACCTTCTACATTTAACCGCCGAGCAAAAGCCGATTCGAGTTCTCGATCCCAATGGAACGCAGTATGAATTTTTGGGCCACCCTTACAAAAAATCCGGCCGTTTCTTCTCAAAGATCTCATTTACCAAAGTAGCAAAAAATAACATGTAAGTAGCATTCATACAGCTGTACGTGGAATTTAGATCAGGGATAGCCTACTATCATATCTCATATGCACAGTGGGGAATCGTACCTGTAGAATCGTACCGAGTCTACCGACTCGTTTGTTGGATCGACTTCGTTGTTCTTTGTTGCATCTGCGGCCGATGCGGCAGTTAGTTGCACCACCGGAAGTTGTTATTGTTTTGTTGACAAATGGCGAATGGATAGGTAAATAAAGTAAACGATGGCGAAATTGCTGAAGAAGCACTTCGGACTGGGCAGCAAGAAAGCGGCAGCGAATTCTGGGGGCGGAGGGCGATCGGACTACTCTAGCGCTGGCGCGCAGAAATCTAGCAGCGCTCAGGATTTGATTGCGCAGTATCCGACCCGTGGTCATAGCCAGCCCTCCGCGGTGCTGTCTGCGACCAGTCATCACGAGTATCTGTGTGACACTCATTCGCTCAAGTCCGTGACGTCAGACACTGGTGGCGGGGGTGGTCACTCGCACTGTTGCTGCTGCAAGCATCATGGTGGCGGAGGTCACGCCTGCTCTAGGTGGGTGCACGTATTGATTAACATTCTGTTGTCAGTCTGGCTTCACCCGCCTCCAACTCTAGCTTTAACTTTAACCTGATGGTGTTGGACTAAATTAGGATATTATGCTATCAGCATGTATTTAGCAACATTGGACAAATGAAAGCGTTGATAGTGTTTTCTTTGTTGTTTTCAACATTTTTGGTGAACAGTTCAGTGTTTGGCGTTGTCACAAAAGTTCCTGTTTTTTATCAGGAAGTTTAAGAAAGTGATTTTGGCTTAGGGTTGAGGTTAGGGATAGGGTTATTTTACGGTCGATGATTAGCAAGGTTATGATATACGCCATATGTTTAGGGTTGGGGCTAAGGGATTTTTGTGATAGATAGCAACTTTACATACCATGCCAAACTTACAACAATGTTTTTTTTGTTGTTAGCAACATTTTATCATGAATGATTTGGTATGTAGAAAAATGTTGTACAATTTGTAAGTAACTCATGACAGCCTGGACCATCACCAACCAACCAGGTTTTCCTCTTAGCACTGTAATGATGCTGTGGAACAACCTGCCAGATGATGTGACATCTGTCGAGTTTTTTACAGCTTTTGTCAGCATCTTTATGCTTGCTTTTGATTTTTTTTCCTGAACTGGACTTTTCTGTACTTTATGTCTATAGATTTCTCTAGTGGACCTAGCGTTAGTTTATATTACTTAGGCTACGTTAAAAAATCCCAGATTGATCGACTGAGTGATGTATGTCTGCTGTAGGCACCAGTGCAGCGGTGGTCATCGTGGCAGCACAACAAGCAGCAGCGAGTTTGGCGGCAGTGGATGTCGTTCTCTCATCCATTCTAGTTCTGTTGTCGAGGAGTCAACGATGGATGTCTTTGACGACACACCTTCTGACGTTACCGATGTCACAGAACTGGCGCTTCCTAGCAGTGATGCATGGCAACACGAACAGGTACATCAGCTCGTACATTGTGTGTGGCTTCAGGTGGTTGATGTTCTTGTTTTTTACGTGCGACAGCAGAATGCTTCCCACGTCTTAGCTATGGCCTGGGCATTCGTCTATCCGTCCGTCCATGTGTCACACTTGTGATCTGCGTCAAAACGGTGCAGGCTGAGATTACAAAATCTTCACTCTGGACTGCATCAAGTACTCTAGTTTATCGTGACAAAATTTCATGCTCTTGGGTGAAGGAGTTGTATTTGAACGAAGGCATCAATTATGAGTACCCCCCTAAAAGACATTATTTTGCCGATATTGGCTCGTATAGTGTAAAAACAGTTGCAGATGGATACAAACATGCTGCATATCATAACAAGCACTAGTGACGTGCTTTTTAGATTTATCAACATCGGTGACCTTGCATGGTTTTGAATCTGACATAGAGGGGTTTATGGTGATTTTTTTTTGCAATTTCGGCTTGCAACACACATTTTAAGAGTAAATTACACCGAAAAGGCTGGAGACAGACCTGGACAACCTGCATATGAAATGTTTAGCATTAAACGCCAATTTCAGCAGTCTAAGTTGCAACCCCCTAGGTTGAACGAGGTCTGCGGAGGCATGAGTCAAAGATGGCTATCCCCTAAAAGTGGCTATTTTACAGAAAGCGAAATATGTGTCGAAATAAACAGAAAACCTGAAAAAAACATCCCGACATTATCTATCGTAACTTGAAAAAAAGATTGTCAGATTTTAATAATTTGTGGCAGAAATATTTCTGACACAACTGGCTATTAAATAGGTGTTTTAGTTTCCACCTCACCCACCATCTGCTTTTGCACTGCCTGGGAGAAGCAGATCAAGCATAATATGTGTTAAAATGAATGAAATAATGTCAGTAAATTCCATCTATCTTAATCTATGGGCCCCAACATTTGGTCTGTTACAAGGTTTGACTGTCATGCAGCAGTGTGTCTACCAGATGAAATTTAAGAAAGTTTGTGAAGTCACGAAGCGACTGGTACAGCCTGGATTGGTCTGGAGCAGAACATCATTCATGCTGTTGTCAATGAATGGAGAAAGAGTCTCTTTGCCTGTGTTTGTATAATGGGCCAACGCTTCAAGCAGTTTTACTGCAGACAGTTGAAAAATGGACAACTGGATGAAATGTCAGCCAAAATGTCAGAAATGTGAACAAAATGTGTTTTTACATGTTACGTAAGTTAAGCAGTCACATCACATTGGATAAAAAAGTGAAATTTTGCTGGTTATGTTTTCCCCAGGTAGTGCAGAAACAAACATTGGGTGAGGTGGGAAACTGAATGGTCATTTGGTGGCAAATTGTGTGAGAAATATTTGTAGCAAAAATTATCGAAATATGTTGATTGGTTTTTATGTTACAGTCAAAAATGTTGGGGATGCTTTTTTTGGGATACAGTGTAGTGTGCTTAGTAAATGTACTTATTTAGACTGCTTGTATTTATTAAGGATACAGTTGCTCGTTGTGTTTATGGTTCTGGTGTCTTCAGAAAGCACCTTTATGGAGTCAGAATAATGATAATTTGTAAGGATTAATGATCTAAATCTGTGCACAGCCTGGGCACTGTGTTTAAAAATAGACTCTGTTAAACTAGTTGGGCTTTGTGGAAAATCAACTGGCGTTTCAAGGTTGTGGCATTTTTGGTGGCATTACGTTAAATTTACCAGTACCTAGTCTTCTGTAGGGAAGAACTTTTTAAGATAGATGAACTCAGTATTATTGACATGGAATGAAATTGTGTGTTATGCGAAGATGGCTGCTTGATATAACTGAGAATATGTGAGCATTTGCATATATGCAGTTGTCATTGCTAGGATAATTGTTTATTCATTTGTGCCTTGTGATGCAGTTGGCGGTTGCTGCCCCACCGCCGCCAGTGCTGGATGAATACTGTGATCCTGTGGATCTAAAGAAACATGGTCCAGCCAACGATGAAGTCGATCTACGAGGAGTCTGTATTCCCAATCACTCGCTGCTAGATGACGACTATTCTGTCCCGTACGAAGTGAAGAAAATTCTCAGTGGTAAGTAGTTGTTGTTGTGTTTTATGAAGAAATTGAATATTAGGATTGTCTTGTGTGTTTCGAACTGTATTGTTTACTATCGTTGTGTGTGCATATGCACCCTTGATTCATTCACAACATGGTGCTATATAAATGTATTTTGATTGATTCGTTGATTATTAGGTCACCCGGAACGATAGTCCAGATGCAGACGGCCTTATGTTTTGCTGCTGTACTACTTTTTTTCAACACCAGTTTTCTGAGGTCTCTCCGCCAGTCACCGCGAAATTTTGCCAGACGGTTGAAAGCATGTTTAATGTTATAATCCGTGTCCAATTTAAATTTGGGGGCCTGCTTCTAAAAAAATTTGGGACAAAACATGCCTAATTTGGCCTGATTTCGGATCTCTTCCCACTTTGAGCACGAATATCTCTGAAACGGATATAGATATCCAAGATCGGAAAACTAGGTGATCGGCAGCGTTTTGTCCCGGTTGAACAAAAAAAGTTTGATGAACTTTGGTCCACTAACCACAGAGATTTAGAGGTGCAGTCATGCCCACAAAATCAACTTTCGGAAAACCATATTTTGGCCCCTAGGTGGTGTTGTGCGCTGAAATTTTAACACATGCTATAGAATGTCCAAGGCTTGAAGGCTTGCTAGCCCACACCTCTATGGGGATGGGGGTTTTCCCAACAATTTTTTTCAAAAAAGGTCAAAAATTGGTTTAAAATGTAATGTTTGGGCTTCAATAACTTTGGGGAAAAGAGGGCATAGCTTTGCAAAACTTTGCCACGTGACGTACCACAAGGCAGGGTTAAAAACTGGCCTTGAACTTTTGGGTTCTCTGCCCCCCTAAAATTTGGGAGAGCAAAAAAACGTCCAAAACTTGATGCAATTTTGTACAACTTTTGACTTTGACCGCGAATATCTCTGGAATGGGTCTGGATGTTGACAATCTTAAACAAACTTAATCAACAGCTATCCCTTTCGAGTTGAACAAAAAAAATTGGTGAACTTTCATCCATTAGCAGCAAAGTTCCGTTGGCCTATGTGTACCCACTAAAATCGACTGTGCACACGATTTTAGACAACTTTAGACTTTGGCAGCGAATATCTGTGAAATGAATCAAGGTAGTAACAATCGGAAACAAACTTCATCGACTGCCATCTATTCTGCATTTGACAAAATGTATTTGCTGAACTTAGGTCTACTAACAAAAAAGTTATAGGGGCGGATGTTGACTCACCCTAAGTCGACAGTGTGCGTTCTGTATATGCTAACGTATTAAGAGTTCGGGCCACGTGACTTTGATGCGAGGGAAATTTCAACTCCAAAACTTTTTCCCCAGTTGTCGGACTTACAGGCAGTCTCACGTTGGGCTCTGCCCCATATTTCTAGTTTTGTCTAGTCATATGCACACACATTTTACTAGTTGTTATTATGGCCTGTTTATGCGTTTGAAGTAAATTTGGAAAAAATATGGCCAGTTACCATAGCTATGAAAAGCAGGAGCAAGGTTAGTATTTTTGATGTTATAGAAAGTGAAGTCAGTACCCAACTGTTGCTTCATTTGTGAAAAATTTTGCTGATAGAAGAACCTTGTTTGTTATCGGGAACAGATTAATACCAAATAATGACATTTTTATACCTGTAATAATGTGTAACTGCTTTTTCCAACTACAGTTTTTCTGACATTAGCCAGATTAGTAAAACATAAACATTATGTGGCCATAGTCAGTTTTGTGCTGTCGAATATTCTGCACCGTTGTATTCTATGATTGTCAGTTAATTTTTGTCAGATGCAAAGCTGCTGGAACGGTTTCCGGAGAGTGAAAATGACGACAGGTCGGGAAAACCAGCAGTCAGGGATTTCAATGAGCCACATGAGTGGCTTGCGATGTTATCCTCCAGCGACCAGCATCAAAACCACCAGACTACGTCGAACCAACAGACTCCACTCATGACCCCCAAGAAAGTTGCTTCCCGACCGAACACTACCACCCGTGAAAGTCAGAACCCCAGTAAACTGTCCTCACCTCAGAATGAAGAACGGATACAGATAGCCATGGGTGATGGACAGCAGTCTGATAACTTCCAGCTGGCTGATGATTTGGTGGAGGACAACATCGTGGCTTCGGTGACAGTCGACGTCGACAAAGATGGACCCATCCAGCTAACGGATGGAGATGGAAATGAGCTTGGTGCAATGATGGTTTCCCTTAGTGTTGAACTTGATTCGGAAGATACCATTCTGCCATCCTCTGATTTTCGCAGGCCGGAGCCAGTTGCTGTTGTGACCTCTCCATCAAAGGCTTCGGCAGCTGGTTCGAAGTGTAAGACTTCGTCGGCTGTCCATCATAAGAACTGCACCATACCGAAGCATGCACACGGCCGGAGTCACTCGACCAAAACGGGTAAGTTGTGATTGTCTTTAGTAATATATTTATTCGATGGAATTTCTTCTTGCAGTGCAAGCAGTTTTGCTTATAGGTACACATTTTTTCATATTTCTTTGTTTGTCATTTGTCATATTTGTGCGCCCAGCTTTAACTGTTTGACAGATATAGATGCCATTTGCCAGGTACACATACCAATGACACATTTTGTTAGATTGGGTCTCTGACCCTCTAGGGAAAGAGAGATTTTGGGGTTAAACGTGCAATTGCAAATTGCTGCCGCCACCTAGAGAATAGTGAGTGAGTGAGTAGGGTTTATCGTCTCACCCGACACGGCACAGGTCATTTCGAGGACAAATTTTTCAGGCAATGTACATACTCGTAATAATGGAACAGTAAGTTTAACTTTTACAGAAACACAAAAAACAACCTAAACCTAAAATTGTAAGAACTCTCCATTACGTGTGTGCAAAACGTGCATATCTAATTGACAGTAATGGCAGTTCTAATCAGTCGTCAATCTTAGAATGCTGTCTATTGGAGGAGGGTGGGCCATTTGGACAATAGAAATGGGGAGAGATTCAGCCTTTTACCGAATTATTTTGTTCCTTGTTGTTTAACAGATGCCATTGCTGGTGACACCGAGACGTCAGCCAATGCAGCAGCAGCAGCAGGTGTAAAGGAAATGATCGATGTGACTGTGGCCCTGGAACAGCAGAGGTTGGTTGGTCTGACTCAGTTCTTTGTTGCACTTTTGTGCGCTTGCAGGATTTTGTAAAGAAAATTAGTCAGATTCTGATGTGTAGACAGCGTGCTTATTCGGTGATTTGATGCTGTTCTTTAGATTGCAGGAAGAGTGCATGGCCTGACGAATGTCTTCATCAATGTGCTTTATGAGTTTGCTTTTCGATGGATCCTGCCTGGCATGCAGTATTGGTCTTGTTTACGTCGGTGCAGTGTTATGTGTTGTTGTTAACCCTTTCGGGACGAGCTACGTGGAGTCATGTACTTTGTAACTGCTCACGCGGCCGTGCTATGTAAAGGGAAAGGTAAAGGTGCCATAGCCAAACTGGAGCATAGGCGGGGTGCTCATCTCCCTTCCTTAAGCCTTTGAGCCCGTAGGTGGATAAACCACTTAAGTCCGTGACGCATGGCCAGTGCGATGCCAGACCTATGGTTACCTTCCCAGCCACAGAGCGTCACCGCCCTTTGACCGGTACCAAATTATATAAATTATAATAAGTAGAGCTGTCAAGGCGTTAATTTTTTTAACGCATTAACGCAGTGCGTTAATTTTTTAATGCATTAATTAATGCGTAAATTAACGCACGCAGTCCCGTCGAGATGGAGAGTAGGAAATAAATTACCCCGGGCCCGTGACGTTTATGGGACCCGCCTGTACAATATAGAAAGTTAGAAAAATGAAAAAAAGTTTTAAAAACACATATAATTTTTATTTTTTAAACGTATTTAGACTATTTACTATTTAACTATTACAGTATTTTTATTTTGTATATTGTCTCTTGTCCATCATAGAGCCCATCATTTTGTGATGGACTCTATTGGGTTACGCTTACGCGAATTGCTTGCTTACTGTCTTTTGTCAGTTTCGTGCATATGTTTGTATGTCTGTCTACGTCTGTCTGTTCATTTGTGATTGGTGAATAAATAAAGTCTTGCCTACGTGTCCAGCTTGGTCGTGCCTACGTAGTTTGCCGACGTGCGGAGGACGTCATTTTGCTCATACGGCCTACATAGGCGGCACGTCTCGTTTGGACGTCGTGTGGCGAAGTCTTGGACGTCGTGTGGCGACGTCGCGCCGACGTCCTTTGGACGTCTTGACTGGACGCGAGGAGGACGAGTGTGCGACGTCATTTGACGACGTCGCACGCACGTCCTCCTTTCGTCTTCATTGGACGTCGCCGCACAACCTCCGTTTATAATTAATGCTACTTTGCTTAAACTCATTTGTTTTCCATGTATAATTGCCATGACGTAATCCTTGTATAATACAAGGATTACGCATGTGCGTTAATTTTTTTAACGCACGTTAATTTATTAACGCATTAACGCGTTAATTAACATGTCAGCTGTGACATCTCTAATAATAAGTACTCGATGTGCACTGCAGTCATTGTTCTTACGAGATTAAAATGTTTCTCATGCCTGTAAGTAGTTTGATGATTCGTGGTGTAACGGTAATGGCAGTTCTAATCTTTCCTCTTATACTCCAGACAGTCATCAGTCTCAGAATGCTGTTTACTGGAGGATGGGGGGAGGGTGACAGCAGATACCACGGTCCATCCATTCGGTCGACTTGAGGCGGAGGAATTGTCGATTCTGGACGAGCCGTTATTGCTAAATTGTTAGTGTGATCTAAGATTAAAGTGTTGACATTGTTGTGCCTGTAAAATGGTTTGATTGATTGTTTGATTGTCAGCTGGTACCACGGGCCGCTGGTTAGACGTGAAGCGGAAGAGTTGTTGCTCCAGCAGTCAGAAGGCAGCTTTCTCGTGCGACAGAGTGAAAGCAATAGACTGGACTACTCACTTTCCCTCAAGTGAGTATTGCTTGTGCAAATGCTGTACATTTCAAATTTTCATTGTTATTTATACGTTATCTTTATCGATTAACATTTATGTTATGATCTGTCAGGCAAATGTTGGAAAATGTTATATTTCTGTGCTTTGCACATTTCTACTGTAGCTTTGTGTATGCTTGTGTGATTGACGCTTGCAAATAACGTCCTTTAGTTTGTGGGCTATATTTGTCAAAAGAATCGGGTGAACTCTAGCACCATGAACTCTCGCAGTGCGGTGGTGACAGCACCATGACCGTTGTCGTTCACTAAATTCTGTGTTCCATATTCCAATTGAGGTGGGTAGTCTGTGCTACTGAGAAGATTCAACCATCCCGGTAAATTCTCAGCAAGTGCTGGTTATTGAACAGTCATGAATGACACAACCCCCCTTGCTCATATTTGCTATTACTAGGAGTAACATCGATAATATTAGTAATAATAGTAAATTTTTGCTTATTTTTTGGCATTTGGGTTTAATACATAGGTGGGGCAGGAAGCTGCAGTTTTTTTGACAGAATGTTGCAAGTTTCAAACAAAGGGAATTATGGTTGTTTAGAATTTTTATTTTGCCCTTGAATGTTATTGTCTATCCAATGCTATGCTATACCTTCTGCTTCTCCTTCCCTTTACCTTCCCTTTCTTTTTGCCTTCCTTTTTTTCCTTCCCCTATACCTTTCCTTTTTTCCTTCCCCTTCCCCTTTGCATTACTCTTTCCCGTTTCCCTTTTCTCCTTTCCCTTCCTCTTTCCATTTTTCTTTCCCTTTCCTTTACCTTCCATTTCTTTTCTCCATCCCCTTTCCATTCCTTTTTACCTTTCACTTTCCCTTTCCCTTTTCTTCCTTTTACCTCTCCTTTCTCTTTCTCTTTCTTTTTCCTTTCTTCCATCTGTTTTTCTGTATCCACATCTGTGCGTCCAATATTTGAGGCACCATATCTCCGTAACAGTTCCAGATAGACGCTCGGTCACTATGGACCACCCATAGGAAGTCGACCCCCGGGAGTCAAATGGTCACGTGACCGATGACGTCGCGTAACCCCAAAAGGTCAAACTGGTGACCCCATTATTTTTGAGGTGCCATATCTTCGTAACGGTGCCAGATAGACGAATGGTGACAATGAACCTTTTTAGTAAAGTGCTGGTGACGAATCGAATGGTCTTGTAACTGACAGTGTTTACTGTTTAGTTAAAATAATACAGAAGGATGAAAGGATCATTGCTGCTGTACAATTTAAAATTAAACTGTTTTATTTATTCCTATCGGTCTAAACAGCTCACTGATTATATTTATATGGACATATAATGTAAAGCGTCGAAGTGCATTGGACAGACTTCGTGTTCGTGTGAACATTGTCTTGTTTGCTCCAATTTTTTGGACAATTTTCGACTAGAAGAGGATTTTCCGACAATTTATTGACCACTAAAATTTAGCGGGGGAGGTAAGCAATTGCTCTCAGCATGCTTCCACTGGCCAGTATGCTGCATTAATGCTGTATCTACACTGTGTTCGGAAAAAAGTAACCCTCGGTAATGGAGATATTTTGATATTGATATTCAACAATTAATAATGTTTCTAAGAAAGAATATTTTTAACAAATGTGATGATCACTTTAGCAGTTTATTGTGGACTAAGTGTACAAAATTTTATTTAGATTCATTTAGATCTGACATTTCTATTGTACGATGTCTAGGAGATTACTTTTTTTGCGGACGCACTTTATTACTAACGTGCTATACTTTCGATGTATCAGAAGCTTCGGAGGGGTGCTGCACATAAAGATCGTGTGTCACAACGGTAGCTACATCCTGGGACAGTTCAGTCAGCCGTTTGACAGCGTGCCTCACATGGTGCAGTTCTTCAGCCGCAGCAAACTGCCGATCCGCGGAACGGAAGAGATCTGTCTCATGCATCCAGTCGTATGTAACAGACGGCACTGATACATGGCGACACAATACATTCGTTTGGACAGTCTACTTTTTGTGTTCCCAGTGTTGTACACTGTCTCCTATTGGCTTGCATCTTATGTTAAACATATTGCCAGGGCTAGATTAATTAGGCCTGGGACCTATAGCAGAAAAATAACATGCGGAGCTGTATATCACTTCCATCTAATTAACTACGTTTTCTCCTGGACCCTTAACTTTGTGGTATGGATAATCAGCTCATATGTGGGTCTTTAATAGAGACCTGTCCGCTCGTAGCAGAAATAGCAAATACTGGGCTAATTGCTAATGGTACAAATGTAAACTGTGTGTCCGACAGTACCCATACAGTTGTTGAGCTTTTGCTACTTTTGCGTGAAGGTCGATCGAAACCATATTTTTCAGTTAAAATTGGCCGTAATCAAAACTGAAATCACCTACGTGCACCAAAACTGAAGATGAAGCTGAAAGTGAGTGTTCGGTTTTACTTGAAGCAGAAATTGAAGCCGGATTTCTTGGACATTTGCAGTTAATGTTTATGCAAATAGAAATGGAACAGATTTGAACTTTGTGTGGCTTTTGTTACTGATGCTACTATGTTAATCCAGCCCTGGATAATGGGACCACCATGAAACTGATACCTGTGTCACTAGTGACTGGTACTCTGGCTTTCTGTTAGCACAGACAGTGTTGGCATCAGGGTGACCAATGCATCTTTGACATGATTGACTAATAGCTAGCATTGGTTTGGGTCACAAAGAGATTTCTGTCCAACCCCCTGCCCCCCCCCCAAAAAAAAAAGATCATTTTTTTCCTCTGAATAGCATTTTGCTGGTGCATTTTGTGTAGAATTTTGTCTGACAGATTATGTGAACAATTAAAAACGTCGAAACTGACGGGTGTCACTGCATGGGCGGAAGTGGGATTAATTGCGACAAATTTTCCTGTTGCTGTTGTAAATTGGATAGCTTAGGACAGTGTTTTTCAACCTTTTTGTTGCCGCTGAACCCTACATAAGCGTGAAGGTCACTCGCGGAACCCCATGCATTGATCTGTGAGTCCAGCGGCGTACGCGAGGGTGAAGCTACAGGGTGTCTACGGACTCATTTTTCTAGCAAAGCAGAGCCCCTTGAGGACGACAAAGCAAGCAAATATGACCAATATTAAATTCGACCACATTAACAGGTAGCAGTACGTTATTGTATTTAACGTAACACGACGGGCGAGGCGGTCGTCGACGGCCGCTTAGCCATACCAACTGGAAAAAATTTATCATGCGGACTGGACGTTCTCGTTAAAGATAGGCCTACATGTCTTTTTTAATTTTGCTTAGCATAGTGTTTAAAGAATTGAATTCATTAAGTAAATGGTCAAACGATTTCGTAACCATAGGCCTAACCCTAATCCATGCGTTTTTTTCTTCTTCAACTTTATTTGTGATAATGCACTTATCCTCGGAGTTGAGTAGTCTAATGTCGTGCATAGAAAGCCTACGCTCCAAAAAATGCAAATATGCCAAGACTACTATAACAGCAAAAATGATTTAACAGAGTTGGTCTATGC
>Ga0209367_1001537_pt1 | contig 28613 bp, 16 predicted proteins | sample WorMetLIZISLAND2_FD_187412 | JGI IMG/M metagenome (GOLD analysis project Ga0209367, IMG submission 187412) | Marine gutless worms symbiont microbial communities from Max Planck institute for Marine Microbiology, Germany - Olavius geniculatus... ...
TGGTCCACTAACACCAGAGATTACGCGGCTAATGTTTACCTACCCTAAGTCAATAGTGCGCGTTGTGCGTATGCTAATGCATTTGTGTGCATGCCACGTGACTTTGCTACCGGGGGAATTTCACCTTTCTTAATTTCTCCCAATCGGACTTAGGGCACCGGGCGGACTCACGTTGGGCTTTGCCCCAAATTTCTAGTTATTATTTATCAAAAACATGTAGCGGGGTCCAGGGACAGATCGAGCCCCTGATTAGGGGGTCACCGGGTCAGGGAACGAAGCCCTCGATCCTGAAGCTGAAACACTTAGATTTTGGACATGCAATGAAGTCGTAAATTTGCGTGTTCTTTAACATTTGGAAATGCAAAAAAGAATCACATATTCGTGTTGTTTTGCAAAAAAATGACGTTTAATAAGTCACACCTTGACGTGTATGGTTACCACAGGGCACTTATCACCGTCAAAATTTTTCCTGGGGGGCTGCTTGGATGGGGACAAAAGCACGGGGGGTAGCTGCCTCCCCCTTTGGCGCCACCCATGGTAAAGAGTATTTTAATGGATTTAACGGCGACTTATTGTCTCAAAATAGCCAATTTTTTGTACCCCTCTCTCATTTAGTGCTTTCGATCTGGGTGACACCTTTCAAATTTCGGGAAAAGCTTTTCCGATCCTAAAACTAAGAGTCTTCGTGCAGTCCGTGGTGAAGATTTCGTGATCCTAGCTTGCGTTGTGTTGACACAATACCGGAGTGTGACAGACAGACGGACGGACGCCTCGACGATGGCTAAGACGCGCGAAGTACTACATGCTGTCGCGCGTAAAAATTCAAACTAACCATGCCGTGGTGCTGCACCAAATTTGCAGACATAAAGGCACTGTTGAATGAACAGCAAACGGATAATAGAAAGACCCGTTCGGTATTCGGGTACCCGTTTCCAGCACTAATCACGGTGTACGATAGTTTTCTATTTGCTTACTTATTTAATGAAGTGTAAAGGCCAAGTGAACTCGTTTGTTTACATTTTAGATCTAGGTCTTATTGGTTTTCATATTTGATAATAGTTGACTTTTACTTACAGTATGTACAGAATAAATTTCTTACACTTATGTATGATGTACGATATTACTCGCAAGAGGATCTGTATCTTACTGACATTGTCACACAAACAGCCAGTGTCACATCACGAACACGACTTCGATCCGGCAGCAGTCTCCGCTACGAGCAACCACGCACACGACTAATGTTCGGACAACGAGCGTTTTCCTGCGCTGCACCAGCTGCGTGGAACAGTCTGCCACCGTCACTTCAAGAACTATCTGACACTGCGTCATTCAAATGAAACTTAAAAACTTTACTGTTTCAGCGAGCTTTTTACCTCTGAGTAGTTTTTACTTTTTGTACATTATCCTTAGGTTTTATTTTAGTTTTTAGGTGTGTTGTACACCACTGGTCACTTTTGTAAGTGGTTATTTTTTGATCGATTGATTGATTGATTGATTACAGAAAGATGATGAGAATAGATCTTGGCTATCGTGGCACTGCTTTGGCAATCAGATTCGAAATTAGACTTCAAATTTTTGACTTGGGATTTTAAAAATTTTGACTCGCCCCTAAAAATTTTTAACAGTTAGAGGGGGAGGGTGTACTATGCTGAGTAGGTGCATAAATCCACATACCCAAACCAATATGACATACCACAGCCGAGAAGTTTTGCTATAAATACAGCGGTAGCGTCCGTGCGAGAACAAACACAGTCAGAGTCAGTAAGAGAGTTAGTTGTCAGTAGCGAGTTAGGATGCAACTCAAGCAGCGATTTGTGGTGCGCTGCCGCTGACTTTTGAGTTTCACGGTTTAGTTTAGTTCGATGATCAGACATAAATGGAGTTTTAACATTGACTATCTGAATATGTAAATTAATGAATAAAATTAATATTTCAACTTGATTTTACTTCTTCACCGCGTGATCGCTATGCTGAGATGAATCGATAGAGACCGAACAAGTCCCAACTCATCTCAGAGGTAGCTTGGGCCTGGATTTTCACTGCAATACAACTGAGAATTCCCCAAACCAAACAAACAATTACAAACTGTAATTTGATCTTCTTGCTGATTGCTCCACAAATCCAGACTGGCTGTAGACGTTGGAAAGCAGATGAAGCTTTACCTATCCTTGTCCGAATGTCCACCTCTACATCTCCATCTTCGGCCATATATAACTTCAAAGATATTGGAATTTGTGCACATTCTCTATGTTCTGGTTGTCGAGAGTGATTGGTGGCATAACATGTTGTTTTCCTATTGTCATCGTTTTCGTCTTGCCATCACTAATTCATTTTCACGAGCCCATGGAATCTATTTGTCATGTCATGTAAGGCTCTATGGGTATCTTCGAGCAGAGCAAGATCATCGGCGAAATCCAGGTCTGCAAGTCTCCTGTGGTCCCAACTGATACAAAAATTTCTGCCTTCCATGGTTTTCCTCATCACAAAGTTTATCACCTTGAGAAAGAGAAATGGTGATTGGTGAAAGTATAGCTTACAACTCTGTTTGACACCAGATACAATATCAGACACGTCTGTAAGTCTCTCTTTCTTGTTCCAACACAGCCACTTGAATTTCTGTATAGTGCTTTGAAGACATTGATGTATTTTTCAGGAATGCCATAGAGCTTCAAAATCTTCCACAGTGATTCTCTGTGAATACTATCAAATGCTTTTCTTGAAATCAATGAAGTTGATACATAATGGTTTATTCCAGTTGTAGCACTGTTCGATGATGTTGCGTAACGTTAGTATTTGTTTAATGCATGATCTTTCTCTGCGAAATCCCGCCTGTTCTTCACGCAATAGAGTGTCTACTTTATCCTTTAGTCTGTTTAGTAGCACATTACAAAAGACTTTCTCAGGCACTGACGTCAGTGTTATCCCTCTCCAGTTGTTACAGTCGCTGAGACATCCTTTCTTTGGTACTGGAATGATGACGCCTTGACTCCAGTTTGCATGGACGTCTTCTCCATTTCATATTGCATTAAACAACCATGTCATTTCTACTACCAAAATTCCACCTCCATGCTTTAGTAGTTCAGCTGGTATTCCATCAGGTCCTGCTGCCTTATTGTTCTTTAATCGTTTGACAGACTTACTGATCTCCTCCTGTGTAATGTCAGCTTGTGTTGCGTGTTGCATTTATTGACCTTACGTCTTCTTCTCTTGTGAAATCAAAAAGATCGTCCGGCATTGGCTGATTTAGCACTTCATTAAAATGTCCGATCCAGCATGCAGCTTTCTCTTGTTCTGTCAGTAAGGTCTTGCCTACCTTTTTGTTGAGTGCAACACTTGTTCCAGCAGGTTCTCTGACGATTCTGTATGATGTGAATATGTAAACAAGTATGAAAGAAGTATTAAATTGTTGTTTTGAGTAAACTTCAAAACATTGCACATTGTAAAATCTGGCATTAATTTTGAAAGTGTTATGTGTTTTGCTAGGTATTGTGATTACATAATATAGTTGATGAGTCATGATATAGGTCAGAGTCTGTTTTACTGACTTACTTAGAAGTCAGTGCTGCTCAGTAATTTTACTTTTATGGCACATTATGAATTTCTTGTTGTAACAATGAAAACAGTTCAAATCAGTCTACATTTGAGGAAGCTATCGCAGAATTAAAACAGGGTTCCCGTTTTTTTGACCACCTGTTAAGTGTATGTAGCTGTTGCCATGAATGTAATTATTTACTTTATAGGTCCATTAATGCTTGTTTTAATAGAATGAAATTGATTGATCAAATTTTCTGTCCGTTTTACTGAGTTACTTAGAAGTCAGTGCTGCTCAGTGATTTTGTGCTTGGCATTGTAGCGATGCAGACGGTGAAGTTTCGCAGATTAAGAGTTGTGCTGTTGGTTATATGTTTTGTCTTGGTCTTGTCTGTTGGTTACTGGCTCCTGTACTTGACCTCACGGTCACGCTCTCAGTTATCGCAGCTGCACAGTTATGTGGACAGATACCGTGGCCACGAACATGGCCACAGTCATGACCGTGGCCACAGTGATGATTATGACCATCATTTGGACCCCGACTATGGCCATAGCAATGGCCGCAGTCACCATCGTCATAGTCACAGTCATGATCATGGACACAGAGATGATGGTGGCCTTAATGAGGACTTTGGCCACGATTATAGTCATAGTCACGAACATAGCCATGGCTACAGCTTTGGCGAGAAGTCTTCCTTTGCCGGTGGAATGCAGGAGCAACGGTCAAGTTCGAAAAATATTCCACAACATCACCGAGATGATGATTACGGTCATTTCGACAGAAACAAGGCAAGAAACAGCTACCGGCAAAAGGATGTGGCAAACATAGATGCTGACAATAATCAACAGAATGGAGAGCGTGGAGTGGCTGGAGGTGATGATAAATATGACTACAGTGATGAAGATGAGGAAGTTGATCATTTGCGGCCTGCGTTGAAGAATGATGCTGCTGCTGCTGATGATGATGATGACGCTGGAGACAGACGTGATAAAACGTTGCGACTTGGTGAAACGGATGGCAATGAGTTACCACCCGTTCATAAAGCTGATGAGATCGACAATGTTGACGGTGCACCAGCTGTGGAATCAGCGAAGATGAAACAAGATGGTTTCAACATGGAGCAGCAGGTAACTGTCTGACCATCAAGAACAGTCATAAAACATTCTTGGAGCAGACAAACTTTCCAACAGTTATCTTGTACATTAGATGCCACCAATGCATGATCCTTCTGTCCATGTCAACTCAACCAATTTGACCAAATATTCGCACATGACCATCTCAGATCTTGATAGAAAAATTCCTGCAGGTAGCCCTGGGAGGGTAATGAAAAACTGCTGACTTTTAGATCCTAACTACTAACGGTTTGGGAGCCACGACAAACCAAAGTCTGGGACGTTGACTGTTTTTCAGTCGTGGAATTTTAATCACGACACATAAGCTGTTTTTAACTTTGAATTACTTGGGTTAGGAGTAAGATACAGTGCTGAAGCTTGGCACACTGATTATTTCAGACATGCTCTTTCAAGATATGGCCACCAAACTGTTCTGTGAGTGACAGTTTTCAAGATACATCATCACGTAAATGCTACTTTCACCATTAACAACTTCTACGAATGCACATTTGGCCAACCGCTGTTCAGTATTTTGGAAACAGATTGTGCTGTTTGTCATTTATTTGAAAAATAGACCACACGAAGATATCTTAAAATCAGTATGGAATTTGTTAAGACCTGTTGTTCAATTTACACAAAATTTGTACCAGTTGTAGCTAAAGAAATACTATTTTAAACTATTGCAACAAAATATGGCAGTTGATTAAATATTCTTTGCTAGTCCTGACGTAATGCTGACGTCATAATGTGTCACGGGTACAAACTGGATAGTCTCAACTGGTCCTGTCAGTTGCTATCCTACTCCAGTGGTGAAAAATCTGGTTCATTCATGACAAATTGTTGAAGTTAGTGCCAAATTTCAGTAAAATCTACCAAAGCAAACAATAGCTACAGCGATTTTTGTGAGGTCACCTGCAAACACTTTAATTTTAACACTTTGTGTTTAACGTTATCCACAAAGACCTGAAACTCAAGTGTTTTGAGGTGACCTCACAAAAGCTGCTGTAGCTATTGTTTGCTTACGCAGATTAAACTGAAATTTGGCAGTTTGACTGCCAATAAATGGCACATTGTTGGTGTAAAACACTTTGTTAGAATCAGCTGTTGTTTGTTGGAGTTACGCAAGTGTAAGCTAACGGGAGTTTACTTGCGTAATGTCATATTGGTAACGGAGATATTTTGTTATTGGTATTCAACAATTAATAACTTCGCTAAGAAATGATATTTTTCAATGAAATTTGGCAATTGATTCAGGAATTTATTGGGGATTAAGTGTACAAAACTTTATTTAGATTCATTTTGATTTGACATTTTTATTGCATAGCGTCTAGGGGATTAGTTTTTTTACTGGACACAGTACAGTGTGGCTCAGTAGTCTAACGGTAACTTGCCAGACTTGTAATCCTGAGGTCACTCAGGGGCGCAGGTTCGACTCCGCACCAGGACACTGCCGGGTAACGACCTTAGGCAAGTTGTTCATACACATGTGCCTCTGTCACCAAGCAGTATAATTTGGTCAAAGGGCGGTGATGCCCCGAGACTGGGAAGGTAACCGTAGGTCTGGCGTCACACTGGCCATGCGTCACGGACTCAAGTGGTTTACCCACCTACGGGCTCAACGGCCGCAAGCGGGAGATGAGCACCCCGCCTACGCCGCAGCTGGGGCATGGCTCCCTTTACCTTTTACCTTTACACAGTATAGACTATAGATGTTTTGTGCTTTTGTTCATTCAGGTTACTAGGAGAGAAGGAAACCAGTTGGAGGAAGTGAAATTAGATGGAATCGACATGCGCCGAGAGAAGTCGGAGAGAGCTAAACAGCGTGAGCAGAAAGCGGATAGATGGCGCCTGCAGCAGGTGAACGATGGTGCTCGCGCGTCACACTTGAGGTCACACAACATTGCACCAGTACCTCGTGTTTATGGCAGTCCATTGCTCGACCAGGTTGAAACTCATCGAATAGACTCATAGTTCGATCCAGTAACTAGCTGTGCCAATATATCACGCTATCGTCCACCTAGAGCCAACTCTAATCTTGTCTATGACTTTCCACCTTTTAAGCTGAAAATTGGTATACCAGTTACACCCTGATGAACATTTACGCCAGTTTTTTCTACAGTTTTTGCTTTTCAAATTTGAAGACTGTACCAGAATGAAATGAATGGATGTGTAATGAAGACGTGTAATGTGCCTGTAATGTAATTATTACAGCTGCGTAATAAACTATATATTTATCAACCTACAGCTGCTGTTTCTTACTAATTTGTTGCCTTCTTTGAAACAGCTTTTGTTTGCCGTTAGATGTCAACATGGCTAATAAATTGTCATGTTGACATGAGAAAGTTTGTAGAGCTTCTCATCGAAACAGATGACAGTTGGCATAGTTCGCTAATGGTAGAAGTGTTTTGTAGCCTAATGTCCAAACAGCATTTGATTTGACATCATTGCCATAGCAACCATTCAGAAGTTGCAAAATTTTGCATTACAGCCGATGGAGATTTCACAGCGGTATAACTCGGTCCTTGTAAAAGATAATTGCGCACTGTTTGCACTTACCGTCTATTTTCGGGCCCACGCTATCTGATGGTGTCATTTGAATTTCTCCCCTGACGACCCTTGTTGCCATGTGGCAACGAATTTTGGGACAAAAATTGACTATAACTCGGCACCCATAAAATTGCGCACTGTTTACACCAACCCCCTATTTTTTGGCCCATGCTATTCAATGGTGTCATTTAAATTTGTTCTCTGCTGACCCCTGTTGCCATGGCAACGAATTTTGGGACAAAATTGACTACAACTCGGCCCCCATGAAAAATAATTGCACCCTGTTTGCACCTACTTCCCTTATACGCAGCTGCTAGGCTTTATAGCGTGGCAATGGGACAGATACCTCGTTCCTCAGAACGTATTTCTAGTTGAAAAATAAAATCTAGTAAGCCTAAATGAAGTAAATAAACCCAACAGTAAAATCAGTAAACTTGTCCAGTGCTAGACTTGATGAGAATAATCTAGTCCGGCTGACGACTCCATTAAGTAAGTAAATTTAGTTGTCTTGTTGTTGTTAGATAGATAGTCAGGTTCAGGAACTCGGCTTAAAGTCTAAAAGGAAGACTTCCGAGCTGGATGATTCGGTTGATAACATCATTAGTGCTGGGTCTCCATCTCATCCCATTGGTGACCAAGACTCGGGGACGACGTCAAACTACGTGATTATTCACAATGGCAGGGCTTCCCGGGTCAACACAGCTTTACATCCGAATTTACGTGCTCTGCCTGACCATGTGCCACCACAGGCTTATATCTTCACTTCTGACAAGTTGGTTCTGGAGCATTGTTGCTATCATTGCATTTACTGCTTGTATGCTTGGACAAGACTTTGTTCATTCATAGTAGCAGCAGACTGAAAACTGAACTTTTTGCCTGGTCTAACAGTCATGACTAACATCTCATTGCACTGACTACTATTCCGTGACTTCACTGTTTAAGCTTATTGTTATGTGTCCTTGTAGTCATGGGACTTAACGCCACGCTAAAGCTAATTCGTCCTTCATCATCATCATCATCATCAAGAGCTGAAGACGGCGATGTTTCAATCAGCTGAAACCGAGCATGAAACTTCTAGCGTTAATTGAATTAAAATTTGAAGAGAAATAAGTGGAAAAGGAACTGACTTGTGAAACAAAATGAAATTTGTACACCCTTAATTGGTCTCCAGACACCATGGCATCATAGTTTTAGAAAATACAGAATACAGATATATTGATACCCATGCTCAGTGGTCACGCAATATGCAATAAAATATGCAGTACTCTATAATTGCCAATTAATCAGCATTCGAGCGACAGAGTATTTGATCAGCTAGACACAAGAAATCCTCTAAAAAACTTGATGAAGAAGAAGATTTCGCATAGAGAGCTAGGTTTGTTGCCAGCAAGAGTTAGACTCAATTAGTCTTGCTGGTTGGCTTTATTGCCGGCTCTGTTGAACAGGAGTGCTTTTATTGACTGGGTAATTATACCAGCAGTAGACCTGGCAATCACTCGCTCGAGGTTTCGCAGTTTGGCGTGTAAATTTTGCAGCTCGCTAGGCACCAGCTCGAGTTGCAAAATGCGGCTCATACTTGAAACATACCAGTATGCCAGTAGCCCACAATTTTCCCAATCCCGATTTCCGTTTCCAAGCCGGACAGAAGTGGTGTGGATACTGAATCACTCGATAGGAGGCTTGCAACTTTGCTGTATTTGTTAAGCGTACGTTCAACAGTTTAACTACCTTTTAAAAATCAGAAATTTTATCGATGTCGGCAAAAGGTTTTAAAGATGAGGAAGCATGCGTCGCAGGTGCGTGGGAACACAGGCGAGAGGCTCGATCTGACTATGAGCCTGTGGGGGAGCATTGCAAGCTCCCTCAGTGGGGGAGCATTGCAAGCTCCCCCAGTGGGGTCTGAGGCGGAGCACCAGTCACCAACAGTTTTTGTGAATTTTAGGCTTAATTCAATCTTTTTCTGATGATGTTTTGGAGTCACAGGTGTAGTCAGTATTTAGTGATTTACTGTTGGGGATGCTCTAGCGGTTTTCATTTTACAAGACTCTCGAATGCTGATGGGGTCTAGGGCAAAGTTTTAGCTGCCAGCAGTTCTTGTGAATTTTCGGCTTTTCATTCCAAAAAGGTAGGCTTAAGGAGGCACCCTTTATTGCGAGCCTTCGACTCTGAAAATGAAGAGGCTCTTGCCTCCATATGTGATTTTCATTGCATTAACAATTTCAACAGCGAACTTCGACTTAAGGCACACCAGTATGGTTATCACCATTTTACAGTATCATTTGTTTAAATTTATGAACATTATTACTTATCGCTATTGCACAAACGATGCTGCTAATTGGCTTAGTGATTTTGCTTTGTTAGGTCTATAACTATTAGGTTTATAACTATACACATCATTTGCGCCGCACCATTCATGCTAAGTTGGTGATAACATTAGATTGTGTCTGATTTGTTTTTGACAATTACGTTTGTGGGGTGGTTTAGGTGGTAAACCGTTAGAATTTTATTTGAAATATAATAATATTAACTTTTTTGTATATGAAGGAAATGACCACTTTCAAAAGCAGTTTGTATTATCCTGAATTTCGTACGATACAGATACAGACAGCGACGCGGGCTGGTTACCATCAGCAACAGCAGCTGAATTTAACTGTAGAACTGTATGCTGCAGCCTAGCAGCAGCACAACCAGCCAATAGGGATACTAGCAACACTTGTCTATCAAAATGCCCACACCCTATCAATTATGAACGGTTGTTATTTAATCCGAAAAATTAGCGCATAGTTGTTATGCGCGAAACAGACAGTCAGTGCATTACAATTCATGAGCGAAAACGATAAATAGAAAAAAACGAATATTACACACATTTTAGGAATATAAACTGGAAAAATTTGCAGATCGAGCGACTTGGCTCAAATATTTTGTGGCTTCAGCTCGAAACAAGAAATTTGAGCTAATGCTCATAAGAGGTGCGAAAGCCTATAGCACTTCCTGTTTGCAGACTGTCAGTCTATCTCCAGTCATTTCATTGCAGTTCATTCCTGGAGTGTGCACTGCATCCGAAAATCCCAAAAATCAATAAAAACCCCTCGTTTTGGAAGTTCAGGAACTTTCGGAGTCGTCAATGTTGATACGACTGAAAAGCTCGTCACTAGTGCTTGTGATAGGCAGCATGCCAATGATGATCTGCAACTCTTTTGATGAAACTCTGGCCAACAACGGTAAAATAACAACTTTTACTAGGGTACCGCTCTTTGATGTTTTTGTGCGCAGGCTTACTTAAACCTAGAAAATCGAGACTTGGACCATCAAAATCTACGTTCAATGCTGAAAACTTCATACACAGCTTCTCCATGTCTGTCTCAATTGATTTCGGCACAATTCGCTCTTGAAATGTGTCTCACAGCTCGAAATCGCCAAAAAATCCATAAAACCCCTATTGTGGCGTTCAAGGTCATCCAAGGTCATTGAATTTGGTGGCAATTGAGAGCCATTGTACGACTTCCTATTAGTGATTAATAGTGACCTAGGCCCTATCTCGCACCGTTTCTGAGATACAGCGACTTATTGGCTGAAACCCTCTCATTTAGCGCCCTCGTTCGGGGTGACCCCCTTTGAGTTTATGGAAAAGCTTTACGCTTCCTGAAACTAGAGTCTTCCAGGCAGCCAACGGTGAAGATTGGTGATCCTAGCTTGCACCGTTTTTGACTGATCCATCCGTTTGACGGACGGACGGACAGAATTGCAATGGCTAAGACGCGCTGAAAGCAGTAGCTGCTTTTGCGCGTAAAATTGCAGCTCAGCTCAGACATTTTACAGCTCAGCTTTTATGGTTTTGGCTTCGGTTTCTGCTGCCAGGTCTAACCATCAATCTTAGTAACAGGGCCTGCTGTTACACAGAACTCACCGTTTCTTCCTTAGCGATGGTTGTAACCACTGCCAGTAGTCATTTTACCTACCCACAGAGGGATGGCCAGGCTGAGTTGGCCTGAGTTGCTTGGTCGAATATGAAGACCCAGCCTATCATTGAATAACTTTATTGGTGTGACCAACAATGTTACCATGAGGCTAAGCCACCACTTGTCTGTTGGAGAACTTGATGCAATATATGTAAGATTACTTATTATTTATTTATTTTCTAATGTGGCAAGCCAGCAGAGTCATTATCAGTGAAGGCTGATACTGTGTTGAAGGTGTGCTGACTGACTTACAGTTCTATTACATGCTAATTACTTATTTACTTTTTTGCTGTTTGTAGTTTGCCGCAGGAATCTCGACAACGCCCCAGCATTGGCAATGGTTACCTAGCAACGGTTGCCCATGGCGACGATGTGTACATGAATGGTGTGTACAATGGAGAGGGTAGTGACAGTCATCGTGCTGCTATTCCATCCAGCTGTTCATTCGTCATCACTGGCACTGAGCCATCGACCAACTTCAACAGAACCTATGAACTCAACGTTGGAGCAGGTTTGCAGTAGTACCTAGTAGTGTCAGCAGCAGCAGCAGTTCGTTTGTCATCACTGGGACTGAGTCACAGAAAGGTAAAAAGGTAAAGGTCGTCAATTTGTATAGCGCATCGTTGCAAACACGCCTCTAACGCGCTTTCGTCACTAACCAGAGCCGCCTGCCGCACAGCCACTGTGTGCAGCCTGCAGACGCAGGCTGGAGCAGCGGCCGGCTAGGCAACCCCAGTTAGCTGTACCAAGGTCTCCACCTTCTGTAACGCATGTAAATGAGTTACTGCTCATTTTACCGTCCCACGGAGGGTAGAAGGCTGAGTCGACCTAGCTGGCAGGCTTCGCACCGAGATGGTTTACCTGCCCGCAGGCAGTCACCCATCGCAGAGCCGCTTTAACAGAACGTACAAACTCATTGTAGGTGCAGGTTTGTCATGGTAGTTTTTTTTGTCTAGTATTTTGGACCATTCTGCAATATGATGTTGTATGAATGGTCTACTTTTCCAGAGTTACTTCATGTCAAGCCTCATCCCAGTAAGGTGAGCATTTGCATTGCAGCAGCAGATTTCCTGCATTTCCTTACTAGCCATCAGCACCTTGACAGATAATACAGGTTACTGGTTTCCGTTACGTTATGATTGTCATTTGTGGACATCTGTAAGACTTCATCCCCAGCTAGACCACTGCACATCTCTGAATTACTAACACATTCAACTGTATTCTGCAGGATGTTTGCAGTTTCTTGAAAGTTCTTGGAAAAAAATTCAATTTTTCCAAATTTATGGAAGTTCTTGAAAGACTTAATTGGGGCTTGAAAGTTTTGGAATTTGATATTAGAGGGTTTGAAAGTCCTTAAATTTCAGTTGTCCAAAATTATTGTGACCGTGATGTGAAAATTTATTTCGTATGATGTCGGAAACATTCAAAACATTCAACGTGACATGGTAAAATATCGCAGGAATGGGTCTGGATGAAGTACTTGAAAGTTGTTGATAAATTGTTGAATTTTTGTCTCCCAAAACTGAGGCCACCCCGATTCTAGTAGATGGCTTTGTACATCTACTGCAAACGACCAGGTTCTCAGATGTTGCAGCCTTGTGATGTTGTTAGCCGAATATACTGTATGTGCTTGCCAGGTGTCTACAGTGAGCGTATCGTCAGTCCATCCTACCTCGTCACTCATCGTCTCTACGTTCATCGGACACTCAAGAGTGTTGTAGTGGTTGAGGTGGACCTTGTAAGATCTGACGTGTCTGAACCATTGGAGTTGAATCTTGAGTTAAAACGCTTTGCTGCCAGCTACGACTTCACATTCCTTACTGAGAATTCTGCCAGAGAAGATGTCAGGTTTGATATCTTTACTGTCCATTTCTAATTAGTACAGGACTGAAAGCAAGGTTGGTAAAACTCATACAAAGTGCTAGTTTTTATGCGCAACAGGAATGGATGTAATGCTTTAGCGCATATCAGCTATCATAATTTCGTTCATCTGTTTGTCTTTCACGACCCACTGCCGATTCAAGCCTAGGTGAGATAGAAACCTTGGGCTTTCACTGTATGATAATGCAGGGCCTGTAGTTTCTGTGGCAGAATATTGTGTGGCTAGGTAAAAGGGTTTCACTCAAACAAGGGTGTCTCTAAAATACATTATTTTACCGTTATTGTTTTGTTCAGCATGAAAATGGTTGCAGATAGGTAGAGATATGCTGCTCTGGTGACAGGCTTTTTAGTGGTATTAACATTGATGACCTCGAACGACCTTGAACTTCCAACATAAGGGGTTTGAGTGAGTTTCTTTGCGATTTTGAACTATTTTGTAGGTATGGCGGACTTTTAACTTCTTTGCGACATTGACGGTTACGTAAAACCTATGTGTACGCAGCAGAAACTAAATCTTACAGAATTAATATGGTTGATAAGGACAAATAATACTAAAGATATTCCTGACTTAGGTTTCGGTCTAAGACTAATTTCGACTTGCCTTGCTCTACTGTACTTAGACCAGTTTTTGTTCTTGACTTGACACGCATTTAATCTTTGAACTGATGCAGCATGCGGAAAAGTACCAACGCATTGCGTACGTATACCAACATAATACACACGTACAATGAAGAAACAACAGAAAAATCAAACTTTTGACCTGTGCTGCGGGTGGGTGCTGACACAGCTTATGAGTCATCTTTAAACTCTCAGACTGCTTTGACAGCCACATAAGATGCACATACAGTATGTGGCATTAGGGTTTACTGTACTTTGACCTAGTTTTTGTCCTTGACCTTGACTTTGTCCTGTAGCCTATTTGACCTAGGACTAATTTAAACATTAGTCTGCGTGACCTACTGTAGCCTACTTCGATCTAGGTTAGGACAACGTATTACAAACGTATACTGACGTACGATGTACGTGCCATGCTGAAACAGCAGAAAAGTCTAATCTTTGGACCTATGCTGTTGGTGGGATGCTCAACGTGTAACGTACGTGAGTGAGTGTTTTATGTCGCTGCTTACTCACGATCACGAGAAATGGCAACGACGTAGTACATTTATATAAGGCTAGATAGTAATACTAAATTAATACTTATACTAAAAATGTCCTTGTCTTAGATTTCGACCTATGGTTAATTTAATTTTTTTAATGCATTAACGCACTGCGTTAATTTTTCTAACGCATTAATTAACGCATTATTAACCCAAGCAGGTCTGTCGAGAGGGAGAGTAGGGGGGTTAAGTTACTCTGGGCCCCGGGACGTTTTGGGGCCCCACCTGTAGAATATAGAAAGCAAGAAACACATTTTCAAATGTAGGCTATAATTAACAGTAACTGATGTGATAGCTAGCATAAAAATCTATTAGCCTGTCATCGGAATAATTATTTATTTACAGTAGTGATGGAACGGCAACTACAATTTAGTTACTTGAATTCAATCGATTGTCAAATAACCACAGTCTAACGAAATATTGGAAGTTTTTTCACAGAATTTAGCAAATTAACAAATTTACTTACGTGCATTAATTTTTTTAACTCGCGTTAAATTATAATGCATTAACATGTTAATTAATGTGTTAATTTGACAGCTCTAGTTTTAACCATTGACCTGTTGCCAAATGCACTTGATGACCTTGACCTTGACCTGTCAGAAATGATTGATTATATGCCAGAACTGTCAATTACTCTCTAACATTGATGACCTTGATTGACCGTGAACCCCCAAAATAGGGGGTTTTAGTGATTTTATATGCAAGTTTTAGCCGCAGTTCAAGAGTGAATTGTGACAATGTGCCTTTAGATAGACCAAAACAACGTGCAAACAGAAACTGGTATAGGCTGTCACATGAGTATTAGCTCAGATTTCTTGTTTTTGCCATTTTGCAATTGATAGCACTTACTAGCCACAGTTGGCCAGGTGAAGCTAGCTGACATTTGCCTGATGGTTAGTTGTTTAAGAGTTAACCCCTGACCTCCAATAGACAGCATTATGAGATTGGGCGGTCGGCGTGGTGTAGTGGTAACGCGTCTGATCCGATCAGCGAAGTTACTGTACGCCGGGCCCGGTTAATACTGTGATGGGTGACTGCCTGTGGGCAGGTAAACCATCTCGGGATGTAAGCAACCGCCTAGGTCAACTCAGCCTTTCATCCCTCCGCGGTAGGTAAGTCGAGTACCGGCCTATCTGGCTGGGGTTAAGGCGGGGCGCGTTCACCTCTGTCGGGTGGCAGGTAACACTGTGTGATCCCATATGACAAATGACGCTCCGTAGCTCTGAGATGGGTTCACTCATTAGGAGCTATATGCGATCTTTAACTGTCTGGAGGATAACAGGGAAGATTATTAGAACTGCCATTATCGTTACATATGCACAATTATAACCGACAGTTCTTACAATTTCAGGTTTTTGTTGCTTTTTGTGTTTTGTGTTTCATAAAAGTTAAACTTTCTATAAAGGTTAAACTTTTTGTTTTTTTTTATTATGTGTATGTGCAATTTTGCCTGCAAAGGCTGTCCCTGAAATGACCTAAACTGTGTCGGGCAGGACGTTAAACCCTACTCACTCACTAACTCACTGGTTGTTTAAGAAAAAATGCATCGAGTTAAATGGCTGGTGAATTGCATCATTAACTGATTGTTTAAGAGCAAAAACCAGCTCTTACGTTGTCTGGGGCTTCAAACACAGTCGGCAAATATAGGATTTATAGGACACATGTATGTTTCAGTATTAAACGTGTATACCAGTGTAATTCCTGGTATGTTGTAGCGTGTAGCATTAACCTTAGGCAGACAGGGTTGTTATAAATTGCCATTAGCAGGAAGCTTGTGTTTCAGGAAGTGCATAATGGTTAGAGCATCAGAATTTTGATCGAGAAGTGATGCGTTCAGTTCCAATCAAGGGGATTTCTATTTGGATGGGTGACTGCAGACAGGTAAACCATCATGGTATAACCATCCACCAAAATTAACTCACTCATCCACTCACTCATCCTAACCCTAACCCTAACTCACTCATCCAACTAATGGTATAGGTTAATTAAGTATCCGCCTGTTTGCCTAGGGTTAACGCAGGGCATATTTCCCTCTATTGTGTTTGCACAAGGAGCTAAATATGCACCTTTAATCTGTCGAAATGAGGTTTTATATACTACATGAGCCGCACGTTTTTTTTGCATTCAGTTACAAGGTGGGCACGTTGAAGGCACTGGAGTCTTTGTCATCACCAGCGGTCATCAAGGAGGTACACATACTTTATGATCACGTGCCCAGTAAGCTGGTTCCACAGCGTAATGCACGACGTACAAAGTGGATTTTTGTCAGTGCCATCGGCGTCACGAAGCAACAAGCTGAACAGTTCTACGATGAAGGTGAATTGTGCTGAACTTTTACCAGGGTTGGCACGACTCGTCGATATATATCGGATATTTTTGGTATAAAAAATAATGCAACGTCAAAAATATTGAGCTACACATCCGCCATATCTCTGTAATGGTGCCGGATGGACGCATGGTCACTATGGACCACCCACACCCATAGGAACTCGACCCCCGGGAGTCGAATGGTCACGTGACCGATGACGTCACGTGACCCCAAAAGGTCAAACTCGTGACCCCATTATCTTTGAGGCGCCATATCTTCATAACGGTGCAAGATAGACGCATGGTGACAATGGACCTTTTATAGTAAAGCTCGTGATGAATTGAATGGTCTCGTGACTGACAATGTCTGTTATTTAGTTAAAATAATACAGACGGATGAAAGGATCTTTGCTGCTGTACAACTTGAAATTAAACTGTTTGATTTTTTCTACCGGTCTAAACGGCTCACTGATTATATTTATACGGACATATTTTGTAAAATATTGAAATGCGTTGGACAGACTCCATGTTTGTATGAACATTATCTTGTTAAATTGCGATTTGTGCTGTTTTATATCTACAACCACGATGTCAGTCTTACATTGTATATAAACTGAACAGTTTTTTTACATAAATGGAAGTAAAAGTCTTGATGACATGTTCCATGCGAAACAGAATTAGATTATAAATGCTGATCATCATTAATTTTAACCTTTCGAGAAGTTTAAAATTTTGGTCAACTTTTAATCCATTAAAAATTTTACTTATTAATTTTTGAGACTATCATTCTGTTAAATAGTCATTAATTTATGCAGCCATGGTTGTGATGTTTATTTGCTGTCTAGCTAAACGTCGCATTCATAGCAACGACGAACTATTCACAAGTCACGTCCGCGCTTGGACATCTCTATGGTCTCGCGGTCGAGTGGATGTTGTTGGTGACTTATCTGTGGCCCGGGCTGCCTATGCAAGCTGGTACTACATTCTGTCATCCATTCCGCTCAACTACCAACCGCAGTTTACTGGAGTTAGTCCCTGCGGACTGTCACACTCTGCCAGTCAGGTCTGTTGTAGTAGTCGATATTCCATCGTCGACTCAAGACACATCTGTTTACTGTTGCTTTTGAAAACAGTGGTTAACTGTAACGTAGCCAGCGCCTCTGTATCTTTACACACGTTTAGTTTTTATGGCGCTTTATAAGTTCGTTTTTAACTTTAACTTTAACTTAAACAGAAGACGATGACAACGAATGTATAACAAACCATAGACAGCAGCAGCTGCTGGTGGAACTGTAACGCCGTATGGACTTGCAGATCCGTATGCAGTTGCTAGCTCAGGTGACGTGCCGGTCTGTTGAGGGTATCCAACGACATACTGGGGTAGCAGCGCTGCAGCACCTCCCCCAGCAAGTAAGTAACCACCTGGCGTGCCGGCAGCCGATGGCAGCATGACTGCAGGTCTCTGCATTACAATGCCTCCTGGTGTGTTGGCGGCCGCTGCCGCCGCCGTGTTGGATAGTAATAGACTGGACGCCGTGGCAGCAGTGGGATGATTCATAGCAGCAGCAGTGGGACCATTGAGCATCATTAGACCTCCGCCACCCCCAGCGACAGCATTTGCACCGGCCGACACCGTGCTGCCGTTCACACCACCTGTACAAAGTTAATGCTGCAGGTCTAAGTCACGAGCAAATGTGTCATACAGTGCCATGAAACCACCTCATAGTGGTTGGCCGCACAGTGGTTGGTGGCATGGCGTAGTTGGTAGCGCGTTTTGGCTGAAACAAAGTTACTCTACGCCGGGCCCGGTTAGTACTGCGATGGGTGACTGCCTGCGGGCAGGTACACCATCTCGGCACGAAGCCTGCCAGCTAGGTCGACTCAGCCTTCTACCCTCCGTGGAACGGCAAAATGAGTAGTAACTCATTAACATGGGTTACGGAAGGTGGGGTCCTTGGTACAGCTGACTGGGGTTGCCTAACCAGCCACTGCGCCAGCCTGTGTCTGCAGGCTGCACACGGTAGCCTTGCGGCAGGCGGCTGGTTAGTGACGAAAGCGCATTAGAGGCGTGTTTGCGACGATGCGCTATACAAATTGACGACCTTTCTTTTTTTACCTCAGATAAGAAATGGAGGCATTTGCTACATTACGACGCATAGGATGTCTTGACTCTTGAGTCACGAATGGAAAAGCAGCAAAGCGTTTGCAGCGAGGACGTTGACCAGTAATTTGTTCCAGATCGTGTGGGCATGTTAACATCAATAACAATAATGATCACGAGTGCTATGTTACCCTATCTACATCTATGACAGATGACATCATAATGTCTAGGGTTGCAGAAAAAAATGCATCTTATGACCTTATAGCATAAAGAAGACTTCTGACGTGGATAGAAGATAATCTGGTTCCAGATACTTGGATCATAGATGGAGATTAAAGAGTGCATACCAAACTAAGTCCACATCTTCACACATGAGTTTTATTGCCACAATTATTACAGAAAAACATTCGCGAGCATGATAAATGAGATATCTCAACAATCCCACAGTTCTGTCACTCACTTTGACGAAGAAACGCAGGCAGCTTAGTGCTTCACGTAACAAACGGAACTGCACAGAGCATCAGACCCCCTGCAACGTTGAGCTTATTTCATGCGTGCAGTCAAGCCAATCTGTTAATTTTTCAGTCCAGCCCAACCCTTCTAAGCTATTTGATTTCAAAACATGGTCAACCCTTTGATCTTTCAGCCAAACCCAGATAATTTTGCTCACTTGACTAACTCTGTTGATTTCCGCTACATTCAATTATTTTCAAAATCAAGAGAGAACAGTAATCTATCCATTTCAACTAATATTGCAAGAAACTGGTCACATGACCATGTATATAAGCTGAATTATGCGTCTCTCGAACAAACTTGAATATTTTAAAATGTTGAACTCCAAACATATCCTTAGATTGCACGTCTTATTTGACAATCTTAACAAGACCCAACCTGACCTGAGGCTAAACAAACTGTACAGAGCAGTGAAAAAGACAGGTTTTAGTTAACAGCTTTGACAGCTGGTAGCGGTACATACCAAGCAGAACGTACTGTGGACCAGACAGTGAACCAGCTGCCGCTGCAGGACTTGGTGACATGTACCGTAGACCTACGACAGATAGAGCTAGTTGTTTACTCGCATGTCATCAACAGATACAGTTTACAGATGTATGACTCACTAAAGAAATCGATTACATACAACTCCTCTCATTGTAACTGCTAAACTACTGAAGCTTGAAGTAGCAGAGACAAGAGTAAGAGATTATAAAGGCAGAAATCTTGATTTTGTCCCGACAACTGATAAACTCCCCCATTTCTCCAACAGCTACCATTTTCCTGCTGACACTTCCGAGATTTTTGCACAAGTGGTCACCGCGAGTGAAATCACACGATGAGTAAGGCAGGGTGGCCACAGTTTGGGAAGAAAAAAATTCAAGCACTTTTCAAGGACCTTAAACTCACTTTTCCAGACCTATTCCGTTGACGTTTGTGCAAAGTTACAGAGGTTTTAGTTATGACAGTTTTAGAGAGTACGCAAGTCACAAGTCACAAAGTAAGTAACACTAATTAAGTAATCCAGCAACTCAGCAAGTTGTGTACTGGATATTTTTGATGTACGAATTAAGTGCAAAATTTTAATGCTAGGTATCAATGATTACTGTACTGATGTACAAGGACTTTCAAGAACCTTTTACATCAAATTCCAAAACTTTCAAGGACCTATTCCATTTTCAAGGACTTTCCAGGCCCTGGAAAAATGAGCATTTTTTCAAGGACTTTCCAGGACTTTCAAGGCCCTGTGACCACCCTGGTAAGATGTGATGACCGACTGACCGGTGGGCAACAGAGACTGCTGCAGCAGGTCCTGCGATCTGTATGCTGCTGCTGCAGCTGACAAGTCCGCAGAAGACAGCAGGCCGACGCCACCAGCACCCGGACCGACCGCTGCTGCATTCAACACCGTTGGTGCCACCATGTGATGCAGAGCACTAGCCGGCACTAGACCCAAGCTGCCATCAGCAGCCTGTGCTAGCATCATTGCACCACCACCCAATGCCGCTGCCACGCTATCACTCGCCGCTGACATGCTGTCTTTAGGCTCGGCACGCTTGCATTCCACCTACAACAGGTCCCCTGATGATCATGTACTGCATGTAAACTCATACTCAAATAACTGCTGTTTATACTTCTGTATTATAGAAATTTGCATATTTTTTGATCGGATTCTTAAACATTTAATCTAATGTGCTCGGCTTCCTCTTTGAACAGACCCATAGGTTGAAATGCAAACTTACTAAGTTGACAAATTCATCAAAATACAACCTTTATCTTTATTGTTTTTGTTGACGTTTCGGCAACCGCTGCTGCTTTCGTCGGAACGACTGTCCACCAGGTGTCGTTGTGGCGGATCGTAAGTAATCATAGATGTGTGGAAGTTGGTAGGACCCCTTGTCTCTGTTCATCGACTTGTCTTGTTCATTCCTGATGTGTATCGCTTCCTTGATCCACCAGTCCATTCTGTTGCTTTCTCTATCTATCACCTTGGCACAGTCCCAGTCTGTAACGTGATTCAAAGAGATGGCGTGGTCTGTGACTGCCGACTTGTTTTGCTCTGTTGCTGTGGATTTACTGGTGTTTCGTGTGTATGCCTTTACATCCTGTTGTGTAACTTCCTGTCGACGTTCCTGTAACTGTACCCTAAAAGCTCTACCTGTTTCTCCAATGTAAGTTTTGTCGCAGTTCTTGCATAGACTGGGACCGCACCAAGGTGATCGATAAAGCAAGCAACAAAATGGACTGGTGGATCAGGGAAGCGATACACATCAGGAAAGAACAAGACAAGTCGATGAACCGAGATAAGGGGTCCTACCAACTTCCACACATCTACGATTACTTACTGTCAGCCACAGCGACACCTGGTGGACAGTCGTTCCGATGAAGGCAGCAGCGGTTGAAGAAACGCCAACAAAAACAATACAGATTAAGGTTGTATTTTGATGAATTCAACAACTTATTATGCTTGGCTTCCTGTTAGTGGCATGTTAATACACGAATATTGTAGATACTGTATATATGATGACTTTACTGTGTTATCAATTTTAGTTTGGTTTTATTACCTGAGTGTTACATGTTATTTTACTACAATATAAATTTCATAGTTTGTAGACTTCATTTGTCAACAGACACATGTTAAATTGAGTGTAGTGTAGTGTAGTTGAGTTTATATTCAGTGTTTGTTTCTATCGGTGTATTCTTGCAGTGTTATAAATTTGTATTGCTCACAGCAGTGTATGATGCACGGTTGATGCGTCTCATTAAACCAGTCATTCATTCATTCATCTGTAGTCCAATGCTGATGCTCATGTTTCAGGATTTTATAACAGATTTTAAGACGTTCCTGCAATTCTGTGTTTTTTTTATACAACTTAGACCCAGTTCTTTGCTAGTAAGTGCCACCATGCAATATTATAGGAGACAATATGGACAACTTTGTAATAATTGTGAATTTGTCATTACATGTACTACTACTGTACTAATACTGACGTCTAGTACACTCTACAGCTCTGACGTAGGTACTGCATAAAATTTTAATTTTGATATGATATTGATATGATCGATATGATATTTACACAATATCGCAACATTGATATCGATATTTTAAAATAATAAGTATGTAAATCTTATACAAGCATAGAAACAAAATGCGACCATTGACCAAGGCAGTATGCTGTATTTAGATAATAAAAATATGTCTTTAGGTGGAACTATTTTACGACTTTAGTCAAATTACGACACTATTAACTCGCTCCATTTGTAATCTTTCTTTCTAATCATGCAGTGTAGTAAAGAAACTGTAGAAATTGTCATATTATCAACAATATCGCAATATTTTTGAATATCGCGACATATCGAAAAATTTGATTTTTTTGACGATACGATACGATATATCAACATCAAAAACGATATATCGATATTTTCGATATATCGAGTCATCACTATACTGCATCTAATTCCAGAATTACATACACAGCGGATAATAGGGTCTGCTACAGAGAATGGCTGCAAAAGCACTCGCAACTAAGCTGGAACAGCTATAAAAAATTAAAATACACATAATCCTAGCATGTTATACATAAAAGCCATTTTATATGCACAACTGATAACTAACAAAATAATTAAGACCCACATTTTTCATAACTGTCTGTTAAGTTATTCTAAATATTCAAAGTTAACTTAACTTATTACACAGCTGATGCCTGCTGACAATGCAGAAACCTCTGTCCTGATTCATTCACAATATATGAACTACACAAATGTGTTTACTGTTTAGTTTGACTGACTAACTGGCCAAGAGTGCATAAGCATAATTACAGCCACATGTACAGCTAGTTGTTATTTAATAAGCAAAAAAACTAGTGGCATTTCCAAAAGACAGAAGCAATACATCCCTCCTTTAAATGTCGAATTTAAAGACATAACGTGTTGAACATCACATTATATAACAGTAGCATACTATTCCAAATCCAGTATAATCAATTTTGATGAACGTAGTGATATAATCACCATACTCAATAATAAAATATCCACCAAATGACCAGCTGTTGCGGTGAGTTAATAAGCCCCACACGTAGACTTATTTTATAACTCCTACACTGGTACTACCAATTTCTACTTTCAGTTTTCATTTAACCATCTACTTTTCATGAGTCTGTTATCCCACGGATGCCAACTAATTCAATGCATTATCTGGTCGAAATATCCTATACATGTTCAAAAACAAAAGTGTTTTCTGATCCATATACAGATATAAGATATCATTCTACTAGGCAAGTTCCACATTTCACCAGAACAGATAGCGTTCTATTGTAAGGTCTATGGAAAACGTTTTGATGTTGCAAACAGCTCTTTCTATAAACCAATACCAGCCTTATTTCCCAACACAGTCTCATATATGTGCACTACGGTAAGATATAAATGAGGAATATTACTAACAAACAGTTCCAAAAAAAAACGACAGCACTGTTGGTTAAACATGGCATGCTCAAGTGCTAAGCAGGCTAAATGATGCATTGTATAGACATAGAACTAACGGAGTGAAACGATTAAACAACATCTCTCACTATGAAGGTGTAAATACGAAAGCCAAATCACCCATGCACCAGAAACATGTTCACAATTGTACATTCAACTCCAAGTGCCCAAGATATAACACTGCCAGTTAATCAATAATCATGCACACCTAACGACAGATTTATTACATAGACTGCATGTTTCTAAACAGTACGTGAGTTCATGTTTCGTCGAGAAGTAGGATTGCCTTTTTTCTAATCGACATCTGCTTAATCTGACATCTGCTAAGAACCGAATCCGATTAACTTACTTCTTCTATATAGATTAAAAAGTGAACTGAAAACCGATTAGAAAGTTTCTAATCGCTAGGGATTAAGAAAATACGCCTATTCTTTTGCATTGGAGCTGTCTGGTGTTAATCGGTAATGCTCAGATTAACTTTGGTGTTAGTTGCCATTTCCGATTATTTTTCTTCTTATCTGGTAGATAATCGGAAATGTTGGTTCTTAGAAGCAAGATAACACCGAATTCTAACTTCAGTTCATGTTTCCGATTATCTTGGTATTTATTCTAAGAGAAAGTGACGACCGAAGCGATAATCCTACTTCTCGACGAAACATGAACTCACGTAGTGCCAAACATCGTAAACAGCCCCTCACGATCTCAAGTGATTTTTGTATTGTACGAAAACATACTGGAAAGCAATGGATGTAGCTTTCTGAAAAGATGAGTGGACAGACAATCTGCAGCCATCAGTTCTACTTAGATCGATAAAGGCTTTGATAGCAATCAGCTTTAGAGATGAAATACTTACTAAAAAGAGCAAATTACAATAATTCAGTAAACATATCAAGTGACATAGAGAATAGCTGATAATAATGCACATCCTATAGCACGAGGGGGCAAGTACGACATCTCGGACATTTAATTAATTCCTTTATATTACTGGTCCTACTGCTACCACAACTACTGCTAGTTTTGTTTTCATCTGTGCCATTTTGTTTCTGCTAAATTACAATAGAAGTTTATTGCTTTTGGCAGCATATTTTACACCATCATGATTACGACTAATATCAATGCTACTGTCTATAATTCCAGACCATAATGATAGATGGACATTAAGAAAATGTTACGTTAGACAAGATGATAAAAAGAAACAATAAAATAAGACTGAAAACCTGTTTGCCAGCAATCTGCACGAAGCGTTCCTGAACAATGCGTTGGACACTGTCCTCTTCTTCAAACGTCAAAAACCCAAAGCCTGCATGACGCCGAAGTGCGAAAGAAGAAGCAAATAACAACGAACAACTAGTAACATGTGACAGACGACGTTAGCGGCCACAGCCACCGGTAATTTTCAACATCCGAAATAAAGGTTTTGCGGCTTATGAGATGAGCAATGTTACTTACATGATGTTGATAAAACAAACATAAAATTTAAAGGTTATGGAGTAAAGTGACATTTCATTTCACTATTTATTACTTGATTCGTTTGAAAAATAACATAAAAATTCAGAAAACAAATGGGCTGACAAAAGACTATTTTGGATGCAGTTAATCACCACAAAATATTCCCATTTTTTATGCATAAACTACAGTGATTCAAATAATGATGTACACTGTGTTTCATAAAAAACCGGACCCTGAAACTTCTTGTTATAACTTCAAGAAAACGGCTTTAGTGTCGAAAAAACGTTGGTACAAGCAATCTACACGTACGACTAAAGTTATAGTAAATGTTCAAAATGTTGTCCCTTGACCTTGACACAGGCTTTGAGTCATTTCCTCCACTGGTCAATGGCCTCGTCCACAATCATCTGTTCCAAGTCAGCTCAAACCTTAACAAGTCGCTGCTCTTGTTGCCATGGAAACCGCGCGGCTGGTACTCGGCCCATACCAAACTTTTCAAGCACAATGAATCTGCAACTGAACGGCAGTGCACCGTGTGAAAAATCATTTTAGGCGAACTTATTTTGACAAATTTATACCGACCTGCCTTAGGAGTCCGGTTTTTTATGAAACGCAGTGTATTAGCTATGCTGCTGTAAACTGGTGCTCGATAAACGAAATATGTATATTTCTAAAACTGTATAAAAAAAATCAGTGGCTGTGACGTGGCCAACACAGCTATAGCAAATACTGAGCTAACAAACAAAGCACAACATTGTTAGAAAATGCAAATTTCAAATTACCATAACATGCAGGGTATATGACAAAGTATCATGAGTGTAAACAGTACATCTGCACTACGTAAAAACAAACATTAAATCAGCAGCCACGATCACACTGTTAGTGCAGAAAAAAAAACAGAATGAGATAAACAGAGATCCAACACCAAAACAGACTATTAGACTGTATGCCCCCAAAACACACATACGCAGACAGACACATAACATCGACAGTGACAGAGGAACAGAAATGTCTTTCAAACTTTCAGTCAGTCTTCAGCTTTTCTCTCCACGATCTTATAACCTTTGCTTGTGATGTCATTTTACATTTGTAGGCAGCTTTGTCCTTTGCTGCTTAGACCAAGATCCCTTCCATCGTGTCCCACAACGATGAGTTATCAGTCATCTACCTATCAAAGTTAGTGGCAGGGATGTGGTCTCAGTCGAGACGTCTCCGTCTCAAGACGGTCTCGAGACGTACTAATGTCTCGTCTCGGGCAAAATCCTCAACGTCTCGGTCTCGGACCGATGTGTCTCGGGTCTCATCTCGGTCTTGGAGCAATATGTCTCGGTCTCGGCAGAGTAGGTCTCGTCTCGGGTCTCGGGCCACTGCGTCTCGTCGAGACGTTTTGTGGAGGCGCGCGCCGTGCATACTGTAGGCATAGCTGCAGTTAGAGCGATACTAACCAGCATGACATTTGTGGCTTAGACATATTCGTTTACAGTGTTTTTACTCGTTCGTTTACATATTTATCCTAAAGCAGAATGTCATGTCAGTCTTTTTTGTCATAAAATGACCTATTCGCAATGAAGATAAGTGTATGATGTCAGAATGAATATTATCAGCCAAACGTAGACGACGTATAATCAGCTGTAGTTTACTAATTTCAGTTGCTTGCAAATTGCGATAAACATAATGGTTCATGTCAACAGTACTGCAGTTGCAATTCTTTATAGTGCAAGCCGTTAATTATTCAGTGATAATTGTCAGAATAAAGTGCAAAAACCCCACAATATCACAAATAGAAAGTGCTTAAGATGGTGTGAGTTAATCAATCCTTACAATTTTTTTTTCACCGTCAATGTGTTTCGCCATATGTCACGGAAAACGTCTCGGCGAGATGCGGAAGCTCCCAAGACCCTCGACAGTCTCGGGAGCTTCAAGGTCTTGGCCAGTGTCTCGGAAGCTGCAATGTCTTGTCTTGAACAAAATTTTGAACGTCTCGATCTCGTCTTGGTCTCGGAGACATGGGTCTCGGGTCTCGTCTCAAAAAACCTCGTGCACATCCCTGGTTAGTGGTGCTGCACTTCACTCAAGACACCCTGACCTACAGTCCTTTCTGTACAACTTTTTCATGGTTATTGTTTCCATCCAACATTCTCCCCTGAAACTATAATTCCAAAACCAACAGTTTTTCTGCATTAGCCTCCAGGGTAATTTTCAGCACAAAAACAAAAACGTACAGCGGAAATCATAAACAAACATACAAACATAGCAGTACTACGGACACAACAAGCCACAACGAAAGACCATCAATCCAACATGTACAACAACAAAGTTCACACAGAAAACAAACGTGTAAACAAACGGCAGTGCTTTCCATTCCCATCACTAAGGCAGCACCAAGAAACAAACTAAATAACCGGAAAGTTAGCTGCCAAAGATGAGCAAATGAATCAATGAAAACAAAAATAAGACGATGCCATCTACATTGCAGCACAATCTAAAAAAAATCACAAGAAATGTTAGAACGTGAAAGCTACATAGACGCCGCCGTGAGAAGACCGGAGAATCGAACGTTATAACTGTCGATGTTCTCTAATTCAAATTCAAGACATCAAAGTAAAGCTCAGTAGTACGCAACGACAACACAACAGTGAATCACTGAATATTGTAGCAACAGCAGCAGCAACATGCACACCAGCTATAGCCTACTAAAAAGTCCACCCCCTCCGTCTCGATGCTGTCAATTCCCAAAGCCACAGCCAACCCACATTAATAATCAACGTATTATCAGCATTCACAGAAAATTGTCACTGTTAAGTGTAATGAGCCATCGGTAATATTGCAATAAGCCTCTCCCACCTCTCCCAGAATTGCCACCTCTCCCAGAATAGAGCATTGAAAACATGAAATGACTGACGACATTATTTATGCGGGGACTGTCAGCCAAGGACCGGTATATTCCGTTTATTAGCGTAGAACGAGCATAAGAAAGATTTCTTTTTGACGCAGATGTGTTCTAATCACCATTCATGCATGCAGACCGTGTGCGATCGACCGCGCCAGATTAGCCAAATCAAAGACACTGAAGCAGCAGCATCTAAGCAACTTAAGTACTGCTCGCGTCATGAGGTCACGTTATGTCATCAACGAAAACATGTTAACGAGTTTGTCAGTAGCTAAACACTCAAACGAACACAGATGAAGGCAACTGCAATTAGCAGTCGCTATGCTGCTTTCAAGCTTACCTCTCGGCTTTTGCTTCTGCTGGTCGTAGACAATGACGACATCGTTCACCTGTTGACAGGTTACACGACACTGTCACACCTTGACAGCATTAGATCCCATAAGCAACACCTAACAGTGATCCATAATTATCCGACTCAGGCTAGCATGCCGTTCACTGATAGCGGCTTATAGAAATGTGACAAAGTGGAAAAGTAGTCATATACGTCGAATGTGAATATTAACCTTACTATTCATCGAATAATGCACACAAATACTTATTCAGCCTCAAGAAAACTTTTCTATACCAGGTACTAGTATTTAAATAAAGTGAAACATCCTAAGTAGTTGTCCAGTGTTCAATGAGTAACTAGAAAAGCACTCGGAGAG
>Ga0209367_1001538_pt1 | contig 28609 bp, 15 predicted proteins | sample WorMetLIZISLAND2_FD_187412 | JGI IMG/M metagenome (GOLD analysis project Ga0209367, IMG submission 187412) | Marine gutless worms symbiont microbial communities from Max Planck institute for Marine Microbiology, Germany - Olavius geniculatus... ...
ATCACGCCATTAAAATTTGGTGACGATCGGTTCAGGGGTTTTTGGTTGGCTGAGGGTCAAAGTTTGCATTTTCCCATATACTTTGAAGGTCGTCCTTACAACACTCACACTACCGTGTGAGTGTGAAATAGTTGTACACAAATAGGCTAGGCCTAGTTTGATTTTTTGTTGTACGCTCGCTGTTAGAAAATATATTGGTGGCGACTAAAATCTTCGTAATGTACTGTGCTTTACATTATTGTTTTCTTGTCCGCGCAAATTATTGTACTGATATCATCTGGCATGAATAAATACCATAATGCATTAAAACACCAGGGCCTCACAGATTCCGAGGCTAATTTTTTGACGCGTGTTTTAACAACTTATTTAGCTCACATTTTGATCTATAGAGTTCGATACGGACCATCCTAGAAGTTTTAAGCCGTATCCACAAATACAACACGATTGCGACACGAAAAAAACACACTGTCATTTTTCGGTCATGAACAAAAAAAAATCGTACGTGCAGTCTCGTACCGGAACCGCTACTCTGTTTCGTACGGTATTGTACGTTAATTATTTTGCCGTAAACTGGGCCTATCACGGAAACATGATCAACTGAGTTGAACTGTCTACCATCGGCGACTGAGCTTTCCCGGTCGCCGCTGCTCGTGTCTGGAACAGTCTGGAACAGTCTACACAACACAACGTCACCTATACACACCTTCCGTGACTGTTTTCCGGCCCCGTCTGAAGACAGAAACTTTGTTCTCGAGAAGCCTGTTTGTTCCAACGCATCTTATTTCGCAACGTAGCTGTGAAGTGTAACGGTTAAGACGATGGGCTTTCGATCGTAACGTCGTTAGTTCGGCTCCCTGTCGGGTCGCTATCAGTGGTTACCGGGCCCGTCGAGAGCCACAGCGGGAAAACATTCTCGCGGGGCCCCTCTGGAGAAAAATTTTTTTGAATTTTTCTTTTTGAAATGATGCACTCTGGTGTACTTTATATTTCTGAGCAACGGTGGGCCCCCAAATGTCGCGGGGCCCGTAGTAGGCTAACTTATTCCCCCTACCGCACCCTCTCGACGGGCCTGGTGGCTAGGCTGCTATATTTGGGTGGTTGAATGTAGGCCTATTCGGGCACGTAAATCATTTAGGTAACAAACACTGGTCAACCTAGTCTTTCACGTTTGTGGCATTTACAGTTAGTACAAACTCGTGAATTAATACACGTTTTAATGGTGAAATTTGAATTCTCAATCATTGCCTATAACCTTCAGCCAGCCAGATTGTAGATGAATCCATTGAACCGGTTGCATGCGGCTCCGTTGTCTTTTCTGCTGCTACTGCTATTGCTGCTGTTCACGAAGATGCATGCGATGACAAGGATGACCCGAGAAAGACCCCCTATATGGCGAGTTATGGCTCGCTCTCCCTTCTCCAGAACCTCACCCACCCCGCTATAGGTTCGCTCCAGCGCTTCGGATAATGGACGCTCTGTTATACGCCATCAGGCCGCCGGACGGAACCTCATTACACGGGTGTTCCACACGCCGATTTGGCTCGTAACGAGTTGATCATATTTCGGCTGTCGAGCGACGTTTTTTTACGCGCGAAAGCAGCTACTGCTTTCAGCGCGTCTTAGCCATCACAATTCTGTCTGTCTGTCCGTCTGTCCGCCTGTCTGTCACACGGGTGGATCAGTCAAAAACGGTGCAAGATAGGATCACCAAATCTTCGCCGTCGGCTGCCCGGTGGACTCTAGTTTCAGGAACCGTAAAGCTTTTCCATAAATTCGAAGGGGGTCATCACGAACGAGGGCGCTAAATGAGAGGGGGTGGGCAAAAGTTGCGATTTTTGGTAAATAAGTCGCTGTATCTCAGTAACGGTGCGAGATAGGGCCCAGGTTACTATTAATCACTAATAGGAAGTCGTACACTGGCTCTCGATTGGCGCTGAATTCAATGACCTTGAATGACCTTAAACGCCAAAATAAAGGGTTTTATGGATTTTTTTGGCGATTTCGGGCTGCGAAACAAGTCTATATCATTCACAAGGTGGCGCCACGCTACTATCGTTATGCGATCCAAACAGAGAATTTGGTATTTGTATATTAACTTAGCGTGAACACCCCGACTTTTAGCTAAACTACTAAACCGGAACTGCTATAGTTTTCGCGCGTCTCGTGAGCATTAGCTCAAATTTCTTGTTTTGTACGGCACACGCTCAAACCAATTTGCTCACTGATACAAGCAACTGATGCGGCGCTTAATATACGAGATTATCGGACTGTTTTTACGGAGCTGTATAGCTTAAGCTTACACTTAAACACTACAGTGAAAAAATGTCGCTCTTGCAAATCAAGAAAGCACAAAAAATCAACATGACCTCGATCTTTTGATCTATGACTTTTGAATTATTCAACAGAGTTCAGGAAACTGTCAAGTATGTTTGTGCAAAATTTTATCAAGCTAAGTGAAACGTTTCATGAAAAATACCGTGTTAACGAAGAATAGCTCATTGAACGCACGACAGTAGAATAAATTATGGTGCGTTTTAAAGGGCCACCAACGTTTGACGCTCCGTAGAAAGGATTCCTTAAATGTAGTCCTATACGGCGTCGAGACGTAAACTGTCAACATCTACTTTTCATGATTAAAAAATTCATACGCAGGTTGTCGTGGTCCGTCTCCAGTAATTTCGGTGCAATATACTATTGAAATAACTGTCGCAGCCAAAAAGACGTGAAAAAACACCAAAACCTGTTTTTTTTGGATTTTAAAGTCGTCCAAGGTCATCGTTCAAGTTCATCGATGTTAGTAGCTTGGAAACCGCGTAAAACGCGGCTGAAAACAAGCGGACGCGATTGCGCGAGCAATAGAAATTCCGAATTTATGAACATCTTTATTCACCACAACTGATGGTAGCAATTACAACGTATTTACAATACAAACAATGAGAGAAAAAAAGAAAAAAAATTATCTACGTTGAAACTGACATCGGCGATCTAATAGAAACCGAACATACAAATCTCTACACACGATACGGTCGGCGTAGCCTACTTGCAGTAATTCAAGTTGGCAAGAAGCGGAAGTTCTCAAGAAGACAAGTCGCTCGGTAGATCCGCGGTAAATCCGCTCGTGCGAGAACTGCGGCTTCACTCATCAATAATTAACTATTACGCGTCGCTAACGGCTCTTCTGGGATCGCCATGCAGCCAAGGCTACAGGATACGGATGCGCAACGATTGCACGACATACTGGGTGGTATTGCATCACCCTGTGTACGAACACCTTCGGTGGTTCTTTCGTTGGCGGGTCTTTTGTAGTGTAAAGGTCCAGAGGTAGTGGGTTCAACTCGCGGTCGAGCCGCTCGCTATAGTGTCGATTCGGAGTGAGTGAGTGAGTAAGGTTTAGCGTCCCACCCGACACAGTATAGGTCATTTCGGGGACGGCCTTTCCAGGCGGAATGCACACAAACACATAATAACGGAACAGTAAGTTTAACCTTTACAGAAACAAAAAACACAAAATACAAAAAACAAGCTAAACCTAAAATTGTAAGAACTCCATTATACGCGTGCATATGTAATTAACATAATGGTAGTTCTAATAATCTTCCCTGTTATTCTCCAGACAGACATCAATGTGATAATGCTGTCTATTGGAGGACAGGGGCTATACTACTCGGATGGGTAACTGTCTACGGACAGGTATAAACCATATCGATGCATGTATAACCAACAGCAAAGTTAACTCAGCTTTTCAGCCCTAAGTGGTAGGTAAATCGAGTACCGGTCTGTCTGGCTGGGGTTATGGCGGGGTGCGTTCACCTGTGTCGTTTGGCAGGTGAAACTGCGTGATTTCATATGGCCGGTGACGCTCTGTGGTGGTTTTCCCGTACACAGCTGTACACAACCTTTAACATTTTAAGGTGGAAATTACTCAAAACCGAATAACAGCTTTTGAGAATACTCAGAATAATCATAAGACCAGCGTTTAAATTGCTATAATAACAAAACCGTTTTCACAGCGTCAAGCTTTCTAGAATTCGAATTAACAAACACAATAAGGTTATTGGTATTTATCTAGACTTATAAAAAGCGTTTGATACTGTAAATCGTGATATACTGTTGTATAAATTACATAACTATGGCATTCGTGGAGTAGCACTAGACTGGTTCAGGAATTATTTATCTGGAAGATATTAATATACTACTGTTAATGGTGTTAGTTTAATAGTTTTTTTTATGTCAGTAGGTTTAGTTTAGATAATTAAAACAAAAATTGTATGTGTTTAGGTGGCCAGCATAGTTGACCAGTATGGTTTTTTGGCAACCTGGCTTAGTAATTAACTGTTGTATTATGTTATCAATTATTGTAATTGTATTTGTGTTTGAGTCAAATAAATTTCTTCTTTCTTCTTCTAATTGCTCGACAATAACTAGGCCTAAGTGTAGCAACATGGATATAAAAGCGCCACTCTTCGCTTACTGACACCGTTGGTGCCTTTCACAACTGTTTTACCACCCAAGGTGTTCGAACACAAGGAACAATAGAAACCACCCAAGCTGTCATTCCGACCACTGAGATTCATGGTTACGCTGATGCAATTGTGCGGCGCCACTCACACGATTAACCGGAGTAAGTGATCACTTGGCATTATTTCAAGGCCAAACGCAACAGTTTTTTCCCGCCGAATAAAACAGGTAATGCAGTCATCTGAGTCGCCGTTTGTTTGCTTTTTCATACAAGAAATTTGAGCAAAGCTCACGAAACGCGCGAAAGCCTATAGCAGTTCCTGTTCGCAGGTAATCTTAGTCTATCTCCATGCATTTCGTCGTAATTCACTCTTTTGCAGCCAAAAATCGCCCAAAAATCACGTTAAATCAATATTTTTAGGGTTCAAGGTCATTCAAGGTTATCAATGTTGACATTCGTAAGAAGCTCCTCATCAGTGCTTGTTATGATAAGCAGCATGGCTGTGCCTATCTGCAACCATTTACACGCTAGACAAGCACAGAGTATAAATAACCACTTTTTACAGGGGTACCTCTCGTTGACACCCATGTGCGCAGGCCTGGTTGAATCTAGAGCGTCCGGACTTGGACTGCTAAAATCTACATTCTATGCTGAAAATTTCATGTGCAGGTTGTCTTGGTCTATCTCCAGCCATTTTGGCGCAATTCACTCTTGAAATGCGTGTGGAAGCGCAAAATTGTGCAAAAAATTCACTAAAAACCCTTTTTTAGGGGTTCAAGGTCGTTCAAGGTCATCAATGTTGATAAATCCAAAAAGCCTGTCACTAGTGCTTGTTATGATAGACAGTATGTATGTAGCTATCTGCAACCGTTTTCACGCTACACGCGATAATTGCGGTAAAATAACCACTTTTTAGGGGGGTAGCTGTCTTTGACGCCCGCCTGCGCCGGCCTCCTTAAACCTATGGGGTCGGGACTTGAACTGCTAAAATCTACGTTGAATGCTGAAAATTTCATATGCAGATTGTCTTGGTCTATCTCCAGCCATTTCGTCGCAATTCAGTGTTGAAATGTGCGCTGCATCCAAAGATTGCAAAAAATTCACTAAAAACCTCTTTTTGAAGGGTTCAAGGTCGTTCAAGGTCATCGATGTTGATAAATCCAAAAAGCCTGTCACCAGTGCTTGTTATGATAAGCTGCATGTATGTACCTATCTGCAACCGTTTTCACATTATTCGAGCTAATAACGGCAAAATGACGTCTTTTTAGGGGGTTACCTCTCTTTGACGCCCTCGTTCGAGGGGAACCCCTGCACCTGCCGAATAAAACAGGTAATGCAGCCATCTGAGTCGCCGTTTGTTTACTTTTTCATAAAATTGGGCAAAAAATATGAATGAAAGTTTTTTTTATTCACCATAACCTTAATGATGGTAATAGCCGACAAACAACGCAAGCTTAACTAAACAAAATCTTAACTACACAACTATGCCTCGGTTAACGCAGCCTTCCATCTTTCCGGGCTAGAAAGCCGACTATTGTCCTGCCTACTGGTAATGCACTGTTAAGGCGCGCAAAGTGCGTTCACCTGTGTGATAACACTGTGTAATTTTGTATGGCAGCTGACGCTTTGTATAGGTGTGAGATGGTCAAATGGATTCTTATGAAAAGCTATAGGGGCCTACATATCTTTTAAACTTCTCAAATATCTCTATACAGTCTAATGACCCCCAACGTGTCTACAAAGATAGACAGTACCAATGTTGGTGGAAGGTAGTCGCGACCTTTCCGCGATAAGCCAAAGGTAGACATTAATTTTGTTTCTATTTTAGCACTGCAGTTCTGCACTTGGACATTCTAGCACTACGCATTCAGCACTGCCTGAAAATCCACGGTTACTGATCAAGTTAAAGTCTTTTGAACCTGTTGAAGTTTTACCATAATCAAAAGAATGCAAGAAAGACGAAAAGAGAGAAAAAAAAACTTACGACGACATGGCGACACGTCGTTGGACCATTGCTGGTCAGGAAGACACTCGGTCTGCGCCGGGTGACCGTTTACCGAGTAGCCAGGAATGCAGGCAACGCTGCATCGTGAGCCGTACAGGTTGGCAGCGTCACAGGTCAACACGCCGTTCGACGGACTGAAGATCGCAGGACACCGCCTCACTGTATTATTATCACGCACATCCGCATAACGATTCAATGCCGCAGTCAGAATGATGTAATTCTAATGGGGTGTTTACACGATCCAACAAACGTCCAGCAAACTTTCAACAAATGTATTCAAAATACACATGCTAATGCTGGACGTGTGCTGGAAGTTTGCCGGACGTTTGCTGGATCGTGTAAACACCCCATAAAACACACAATAACAAAAATGTTTTTTTTTACAAATAATCAGACTAAAACATTCGGACAAAGGCTAGTAGCCAACAAAGTATTTGCCAGGCTGGATCGCTGTCTTCAGTGTGCCAGAAACAGTAACACACATCCACATACACGGACAATAGCAGTCTGACGCACCTCTGACGGTGACGTGGAATGAACAGCGCGCGAAGTTGCCAGCTTCGTCGATAGCTCTGTATTCGACGAAGTGACTCCCTTCACTGAACGACCGGTTGATGTTCACCGACGCTCCGTACATCGGGATCGTCTGATATACGCCTCTACACGCAGCAAGTGATCACAACTTTTACTTATTTATTTCAATCTTTTTTTCTGGCAAGAACAATGGACGGCCGCATAATGCGCTGCGGTGACATTAACCCGTGCGAATTACCTGACAATTCCGAGATTGCAAAGCGCTTCATCTGGTCGCGAGTAGTGTCACTGTTTAAAGTAATTTTTAAAATTTTTGTTCACCACATTGTGATGAAAAGTTAGCTGCAATGAATAACACTTATTTACCTGGTTCTTGAACATCAACTTTTATTAACTGCATTATGCACAGTCCGTTCGACAAAAATAGAACAACGAGTTATCCAACAAAGTTAGTTTGAACCTAAATTCACGTACTTATTCGTAGGTCAATAGTCTTTCACCGTAGAAATGCCAATTAAATATACATGTAAATTGCTATACTGTATATACACCTATCACAGTGTGCAAAGAAGTTTATTACACAGTACAGCATTTGTAGCCAGCACATTACAAACTTTGTTTTCAGAGAATAGCTGATGGCAAACATAGAAAATTGCTGTTCGCTGTGCGGTCAACAGCGCCATCATATAAACACCCCAGGTACTTTCTATGAGGTTGCTTAAACGATTCAGACTGGTAACCGGAAGGGATTTACAATCTCGGAAGTGGCAGCTGAGTGACATCAGCTAAATGATACAACAAGCGGCGCATTATATGCGTTCATTCATTGTCCGCACTGCCGGACGTCAACGTCAGAAACTGCGGTGCTGATAGCAGACATACCACCGCAGCCGTCAACGCAGACAGCGACGCCTATATGAAGCAGTGATCAGTATAGTAAATGACCATACACGAACATTTAAGGGATATCAACTGATAATTCGTTTCAAATAGCTGTCAGCGATTTACGATCACGTTCTACAATGTTTAGTCGCCTCAACTTCGCGATCGCCGATGTGCAGTTTACGAACTATAACACTCCCCTTACCCTACTTCTCGGACAATTTTTGGCGTCTTTTATCAACAAAATTTGCTGCAAAAAGCAAAGATATATTATGGACTATTAGCCACAGGATCCATCGATTGAGCGCATGAATCCGTATAGATCATACACGACCAACGTGTAGGCCAACTGTAGGCCTACAGAGAGTATTACGCCGTGTAGTAATTGGAAACGCACTCGCTCCCAGCAGAGCGCAGTGTATACACGTTGATATCGATTGCGCATAACTACGTATAGGGTGGGCCAAAAAGTGACACCTTTGTAGTATTTTGGTCTTATCTCTTGTTAGGCCTTTTATACATTATATTTGCAGTTTTTTTTGTTAACTCGCGTATCGTTTTCATTAAGTGACGTCGTTCGTCATCTGCTAACTTGACGAGTTTGGTTTTTATACGAGTTATGGTAACTTTGTCACTATACGGTTGGACTAACTAACAATAAACGCTGTTGCTTTGATGCACAATCTGCGTAAAAAAACACCGAAATTTACACACACACACACACACACAAAATTAAAAGCGTTGTCAAATAATTACCTGATCCAAGGTAAAAAAAATGATGAATAGCTGACGTTAAAATGTTTAAACGACGAATCTGTAAATAGCTGGTATATTTTACAGCTTATATGCCGTTATACACGTAGTTGAAAATTATGGCCCACTCTGTATATAGCGCAATAAACGTTATCTACGTAAAAACACAAAACACGCGCACGCAAGGTCATCGCCCGCTGTGGACATATTACAATAATAATGTCTTCAGTGGCGCAACAAAGCATATTATAGAATACAAAAAATGCAAAAAAATCAAGTAGGGGGTAAAGTGAGCTAATATGGCACTCTATAACTTTATTTGTTACCGTTATTGTTATATTGAAATTTAAATTTCTGCATCAGATAGTAGTAAATTGGCGGTAACACATTATCCGGATGATAAGCAAAGCAGATTTTCCAGAAAAAGCTTTTTATAATCAAGCACGCTTCTGCAGGGGTGGAAAATCGCACTTCATTTAGGCGTGCTTGTTTTTTTCAGTTTTTACACATTTTGTTGTTTCTGTGCTTTAATTTTCCATACTTGCAATTTTTTTAAAATTTCAGCGACTGCAGCCGAAGGCTGTGCAAAATGTACCGTACCTATGGGAGTTGAGTGTGTTGTATTGTACTGTACTATAATGTTATTGCTTATTACATTATTCTGTTCCATTTGTTGCACACTGGGTATACGCCAGAAAACAATAATCATGGACACGGATGACCACCACAATGGCGTCGAAGTACAACAGAGAGGACAATAATACACAGGGAGACTGCATGGAATGATACATGGAAGGTGTTGTAAATCAGTGTTGCCATACACTACAGCTTACACTGCGTATCTACACTGTGTCTCAAAAACATCACCGACATTTTTGACTGTAACTTGAAAACCAACTATCAGATTTTGATAATTTTTCGTACAAATATTCCCGACAAAACTCGCCATCAAATGACCGTTTAGTTTCCCACCTCACCCAATGTATGTTTTTGCACTATCTGGGGAAATCACAACCAGCAAAATATCACTTTTTTATCTGATGCGATGTGATTGCTTAATTAACGTAACGCGTAAAAACGCATTTTGTTCACATTTCTGACACTTTGGCTAACATTTCATCTAGTTGTCTATTTTTAACTGCCTGCAGTAAAATTGCTTGAAATGCTGGCTCACTATGCGAACACAGGCAAGGAGACGCTTTCTCCATTCATTCAGGTTTGCGTCAGTAAACGGTTCCGGAAACTAGTATATACGCATCACATCACATTACCACAATTAGTCGTACGTGTGGTCTTATACGACGTAGCTTACGACGCGAGCTCGTATCCATGGTTCCCTGTCATAACGGGGACCGACAGAATCGGGAACGTAAAAACTATCTCACTACACAAAATCAAAATTTTAACCCTAACCTTAACCCTTACTTAACTTTATCCTTATTTTAACCCTATTCCTAACCCGAATCCATAAACCTGATTCCTAACCTTAACTCCATCCTTATCCTTATTTCCTAAATCTAAGTTTATATCACTGTTTCTCCGATTTTGTCGTTCTTGGTTTTGTCGGGACACCCGCATCTATAGGCTACTATCTGCGTACCGGTCGTCATCCGTTACTTGCTAGTCGTGAGATCTCGCAAGCTCGTCATAAAGAACTCGTTATACAGTCGTGACGTGGTCGTATATGCGTCGTACCACAAACATAAACACAGACATAAAACGGATTCGTACACCGTCGCAGCGTCAAAGTAAAGCCTAATGACAGAGGCGCTGTGGTGATGCGGTGCATATGTGTGTGTTTGCAGTAGTGACAAGGACCAAAATAATTCGGCAAAGGCGGAATCGCTGTAGCAAGTCAACTCAACACCTCGGTGATGACAGCATATTATAACTGACGATTTGGCTGCAACGGATGTATCATCTGGAGGTCCGAACCCAAAATTTGCCTTATCCGTGGAAGGTCATCGACTCCATCTAACACAAAGACGTTTTTGAACCCTATGAGTGCACATGTCAGATTGCATTTAGGCCTCGTTCCGCTGAAAAGTTGAAGCAAAGTGCGCGAATGTGGGAGACAGACAGACGACAGACCACGCTATAAAACTCTAGGCGGAATAGCTATAGGCCGAAACGTTTTTTAATGAAGTAATGACAATGTATTTAGCTTGATTATAACTGGTACTGTAAATGTCGTTAAATAGCCTACGCATATGTGTGTATTCTTATAGATGCTCGCAGTGTCCTCACTAGACGCTTTACGAGCTCGGATCACGACTGACAGAACCCAACAAAATGCCTCCATGCATGTAGCCAGTGGGCGATTGATTGCTGTCTCCCTCGACCTGCTTACTTACCTATTGAGCTTCCCGCCACGTATAATATAGTTTTTCAGCATTCATTCAACGCAGCTGTTAATCAACTTCACTTCACTAGCTGCAGAACATGGATTTTAGTCGACCGCTTATGACACGATGTGACCGTATGTCGTCTGTCTGGTACGTATGCGTTCTGCCTAAACGGTAGGCCTACGTCTTGAAGGACAACTGGCTGAAGAAGTATAGCATTGCCCGACCGCTACCCTACAGTACCAATTTGGACTGCGTCAGGGTTCTCAATAGACCTGAATTTTCAGGACGTTATGACTTCTAAGCTTAAAAATTTGGACGTCAGTGTACAAAATCTGGAAGTCGTGCAGTAGGTCTGCAAAAACTCAAGCAAAACATTAACACATTATCTTTAGTGCAAAGTAATATTCATCATTTTTGCACGACCAACAGATGTAGGTCTTGGTTTTGAAAACAAACAACAATCAATTCTAGCTCTATGCAAAGCGAAGGACGTAGTTTCTGGATCAGAATTATTTAATGCACACAAAGAAATAGAAAAAATCTGATGTCCATTCGCAGTTTACTATAAACAAATAAACATAATAAGAGGCAGTTTGATTTGGACGTCGTGACGTCCGCGTCTAAAAATTTGGGCGTACGGGCTGAAATTTTTGGGCGTATTTACGCCCAAACGTCCGCTGTTGAAAACCCTGGACTGCGTACCAGCACCCCGATACTCTGTCTATACGACCAGGTTTCGTCGTGCAAACGTGACATTAGTCACAGAAGGTCTTGAGATGTAATGGCTATCGACCGTGTTTGTTGGCGTCCTTTAGTCACTGAAGACTTATTTGACTCAATGTCATACACACGTTGGCGACAAAGACGTGGTCGATTGTCGCCGTCAGCCCAACATACTGTAGTACAGCAAATCTCCATCTGTTCCTGTCGCGTGCAAGTCTCTGCCTCAACCAGTGACAGTCCCAGCTCCGAGCAATTTTCTTGGTCCTTGGATGTTGTCGATTCAAAAAGACAGGTTTCCCCCAGCTCTAGACCTATAATGGCTATCCGCGGTGTTCACGTCCTGCGGTTACTGAAGCAGCAGTAGTAGGCCTAGTGCATTGCGATAAGTGAAGGAGCACAATGCGTCCATCTTCTTCCAGTCTACGCATGAAAAGACCGGCGCAACATCACGTGCTATACGAAGGACACGATGATACGCCGAGAATTGCGTGCGGTAAAGTCGGTTTTCTTTAATCTTTGGACTGTTTCGGAGTGTGGGTTATCGACATTAAAGGGCGGGAGGGGTGTATGGCGGGATAAAGCGAAGTAAAACAAAGTGTCTACAAACCCACATGTACTGTTGTACAACTGTTGCGCACCAGTATATAGGCACTCATCGTCTATGCGTTATGGTACAAACCCGCTATTCCGAAGGTAAGCTGTTCCGCAAATCAGGGTTTGGTTTAGAGTGAGCGTTGGCGATATGGTTAGTGTTAGTGTTAGAGATAGGATTAAGGTTAGTCAGTAGTGGACCTTCGGAATAGCTGACCCAAATCCTAAGCGTACGTGGGTGACGACGTTAACGCATAGGTGAGCGTAATGACGTAATGGCCGACGCCGTTGAGCGGTGCCTACTGTTGCGCAACAGAGCGTCTAAATTGTGCTCAACTGGTTCGCAAGCAGAAATGCTTTATGACACAAACTAAATACAAGTTTCTTTTTGAGCCGACACGATCATAATCATAATCACACTCGTGAATGTTATAGTGTCCTTTCTACAACAACTCGAGTCGACTGAAAATGCATTAATCCTTTATGCTGAAGCAAGCGAGTCTCGGGAGCTCTGTTCAAAAAAAAACGAACGCTCGTGGTGTGGGTATGAATCTGGTGGATTCAGATTCACACACGCTATTTACTTTTTTAAGCAGATATAAGCAAAATGTCTGTAGCGGATAGCCATGATAGCACACAGCTAGCATCAACATGGGCGGCACGAAACGGACATTGCGTGACACTACTGCTAAGCAGGGTGGGCCGGTAAAACACCAACGACAACAAGTCACGTGAGACCACACACTGCCAGCCCTAGACCACCGACGTCATTAATCAGCGTCGCTGGTGTCTTATGGGGTGTTTACACGATCCAGCAAAGGTCCAGCAAACTCCAGCAAATGTATTCAAAATACATGTGCTAATGCTGGACGTTTGCTGGATCGTGTAAACACCCTATTAGCCGCTGAATAGACGGCAAACTGACCAAAGCTGACCGCAATAAAAACCGTAGCGCGCGGCTTTCATTTCGGTTCGCTATATTTTAGTTTGTCTCATTTCTGTCGCGTTGGACACACTTTTAAAGTTTCGGATAGCTAAATGCAATAAATCAACACTGCACTAGTCTGAAAAAAATCACCTACATCATCGGTTGTAATTTTGGTGCAAATTAGAGCTGTTACAGTTGACGCGTTAATTAACGCGTTGATGCGTTAATAAATTAACGCGCGTTAAAAAAATTAACGCACATGCGTAAATTTATCTCATTCAGTTACTAAATTCTGTGCAGCATCACGGTAGGCTATTGTGACTCAGGCATATACATTGTGGGCTTCATTCCAGTCACCCTCAGTGGACTACATGGAGAGTCCACCTACAACATCGGCAATATTGATAGTTACTTTATCAAAGTTTATTACATTTTTAAATCTTTATTTATTCACCAATCACAAATGAACAGACAGACAGACAGACATACAAACATACGCACGAACCTGACAAAAGACAGTAAGAAAGTAATTCGCGTAAGCGTAACCTAATAGGCCTAGAGACTCTATGATGGACAAGATATGACATACAAAATAAAAATGTTGTAATAGTTAAATAGTAAATAGTCTAAATACGTTTAAAAAATAAAAATTATATGTGTTTTTAAACTTTTTTTTCATTTTTCTAACTTTCTATATTCTACAGGCGGGTCCCATAAACGTCTCGGGCCCGGGGTAATTTACCTCCTACTCTCCATCTCGACGGGACTGGGTGCGTTAATTTACGCGTTAATTAATGTACTAAAAAATTAACGCACTGCGTTAATGCGTTAAAAAAATTAACGCCTTGACAGCTCTAGTGCAAATATTCCTGACATAGCCTAACAGGCCCTAACAGGTCGATCCAAGTTTGCACCTCAAGAATGTCTGCTGAAGAACCCATATTTTGAGAAAATGTAAAAAGAAAATTTAAATTCTGAGCACACATAATGTGTCAGCATAGCTCTCGTGTACGTACGAAATACTTTGCAAAATAAATTACGTGACATAGTAACCGGAATTATGTGCATTTACACGATCGAGTGCGCTGTCGCTACCGGTATGCATAATGCGCATTGGAAGCGACCGACGAAGAAACAGTGACATAATGTTCGCTAAGTTAGTACACATCTACAACATATCTGAGCTTAATCTTCTGTTGCGGCGGCGGCAGAATCGACAAGTGAAAGGTCGTTAGTCTGCAGAGCTGCATCAGTGGATATCGCAGGATCAGTATCCATCCTGTTATCGCTCGGATGCATCCACTCTGCCAGGACTTCTTCTTACCATCTTCGACTGGCTTGTGGGGACACTACATGGCGCCAGAAGGTCATGACCCCATATTCGGCTTAACTTACCAAAGTACAATGATCCCGAAATAATGTTACATAATAATAGCTATTTGTGTTAGTGGCGTATTTAATTGAGGCGAAAATGGCAGCTAGCCTGCCCAGCCGTCAGAAATAACACAAAATATAAACGATCACAGATGTTTTTTTTGCAAAAGTGCACCGGAATGCACTAAATTTTACGACATTGTTTCTGCAAAACCGAAGATTTTGGCATTTATTTTAAACATACAGTTTTAGTTTTTAAAAATATTACTTTGATATCTGAATTTCGTTTCAGCTTAGGCTAACTTTGAGTTTTCATAAAATATCTGTTACTTAATGTACATATAACATTATCATACGGGGCTATGAAACCAGGATAAAAATGTGGTTCAGTGTGCGTATGATAGTCGTTGTCAAGTTCATTTATTAGACAAAGAAGCAAAGTTTTTTGAAGTTGCGGGGACAAACGTTGCAATTTTCCAACAGAGACAAAGTTGCACATTTTCGACAGAAGAGACTAAGAAGGCTCAACATTTCATTTTCCCCAAATTATCCGAAAATTGGCGATTTCCGGTTTCAAATTTTTACCTTTGAAAGCGAAACTTCCCAACGGGGTAAAATTTAGAGGAGAAATGCCCCCCAGGCCTCTCCTTGCCAGGACTTCGCCACTGCGCCTACACGGACTAGTTGCTCGCTATTACGGCGGTCTATATTAGCTAGATCGATGGTCGAGTGAACACGCGGCTTAAGTATTGATCTGATCGCCTGCTTCAGATAGCGACAACATCCATCAGTCGAGTCTAGACTTCCTCGTCGCCTGCTGCTACAGGCGGGCGTACGCCGTACGATCCACTTCTTTAATTCTTGGTGGATTATAAACATAAAAACATTCCAAAAATATTTTTAAAACGTTAAAAAGTGAAAAGAACAACATGAACAAATAAAAAAAAAACGTTTTAACGCGTTCAGCCAAAAAAACGATAATCTTAATTTGTTCAACCTTTTGCCTATTGCCTAATGCTATGTGTGCAATAGCTGGAAATACAAAAAAAGCTTTATTCAATTTCAATTTAACCGTGTCGTCATAAAACCAAGTGTCATTAGACAAACTAAATGCCACTTTTTATTTTTGCAATTTTAAAAGTGCTTTCGAAGTTATTGATGTAATTGTCAAGAAAAAAAAAATTGTTTAAATAAAAGTTGACAACGTTTAAATTTTAAACATCAAAAACGAAAAGAAACGTAACAAAAATAACAAAAAAAACAATCACTAGGCCTATTACATCTATAATGTGAATTAACTAAATAAATCACAACCTTTGTGAATTTGATCGCTGACACTGCAGTAAGGTGGGGCAGACTAGAAGGTCTGGGGGAGCGCCGTGAGATCAAATTTAGTGCACTTTTGCTAAAAATGTTGTATCTGGTGACATAAATTTTAATTATATTGCTCAGTGCCAACTGGCCAAATTTAGTGCATTTAGTTTAAACAATAACGGCAAACAAGAGAAACGACACAAATTAAAAATGGGGGTACAAATAATCTGCGAGCAAAGCAAACCAAAAAATTAAAATGTTTTACGCAAAATTGTCACATTCACTCTTGAAATTTCCAACATTTCGGAGAGCGGAGGGTTTGAACCCGTTAACGCCCCCTCCCCTCCGCCATTAAATACGACCCTGACTTGGGCCGTACAACATTTTGCGGGATTGTCATAAAGCCTGTTCTGGCTGGGGTTAAGGCAGGGCGCGTTCACCTGTGTCGGGTGGCAGGTAACACTGTGCAATTCCATATGGCAGGTGACGCTCCGTAGTTTTGTGAGGGATTCAATCTTTTGAAGAGATATAGGCCTATTCCGACCTTTACCTTTACCTTTTACGGCATGCTATACGACGAATCCAGTCCACAACAAAGTGGAGTATAGGCCGTTGAGGAAGAAGACGTAAAACGCGACTTGACCGTGGCGCACTCTGGCGGAATTTACACGGACACTTTTACGTTGTCATTTTCCAAAGATCTGATTGTGGGCCTAGTTGGTTTAATGGCATGCTGCGTCGCAATAGTAATTTATAGGTATCGCATATGATATCCGAAAAGCCCACATGCGTCATCGTGACATCATTCAGCCGTAGTCTGCGCTTCTTATCTGTCCGTCCGACTGTTTGTTTGTCCAGTGATCCTAATTCCAAAAAGTGTCCAGATAAACCGCAATTAATGCAGACGTTTACTGGGGCGGCAGAAGTAACCGGTGTGTCGGTTTACGGCTCAAACGGATAAAATCGCCAGACATGAAAAAAATCTTTAAAAGCGCTAAATCATTTATTTTCATTGCTGGTATTATCATTTTATTAGGTTAACATAGGCCTATACGTTTCACGTTGATCTGACTCTGGAGTGCATTGTGCGAGTGTATTAATACAACCGGACCGTGTTGAAGCGTGCTTATTTCATGATCGTGATCGACGGTGAGTTCTGCGTGAAACGTCCGTGTGATTAACAGACGCGAGGCGCGTTTCAATCGTCACGCTACTGGAGTGAAATTATGGGCACTTATAACAGTGCAGACAGTCTGACGAGGCACAGGAAGACGACATAAGTAGATTATAAAATAATGATTACAATCGTAATTATTATAAAAATCAATAATATAGAGCCAGAAGAAAAAAACGTACTTAAAGTTGCAGCCGGCAAAAAAACTAGAAACGAAGGAGGAGGAAATTTTTATTATTAATTTTTATATCATAACGTATTATGTAATATTATTCAACAACTCATAAAAACAAACGGACACACAAAATGCTGTGTTATTCTTTGTGTTTCTTGTCTACCGTCGTATGTGATCTACAGATTACCAAATATTACACCCGAGAACTTATGCAAAGTTACTGCAACATTTCAGACTAGATGCAGACATTATTTTTCAGTAAAATTTCAAAAGCACATTAAAACTACACTGATAATTTAAAGATTTGCTAATAATTTTAGGGAGGCAATTTTTTTTCTAGAAACGCATGGCAACCGGAAGCACAGGTTTTTACGCGTGAAAGCAGCTACTGTATTCAGCGCGTCTTAGCCATCGCAATTCTGTCTGTCCGTCCGTCTGTCACACGCGTGGCTCAGTCAAAAACGGTGCAAGATATGATCATCAAATCTTTACCGTCGGCTGCCTGGAAGACTCTAGTTTCAGGAACCGTAAAATTTTTCATAAATTCGAAGGGGGTCACCCCGAACGAGGGCTCTAAATGAGAGAGGGGTGGGTAAAATCTGTGATTTTTGGCCAATAAGTCGCTGTATCTCAGTAACGGTGCGAGATGGTGCCTAGGTTACTATAAATCACAGATAGGAAGTCCTACAATGGCTCTCGATTGGCGCCGAATTCAATGACCTTAGATGACCTTGAACGCCAAAATAGGGGGTTTTATGGATCTTTTGGCGATTTTGGGCTGCGGCACAAGTCTATATCATTCACAAGATGGCGCCACGCTACTATCGTTATGCGATCCAGATAGAGAATTTGGTATTTGTATATTAACTTAGCGTGAACCCCCAATTTTCAGCTAAACTACTAAACCGGAACTGCTATAGGCTTTAGCGCGTCTCGTGAGCATTAGCTCAAATTTCTTGTTAGGTTTTATTATGAAAATCGAATTAGCGAGGCAATAATGAACGTATATTTTGGGTGTGACATCCTATAGGGTTAGAGGATACACAAGATACACAAACAAGTCACGCTTTTTGTAGGCCTACATATTGTTCATAATAATAACAAACGTAGGCCTACTTGATTCTGTTGGTAGATCTGATGCGGAAATTTCTTCTGGACCAGGAGACGACCGCGCTGGCTGATCGTCTATCGGACAACTCGTCTATGTTATCCGGACACCTCAACCTCATCTCCGGACGGGCTGCAACGCATGCATCAAATCATGATGTAGTAGACGTTTTTTTTTTAGTTTTTAAAACCTTTTTTGAACTTTTCTTAACGTTTATTAAAAATTTTAGAAGCGAGCATTTTTAAAACCACATAAAGCAATTAATAGGTCATAGTAGTGGTAGTTATTTAAACGTTTATTCTTTATTTCCGACACGCCTTTTACGTTGTTTAACGTGTTTTAAAATTTTATTCTTATCTGAAACGTTTTTTACATCTATTATTTATGATGATGAATTAGATTGTGATATAGGCTTACCCTTTTTACACGATTAAACTGTCTCGACGAGCCAGCTATCGAAAAGCGCTCACCGAGCACTCGTAAAGCCGGTTCAAGCACACAGATTGCATTGGCATAACTTGTCGAGCACCCACGATCGACGAGTTGGTTCTATAAGCTGGTTATCCCGTCGTTTAGACCGTTTAATATTGCAAACGTACATACAGCTGGCTCGCCGGTGTAAACGAAGTAGGCCTATTTATACTGGCGGTTACGACACTAATTCCCAGACGCCACCACTTTGACGCTTCGGCTTCACGCTTTTGGTGTTTCAGTTTCACATTCATCAAATTTGCCGTTCCAAGAAAGGACAGGGGCCACTGGTAAAATTTAGTGATATTAATGTACCGTAGGCAGAAATTTGACAACGCTGTGCAATGCGGATGTGAAGCAGAAACAGTAGCGCAGCTTTCGCTAGGCGACGCCACGTGCGAAAATTGTGTTTCAATAAATATGACGAATTACTGTATTTCTTGCTATTTTATCTTTTGCCCTCAAAATACATTAGCATGACAAAAGACTTCTGTATTATTGAATACGTGAATTTTTTTACATTTTTTAAACAATGTACGATCAATAATTAAAGACACCGATATTTACGTAGTTAACTGTACGTTATTTAGGCGATAATAAATTGAGTTACAGGACGCCCCTCCCTTCCCAGACGCCGTTTCCTATACTTAACGCTCATCGCCGATAAAACAGTGTCAGCGCTACCCTGCTGCACTGTGATCGCGATATCGACATCGATATCAATATTTTAAAAAAATAATAATAAGTATGTTAAGCTTATACAAGCATAAAAACAAGACGTAATCACTAAGCAAGGCAGTAGGCCGATGCTTCATTAGATAATAAAATGTGTCTCTAGGCGACTGTAATTTACTTACGACACCATTAACTCGCCACATTTGTAAGCTTTGTTTTCGTTCATGCAACGTAGTGAAAAATTTGTAGTAAATATCGCTATAATATCAAAAATGTTCCGATATATCGGGATATGTTTGAATCGCGATATATTGAAAAAGTCAATATGTTTTTCGTCGATACGATACGATACAATATATCGATATCGAAAACGATATATCGATATTTTCGATATATCGAGTCATCACTAGTTTGGCTGTAGTCTGGTGCCACTGGTGGTGCAAATGATGACTCAATATCAGCATTTCAATTTTGATACGATATCGATACGATATTTCGGGGGAGGGGCGGGTTCTGACCCCCTTACCCCCATTTTGAATATTGCAGAAAATGTCCCGGGAGACAAGGAGTCCACATGGGAGATAACTCGAAAATTAACTTCGGCAATTCGTAGAATCCGCCAAAAGTAATCTGCAAAAATGACATCTTCGGGGGGCCTCAGCTCCCAAGCGGTAGCCCCCAGGAGGCTGAGCCGGGGGACATTTCTGGTATGGGGACACCCTGTTGGCCGATGGTGGCAAGGAGGCTGAGAAACCGGAAATAAATTTGTTTGAAATTTTTTAAATTTTCAAATCGCACCTCTGAGGGTGTCTTTGACCACATAGCCCCCCGGTCGCGCCCAGGGGTGCGCCCGGTCGATGGCCTCATGTGGCCCAAAGGGCATCCCCTAACGTTCACAAAAGTGCTCATTTTGGGTTTTTAGGGCATCCCGGGAGGAGCAACATATGCTTAATGGTAAGATCTACTATCGACGGAGTCAGCTTTTAAACTCCTCTACATTATACGACTTGACAGGGAGGCCTAAGTGACCTGCATGTTCTTTGAAGCGCTGACGCATAATGGCGCAGTGTATAGTTATTTACGCTGGACAAACCATCACCGTGTAGCAGTATGCGACGAGAAACAGCGTCGTTGGTTTTTCTCTTGATCGTGCCGAGCAAATGACCAACTGGGTGACGCAAAGGACACTCACTATTCTTTACGTGCACTCACAGAACGAAGTATGCCGGAGTAAGAAAGTTAAGTAAATAAACAAATTAGTTAGATATGTTTGCTAAAAGAAATTGTACTATTATTATGCAAATAAGTAGCAAGTGGTATGTGAGTGTACTCACCCTTCGTCCGCATGCAAGCCTCTGCAACAGACAAACATTCCGAAAATACTGAAGTTACCCTGCATAGATATTATAGTTTACTCAACAAAAATGTTGTTATAATGTCAGAGCTGTGTTTAAATAAATAAACCACAGGTTTGATCCTACAATTTGAAAAGGTCCAAAATGCACGTTGATGCATTTTGTTGTATAATGGATAAACAGAGCAAAACGAAACACATAAACTATAACACGTCCACTCACTATTATCGACATGCATAGGCTCAGCCTCTATACACTGTGGTCTACCGTTAACATCGAGCAATCCTACACCGGTCGAAGTTAGTTTATAAACAAATCATTCTAAATCCTAAATAATGCGTTAATTATTGGCTTTAATTATCGGGGGCCTATATCACAAGTTTTATTCATGACTTTCGCGACTTCGTGGCCGATGGGAATACTCCTTGAAATTATCTATAGGCCTAAGCCTACGTGCAAAGCGCGCGTCATTTACGCTGGATCAATTATTATTGCAGCTGCATCGTTGGTTAAACAATACGCGAGACAGGAAGTTGCAACTTTCCGAAAAACAGTGCAAATTTCCGACACAAAAAAAATATGAGTGCTCAAAATTCAATAATTTTTGTTCATAAATTTTCTGAAAATGGAGGTTTTATCCCGCATTTTGCATTTCCGGACGCAATAATTCCGACAAGAAAATGACTTTCCGATATTTTTTCCGACGGCCCAAAATTTAAGATATTGCCCCCTCCCCCTCGACGCCACTGGACCAGATGTGCGCTAATAACAGTAGGCCTACATAAGCCATTAGAAAATCCTGTCGGAATTATCCACTGTCCGCCAGAGTCTAGATAATCCCAGTGGTGCTGTTGGCTTTTCCCGAATCACCCCGCCGCCGCTCATCACACCCCGCCACTGTTGCTGCTGCTGCTGATGTTGCTGTATCGCCGAAACGTCATCTGCTATCAGACGATCGATGCCAGTGCCGCGCAGTTGGTTGCATTGTGTGCATCTCTCGCCATCGCAATTCCGATCTCGCCACTGCCGCCTGAACGACGACGCGATGACTGACAACTCGAGCGACAAGAAACACTGTCGGGGAAACGTAGATGGTGCAATGTCAGTCGCATTGTAGGATTTTGCAATTTTTAGGTCGTCGTTTTTGAGCGCAAGTGGAGCTAATTTAATTGTTGTTGTTGTTGTTCTGGTGCCAATGTGCCATCGATGACGAGTTGGCGACCATGCGATGTCAGAGCATTCTGTCTTCTGATACGCTTTTGATTGACAAAGACGTTGCGGATTTGCAGCTATATTGCATTGTCGAATATAGTTAAATTATATTTTTCAATGTTTTCGCATTTTTGACATAAAAATGGCCGCTGCGATAAAGGGTTGCGGAAACCCATCTCAGAGCTGCGGAGTGTCACCTGCCATATGCCGTCACTTAATGCTGTCTGCCACCCGACACAGGTAAACGCGCCCCACTTTAACCGCAGACGCACAGACCGGTACTCGCCCCGGAAGGATAGAAGGCTAAGTTGCCCTTGGTGTTGGTTATTGATGTCCGCAGATGGTCACCCATCCAAGTATAGTAACCACTTAATAGCGACGCGATCTGGAGTCGAACCCACAACCTTACGATGGTAAGTCCAACATTGTAACCGTTACGCCGCCGAGCCACCAATGGATAATGACCAGTCACAGAAATCCCCGAGGTGTCTGTAAGGCAGTCGAGCTGGCTTGATGTTTAATCGACGAGTCGCCTGCCAAGAGACAATTGAACGAGCGTAATTACTTTAAGCTTACATATACGACAGCCACCGAGCTATAAAAGGCAATTCTCTTGCTACTACCACTGAGTACCTCCACATTGTTACTGCTACTGCTGCAGCTGTTGCTGCAGCGATGCCCTGTCATGAAAAGGAAAGTCAAAACTATCCCACTAGACTACACGAACCATATAGCCTATACCATTATATATAACTTGAACCCTATCCCTATCCATAATCCCTAATCCATAACCGTACGTCCTATACCTACAGAATGGGCCATAAAAACTGTCCCCTATGTTATTCCGCTTAAATTGCTACTGCATTTGTTTATATGGATAAAATGACACACCATATAAACTGCTAGTCTGTTCTGCACATATTGATATCAAAACCTAATGAGTATATAAAAATGTTATTTAAAAAAATAATACGATAGAATCAAAGCACCACAACTATATTATATCACAATGGTGAAACACAAATGGAAATACGTGCTTGCGTATATGTCTAAGTAAAACAGCGAAAACTTTATACAACAACAAGACGGTCAACTGTTCAATGTGCCCTTCTGAATCTCTCTCGGAATTCTGCTAAACCCAGTGTTGCCTAGTTCCTGGCTGCATATCAGCTCCGCTACACGCTCGATATTCTGTGTTGTTCAGAGAGAGTCCCCTTTCGTCCACTACCGACCTTTCAAAAAATTGAGTTCGTTTTTTTCAATTTTGCACAGAAGATCTTGAACAGAACTGACCGCCCAATTCTTGTTCGGAAACTTTTTACAAATGCCTTTAGCGCCCATTCCTTTTGTTGGCGAACGAGTTTGATTGGCGCTTTATCTGTACGTTAAATGACGTTACATTGTTTTCCCCATTGTGTTTCCTGTAGAGTTGGGATGCTTTCACTTATTTTATCCCATTACAAAACTATTAAAAATATTTGCACGAAATGTGCACATGTTACTCAGAATTGATTATATTTCAACGTGCGTTATTCACTTTAAATGTACATTACTCTTGGAAGACATAATTAGCTGACATGTATAGGGGCGATTTTTATAGCCCACTCCGAATACTAATCCCTGGCACCGAAATTATGAAAAATAGGTCAAAACAACTGCTGACAGAATTTTTTTCTCCGTAGAACGTAAATTTTAGCGTTCTGAGTTTCGACTTTCTGGGCTCAAGGCGTCCTGCGTACGAGGACCTGACATTTGGGCGCTTATTCAAACAGCATTACTATTTTATCGCACGTTGTACGGTTGTACACTGATTCCCCAAACGGCAGCACCGATGCTGTCGCGCGTTACGTGAGCTTTTCGAAAAGTACTTGTAGACTAACTTATCTGTAGGTTAATAAAAAAAATGGTGCGGTAGTGTAACGCTACGATGCTGGATTTTGGAGTTTGACACCCGACGACGTCGCTATCAGGTGATCAGTAGGCCTACTCAGATGAATGATCGTCAGCTCACATATCGGTATATAGGGCCTAACCAACCACCGATATTAGGTCACTATTTTATCCTTTTGGGATAAGTAAAATATGAGTGCCGACCTGTCTGGCTGGGGTTGAGACGAGGCGCGTTTACTTGTGTCGGGTGACACCGTGGCAGGTAGCCTAACACCGTGTGATCCCATATGGCAGGCGACGCTCTTTAGCTTTGAAAAGGGTTTTTCATGATAACCTATGCTTTTTAAACGTTTAAACTTTTAAGATTAGGAACCGGTGAAGTAGTTGTAGTAGTAGTAGAGGGTTAATATTAGTCATGACAGTCATTTATAAATATTTTGCTTATCCTAGCTTTCGCCATCTTGGTATGATATCACAGTGCGGCGGACAGACAGACAGACAGGCCTACCTGCACTATGCATAGCTTCGCACTGGTAACAAGAATTCTCAGCTAATGCTCATGAGACGCGCGAGAGCCTATAGCAGTTCCTGTTCACAAGTAAGCTTGGTCTATCGCTATCCATTTCGTCGCAATTCACTCTTTTTCTAGCCAAAAATCGCCAAAAAATCACCAAAAACCAATATTTTTATGGTTCAAAGTCATTTAAGGTCAACGATGTTAATATTTCTAAGAAGCTCGTCGATCGCTACAGTGTTTGTTATGATAGGCCTAAGCAACATGTCTGCATATCGGCAACTATTTTCACGCTAGACAAGCCAACAACGGATAAATAGCCACTTTTAGAAGGGTACCCCTCTTTGATACCCGCTTGCGCAACCCTCCTTGAATGTACAGGGATCGGACTTGGACTGCTAAAATCCATATTTAATGCTGAAAATTTCATACGCAGGCTATATTGGTCTATCTCCAGCCATTTTAGCGCAATTCACTCTTGAAATGCGTGTTTGCGTGAAATTGCGAAAAATTCACTAAAACCCGCTATTTTGGGGGTTCAAGGTCAATCAAGATCATCGATGTTGACATTTCTAAGAAGCTCGACGCCAGTGCTTGTTATGATAAGCAGCATGTCTGTGCCTATCTGCAACCATTTTCACGTTAATAGACGAGCCTATAGCTTTAAAATAACACTTTTTAATGGGGTCCCCTCTTTCGCCCCCTCGTTCGAGGGGATCCCCTTTACCGAGCGGGATGAAATTTTGTCACGAAATACTAGAGATAATAGGCTATCATACGGTGCAAACATGAAATCTCAATCTCACCTGATCTTGTAGGCCTATTGGTACCAGGTCGTGACAGACAGACAGACAGACAGACAAACGGACGGACAAAATTACCGTAGCTAATACGCGCGTAAATTAAGTCTATAAAACTATTGTGATTGTTAACGGAAAAGATCAGAGATTCTAAAGCAAAAATAAGGACATACCAGTATGATACATACTAGACACTTGGGCGGTCATGTTTTTCAACCTGTAATTTCACAAAATATTAGAGTGTTTTAAAAAGAGTGAAAATGTGCTATTACTATCGTGAAAGCAACATGATAAAATGCTGTTTATTGAAATTTTGTTATAAAGCATGTCGTCTCATATTTGATTTATTCATATTTTATGCAGTGATTTGATGCAAAACTGTTGCTGCTATTGTAACTATTATAACTAGGTGGCTAAGCGTTTTTGGTTAATAATTTCATAATGTGCAATGTTTTAAACAAGCTTATATATTTCTGATCAGGATGACATATTCTGTAGATTGGTGGTAAGTTCTTATAGTGAGAAAAGTTGAGGAGTTAATCTGAGTTTCATACTGATGACTATAGAGATAAAGCAAGTTTCAAGACGCCACCTGACGACTCGCGATAAAACGCCGTAATAATTTGACAACAACATTTTTTTACATTTTTTTGTCAAAATATTAGGTTGCTAGCTAAATTCTAATTAAATAAAAGCACTGGCAATAAATGGGACTAAAACATTTTTGCGCAATATTTCAGTCTAGTTGTATTTGGATGACAAAGAAGAACACAAACTTATTTCCAACATCTGTACACCATTAATAAAGTCATAGCTTGTAGCATAATTGACAGCACGCGAAGAAAGGAAATCAGTTTTCTTCAAATTGGCGGAATATTCGCAAAGGTACCGTTGTTGTGGACACAAATGCCTGCTGGGTATCGTGCGAATGGAAAGCTTTTCACTGCAATATAGGCCTAGGCCTATGTGTGAGCTACGAAATCAGGGCATTAGGCAATGTGCTTGAATATGCACCATTCGTATTCATTCGCATTCGGCCGAATAATGTATGAAACCTGCGCGGATAACGCCCATAACGCAACCAGGTTAAAAGCAAAGTATTTCTATTGAGCGCTTTTTTTACGATGCCGACGCCGTCTTGGTGTTTACTGTATTTGGTCCCACGCGGTCATGTAGTAGTCAAGTCTGGCAGTGGACTCCTGTCAAAGTCGTCCTCATTTTCGTAACTCGAACTCGGACTCGAACTAGGAGAACACGACTACACTACTAAAAGCAGTGCAACGGAAAGAAAAGAGAAAAAAAGACTTGCTGTCAACTTGTTGAATAGCAAGTCGCACAATACGGCGTAAGCTAACAGCATCGTGGTTGATATGTCAAGATTTGTGAGTAATCATTTAGGTTATAAGCTAGTGGTCTTATTATACACTGTGTCTCAGATAAAAACAGTCAATTTTTTGTCACAACTTTGTCAAATTTTCACTAGCTTCAATAATTTTTGGCTAGTTGATGGCTAAAACGACGAAATTATGTAAGGTGCACTAATTAAGTTTCCACCTAACCTATTTTAGGTCAATGCATAGATGTAAAAAACGTTTTTACGTTTTTTATTCTTGCCACGTTTTTTAACTTTTTTTTATTTTCTCAACGTTTTTTTATATTTTTTTTTAAAAAAACGTTCATCAAAAATTGAAAATTCTACCGAGAACGTAGAGAAAAGCTTTTAAAGCCGCATAAACGAATTAATATGCTATAGTGGTGGCAGTTTGCTTACTTAGTCTAGTGATACGAGGTCTTATGACACGGTTGAATTGAAATTGAATAAAATTTTATCTGTTTTTTAGTTTTAGCTCTACTGCAATTACAACATTAGGTTTTATGCAAGAAAGCGAACAAATTAAGGCTAACGTTTGTTATTAACGTTTTTAAACGTTTTTTTTAATTTTTTCTGGAACGTTTTTTTACATCTATGGGTCAATGCACTACCATGTGAAACGTAGATGCACCAAATTGTTGCATAATGCTGAGTTGTTGTCTCAAGTGAACGCTGTAACGAGTTAATTAGACACGAAATACACTAAAATGTGAATTATTTAACAGAATTATAAGTTTTTATAACAACTCGCTTGCAAATTAGAATTTATGCCAAAGTGTGCTCTGCGTACAAAGATGCAATGGCTTAGATGCAACGCCAATGGCTGATAGCAGAATCAACGATCGACAGATCAAATGCATTCACTCATCGATTAGACGTGTTTTAAGCTCATGAACCAGCTATTTTGTTGTCTGCTGTTTTCAGCAAAAATATTTAATACCTCAAAATTATTAAACCACATCGCATCCTCTGTCGAATTGATGATGCAAAGGTGAGGCATCTGATACAAATAATCGTCGCGTAATATAACAATCTGGAGCATCTGTGTTTCACACGGTAGTGCGTTGACATAAATTAGTTGAGGTGGTAACTGAGAGCACCGTACATCATAATATCGTCGTGGCCATTTTTGTGCCGAAAATTATCAAAGTTGGCGGAAATTGGACAAAGTTATGCCGAAAACAATTATGATTTTTTGAGACAGGGTGTACAGGGTAAAGTAAAAAAAAATGTTAAATTTTTTTTGTCAAAACTTCGTCAAATCTTTGCCGCATTTACTGTTTGGCACATAGATGGCCAAGACAATAGATAATTTGAGGACTGGCGGTTTTAAAATGATAATAGGCCCCTAATAATTACTAGCGACTCACCGGTTTGCCACAGAGCGCCCAGCCGCTGAAAACAGAAAACGACGACGACAGCGGTAAACATTCGCACGAGCACGTGACCGCCGTAAAACCGCCGCGTCATGATGACGTCACTCCCAGAAAGAGGTTGCCACGACGACGATGATCGGCCGTCATCGGCAATCATCGGCAAACATCGGCACCGGTCGGCAGCATGACGTCGCCGAATCGAAACAGTCATAATCGGCGCACGTGCGAACGAATTACGTTAGGTCGATGAGCACCGCGAGATGTACGCCAGGGAAGAAGATCCCCGTATTGGCTCACGTCCACTAGAAAACGCCAATTTTGCGAGCACTAATTGTAACATATCTTGAGCATAACTACAAATGGCACGACGTCAAACATAGAAACAGTCCAGCACGGTCACGCCAGGCTACACGATGCAGCCGATGACGATATGAGTTGTGCGAATGCACGAGGCTAGCTGACACTCACTGATGTGATGAGATGTGATCTGTAGCCATCGCCAGTAGTCTACAGTGCTACTGCTGCTGCGCCCTAGTCTTTTAAACAGCGAATAAATATATATATATATATATATAG
>Ga0209367_1001539_pt1 | contig 28602 bp, 21 predicted proteins | sample WorMetLIZISLAND2_FD_187412 | JGI IMG/M metagenome (GOLD analysis project Ga0209367, IMG submission 187412) | Marine gutless worms symbiont microbial communities from Max Planck institute for Marine Microbiology, Germany - Olavius geniculatus... ...
AAACTGTTGTCTTAATTGATCGATATTCATAAGATCTCCTTTCGTTTGTTCTTTTAAGGAGATCTTACACCATGGGTGTGACAGATACGGTCACACTAACCTTAAAAATGTAGATAGGCTCGAATAAAATGAATGAGCTATCAAAGGTACAGTTAATTATCGCATCAATATCTTCGTCCGCAGTTTTTTTTCTTCTGCTCTATGCCGTAAAGAGGGTTTTTAATGCCGAGTTGAAAGGAGATTGGGGTCTTGTTGTGGTGGCGGCCTTTCCATTTCTGGCGTATTCCATATTAAATATTCTTTCGACAGATATTCTGAAAAAAGAGGTCAACCTCTCGGCTGGTTTTGTAAATATCAAACTAATAGAAGATAGGAGTACGACTGAAAAGTTAGAACTTTCTTTTGGTCAAAATGTAGATTTTGATGAGTCTTCTGCAACCAAAGGAACTGGCGCGGAGATTTCGAGAATTATTGATAGAGCGCGTAGGGATAAACTCACCACTCTGATGGTGGATGCCGGCAAATACATAATCGATTTACGTGCAGTGGACAAGTATGCAAGTAAAAGCGGTTATCTCTTCAGGCATATTGTTTTCGTGAAGGGCGAGAAGTTTTTAGGATATGCAACACCTGAGGATATCGATCGGTACGTGAAAAGTGGAGAACTAGCAAAGTCAAACGATTTTTGGTGGCATCTCGGTCAAATGCCGTTGCAGACTGACATCCTCTATGACACAACATCCGAGCTTAAAGCCTTTGAAGTTATGAGTAAACGCAACATTGATATTGTTGCAGTTATTGATTCAAAAACTGCTAAATACCTGGGATTGGCCAGTAAGAAGAAAACAAGAGAAAGCATGCTCACACAGCTTCTCTTGCAAGTGGGAAAAGCAAAATTCTCTAAATTTGGGGTAACCCAAGAGTAAATGGAATTCTCAGATATTATGAACATATTGTCGGGAAGATAAATCATGCCAAGCGGATTCACACGCAGTCCAAAGTTCGTTAAGGGCGCGTTAATAAGGCTGTCAGAGGGTTTTATCGGTCCTGTTCCGAATGTCATCCTGTTTCAGTACAATCCTGAAACAATTTCGCGAAAAATGGAGTCCTTTACCGGTATAAAGAAATCTACCAAAGGAAAGGGGGAGTGGGGGGAAGTGACAACCTCCGAACCGTTTGATCCTGAGGAATCATTCAACCTTACTCTGGAGCTTGACGCCACCGATGACCTTGAAAAACCGCACCTAAAACCCGATGCAGTCATTTTTGGTGTTGCCGACCGTATCGCAGCTTTGGAGATGCTGCTTTATCCGACAAGAGACGATGAGCTTGGAGATGAAAAATCCTCTGTCCCGAAAAAGGGCTCACCTGTCCCCAAAGGACGGGTTCCGATTATCCTTTTTGTATGGGGTCCGGGCAAGATTGTACCGGTTAGAATAACCAGTTTTAGTGTCAAAGAAGAAGCTTATTCAACCACACTGTATCCTGTTCGCGCCACTGTGGAGGTCGGTCTTCAGGTACTTACAAAAAAGGCTATTGATAACCTTGGCGATCTTACGGAAGCAGAAAAACTGGCATTAACCGCTTATAAGCGTACACGCGCTCAGAAGGAGATTCTCGCAAGAAAGAACATGCTGAACAATATCCCGTTATCCGAACTGTTGCCTTTCTGAGAGGGTGATATGGCATTTGAGAAAAATAACCGATATGCAAATCTAGAAACCTACGAAGTGACTGATCGCAGGAACCGCAGGGTGAAAGTCGTGCCGGTTCCAGATCCTCCCGGAGACGAGCTTCTTGGCGTGCATTTGATGAAACAGTTGCAGAGGCTGGATCACCTGGCTTACAAATACCTCAAAGACGCCGAAGCTTTCTGGAGGATCTGTGAGGCAAATAATGTGATGAACCCGGAAACGCTCAGCGAAGCTGAAAAAATCATCATCCCCCAAAAGGGCAGAAGATGAATATAAGTGTTACCGTTGCGGTTGACAATCAGGTTGATGACGAGTTGACCGAAGCCGGCGAGATCGAAGTATATGAACGCATGGGAGAGGCGACCACATACCGTCTTAGATTAAGTGCCGACATTGCGGATGGTGATATGCCGTTTTTGGTCGATGACAGGGTCGGCCCGGGCTCGATGATTGATATCGAAGTGACCGTTGACAATGAAACCTGCCATCTGGTTCACGGGCCTGTTACCGGACAGAACATAACCCTCGAGCATGGCGGAGCAGGCTCCACGGTTGACGTGGAGGGCTCTGACCGAACAGTAGAGATGGACCGTGTCAACAAGCCGGTTGTGTGGCAGGACGTGACCGACAGCGATGTGGCTCACAGTATCCTGGGCTCATATGGTCTGACACCTGACATCGAGGTTACTAACGCGGGGCATTATGAGAAAAAGCACAATCTTGTTCAGCGAAACACGGACCTTCAGTTCATAAAACAGCTGGCCCGGCGAAACGGATTTCTGTTCTGGCTTACTTGTGACGGTCCCGGACTCGAAGCGGCGCATTTTAAAAAGCCACCCCTAAATGGATCACCTGCTGCCAAACTTTTGATAAATTTCAACCCGCCGACCATTGAATCGCTCAGTATCGACTGGAGCGCGGAATACCCAACGTCGGTAACCGGTCTGCAATTGGACCTATCGAATAAAAATACAATTGATGCGGCGCGTTCCGGTAATCCCCTGACCGATTTAGGCGAAACCGCCCTTGAAGCCATTTCTACTGAAGAGCGTTCAGCCCATGTCGTTCCGCCTGTAGATGACAGCGGGGATCTGATTGGCCGCAGCAATGGGGTCCTAACCGAAACGAGCTGGTTTGTTAACGCATCATGTAAAACCACGCCACAGCTTGTCGGCGCCCTTGTGAGGGCGCACACGGTCGTTGAGTTGCTTGGCGCCGGAAGCCGGCACAGTGGACGGTATTTTGTGTCCGGAGTCCGGCACAATATAACTGCCGGTTCGTATACAATGGATATCGAACTTATTCGCAATGCCTGGAGCAGTTGATGGAGCAGCCAATTACAGAAGATATTCTCACGTGGATTAAAAGTCACTATTTCGGAAAATACCGGGGGATTGTCAGCGAGACCGACGATCCGACATCACGGGGGCGTATAAAGATTAAAGTGCCGGCCGTCCTCGATGATCTGGAGGTATGGGCCATGCCCTGTGTGCCTTATGCAGGAAACGGCATCGGCTCTTACATGATTCCCGAAAAAGGCTCGGGTGTGTGGGTGGAATTCGAGGGGGGTGATCCATCATGCCCCGTATGGTCGGGATGTTTCTGGGCAGACAATGAAGTACCGAAAGATAATGGCGGGGCAGCGGCAAAACCGCCAATAAAGATGATCCGGAGCGAAAAGGGATTGATGTTGACCTTTGATGACGAAGGCCAGGTCATTAGCTTAAGCGACAGGAACGGCAGCAATGTGTTGACCATCGAGGTTCAAAAGGGGCAAATCACCCTCAAGGGCACGACCAAAGTCGTGGTGGAAGCCCCATTGATCGAACTGGTGGAAAACGCCACCCACCCGGTGGTCTTCGGCGACAATCTTCTACAATACCTGCAACAGCTTGAAATGATCTTCAATACCCACCTTCACCCGGGACAACTTGCGGCCGGGGTTGTTCCGGTTGTGCCGACCCCCCCCTGCTATACCGATCACTCCCCCGGCATCACCGGCGCTGCTTTCCACAAGGGTAACAACCGGCTGAAATACGGAGAATTAATATAAATGGCTCTAAAAGCAGGCACGGTTTTAGAATTTGAAAAAGACACCATGGCGCGGGCTATCGAGAATGCGTTTGAAATCGAGATGGAGAAACATTTTCCAAAAATCCTTTTGCCTGAAGACATGAGAGTCTACTGGCGTATTCTATGCGTGGCTGTTGCACAGGGGGTGATCCGACACCTTACAGAACAAGTCGGGGACGCCTTCAAAATCGATGTTGAAGTGAGACAGGTGATCGATGACTCGGCTGAGGACGGTGTGCCAAAACCAGCGCTGGAAAGCCGAAATCCTGAAAGAATTAGCGTGAGAGGGTATTCAACTAACTTCGGCAATTTCATACGAGCCGAAGATGAAGCTGATTCAGGAAGACCCGGCGAGCCGGCTGTGTTTGTCCAGGTGCCTGATAGAGATAACCGCATCTGGAGTGAAGGCGGAACCAGCGTGGATGAAGGTGGGGGTACCGTTGTGGAAGTTCAATATGAAGGGGAGCTATATAAGGATAAGGATGCCCCCTGAGAATTAGGATCTTATTAAGCGCCAGGAGGAAGAGCTGTGGCAGAAAGCTATCAACACATACGATTCCCATTAACCGTAAATGCAGATATGTGGCATATCGCCCGGGAGACAAATCACGCGTCTTATGTGGAACAATTGATCAGGCAGGTGCTCCTTACCAATCACGGAGATCGTATCAATCGGCCGGATTTCGGCTGCGGCATCAGGCAAATGGTATTCATGCCCGTAAACGACGCAACCGCCGGTCTTACCCAGGTTATGATTTATCAGGCGCTGGAAAGATGGCTGGGAACAGTCATTGTTGTCAATAGCGTCGAAGTTGAATCTCAGCAATCAACGCTTCTCATAGGGATTGATTACACGATACGCTCCCGTGGTGAACAGGAATACCTGAATATCGAGGTGCCGTTCTAATGGATGTACCCAATCGATTAACCAAACTGAACAACAGCAATAAAATCACCGGGCTTGATATTGTCTATGTGGAAAAAGTTCCCGTGGATTTGGGTGATAAATGGGAAATTAGATTAAACCTTTATTTTTACCATAGCTACCCGGGTGTCATTGTCAAAGATGGAAATGAAGAATCCAGAAAATTCGCTGATGAAATTTTAGACGGACTAAAAGAAAAAGACATTTCGATAAAAGCTCTGAATAATAAGTCCGCCCCGGATGTATCGGTCAGACGTGGCGATTGGATTCAACCGGGAAGGGACAAGGTTTTTCGCATCAAGGTGGAGGTAATAAAAAGGTATTGTTTTGACGCGTATGAACTCAGAATCAACCACGATAATATTGACCATTACTTTAAATCGCTAAGATTCAGTTTTCAGGCAGCCTGTGAAAGCGACGTTGACTGCAGACTCGCCGCCGATGACTGTCCTCTGGAGGAGCAGGTCGATTTTGCGGTTGATTACCAGGCCAGAGATTTTTCCAGCTTTAGAAGAGCCCTACTCGATTTTGCATCTCAAAGATACCCGCAATGGAAAGACAGGCTTGAGGCCGATATGGGCATCATGCTGGCTGAGGTCATGAGCGCCCTGGGCGATGAACTTGCCTATTACCAGGACAGAATCGCGCGGGAGGCTCATTTTGAAACCGCCACCCAGCGCCGTTCCCTGCGGCAACACGCACGCCTGGTAGACTATGAAATCCACAACGGCCTGGGGGCATCGACCTGGCTTGACGTTACCGTAAAGCCGGGGGAAAGCGGCGTGAGGCAGTTGCCGGCAGGTACTGATGTGTGGGCCTTATCGGACGAGGGCAATCGGATTTCCTACGAAGTCGGCCGTGGCCTGGCCGACGGGGTGAAAAATGTGACCTTTGACGCAGCGGCGGCAAGGAATGAATTTGCACCCCACATATGGGATGAAGACGACATCTGCCTGCCCGTCGGAGCCACGGAGCTTTTTATCATAGGCAAACAGAAACTAAACCTAACCTTTGACGATCCCCCCGAAGATCCCAGCGGCAAATGGGTTCTGCTCAAGGCCCAATCCACCAATCCGGCCGACCCGGAACGCCGTTGGCCAGTACGCATTATTAAAGTGGATGATCCGATACGTGATCTTGTTTTTGAAGAAGAGATTACCCGAATTGAGTGGGAGCAAGACCAGAAACTCCCGTTCGAATTGAACCTCGCCCGGCTCACAGTACGAGGAAATCTCGTGCCGGTTACTGCAGGCCGAACTGTTATGAACCGGTTTACAATTGGTGTTGAACCGGCATCTCTCGCTCTGTTGGATGATTCAATAAGCAATTTGCGGCAAGCGGTGGAACGCGGGAGGATTGCGGAATCAATTGATGAAGATACGGAGATTACAAACGAAAGAAAGGGAACGATCACCTACCTGTTCAGCCTAATCAATCCGGAACTAAGAGATGAGGACAAGGGGAATCAGGAGGCAGAAGCGTTTCTGACTGTCCTCGAAAAACCGGAAGGAAAAAATCTGACTTGGTTGGGGAAAGCACCGCAGGCGGCCCGACCCGAGATTCATCTCGCCGAGGTGGAGTTGGTTGATGAAAAATGGGTGGAAAAAAAGCCGCCGTGGAATTGGCGACGCTCACTCCTCGGTGTTAGTTCTTCCCAGCCGATGGATCGGCATTTTACCCTGGAAGACGGGACGTGGGATCGCGTAGTTGGCTACCAGCGCAAAGGGCAAGAACTCGTGCATGTTGATTATACCTCAAGCGAAGGGTTCACCATTCGTTTTGGGAACGGAGAATTCGGCAGAGCGCCTGCAAAGGGCACCATTTTTCAGGCCACTTATCGATTGGGTAATGGCCCCGCGGGTAACGTTCCTGCCGATGCCATCATCAAATTTGACCAAAGCTACAGTTTCATCGAGGCTGTTACCAATCCTCTGGCCGTTGACAGCGGTATGGGCCCACAAACACTGGAAGAGGTGCGCCAATTGGCCCCTGAGGAGTATCGCCATCTTAATTATTGTGCAGTGCGCCCGGAAGATTACGCCGAGGCGGCTGAACGACTGCCCTGGGTACAACGGGCAGGGGCTGGGTTACGCTGGACGGGGAGCTGGCTTACCCTTTTTGCAACACCCGATCCAATCGGAGCGGTGACCATTTCAGATGCCGAACGCAGGGACCTGAATGAACAACTCGACCGCTTTCGTCAAGCAGGGCGCGAGACCTCGGTGGCAGAACCACGCTATGTCGATCTCGATCTGAAAATCACGATCTGTGTGGAACCGAGCACTTATCCGGGCGAAGTCAAGGAGGCCGTCCTGGCGGCCTTATCTGGAACCAAGGGCTTTATTGCACGGCCGGGTTTCTTTGCGGCTGACAACTTCTCTTTCGGTGCGCCTCTCGAGCGATCTGCTCTTGAGGGTGTTATCCAGGCTGTGCCGGGCGTACGGGCCGTCGAGGCTATCTCCGTTCGACGGCGTGGCTGGTTCGATTGGCGCGGCTTTGACGAGCTGACATTCGAGGTCGGTTTGGATGAGGTCATCCGCGTAGAAAATGACCCGCTCTACCCCGGACGCGGGTCAGTACGTTTATTTATGAAAGGTGGCGCATGACCGAATGTCGTTGCGATAGATTTGAGCATCCGTCAAAGCTGTGTATTCCTACAGGTTTATCAAACATCCCGCGCCAGATAGCCGGCTTTCCCGAATTCCGACGAGCCATGCTGGCTGCAATCCGGCGCTTCTCTGCACTGCATAACTGGCGGGCTCGCGGAGATGATGATTTCGGTATAATGCTTTTGGAGATGTGGGCCTATGTGGCTGATGTGCAATCCTTCTATGATGAAGTGCTCGCCCATGAAGCCTATTTGCGCACTGCCCGCCAGAGATCATCATTACGCAAGCTTGTCGGCCTTCTGGGATACGTGCCGCGTCCGGCAATTTCCTCAACGGTAGAACTTGCCATATTTGCCGAGGGTCGACGTCCGTTAACGATCCCCAGGGGTACTGCTTTCCGTTCAGGGGCCTTCGGGGAAGAAGCACCGCAGGTATTCGAACTCAAGGCAGATACGTGGGTGCACCCGCTTGCCAACCAATGGCAGATTGCAGCCCGGCGCTCCGACACTATCGGAACGGATCCCGGATCCTCCCACTTTTCTCACTTACTCTTGGAGACTTCGGGAACCTCGATAAAAAAAGGTGATGTCGTTTTGGTCCGATGCCGTAATAATCAAATAGCGTGTCAAGTCCGGACCGCCGGATTGATTACAGAAATCGAAGGAAGAGACGGGAGCAGTTACAAGAGGCTGACTTTCGATGCCCCTATCATTTTGCCTTGGGACGTGCCTGTGGCCGAGATCGAGTTGACGAGTCCGACACAGTCTGGAGGTTTATGGACCCTCAAACTTCGCCCGGATGAGCCGGCGATCAACGGACTCCCAACCAAGGGAAACTGGACGGACGACGTCCCCACGCTCCAGCTAAAAGAGGAGGAAAAAAATATGAAGAGGTATTTCCCCAATCAACAAAAAAAACCGAGCTTACTCTAGATGGCCTTTACCGTCAAATCAAGCCAAATACGCCGATCCTGGTTTCCAGGAACGATCGATATCGAGCGTTCATGGTGTCTGAAGTGACTGAAGTGGGCTACACCGTTGCCGAAGATCCCGTGACAGTAACTCTCCCTACCACTCGCATCAAGCTAGATCATGATATCAACTCTATTCAGAGCAAACGATCCGGTGGTGGAAGCTGGATCGACGAAGATTGGTTAGACGGTCAATCCGGCGAAATCACGGTTCATTTTGGTTTTAAAAGGATTGGTACGGTAACTGTAGAAGCCGAGACGACCCTTTCATCAAAACCGAGGTATCCCCAGCATGGAATCGGTGACCGGAAATTCGATATACAGATTCTCCCCAAGCGTTTTCTGGAAAACAGTGGGGAAAACTCGGCCGATAATACCCGGGAGGACGAGACGCTAGCGGGTGAATTGGCACTCGAATTGGAGGGGCCGATAGAAAAACCCTTTCCGGAAATCCATCCCGGGAGATTTCAACTGGAGGACAAGAACGCGCGGGGATTAGGCGTCAATGGAAGGGTCGAATTCGATCAGGACAGATTAATCCTTGATGCGGACACTCGATGGGACCCTGATTTGACGCTTCCCGTGACGGCCTACGGTAACATCGCGATTGCAACAAGGGGTGAGACGGTGAATGGTGAAATTCTCGGGAGCGGCGATGCTTCGGTGCCCAACCAGTCTTTCAAACTCAAGACCAATCCCCTGACCTACCTTGCTTCCCCCACGGCAGATAATAATTCGGGGGTCGCCAATACACTGGAAGTCTACGTTAATGGAATCCGGTGGCAGGAAGTACGGTCCTTCTATAGGACGCGGCAGGATGATCAGGTCTATATTGTTCGACAAAATGACGATGGGGAGTCGATCATTACCTTCGGTGACGGCAGGAGCGGTGCTCGATTGCCGACAGGAAAAGATAATATTATTGCCAATTATCGCCATGGCGCGGGCGCGGCAAGCCCGCCCCCCGGCTCGATCACCCAACTTGGAAAGCCGCTAAAGGGGATTCAGAGTGTCAAAAACCCGGTGGCTGCCAACGGTGGTGACGATGCGGAATCTTCGGCGAATCTGAGGGCGTCCGCTCCAAGATCTGCGCTTATTCTCGGGCGTGCCGTTTCCATCCAGGATATGGAGGCAATCGCCGCCGGCATCGCCGGAGTTCGCGCCGTACTTGCGGAATGGCGCTGGCACGGCAGCAAGCAGGGCCCTGTTGTGCAAATATGGTACATCGGTGAAGCGGGAATTGAAGGAAACATAGCCCAAACCTTGCGCGCGCGCTCAGATACTACGGTACCGATCGATGTAGCACCTGCCAAAGGTCTGAAAAGGGTGCTTTCGATAGACCTGGAGATCGATGCCTTACATTCGGACGCTGCTGTAGTGGCCGCAGCAAGGAATAAACTCATGGATCGGGATACCGGATTAATTGCTCCGGAAACCATTGGTATTGGGAAACCCTTATTTCGCAGTCGGCTTTTTGAGGCGGTTATGGAGGTGGAGGGGGTAAAAGCAGTCCGGGTTATCCAGTGGGACGGTCAGCCTTTCATTACTTTTGCCAAGCATCCAGGAGCCGGTAAATACTTCGATCTGGAACTCGGGAGACTTCTTTCCAATATTACGGAGGGAACCGATGGCTGAGCTGCCCAATGACGGATTTGAAAGCTACTTTAGCGAAAAACTCTGGGAAATGGTTCCCGCGGTCTATCGCCACGAAGATGAGATTGGAGAGAATCCCGGGGTGTTGCGCGCGTTTATCGAGATCATCGCCGAACAGGCGGCGATCGTGCGACGGAGCCATGACCGCCTGTGGGAAGACCAATTCATCGAACTCTGCCAAGATTGGGCGATACCCTATTTGGGGGATTTATTAGCAACGCGATTGGTGTCGGCGATGAATTTACGGCGCCGGCGCATAGACGTGGCTAAAACGATATATTACCGGCGCCGTAAAGGTACCCTGCGGGTGCTGGAAGAACTCATCGGCGACATCACAGGTTGGGAAGGTAGAGTAGTAGAGCAATTTAAAAGGCTGGCTCGCACGCGCCACGGTCTGGACCCACAACCTGGGCCCCAGGCAGGCCGGTTCTCAGGTACTCTGCCAGGTGGCCTTGTCGAATTGCGCGGGCCACGCGCGGCATTGTTGATCAACAGCGGTTTTGGTGAATTCTACCACACGCCTGATTTCCGTCAGCACTTTGGCTCCAAGGGGCGGTACAATATTCCAAAATTAGCATATTATCTGTACCGCTTGCGCGCTTACCCCATCGAGGGCGTTACCCCATTTCCCCTATCCGATGGTCTGCGTTTTACCTGCAACCCGTCGGGGCGAGACGCTCCGCTCTTTGCAAGCCGCCGGCGCTCCGAAAATTGGGATGACTGGCGCTCTCCCGAAGAATGGGCCCTGCCGGCACCGATCTCCTGCCACCTGCTGGGGCACTCGGAGTATACTGTCAATGAAGCCCTGGTGCAAAATTTGGAGAAAAATTTTGGAATCACCCCCACTGCCGCCGAAAAGTTGCGCGGGCTGCACGGTGTTCGTTTCCCAAGCGACGCCCGCCTGAATGAAATTATAGCTTCATTGAATGAACCCACATTAACGACCGCTGCTGTCCGCGAGGAATTTCTTACAAGATCCCTAACCCCTGATTGCGGCAAAGCGGCCCTTTTATCTGGGGCGATCAGCGTTGAGGAAGGGCCGGACACACCGGTCGCACCTGTGGATATCGTGGCCGGGGATCTATCTCGATGGCCGATTAGCAACCTTAAAAAGCGGCTGGTGATCGACCCTGAACGCGGCCGTCTGCAATTCTTCGGCACTCCACCTGATCCGCGTAGCAGCGTAACGCACCAATATGGTTTTTCCGGCGACATTGGCGCAGGCACCTATAGCCGACCCGAGGTGGAAATGCGTAAACCGACAGTGGCCCCGAACATAAAGCTGGAAAACAGCGCCGGCACTATCCCGGCCGAACGTGTTGCCAATAAAGGCGTTACTCAAATAGATGACAGCAGAACCTATAGGGGAATTGGTGACAAGCTAAAGGTACAGGATTTGACCCTTCAAGCCGCCAGTCAGCGACGACCGTATATTCGTCTGACGAGCAATTGGGTTTTGAATACCCAGGCTCATGAGGACGCCAAACTAATGATAGACGGTATTTGGCTTGGCAGTGAGGGTAATTTTGCCGTGGTCTTGCGCGGCGATTACGAAGAGGCCATCATTCGCCACGCCTCATTCGACCCGGGCGGCAGTCTGGATGTAAACAACGACCCGGTACGTCCGGTGCCGCTCCTCATTGAGGCGCAGGTCGAAACACTCATCATTGGGGCCAGCATTATGGGTGTTATTGCCACAAAAGGTAACGGTCGGGTGGAGAACCTGGTGATAAAGGACAGCATCCTCGACGCCACGGATCCGAGCCAAATCGCATTGCAGCTGACCCAGGGCGAAGTAAAACTAAACCGGGTGACGGTGTTTGGGCGGGCAAATGTGAATCGGCTGTGGGCGTCGGAGGCACTAATTACCGGTGTCGTTGGTACCACGGATACGCAGATAGGCTGCTTCCGATTCAGCGCTGCCCCCGACGGGAGCCGGTTGCCCCGGCAGTATGAAGCTTTCAAGCTTGGCGATGCTGCCCATGTTTTCGTCTCCCGGTGTTTTGGGCAGCCCGGATACGGTCAATTGAGTGAAACGGCCCCCGAGGAACTTTACCGCGGCGGTGAAAACGGTTCTGAAATCGGGGCATACAACAAGTTCAATAACCCGATAAAGCTGGACAGTTTAAAACAAAAAGTTGAGGAATATATGCCCTTTGGTTTGATACCCATCTTCATTCACGAGACATAGGAGGAAGAATTGTGGCGGCATTAGATATTTCCCGAATGGCGTTCGATCCGCATAAACATTATGCCGGCGTTCAACTGCAACAGGGCCGTGTTATCATCGATGACGATTGGAATGACAGCCAACGCATCACCGATGAGAATAGTCGACGTTTGAAAGTCGACATAGTTGGTCCCGGTGGCAGCCCAGATGAGGGATTTCACATATCTAATCCGAGGATCTCATCAAAAGGTAACATCGATTTCGACATCTCAGAGGGGAGCTTCTATTTGGGAGGTTTGATCCTGGAGATGGAGCACAAGGGTGCCTATCGCACCCAAAAAGACTGGTTGAATCTACCGGCAACACACCACGCAAAGCCTGATTTGGCAAACCCGGGAGACGAACGCCTGGACATCGTCTATCTGCAAGCTTGGCAGCAATCTGTGGGTGCCGTGGAAGACCACGAACTATTGGAAGTTGCCCTGGGAGGCCCTGATACATCCGGTCGGATTCGTAACATGCAACGAGTGGACCTGTTAGCTGATGTTCCGCCTGAAGCGTGTCGCACCGTTTGGGAAAAGTTCATAGAGGTTACCAAAGCAAGGAAAGAAGGGATAATCAACACGGAATACGAGAGAATTCCAGACGTTAAACTCACAGTGTCATACCTTGATCTGGATAATGAGGATAATCTCTGTTCACCTTCCGTGATTGACGGGTACCTTGGCGCTGAAAATCAGTCTATTCGCGTCCAACTGGTGGATAGAGATCATATCACCTGGGGATTTGACAATGCTTCACATTTGTATCGAGTTGAGGTGATCGCCGATGAGAATGGAAATCGGAATATCGTCAAGCTGATTTCAGAGCCAAAAGATCAGGCCCACTGGCCTCTGGCCGGACAGATAGTAGAAATCCTACCTTGGTCGGCTGTGCTTCCCAATGGCGAGAAAGTTGCCGATACGCAAGGGCATTTGTCCAGAATCGGGAGTTCATACAATCCCAAGGATCGGAAAATAGCGCTTACAACTCCCCTTGACGACAGGTTCGGAAACCATTGGACCGCTCGCCCTGACAAGGCTGAATTGGAGAAACCATCTGTTTATCTCTTCATGCGGGTTTGGAATCGCGGAGCAGACCGCACTTCCGAGCCGAAAATCAAAGTTACTCCCGGAACACCTGTTTCCCTGGGGCACACGGGCCTGCAAGTGACACTGACGGGCGAGGATCGAGTTCCGGGGGACCATTGGATCCTTGCCGCGCGACCTGAAACGCCGAACAAGATTGTGCCCTGGGAACTCGAAAACGGGATGGCTCCCCAGGGCGTGCGCTATTTTTTTGCTCCCCTTGCCCTGATCCGATGGCGGAAAGAGGGAGAGAATATTACCGGGGAGGTGTTACGCAGTTGCCGACGCTCGTTCCCGCATCTGATAGACGTACCGACGACTTTTTGCACCATTGCTGTCGCACCCGGCCAGGATATACACGAAGCTTTGACAGAAATCATCAAAAAGGGAGGCGGCTGCATCTGCCTTTTGCCCGGCAATCACATCCTGAGAAAACCGATTGACCTTTCAAATCGATCGGGCATCCATTTCAAAGGATTCGGCACAGTCAGTCGCTTATATATATCCACCACATTAAAAGGCGGGGCGCCGTTCATCCTATCCGCCTGCAGTGATATTTCGTTTGACTCCTTTGCCGTGTTCAACCGCACGGCCAAAACGGTGTGGTCCTGCCAGCGGACCAAGAACCTCAGCATAGAAAACATGATCGTTTCAACAACCTTGGTCAAAGGAAAACAAACGATCATAGCCATTGCGGGCAATCAATGCCACCAGTGGTGCCTGGAAAACAATGTATTCTCAGGGCCGGTAATAATCGGCGGCACGCTTTTGTCGAATAGCTCAATTTCCGGCAACGTTTTCCAGGGAGCATATCGAGGCATTGATTTACGCTACATCCAGCGCTCCAAGATTGAAGGGAATCGTTTCTCAGGCCTTCACAGGAATTTGCTCGTTAAGCACGAATTCAGGATCGACGATCTGATGAAGAGGGATGATATTTGTCTGCGGCACTTCGCAAATATGACCTCAGGGCCTTTTCTGCCAACAAAAAAGGTGGACATTGCGCCGGATTATTCAGGGATCGATGTGTCTGGTATCTTTGAAACCGATATCGTCGACAACTACTTTGAAGGCAGTGTGGGGTTGGATTGCGAAATTGTTGAAAATGCTAAGATAGATTCCAATGATTTTATCACCACGGTGACGGGTGCGTCCTGCGGCCTGGTTCACAGCCTGCAATTTAGCGAAAACCGCATTGGGCTGAAAAGTGATGGGCAAAACAAGGAAAAAGATGTGCAATGTCGGTTGGGGATTGCCGTTCTGGCCGATGCCATGAATTGCCGGATTGTCAACAACTCGTTTGCAAACGTGCAGGAAGGCCTAGTTTTTGAATCGGACATCGGTGGGAAAAAAGCCATCAGTCGAGATTTTTCCGTCAACCTCCTTGGGATGAAAAGTGTCACGCAAAAAATGGCCAAAGGAGCGATGGCCGAAACCCAAGCACGCATCAAAGCGCGGCTGGACAAAAAGTTGCTGCTCCATTCGACTTATTTTAAAATTGGAAAATGTGAACATATACTGATTCAAGGTAACCGCTTTAATGCCTCTCAAACCGCGATCGAATGGTCCGGTACCAAAAACATTGTCGATTTTCGGATCGTCAGTAATTCATTTGTCGGCTGTCAGGACGTCGCCATTCAGATAGAGCCGGATGACCGCGTTTTTTTCCTGGCTGATCCCGTCGATACCAAGGTGCGCCTGATCGAAAAAAATCGTTTTGAGGTTTATTCCGGTGCGGTTCGCGCCACCATTAGTGCGGTGAGGATCGAAAAGAATGATATACGAGTCAAAGCCCCGCCAATGATTTTTGCACCGCCCAATGATTTTATCATTGCCGCTGCTGAAAACGTTTATAAGCTGGCGCCCTATACGGAGGCCGTCAAAACGAATGATGCCCCAATGATGAGGATGGCCGTAACCGAGGCTGTCAATTCCATCGAAAAGAATCCGGGTGGCATCAACAAAAGCGGTTATTCGAAAACCCTCGAAAGCGTTATTTTAAAAAAACATGCCCCCATGAAGGGGGATTTCCTGGCAGATACTGCATTGGTTATGAAAACCTTGGCCGACATCGGTGAGATCAATTTTATCGCACCGTTGTTGAATACTAATATCATTAAATTGCAAGTGAGTACTGAAGGTTTTGCGGTGAATTTGAGCGGCATTCAAAACCGTGTCGTGCACAACCGTATTTACAGTAGCAATACCCAGCGGCCTGGCGGTGTTCTGTTTCATTTGATATCCGGCGAGGTGAGGGATAATGAAGTGTCGGTGCCCGGCACAGCACTTTTGATGAATGGAAAACTGGGCGTGTCCGCCGCTTATCGGGGTGTCGATATTGTCGGTAATTCGTTGAGTGCGACCGGTATAGCGGGAGACAAGAAAGCGGTTTATGCACTGGCTATCCCCGCTTTGAGTGCCGGAAATATCTCAGTTGCAAATAATCAGTTTAAAGGTTCTGTGATGATCGGTGGTGATCCCATATCGGCGCAGGGATTTAATAAAAAAGAGAAATTTGAGGTGCTTGATAAGGTAATCTCCTACAATACAATCAAATACGACATGCCGAACTACACGATGGCGATAGTTTCAAAAGCATTTCCTGTAGAAGCGGGCACCTTCGGTCAAATCACCCCGCCAGTTATCGTCATGGCGGCATGGTTGATGGATCCTCATGCGGATCGACCGGTGGTCCAATTTTCGAATAACCGGGTCATTCAGGGTTGGGTGGGAATTTTCCAGAGCCTTGCCGGTGCCCACTGGTCCCAATCGCAGCTGAAGAAACAGCGACATAAGGCACTTGTTGCCAATTTAACCGGCAATGTCATGGATTATGGCGGATCGGTCGTCGGTTGTGACGTCATCATAGTCGGCAATCAAAGTCAGCTTGCGCTCAAATATCGGGCAGGCGGGGAACATGAAACCGTCGCAAATATACCTGAAGCCCAGAGTTTTTGATTTAGGGGGATAAAAAATGCCAGTGGATATAGGACAAACCGTAGAGGTGAACTTCGAGGCCGACATTGTAGAACGTATCGAGGCTCTGGTCGCATCGAAAAAGACTTATAATAACTTTGCGATCGGTAGGCTTGACACCATGGAGACCTCCTGGCAGGAAATCAATACGGCCTTAGATGAAGAGACCGCGGCCGAAATCGACTTGTTGGAGGATGAAGCCGAAGCCATTGATCAGGCTAAAAAACGGCTGGAGCGCAATATATGCTTCGGGTTGGACAAAAAGACATACGGCATTGCCGGGAAATTGGTCGATACCGACAGCAAAACCGGACTGCCGGGTCTGGAAGTAAAGGTGACACTCGTTCAGTCAGAAAAGATCATCAATATCACCGGAGATAAGACTGACAGTTATGGTAATTTTTGCCTGGAGGTAAACATCCAGGATTTAAAAATCGAGGAACGAAAATCGGCGGTGTTAAGATTCGATATATTCGCAGCAGCCGATCAGATTGTTCACACAGAAGACTTTCCGATAACACCCTGGGGCGGAAAAATTGACCACAAAAAGCTGGAGGTAAAATGCACCGGCCCGTTGTCAGATTCGCTGACCTACGGCAAACTGGTAAAAGAAAGCATCGAAAGCGATGATGGATTGGTAGCAGCTAGAACCAATAATATGAGAACAGCCTACAAAGCATACAGCCGTTTGACGGAAACCACCTTATCGCTTATAGGCGATCTCAAAGCTGAGATAGCAGTCAGTCCCCCCAAAATTGTGCCTTTAATAAAAATGGCGGTACCAGTGGAAAAGGAAGAGACGCGCTACTTAGGCAACTCACACACCCGGGAGCTGCATGATCTCGAAAATGAAAAGAGAAACTGCCGAATTGCGCAAATTACCTTCGATCATCGCCTATATTTCGACACTACCGAGCAGGCCGTTGGCGCCGGCTATGATTATTGTGCCTACTGCTTCGGAAAAGATAAATCGAAAAGATAGAGATGAAAAGCTGCCATTGGTCGTTCTGTAATTTTTTGAGCGGTCTAAAGTGAGGTGAAATAGGGCACGTATTAGTCTTTTAGCTTCAGATTGGCAAATACGACGGGCGGTAAAGCGATCACCGGATCTGACACAAAAATCGTTGACAGGCAATTGATGCCTTTCAGGCGTTTGAAGAGCCGGTTTTCACATCAAAAAGAACAGGGTTTAAGTTGTTAGTTAATTGAGGAAAGTGCTTCTAGATTATAGTAGTCGGCAAAATGGGGCATTCTAAGATTACAAATTATTTTCGTAGAAACGCCAACGAAAAAGTTTAACGGAATCCGGAAAGAGGAGGACTTAAAATGAATGGTTTTGAAATAATTCAAGGTAAAGTCGTTGGACCTAATTCAATTCTGCATCAGGGAAGAATTATTTCCTGTTGGACCATATCTATGCAAGCTGCCGTCGCACCTATACCGTTAGATCTTTCCCAATACATAGGAATGTTCGTGGAGGTTAGCGGAAGTCTCCATGGCGATCTGTGGAGCGCGAGTTTTGAGCGAGTGATCGAAGAGTACGTTTATCAAGAGGTCACTGGTAAGGTCATTGGATTCAACACAATCGGTGGGCCTGACGGGCCTGTCGACTGCTACACGCACGGGATGGCGGAAAGTGTGTACCTTCCATTGAATCTGTCGGAATACCTGGGGCAGAATATCACAGTTGCCGGCGAACTTCATGGGGGTTCGCTCTACCGGGCCTCCATTGTCGGGGCGCCTGAAGTCATCCCTGATAGGGAGGCGGCTAAAGAGGCCCGGTCACTTAACGATCTTTTAAGAATACGAGCTGCAAATCGTGAGAGGATCGAGGCAGTCAATGGAAATTTGGGAACTGCACTTGGATTCAAATGGACTAACGGTCAGAAAACCGAGCATCCCTGTGTCATCATATTTGTCCCTCAAAAAACCGTATCATGGTTGGTGCCGGACGACGAAAAGGCTCCGGAGATTCTGGAAAGCCCTGACGGGACCTGGTGCTTCACAGACGTTGTGAGCGGCGGAAAAGCAGAGTCGCTCGAGGAAATAGGCCCCCTGCCCGAACTGAGTCAGGAAAATAAGCAAATCGTCAGGGATTTGAAGTCCGGAAGAATTGGCCTTATTGGCGGAATCCAACTGGCATATTTCGGTGACGGTATTGAAGACGACCGGCATGCTTTTGTCGGTACGGCTGGAATCGCCGTGCGACACAACGAGACAAACAAAATAGGGTTTTTGACCAACCAACACGTAGCCGATGCCCCCGGCCGCCGCATTTTTCATCCCTGGCATAATAGATTCCACATCGGTATGACCTACAGCACACAAGAATATGAAGCCGATGAGGACTGGTATAACGGTCTTATTGACGAAACCCAGTCATATGCCCGGTGTGACTGCGGATTTGTGCAAATAAGCGAAGACCTTGAACAATACGTACAATCAGGTCTTCATGCAATCGGTGCAACAGGACCGCTGCTGAGAATCGATCCGAAAACAATGGAGATCATCGACTATAAAGTAATCAGCATTGGCAGGACAAGAGGCGTTCAGCGCGGGACAGTTGTCGCCTATGCCTATGAATTTAATGATGAATATTATAGCATTTACACCGATCTCTTGATTATTGGCGAGGACGGCAAGGCCTTTTCCTGGAAAGGGGATAGCGGGAAAATCATAGTTACTGATGATGAAGATCATCGGCCGCTTGCTTTGCTCTGGGGCGGTTGGCAGGAACGACTGCGTCGTGGAAAAGAGCAGGAGGTTTGGACTTATGCCATCGATTTAGGGAAAGTGCTGGACAGATTGAATCTTGAGCTTTTGGAATAATTTGTTCTTGAAACGATGATTCAAAAATGCCGGCGCGAAGTTACTTTTGGATATGGTTCGGGCGCCATTGCTGGCTCCTCACATTTTTTAACCCCTAGTTATATTTTCCCGCGGTTTGATAAGATATAATTAGGGCAAAGCAAATGGGCAAGGTATGCATTTGTTGGTGATTTTTCAACCATCTTGGATGATTGAAGGTTGCTCCCTGATTTAGCATAAAGGAGAATGATACCATGAGGATAGTAAATTGGAATATTGAATGGATGAACGATTGGTTTGTCGGTGGGGGTGATGTCGCTTTTCGTGCAGACAATCTTCGAAAAGGCATCACCAATGTCGCTGCTTTGTGCACCCGAGTTGCGAGCGTTATAAGGAATTTGAATCCGGATGTTTTGACCATTCAGGAAGGGCCCAGCGATGTTCGCGAGATGGCTCTTTTTGTCGACAATTATTTAACGGATGATCAGGGCGAGACGTTATTTGACATTTTGGTTGGCCTGGATGGTGGTGCTCAAAAGCTGTACGCCTTTGTTAAAAAAGAAGGTGAACTCAGAAATCCGGTCCTTCCCACCGATGACTTAACGCTTGCGCTCCAGGATCCTTTTGAGGTGGACATATCAGGGGATTACCAACTTGAAGGGTACGAGTTTACCAGGACCCCCCTGGTTGTTGAAGCGGATATAGGTGATGACGGTTCGAGGCTGAGAATTGTCAGCCTTCATACCAAATCAAAATATGTTCACCGCGGCAGGTCCCTATGGGATAACCACGAAACGAGAATGCAATTTGTTGCCGCAGCGATGATGAATCGCAAACGGATATCAGCTGAAGCCATGCGAACTCGCCATTATCTTGACGACTTTCTCGGAACCAACCAAGATGCACTTGTTGTTGTCACCGGCGACTTTAACGACGGACCGGGTATTGATTATTTTGAGCGGCATTACCTGACACACAATGTAACCGACATACTTCTTGGAAGTACTTATTACCCAAGCCGCATGTTTAAGCACGCGTTTATTGAGAGAGTCCCTGACAATGAACGCTTTACAGCTAAATTTGACGATTTTGTCGATGATATCCCCAATCGGCCGATTCTTTTGGATCATATCCTAGTTTCTCCCTCTCTGTCTTTAAGGATTCAAGATTCAGGTATAGCCCATCAAACATACGAAGATGGCACTGATAATAATGAAACGGGCAGACAAAGGCATGTTAGTGACCACAGACCGGTATTCCTCGATATATAACTCCATAATTTAATTTGCTGTTGAAACATTTCACGACTTCAAGAGAGGATGAATTAGCTGATTTCCCGGATTGGCGACAACTGGATTAAAATTAACTATTCAATAATTAAGGGGCAAACTGATCTACGACGATGCAGGCGTCGTCATTCTCAAGACAGCGGAAACTAACTTTTTCCTTTTCCTTAAGCGATTAACTTAGCGCTTCCCGTAGAATACATGAAGACGGATAACTGTCAGGGGCTACCCGGCATTCGCACACATGCAGCTTTGGAGGCCCTCTTGACAGACATGGACTGCGCTGACTTAAACCGCGAAACAACCCAGGCAACCGGTGGACAGCTTTATGACGTTCGCAAGATCGTCACATTGTCCAGATTCCCGATTGTGGACCCCAGGTTCATCAGGGACAGCTCCGAACCCCGACCGCGTTTTCAGATGGCGACGGCTGACCCGGAAGATATGACTTCAGAGAAGAATAGAGGGGTTAAGTCTACACTCTTAGGATAACAGAGGGGTCTTCACTGCTGACAGATCCAGTTGTTAACGTGAAAAATGAAGACCCCTCTGCTTTTTATATTGGACCTGTTATTTGTCTCAGCATTGGAAAAACGGAGAATAAAAGGAAGTCCAATTAAAATGCAAGGTAATTAAATTTGCAAAACCGGGGTTGGGAGATTAATGATCAAACAATTGAATAGGGATTTCGAGGGACAGTGGCATGAGGTCCTCAGAAACTATACTGCCGTAACCTTTGCATTTCGGCTTCTTTGGGAGGGTATCGAAGTCTTCCCCTAAAAAGGGGATAATCAGTAGAATTTTAATTTTAAAACCATAAAGAGGTTGTGTCCATACTGGAGACAGACTGAATTGAAAAAACGATCGATTACCAATTCTCAATTAGTAGTTTTCCGGTATGCAGGGAATAACGCCTCGATCGCGTAGGTTTGTCGCACACATCAACACTCATGTTCTTGGAACCAGCGAGCAAATTAGCATGTATTAGGAGAACTCGAAATGTCTCAGTCATCTGACAGTTCATCGGTAGCGTTCCAAAAATATAAAGTCTCACCTTCAACAAAATATCTTCTTGAACAATATAAGCCCGGCCAAGAAGTAAGTTCCCTGGAGTTAGTAGATTTTTTATTTAAAAATCATCCAAATTACGGTAAAGCGAAAGCTAAAGAAATCTTTAAAGAAAAAAATCTTCCTTCGACAAAAAGCCAATATATTGAAAGCTGGGTGGAAGATATAGAAAGACTATATGTTCCTGACCGACTAAAAATTATTCATGGAAGGCATGTGATCCTCGGATTGGCAGTTATCGATCCCGTTCTTGGGAGATTTCTTTCTGATAATGGTCTTTTTGATTTGATAAATGAAGAATTGAAGGAGGGCATATACCCTGAAGGAAAGGCAGCCTTTGAAAACCTGATTCAAGAGCGTTTTTCGTCAGACCAAACGCTACTGTATGCCGACAGTCCAGCTCGAAAGGACAGACTAGGACGGAAGCAGTTCGCTGTTGCCCTTGCACGATTTTTGACGCGTTTATGGAAACAATCACAGGAAAAGTTTGGAAACAGCTTTATTATGAATCTCCATGGGCCTTGGGGATCGGGTAAAACTTCCTTGCTGCATCTGTTGAGCCATGAGCTTAAACATATGCACCAGATTGAGTTTGCAGGGGATTCAGAGACCAAGCTAAAATTTCCATGGACAGTCATTCAATTCAATGCGTGGAAAAATCAGCACATCGATCCCCCATGGTGGCCTTTGATGGATGCCGTGTATCGCCAGGCTGTTGATAAAAGCAACGAGGATGACCCGCAACGCATCCAAATTATAATAAATAAGGGACAGGTACTTTACGCTTGACTCAAGTGGAATGTTATGGAATCTTAGATTATAATTTTTATACAAAGGAGCATATCATGCCAAGAACTCAGCGAATGATTGTTGATGATCAAAGCACGGTTTATCACGTGATGTCTCGAACTGCCTTGGATGGTTTTCCATTGGGCGACTTTGAAAAGGATTTTATGCTGGATTTGATCCGGCGTTATGCGGGCTTGTATTTGGTTGAAATTTTGGGATTTTGTCTGATGGGCAACCACTTTCACATTTTGGTGCGAGTGATTCCTGAATACAAATTTACTGACGAAGAAATATTAAAACGCTATGCGGATTTTTACGGTGATGAGCGCATTTTTGCTGATGGCCTGGTGCCGTCATTGCGGTCAAAATTGTCCAGTCTTTCTGAATTTATGCGAGAAATCAAGGTGAATTTTGCCCGGTTTTACAACCGACGCCACAACCGGCGAGGCTACTTTTGGGGCGATCGTTTCAAAAGCGTTATTGTGGAAAAGGGCGAAACGCTGATCAACTGTTTGGCCTATATCGATTTGAATCCTTTGCGAGCCGGTTTAGTTGAACGCCCCGAGCATTATCGCTGGAATTCTCTGGGATATCATGTCCAAACCAACAATCGGGACAACTTTCTTACCACTGATTTCGGTTTAAAGGAATTCAACGTCAATAGCAAAAAAGAGCGTATCAGAAAATACCGACAATATGTCTATGAAGCCGGATCGTTGAATCAGGCAGAGAAAAGCAGCGTTAAAGCTATTGAGGTGAAGGTTCTTAAAAAAGAACGCGGCCGGGCATTTGAACTAAGCAAAAGCGATCGCTTCAGATATCGTACGCGATACTTTACGGACTCAGGCATCATCGGCTCCAAAGAGTTTGTGTCAGCGAATTACCAGCGGTTTAAACATCTGTTTTTCTCAAAGCACGAGAAAAAGCCAAAACCGATCAGGGGGTTGGATGGAGTGTATTCGTTAAAACGACTATCGGAAGCAATATGAGAATGAGGACACAGATTTTCGCAGATTTGCACAGATACTTTGCTTGAGCAAAACTAAAACACGGTTTATCGATGTTAAGGTAGGTCTAAGATCGATCGACAAACCTGTCGGTTTTGGCGGGTTTTCGATTGCATTAAAAAAACTTTTGCAGACCGAGTTGACAGATTTATTGTGTGATTATGATTGCTGATTGTTTTCAGAAGGGTGGATGTTGAAAAAATTACCAATCAAAAACTTGATGCGAAGCTACCCTTCACTCTAACAGCCGCCTCATAGCTTTTTGACCGCCATCTACTCTTTTCCGCCAACCGGGGCCTCTATCGCGGGCCTTTTCGAAAGCATCTTCCAAACTCTCCGGGTCAATTTCGTTCAGCCTTTTGCGACCTTGATCGGGCTTAAGGAACGCTTCTCCTCTGCAGGCCAATTTATGATTCGAATATTCTTCAGTATACAACACGAAGAATTCACCCATAATTTGACTGCCTTTCGATCCTTTGAAACGATGCTTTTATAGGTGGTCTTACAAGGGCCATTTTCCCCTTTATGAACATAGAGAGTAATTTTAAAATGATACGTCATAGGCAACTTATCATTGTTCATTCAATACATGAAGCGATACATCGTGCACCACATCAACCAAATATAATGGCAAGGATAACAATTTGTAGTTAACCGTTTGAACCTCCTTTTTTTGCCGTGCCCGGTAGCTTAAATCCTGGACGCTTGGCGGATTTAAGTCAAAGCGGCAGGTTAATGTGGCTTTTTTATCTATGGCAAACTGCTGCAAGGATTTTATTGTACCGCTTTTTCCCGCTTTGACTTCGATAGGAACAATTGTTTTGCCGGCAGATGTGACAAAATCAACCTCAGCATTGCCGGTTTTACCCTCTCTTAACCAATAGAAAAGGTCGGGAGGTTCGAGTCCTTCGAATCGATAGGCCAGATGTTGCGCAATAAACTGTTCAGCTAGCGCACCTTCGTTTAACAGCGTGCGCTCGTCTAACGCTGATATGTGTGACCACTCCAATCCATTGAGATAATTTAGCAAGCCGATGTCTAGAAAATAAAGTTTGTAAATTTTCTCGTTTACACCGGATTTTATGGGTATGCCGGAGCAACTGCTATGGTAGGCGGGAAGAAGTAATCGCGCCATGGTCAATAATTCAATGGCCCGTTTGAGATCCTTCGCCCTGTCTTCCCGTGAAATATTGGCATATTTAACTTTTTCTCCAACAGTTCTCGTAATCGCATTGAATACGGTGTGTAGTCTATTCAGAGTTGGTTCACGGCTGTATTTTGCGAAATCGTCTTGATAGGTCTGAATAATGGAGCGATGAACGTCTCGGGTGTTTAACAAACTGCTGCTTTCGCTAAAAGTTAGGATACTTTCGGGCATGCCTCCGATATATAGGTATTGCCGTTGCCTTTGCAGCAGTTTTCCATGCGCTGTTTGGGGCAGCGGCTTGCTTAACTGAAAGCCTTCAACGTAAGAAAGCAGCATGTCGTCTCCCATCGCCAGCAGAAATTCCTCAAAAGTCATGGGGCCCAGGTGGAGGTATTCGACCCTTCCCACCGGCATGGAAAAGTCGTGCTTTGCAAGAACAAATTCCAGTAGGGAGCCGGCTGCCACTACCGGCAATTCTGGCATTTCTTCACGAAAATAGCGCAGTGCGGCAATGGCATAGGGTGTGCTTTGAATCTCATCAAGAAATAGCAGGGTGTTTTCCTGGCGCAGGCTCGTTCGGGCCAGCAATTCAAGTTCCGGAATGATTATGTCGAGATCATTGGTCCCGAAGATGCTATTGAGATTTCCGTGTTTTTCGAGGTTGATCTCGGCCAATTTCAAACCTTGCGTTCGGGCAAAATTTTGTACCAGCGTGGATTTGCCTACTTGTCTGGCGCCCCGAATGACAAGAGGCTTTTTTCGCGGTTTTTGCAACCAACGAGTTAATTGATTTTCCATGGATCGCTTCATAGCGTCACCTCGTTTATTTTCTTGGACCATATATGATTAAATACACCCCTATTTTGTCATTTGTCAAGATAAAGTAGCGGTGTATTTATTGCCGACCAACTTTCCTGCAGCGGTATCCCAGCAGATATCCTACTTCCTATAATTGATGTTTTATTCAGTGGTGCCTTGTTTTGCTTTGAAAAGGCGTTGATCACAAAATAAAGTGTCAATCGGAATTCAAAATCATACAAGGAAAGGCAGCGTCAAGTTCATTGAGGACAAGGTATACCGCGCTGACAGATTTATTGTGCGGTTATGATTCCTAATTGTTGCCAGAAGTTTGAATGTTGAAAAAATTGCTAATTCATTATACAACCCCAAAGAGCAATGACAATGAACCTAACCCGGATAAACCGGAAATACGAAACTCGAAATACGAAACAAATCCGAAATTCCAAAATTCAAATGTCTCAAACAAAATTACCGTCACGACAATTTTGAATTCAATTCAAATCTTTGTAAATGCTTTTTTGTTAGTGCTTTACAAAGATGCCAACAAATGTTTTGCACAATTTGCGCAAAACTGAGTTGGTAACTGTCTAACGCTCAAACATTCAGCGTGGGCACGGCAGAGTTTCGACGGAAGCGCATAAGAAAATGATATAAGAGGGAGCGACCGAATGGAAGCGGTTAAGGGCTATCACGGAGAATTTAATATGGGAAGCCCCGGCGGGTGGGAATATCAGCGTATGGCGCAAATGTTGGGGAAAATGGCATGGGATCTGATTTTGGAAAACGTTGAAGTCGGCGTCGATATCGACCTTGAACACCCTCAGATCAACGCGGTGCCCGGCTTTGCGCGCATGCTGTTGCGAGCCCATGAGAATCGCCATGGGAGAAATTCCGTGCACATTGCCCTCCTTGCTGAGACAGAGACTCTGGACGCTGTGCAGGAGAACAAAAATTTCGTGGATTATTTGAACACGCTGAAAGGCGTGAAGGCTTCTTTGGTCGGTCCGGAGCACCTGTCATTCAAAAACGGAAGGATTTATTGCCGAAGCGAGGAGGTCACGGTTATATTTATGGATTTCAATTTGGATACCCTGTTGAAGATCGGCGGAAATCAAGATATCAAGCCGATCAAGGAAGCAATCAAACAGTGTATTGTGGTCAACCCCAAGGGTATGGAGCCGCTGGGAGATAAAGGGCTGTTTGAGGCGATTAAAGATGGGCATAAGGACATATTAAGTGCGACCACTGTCGAACATACTCCCTGGACACGACGATTCTATTCACGCTCCACCACTGATCCGCGAGGTGAAACAATTGAAAATTTGGTCGAATGGACCGCAAAGCATTTTGAAGAAATCGTGCTCAAACCGGTGATGGGATACTCGGGACATGGGATCTTTGTCGGCAGAAACGAAACCCAGAACAAGGAAGTATGTATCCAAACTGCCCTGGCTTCAGGCGACTACATTGTCCAGGAGTTTATTCCCTTAGCTTTTTGGTCAGAAAAGAGTGCCTGGCCTCTCGAGGAAGAGCAGACCTTGCATCTTCGAGAATGGCAGACTGATTTTCGCTGTTTCATCACTGATGAAGGCTTGCAGGGATTTTTGGCACGTTTTGGCGGTATCCCCACCAACGTGGGCTCAGGCGGTGGCCTCCAACCCCTTGCCGTGCTGAGTGATGATATGACTCCGAGGACAGCCGTTACCAAAATCAACCAAGCCCTTTTAAAACTGGGCCATCAAGCGTTCATACAAATCCAAGACGAGGTAAACCAGAGGGCCATTAAAATGGGCTTCACTTATCTTTTGGGCCCCACCATGCTTTTGCTAAGGCCTCGAATATTGACAATGGACCACATACGGGACTTGAGGCGCTATGCCCATAACCTATGGCAGGATAGCATCAAACTGGAGCAACTGTGGCGTGAAGGGCAACTGGACGATGTTGTCGAGTTCGAGGAAGGGGAAAAAGAACTGGCTTTGAGTCAACCCTGGATGGGCAGTCCGGCTCTGATGGTCAGCGACGGCCTTTTCAGCTTCGGCGCCGACCTGATAGACTCAGAAATGATTATGGATTGAAATTTCTGCAAACGATCGTACCTAATCCGGACAAGCCGGAAATGACGAATGACAAATGACTAATGACGAATTGTGGTATCGCTTCGCTCTGTCTATTATATTACAATCGATCATTAAACTTTTAGCCATTTTAAAAAGTTGACGCCAAAATATATCTTCGTAAACGACTGTATACCAGAGGTTTACAAAGAAACTGAAAAATATTATGCGCTTTTTGCGTAAAACTGAATTGATAACTGTCTATTGCCTATCGAATTTATTTCATAATTCTTTTCATTGTATGTTTGAAATATTCAAGATTTTCTTTATTAAAATTCTTTATGATTGTCCATTTAGGACGCTTTTTGGAAATAAGCTCGATGGCCGATAACGGGAAACAGCCTTGCGACAATCTATAGTAGTTTTCTTTATTTTCTTCTACTAATTTCACATTCTCAAATGCGCCCAGTAAATAGGAATTTTCCTTTTGAAAACAGCCGGCCTGTGCAGTATCCCGAAACCCTCTTTTGGCCTTATAGGCAGCTAAGTACGAAAAATCTCTATCTTCACACATCTTATAAATTTCTTGATAAATCTCGTAGAAAGATGATCGTTGCGCCAAGGCCGTCGCAATCATCAGCAATAAAAAACTTTCTAGTTCACTGTTGATGTGGGCGATGGATAAATTATTGATCTCAATATAGGTAGCATATCCCTCGTACTGCCTCTCCGTTCCAATATATGACAAAAACCACTCACTGTAACTCGGATTGGCCATTGCGTTGAAGGCTTGGGTAGCGTGACCATCGAGCTCGTGGGATATGGCGCATTCCAGACCCAGCTTCGTCTCGGTCGCCCCGGTTCTGATCACCAGCCTTTTTTCTGTTTCATAAATTGATACATTCCCGCCATTGGCGGCATTATACTCGATCACCCAACCCGCTAAATTCCTTTCTTTCAGCTCTTTTTGAAACCTGGCGCCGATTTGTCTATCATTATAGAGATCCTCGGCGTTTTGCGATGCGACGCGCAGGCTCTTGTAGACCCGAATGGCGCTCAGCAAGTCAAAATCATCAAACGAGCCAAACAGTTTCCCTGATGAACACGAGATGTCCTGATAATTATTCGTTTTCCAGGCTATTATCATATCGACGACATGCATATATACGTTTAAAAACTCATCTACTATCGCATCTCTGCCTTTTTCCTTCGTCAGGGTGATTTTGATTTCTTCATAATCTTTTACATCCAAGTTATCTTCGTACTGAAATAGGGGATTGTAGGGGCGACTATTGTTTACATGCTCAAAAAACTTCGGGTCTATCTACCATTTAAAGGATTAATTTAAGGCGATGTCTTCGAGTCCCCATGATTTGGTTCTGCGTAGCCGGATTCCGGAAAGCCTCATAATGAGGATAATCATCATATCGATAGTGGGGATC
>Ga0209367_1001540_pt1 | contig 28598 bp, 20 predicted proteins | sample WorMetLIZISLAND2_FD_187412 | JGI IMG/M metagenome (GOLD analysis project Ga0209367, IMG submission 187412) | Marine gutless worms symbiont microbial communities from Max Planck institute for Marine Microbiology, Germany - Olavius geniculatus... ...
ACGACCTTGATTTGTGCAAAAAATCGTGTAAATCTAAGCAGTATTTCTGAAGTTAGAAGCTATATAACAGAGTGGCCTCGTTTTTTTGGGCCACCCTGTATATAATCAATGATTAGCTGCAAAAATTAACTATTAACTAGTCGATTAATTGTTAAAACATTAATAAATTAAATATTTTAATGGACTGAACTTTGATTAAAACTTGAAACGAAAAAAACGTGACTGAGATCACTAATCTACGCATTTCCAGTTGATTGTAAACTACAGTAGACAACAATGGTAAGGTGTTTTTTCACATAGGACATCACAGTTACTTAAGATTTGTACTTGTAGGCCTATAGTGTTAGTTGAACAGCGTGCACTTTGCCAGTTTTGACTACACAGTTTCTGTCATCACTTCCGCTTCAGTTTGCAAACGACAGCAACAACCAGTAAGTAAGTAAATTCCGCAGTTTTTGTTCTTTTGACGGACCACAAAAAATTAATCAAAATTAATGCAATAATTTCAATGAGTTATCGGAGATTAGTCCAAAAATTTTTTTTAATAGACTTCAGCCCTAATTGTCAGTTACCAGAGTGATGCTGGATGCTAAGCAGCTGCTGTGACAGTTTTTCAACTCTCTCAACACATTTCTGACACAGCGACATAAACTGCTGCGTTCCACTTGTAATCAGTACAGCTGAAAACATACAACACTCATTCAATACAATGTATTACAGATATTAACCAATGCTAAGATGAACTGATGTGTATAGCTTGCCAAGTCTATCACATACAGAACATATGAATTTTAACAAAAGAGAACAAAAACTGATACCCCTCGAAATCCAAAAATAAAAATAATGCACTGTACATTGTACAGGGTGGGCCATAAAAATCGGACCTGTTTGAGGGTTGACAACTCAGCGATGGTTAGTGGTAGAAAGATGTGTGATATGTCAAAAGTTTCAGAACGATGTAGAGAATAAACAACACATTTGCATAATGAAGCATTTAAATATTCTTTACCTAATTTGCATAAATATTCGCCACCCCCGAAATTCTGCCAAATTTGACTGTAACACATGGATTTAACATGGATATTTGAGCTTTTATAACTTAACAATGTTTATTGATGGAAAGGTGCGTAATATGCCAACAGTTTCGAAATTGTGTACAAAAGAAGTGTACAACTTGCATGTCTCAGCATTTAAATATTCTTTGCCTGATTTACACAAATCTGCCCCACCCCTAAAATCATGCTAAATTGGCAGTAACACATAAATTTAAGTTGATTTTCATTCAGCATACAGTGAAATATCAACAATCATTAACACATACGTTAAGTTTAGATGAAATTCAACATAGGCAGTTGCCGGGCTTTTGCATTCATAACTGGGCTTTTGCATTCATAACCGTCATCAGTACTTTTAAGCAGCTGATCGATCGCTGGCATCAATGTGTTCAGGATCAGCTGAGCCCAGCATTCGATTAGCACACGTTTTAGCTGGTCAGTTACTGAAATTTGGTGGCCATGCTATCTGCTGCAATGCCGCCACACTGAATACCGGTAATTCACAGAATTTAAATCTGGACTTTTTGGCAGTGAGTTTTTGAGTTCAATGAACTCGGGCATATGGGAGTGCAGGCAAATGCCTAATTTCAGGGGTAATGAAGATTTATCCAAATTAGGCAAAGAACATTTAAACGATTTGCTATGCAAATTCGGCCCTTTTTGTCTACAACATTCTAAAACTTTTGACATATCAATCACACGCCTTTCTAGGGGTAACCATTGCTGAGTTATCAGCGCTCAAACAGGTCCGTTTTTTTTAGCCCACCCTGTATATCAGCAGTCTATTACGGAAAGCATTTTCAAACAAGACAGTTAAAAACTGTATTATAAAAAACTAAGATTTAGTTATTTTTTAGATATTTGCAATGTATCACAAAATTGTCAAAAGCAACCTTATGTTTTCAGCTATTTTTGTGCTCATTGGTTCTCTCTTTTCTCGGTATTTTAATTATTAATTTCAGTTACATCTGCGCACACTAAACTAAACTATCATCAGTTCTTGAGTGAATGTTAGAATGACCTCATCACAGCATGACATATGTATACATTTAACAAAATAAACACTCAATGCATAAAAAACACATTAATGAAAAATAGACAGTCTTTAAAACAAACACAGCTAAGACACATATATCAACCAAAAGTTCACCGGCACTTACATTCAGAACAAGATTTGTCCACACCATACTGACATGCATCAAGATATAAGACATTGCTCATGAGCCGAAGACATTCCAGATACTTTGTGTATGCCGCCTGGAAAACACCATAATGCAATAAAATAATACTTGAATATACAAAACAATAATACTTCATGACATGACAGACAAGTCAGTGCTTAGTAGCAGCAATAGCAGCAGCGGTGTGGAAACTTAGCGATCTGAGTCTGCTAACTTAATGGCTGGCTGCGGTCCAAGGCCACAACGATGGAGCCGAACAGTGGCATTTCCGGGGACTACAAAGTGCAGTCAGTACCCCAGACCTGTTTGGGGAAAATGGGGAATCGTAAGGGTCCAAATTAGTACCACACGGTAAAAGTTTATGGGAAACCTATTTAAATGTTCAGACAGTTTTTGAGTAGGACGTATCATTCAGCCTGGTGTTTGCAATCCTGGGATCCCGGCGTGTAAAAAATTGAGGGAGCAGCGCCCCTAGGGGTCAAAATATAGTCTTCCAAAAAAATCGATGTAGGGTGGTCTAAACCCGGGTTTAAAAAATACCCCCCCCCCGGGTTTGCACTTTGCTTTCCCCATGTGGGGCCATGCCGGCTAACTATCCAGATCTAGCCTAGTTCTGAGCTGTGTCATAAACACAAATTAGCACTTGGCTAACATTTAGAACAAAAGTCTTTGTCTAATCTAAATCCAGACAGTGCGAACGCAAACGCGGACCCTAAATTCCAGGATCCGCACATCTCCGGCTTTTACGAAACTTGCTGAAACATACCATCACTTTTCCGTCGGAATCAAGTTGTACAGCTAACGACACGCCTTGCATCGCACTTTGTTTGCATAATTCCACATTGTTCGACATCTCTGCTACAAATTTAAAGCGATTTTCTAAAAAATACACAAAATATAACCTATTAATTCTCAAATCTCGTATTTACATTTCAGAGCGAAGAATATTTACACATTAATAATTTCGATTTGATAGGTATGACACAGCTCAGGTTAACTGCTTGTTGATACGCGCATGCGCATTTCGCAGCTTCCGCATGCGCAAAGGATGAGTTCCCGGATGATAATGAAATAGTTTCGGTTGGTATTGTTTACTTAAATTTGAGTTTATTTGCTTAAACATATATAATAATGTGAATCTGTGGCATATATCGATGTTGCTGTCATTTGTGTACACATAGTTGCAGCGTGTAGACAATGTTAACAAGTTTTTGTTTAGTGACGGGCTTGTAAAGTGTATCTGTCCAGCTGTGTTACGTGCTCTATCACTAAAGTCCACTGTTTTTATAACTAAAAACGTAATTAATTAAGAAATCATTGAGCAGATAATACACAGAGAAAAAACTTGTTATTTTGATCCCTATACTGTCGTTGACGTTAACTGCTTATGCCAGTTCTGTGACATGAATGTGAACTCTCAGTTTCCCTTTGTTTGTTTTCATTTTCGTTTGAATTTTCGTCCACGTTATGGATGCGTTTTGTCAAGTAATTTCTCAGTTTTCACTGTAATATATCTCAGCTGAATATGGTGATATATTGGTGTTTCTGATGGTTATTTTTGTAGATATGTAATCAGTTCCAGACAATCTGGATATGTCAGCAGCTGGCAATATCACAAGTTGCAGTGCCACGTCTTTACCGTTTGATGTAATGTGGTCCGAAGGATTTACTTCAAATACTGCTATGATAGAGCAAGAAGATTCTTGTCATTGCTCATCAAGCAGCTCCGTCGTACACAATGGCTTTACTGCCGACACAGGATACACAGATGTGACAAGGAGTTGTTGTTTATCGTCAGACGGATTAGGCTTAAATACTCTTTGCTCGTCGTTGGCCACTGATGTGTTGACTTTGACAGAGCCGTATTGCAACAGTAGGAGTGCTTACACTGCCACATGTATTAGTTCTGTGTCAGATTCTGCGCTGTTAACAGTTGATAACATATCTCATCCGGTTTCGTCTGTCAGTCAAGTCTTTTACCGAGCTGCAAATGGTATTCGTGTAGTTAATATTCTATCATGATCATTTAACATTTTTTTAGTCTTTCAATGAAAACTCATTCGTACAGCACCATGTGTTACAAGGAAGTCAAAAGGATTGCTGCTGCTGTTTGAGTAACAAGAATTAAATGGGAAAAACATTATGCAGCAAAATGCAGATAAGGATTTTTGATATCTTTTATTATGACTAGATGCAAATTTCATTATTATATTATGATTTTGAATCTGACCTTGTTAAGAGTCTTTTTGTCTAATTTGAAGTGAAAAATTCTTGTTTGATGCAGAAATTTAGTAGATAATGAGATGGAAGTCGTTTTTTTCATTGGCATTCAAAAACTGCTGAAATGCATATGTTTCAGGTGTTTACTGGATTTACGATGAAGAAGCAATGCTGAAGCAGGCTGTTGGCGATTGCTCAGTCATACCCGGATCTTCACCCAGTACAGCAACTGCTTCGTCCAGTTGTACGGGACCATTGTTTAGCTGTGATGACCACGATGACGATGATAGTAGCGTCGATCGGTTAGTCATCGACATTAATGACAGAGAGTCAGAGACGACCAATGATGACCTACAAAGCATTGTGTCATCCGTCGATAACGTCAGTGTTTGTGATAACTTTGACAAGTGCAGTCTGCTCTCCGAACAGTTGGCAATCTGTGAAAATGTGAAACCGGAAGAGGATCTTTCCGAGACCCTCGTGGATGGTGGGAATTCCGACGGAAATTCTTCAGAATCTCGTCGCCGGCTGACCATTGAGGTGAAGCCAGTGCCAGAAGCCATCAAATTCGAGTGTGAGTTATCACCGACTGTGGTGGAAGCTGCCAAGCCGGCGAATCTGCTAACGGAAGAAATGTATATGCGATGGCCGGGGGTCAGCGGTCGCATTGGTGCTGGACTGCAGAATCTGGGGAATACGTGCTTCGTAAATGCCACGGTCCAGTGTCTGACGTACACAGTGCCGCTGGTCAACTACTTGCTAACTCTTAATCACTCAGCATCTTGTAAGTTCACTCATGTCTTGTCTGTTATTTTTCTGACTATCCCCAGTGCATTATACATAAATGTAATCTGAACACAGCCCTGTATTTAAAATGTCTGTTGACATTTCATGTATTTGAAGATATCTTTTAAAGCTTTGATGCTGTTGGTTCAGTGACAGGAAAGACATTCAGCTTGTATTAATATTAAGTTTCGGCACATTTACCAAGACCACTTTTTAGAGTCTGTGAACCTGTAGTAATTTTTGGAAAAAGTGGGCCAGCATTCAACAACAACAGAACATACGAAAATGCACAAAGTGTATGTATTGTGTATTCTGCATTAAATATTCTCATTACTTTTTGACATTTGCTTAATATAGAATAAGTTCTGAAAATTGGGTCAGAAAAAACAAGAATATAGATTACTAATAGTCTAGTAATCTATTGCATACAGATGCATATACTGACTTTGTTTAACGATTACCGGTACTAGTTTTCTCATGTATTTCTCTGCAGCGTGTTTTAACATAGTGAGACATTTTTCTCGAACGTGACAGCAGTCCAAATAGTCCATGTGATGTTTTCTATTTTAGTATGCTAAAATGTAAGTTGTAAGTACTAAGTTGTAATAGCTGGCGCTGCTGACTATTTTTGGCAGGAGTCTGGTACTGGTGTCAGCTGAGCTGGTTGTTCGGAAATAAGAGCATAGGAAAACTTGATGATTGTGTTGTGGGATGTTGCTGCAGGCACAATGTCTGGCATGTGTCTGATGTGTGAGCTGGAGCAGCATGTCAGACGCTGTTTTGATAACAGTGGCTCCATCGTTAAGCCTCAGTCCATTCTGCAGATGCTCAAAAGTAAGTTTACTTCATATGTTGTGCGCAGGGTCTTCTTGGCATACATTTGTGCAATTTTCTGTTATTGGATTGTTTGTTTTTTGCTGTTTTATTGCTTTGCTGCCATCAGCTAGTGAGAGAAAGAAGTATTTGGCGCTGACTGTTAAGCACATTTTGACTTTTTGATTGATCGGGCTAAATCACGGAAAGTTGGCTGGGTATACAAAATTAGAAATACCAGTAGTATTTTTCGTTCTTTGGTGTATAAAAGTGCACTGCATAGTTGCATATTTGCTTGCTTTGTCTCTTAGCATCTCCATTATCTAGGATATACTTCTCTGTAATCTTCATGATGCTTTCTCTGTTAGTTAGTTTGAATAGCATACAGATCTGACAGTATATGTATCAGTTTAAAAATGATGCCCTTATGATTTTAATTTTTAGTAGCAGGATAGCTCAGTTGGTAGAGCATTAAGCCTTGGATTTAAAGGTCCAAGGTTCAAATCCTGTCATGGTCGACTCAGCCCTTCATTCATCGTGGTCGATAAAATGAGTAGCACAACGTGCAGTTGTAACAGCGAGTCTCTTGAGGACTAATCCGCCCAACAGAGATGTATGCAATCTCGAGTTTTACTCCCTGGCTCAAGGATAATGCAAAGGGATGAGCTCCTCTATACTGCGGCTACCAGCCTTGTGCAGTATAAACCCTTTAATTATCTTTTTACCACTTGTTGCATCATTACAACTCTAGTATTGTTCCAGTTATAATGTTATGACTTAATGTCAACAAAATGTGTCATTATGATATGTTACAGTGATAGCTCGTCACATGCGCTGGGGTCGGCAGGAAGATGCCCATGAGTTTCTCAGATACATGGTCGAAGCAATGCACAAGTCCTGTGTTAATGGACATCAAACGTATGTGACGATTTCTACTTCATTGTCTCCACTTTGAATTTTTGTTTGAATAGTCAAAGCATACTGGTATTACAAGTTTGCAGACATAATGTTGTAAGGCATTCTACTGGTTATAATAGTGTTTTTTACTCTGTTCATGAGTAAATGTACTACATGGTTGTAGATATGTATGCAGGATAGATGTATGCAGAATGTAGACATATATTCCAGTATAGAACTGCTGACAGCAAACTGCAGTGCTTCGTCACTAGTTGTGGCATATTATTAACATTTAAGGTGAAATCAAATAACCACAGCTGCTGCGTTTTAAAACCGTAACTACCGGGGTACGGTTCTGTTTCAGTTCTGCTAAAAACGTGGTTCCAGTAGGCCTACCACCATTTTCAAAAATTTTAACAACCATAAATTGTTTGTTTAATTCTAGTTGAAAGACCAGTCGGTTAGACCATATGTGTTAGTTTTATTTCATATTTCGATGAAATGTGATATGAAATGTGATGTACAGTTAATGTGTTATTGGCTATATGATTTGTTGTATGTTATGTCTGCAGTTTATTCAACATATAATATTTAGTTTTTCGCCGTCACCTGATAATGTGATATTTGTGTTCAGGTTGCCGCAGACCAGTAAAAGTCGGGAGAAGTCCGTGGTGAACGAGATATTCGGCGGTTATCTGCGAAGTCAAGGTAGTATTACATTTACTTTTGTTTACATGGATATGTTACATTGAAGCTGATGGTGTAATTGCTTCATCTCTGTGACTCGCTAGCTTGTTTAAAGGGTTGATGTTTTAGGAAGTAAGGGGTAAGAAGGGAATGCGAGAGGGACCCTGGTAAGAAAATTGGGTGGAAGGGATTTGAGGAGGATGGTGTCAGGAGGGTATCAACGCATTAGTTTGTACGTCGGCACCAATGTCTGCATGATGTTACTTGAAAAAGAGTCTGCAGTGTGAATTTCAGCTCGTCTGTCATTTCAGTGACGTTCTTGTGACGGGAGTATGGGAGGTCTGATATATTGGTGATATATCTGAGTTGTATTTGCGCTCACTGCTGGCTCAAAACCTCGGAAACAGAGATGGAAACAGAGATGAGCATCGTTTGCATTTGTTCAGTGAGCGTTGTTGACTATCGGCAATTTATTGATGACGTTCCCTTGTGACTTCATGTGATAAGTCGTTTGTCCATCATTCCCTGACCTGTTGAGTAATTAATGGTTCGTTTGTCGTTGCAGTAACGTGTCTGCAGTGTCACGCCAAGTCCAACACGTTTGATCCATTCCTGGACATCAGTCTGGATGTCAAGAATGTCTCCAGTGTTGCTCGTGCTCTGGAGAGATTCTCCGAGCCAGAGATACTCGACACTGACAATGCTTACATCTGCATCAAGTAATATTTTGATTTATTAATTGCATGCTTTATACCCAGTGGCTTCTATCCCTATACCTGGTGGGTGCAGCTTGCGCCCAGTGAAAAAATAGGGGGGAAGTTATGATAAGGTTATAGATCAAAACTTTCCCCTCATTTTTTACTATCCCCCTATTTTTCACTGGCCAAACTACACCCTTAACAATACTTTTACCCTGTTTTTGACTTTCCCCTGTTTTTCAATCTGCACCTCTATTAACAAAAAAATACTCACCCCCTATTTTTACTGGGCAATCTACACCTTTAACAAAAAACCCTATTTTTACTTCCCCCTTGTTTTTCACTGGGCAGTCTACACCCTTAACAAAACTTTCACCATAGAGGGGAAAGAAGCCCAAAATTGAGTGGAAAACTTGAGTCAAAAATTGGGGGAACTTCAGCTCAAAACTGGGGGGAAAGTTGCACCCGATTTCAATTCCAGATTTAGGGGGATAGAAGCCACTGCTGTACATTGCTATCATTTGTCTTCTGTGAGATAACCACAGCAATGGAATATTTGCTTGAATAAACTGCTTGGTTGTACAGTAGACGTACTGTCGAATATTAAATACTTTGACATTTTTTTACAAGACAGTTGATGCCTTCTTCAGACATGAGTGTCGACACTCATTTCGATAGAAGGTAGCAGCTAACGACTTAAAACATCAAGTTTTTACGAAAAAAGTTAGAAAAAGGATTTAATGTTTGATAGTATTGGATAATATTCTTAATTTTTTGGCAGAATTTTGTGTGATGGTACTTGTAATGTGAAGAAAAAATAACCCAATTGAACATTATATTTCACCCCTTTGCCCCGCCGACCCCGCTGGGCCGATTTGTACCATTTTTGGCATGCAGGGTCAGACCGCCGATGTAATCATCCAAGTCAAATTTTAAGTCGATTGATTCAGGGGTTTGGGGCTACTGGTGCCCAAAGTCTGGGGTTTTCCATTGACTTTGATAGTTGCCCTTACAACATTGTTAAGCACTACTGTGCTACACTCTGATGCCAGCACCATATTTATAGAGATGTATGCAGTTATTGTGTATGTTATTTGTGTAAGCGTTTGATCTACAAATTTTGTGCAAAACATTGTCAGTAATATCCATACCGTGAAACATTTCAGACTTTTGAGATTGCTTGGTTGTCTGTGGCATATGGTGACACTGCATGTTTCGCTGTCCTCCAATGGACAGCATTCTGAAATTGATGACTGTCTGGAGGATATGGAGGAGATTATTAGAACTATCATTATCGTTACATATGCACAATTATAATTGGCAGTTCTTACAATTTTAGGTTTAGGTCGTTTGTTGTGTTTTGTGTTTTTCAAAGTTTAAACTGTTTGTTTCGTTATTATGTGTATGTGCAATTTTGCTTGGAAAGGCCATCTCCGAAATGACCGATACTGTGTCGGGCGGGACGTAAAACTTTACTCACTCACTCACACACTGTTTTTTGCTGTTTTTGATTTTTTGTTGATCAATCTGGCATCTATTTACAGTGGTTATTAAGGCTGTTGATAAAATTAATGGGGTATTACTTTTCATTTTAAATCATCGCTGTAATTCAAGATATTGTAGTCATGCATTGTAATGGGAATTAAGAAGCTTGTGAGAAATTTCTTTAGGGGATGAATATGCATCGCCAGCCTTGATTAAGTTTGCACTCATCCGAGTTTTTTTCCGTTACGATCATTGAATATTTGTGACGATTGCAGATGCAAGTCGAAAGTCCGTGCTCAGAAACGCTTCACTCTTCACAAATTGCCCAACGTTCTCACGATTCAACTGAAACGGTATCTGTTATTATCAATAGCAATCAATTTATATGATGATGCTTATGATGATTCTATTATACACCGTCAGCCAGACAATTTGCAATAATGTGATTATTATATATAAATGTAAGCAAAAACTAACAATAATAACATAAATTCAGGCAAATGAAAAAAAACACTTCAGATTAGCAGTCTAGTGTCATACAGCCTATTCACTGCAATATTGGTCTGTAGTGTTTTTTTTCCAGTTTTACCAAAATGTTTGTTATTATCGTTATGTATGCATATTTCATTGATATTTCACAAGGTAGTGTAGAGATGCATTTATGGTGTGGTGGGGTCTACAGTAATTACTTTATCGCAAATTCTCTGCACAGTGTGCCAGTAAAAATTTTGAAAATCGGTCAATAATTGGTGAAGATATAGACAAAAGTAACGTGGCACATTTTTTGGGCCAACCCTGTATAATAACCACAACAGCAACAGTATTGGTTTGAGTGTTTTTACAATTAATTTCGTAGAGGGCAAGAGGCTTTGACTGCATTCTTTGTAGTCCGCGATGCTAATGTTTCCGAAGCTACTTGACAACTGACAGCACTAGTTGACACTAGCAAGCTTGTACCCACGACACATTACGACGTCAGTATCACGTCACGACTGGACTAGCAAAGAATATTTAACCAACTGCTATATATTGTTCAAATATTTTAAATTAGTACTTCTTTAGCTACAACTGGTAAGAATTTCATGTAAATCGATCATCATTTGAGTGAATTATGAAAGAAAAAAGGGGTTGTTTTTATGAAATGCCATGTATAATCAACAGCCTGACAAATCAGCACTGTTGTGGGCCAAGGCAATTGGAATTGCTGCACCCTGTAACGTCACGTTGGGCCCTGACGCAAAATGTATTTATGATTGTGTGTTTTTCGAACATGTTCAGCTGTGTTGTACGTCTCTGCTCAGGTACGGCGTGATGGGTGGCAAAGTGACGCGACACATAGTTTTCCCGGAAGTGCTGGACGTGCAGCCGTACATGAGCCGCATCCCCGAGAACCCACAGCCAGATGATCACAGGTACCGGTTGTATGGAGTGCTGGTACACGAGGGACCGAGTACCAGCTCGGGTCACTACTACTGCTACGTCATGACGGCCGACGGGTCCTGGTACTGCATGAATGACCACATTGTGAGTTATGATGATTATTTTTTTAGTTTCTAATTTATATACTTCAGTAAACAGAATTATTATTGACACGAGGTATTCGAAATACCTGTTGTTGACATATTGAACACTATAATTTTAGCCTCACATTATGAATATCATATTTGTAATCTTTGGCTGAATTATTGTTCATCTGTTAAGTGTTTGTCCTTTGGTAATTGACACCGTCAATTTGGTGTAAAAACACAACATTGTGAGGGTCTTTTTAAAGATGCTTTTTTGCGAGACTTTTCTGCACACTTGCCATATGGAAGTTTTTCTGTGCACTATCTTCTGCCATCCAACTTTTATGCTTTCTTTAATGTGTTGACACAGACGGCAGGAAGGACAGAGCCCTGCTTTTACAATATTATTAGTTTACTTTGTGGGGACCAGCCTAACATTATGTAACGTTAAAAAGTAGGCTGGCTAAACAAAAGCCGAAACATTGTATTGGTATTCTGTATTTACAGGTGCTTAGATCATGCTGATATTATGTTACCTGTATTGCTATTACCTGTGTTGCTCAGGTGCGCAAGTCCAGCTTAAGTCAGGTGCTAAATGCTGAGGCGTACATGTTGTTCTATAAGAAAGGCGTTGCGTTGGCAGCAGTAACGCAGGATGACGGCTCCCTGGTGCCTCATCTGTCTGCTAACAGTAAGATTTTTCATTGCTTACTTTCCGTTTGTTTGCCAAAAATCACAAATTTTGCCACCCCCTTTAGCGCCCTCGTTTGAGGTGACCCCCTTCGAATTTATGGAAAAGCTTTATGATTCCTGAAAGTAGAGTCTTCCAGGCAGCCGACGGTGAAGATTTAGTGATTCTATCTTGCACCGTTTTTGACTGATCCACCCGTGTGACGGACAGACAGACAGACGGACAGAATTGCGATGGCTAAGACGCGCTGAAAGCAGTAGCTGCTTTCGTGCGTAAAAACTGAGCCATGGTTAAGTTGATGAAAACCACACTAAAGGTTTAGAATTTAAACATGATGGAATTTTCAGATATTTATGCATACTGCATTATCGTTGTATAGTCTTATTCTGACTTGTTTCATTCATATGATGTAAGTTAGTGAAGTATGCAACTGCTTAATAGAGGCACTTCTGTTCTGGAAATTTATACTTTTGTGTACCGTAATCGACTCTAGGTTAGTGCAAGGATCCCAAAAGAGATACCTTATAGAATTGCTGAGCTAGTTTTTGTAGTCCAAATAACTTTTCTGTTACTAACAGCACACAATAAAAGTTAAGGTTGTGTATAGCACTTTATAGGAAACCCTTTGCAGAACTATGGAGCATCACCTGCCATATGGAATCACACAGTGTTACCTGCCATCGACACGTGAACATGTGCCACCTTCACCTCAGCCAGACAAGCTGGTACTTGATTTTCCTACCCAGGAAGGATAGAAGGCTGAGTTGACCTAGGTGTTGGTAATATACTTGGATGGATTACCTGTCTGCAGATAGTTGTAACCACTTGAGAGTGACCTGACCGAGACTCAAACCCACAACCTCTTGATCACAAGTTTGGCACCCTACTATTATGCCAGCAAGCCACAAGGTTTCAGTGGCTTCTGTCCCTATAACTGATGGGTCTAGCTTGTGTGCAGTGAAAAATAGGGGGGTTGAAAAAGAATGTAGATCAAAACTCCCCCCATTTTTTTACTGGTCAGTCTACACCTTTAACCAGAATTTTCCCATTTTAATTTTTTCCCTATTTTTAATGTACACCATTAACACCAAAAAGGGGGTACTTGTTCGAAAGTGGGGGGGAAGTTGCGTTTGAGTTTGATTCCAGATTTTAAGGCACTGGCAGACATGGTGTATAGAAAGGTTTTTACTTGCAGTACTATTGGTGCATTGCAGGTAAGACCCGAGCAGGCAGTGGCGTCGATGGCGTACGTCGGTGCCAGAGGTCCAGCGGTCCCGGTTGTTTATCATCATCGTCATCATCACGATTGACTGATGATCACCACAGGGTTACTGGAGTGGCAATGCCTCGACTGGTTCCGGCCAATGGCGTTTTATCACATAAGGCCATACGGAAGTCGGCGTGCGTCGGTGGCCAGTCATTAGCAACGTCCGCCGCTAAGCGATTGCTGGCAAGACCGGCGTGTCGTGGCGGGCGCATGATGCCCGAACAGTCAGTAAAGCATCGTGCCATTAAGAAGAAGCCGAAACGCCCCAGAGCCGTCGTGGAGGAAAATCTTGCTGGTGATAAATTTCCTTCTGAGCCAGCGCTGCTTTCCGTCTCTCGGAATGTTGCTTTGCCAGTCGCTGCCACTGCAAAACAAAAGCCAAACGAGAACACTCCAGCACCGCCGTTGCCGCGGATTGTGATCAAAATCTGCCAAGGCAGAATTGTCTATCCATCCGTGGGTGCATTTTCATCTGCGTCCTCGCTCGGTGATCCCAGCAAATGTCGATCAAGCAGTAGTACGGTCGATGGCCCAGAAATCAAACCGGCTGATCCCGTGTCACAGAGGACTGTGAAATCTGACCGGCTGAAGGCTTCTCCGGTGTTCAGACCATCTGTAAGTGCGTCTTCGTCTGCATCCTTGATTGGTGCGAAGAATGATCATGGCAAGTGTCACTCTAGCAACGGCACCACAAATGGTCATGACAGCAAGGCAGCTGATCTTGTGTCATCGAGGACAGACAAATATGACCGGTCGAAGGCTCAGTCTGATCGGTTGAAGGCTTCTCCAGTCACCGGGCCATCTGTGAGCACATCTTCGTCAGCATCCTCGGTCGGTACTACAGATGATTCCAGCAAATGCCAGTCCGGTAGTGGTACGAGTCACAGTCCAGGACTCAAGCCCGCTGATCCCATGTCACGGAGGACTGAGAAATCTAATCCCGTGTCACAGAGAACAGATAAGTCCGACCGGTTGAAGGCTTCTCCTGTTTCTAGGCTGGCAAAAGCAATTTCCACCAATAAACCAAACCCGAAGGTTGCCACTAGTCAGTCGCCATCAAAGTCGTCTTCCACGAAAGTGCTGGCGGACAGAAAATCTGGCACTGCTTTGTATTTTGATAGCACTCAGCTGCAGAATGACGGGAGCTTCGACAAGCTGTCGCTTGACTGCTGCATGAAACTGTACAGTCAGCTAAACCAGCCGCAAACATCTAGTCATCTGTTACAGTCTGAGAATGCTAAATTGTTGAAACACACTAGCCAGCTAAAGCCACGCGATAAGTTTTCAGATAATCCTCGCAAATCTCACGATAATCGGTCATCACGAGTGTCCAAGTCCAAGAAGCATTCTGCCGACAGAGTTCTCTCATCTGTCGTCAAACATTTGCCGAAAATTCCGACTCTCGGTAGCGGGAATTCGGTCGGAGTTTCCGCACCGAGTCCGCAGAAATGTACAGTACATTTGGACAGGATCAGATCTGTAAGCAACTTCAGCGTATCGGTTTGCCAGTCGCCATCTGCCAGTTCGAGCCAGCCGGACAGCAGTATTAGACGGAGGTTGTCTTTCTGTCGAGAAGAAGGTGTGGGTGGCGGTGTGCATGATCTTGATAACCCAATGGATGATAGCTGTTCAGCCGCTACTTTAACACCACAGACCAATGATCTGTATAGTGACGCTCTGCTCCAACAAAATGTCAATGTTCCTTCCGCCACTGAAACTGTTCCGGGATTGCCCATTTCACTTTTCAAGCCTCGGCAGACATTCTCCGCGAGGAGCCATACTGTGGTGGACGGCAACCCGAGTATTTTTTCGGGTTCGCCGAAGAAATCTCATTCTGCCAGTATTGCCAGCGGTTCAAATTCGTTTGAGAGATCTCACACAAGTATTCTGTCAAGCCTGCTGACCTCTTCAGTAGATGATAATTCCAAGAGCACGGCTGTCGGGAAACGTGCCAACATATTACCCGGATCTAACATATCACACTTAGGTTCTGCAACAGATGGTGGCGATCATTGTCGCTTTGCTGAAGTGCATGGTGCTGCAGTCAGACTAAGAAATTCTACGAACATTGCTCCGCAGCCGGGCAACGGTTCCGCATCATGCGTAGAACTTAGCCGGAGTTCGGAAACCTCTGCACGTCGGAAGCGTGGTATGCCGACGGACACTTGCAGTTTGAGTTCATTTGATATTAGTTCCATCTCGAAAAAATCTAGAACATTGCAACGAATACTGGGCGAAGGGTCATCTATACAGTCAAACGTTAAGCGGGCAGAATCTGACATCGTCGATGAAGTAGCATCTTTTGAAGCAAATCAGCCGGCTTATTTACCATCGTCTGTGTTGACTTATGACAACGCTACAGCCACACAGAACTTGGACATTGTTGTTCCCGTCGAAATCATGTTGAGGGATTCTGAGCAGCTGTCATCAGATGTGATGGAACGGGGATCGCTGTCGCATTCTCCCTGCACTGCGGACCAAAGTTCGTCGCCGCTACGGCTACGGTTACGCCGACGGGCGGATGATGTTAGACCCGTAACGGAGATATACAATGTCATTGGGCAACCTGGTGGAACTGACTCAACACCTGTTGCTCCATCTGGTATGTATTTTTCTTCCTCTTCTTAATGGTCCTGGAAAACTGTTTCGGGCTCTTGTTACTTTGCATGTAACTGCGTAAAGATCTTTTAATACACTAATTGTTAAATAGCAAGATTTGTGCCGGTTTTCATTTTGCACGTCCATTAACCATGACTGTCTGAATTGAATTATCGAACTCTGAGCTGTAGAACTTTTGGATTACCATTACCATATCACTGATATGGTATCAGTCATTCAATTAGAGTTAAAACTTATTTATTTACTACCATATGTTGCAATTGTTTCAGAGGTGCATAACCAGAATGGTGGAGTAGCCAGAAATTTCAATTGGAGGTGGCCTTGTCTCCATTTCCTTCCCCCTTTCATTTCTCCCCTCCCTTTCCCTTCACCTTTTACCTCTTCCTCCCTTCCCATGTTCTCCCCTCTTTCCCTCCCCTTTCTTTCCTTAGAAGTAGGACCCCCTGAAAGCCAGCTAAGGGGTCTGGAAGAGCTCTGTGAGCTCCCCCAGCCGGGTCTGGGACGGAGCTCCAGCCGAAATCGAACTTGGTGCTTTTAGCTTTAGAAGATGAGATCTGATGGCAACAGTTTTAATTATTTTTCCAAAAATGAACTAACCAAATTGGCAAATTTTGTGCAGTTTAAACGTATGCCTATGTTTTGTCTGGAGGATTGGGGGGCTGGGCCCCCTGCCCGCCGCCCCCCTTGGCTACGCCACTGACCAGGAAACCGAAGCTGGTCGTAATGATAATCAGAATGTTGTGTCTGCCTGTCTGTGTTAGGTTATGAGGACAACGGTGACGCTGTCTTCAGTCCACAGTCGGACAACTCCAGATGACACGACCGACCACGTTGAATCTAGCATTTGTTAGTCGAGTTGTTTTGATGTCACTTGTACTGGCTTTCAGCTGTTGATGACATTCAGTGAATGACCCTGTGTTCTTGTGACGTGCGAGTGCTTTGTCTGGTCTGCGTTTGTATCAGTGGCATTGCTAGTGGCATTTATTTGTTATTGGGGACCAGGAAACTGTTTGAAAGTACTTTAAGGGGTTAACGCTAGGGCTCACAGTTTTCCGCGGGCCACGGAATTTTGAGCTGAGCCGTGGAATTTTCCCTTTTCCGTGGAATTTTCATATTGCCGCAGAATTTCATGGAATTTTGCAGAATTTTGAGAAATGACTGATGATTAGTACAATCGTCAGCTTGATAACGTAATTAGATTTACTATACCATGGAGAACAAGAAATTTTAGCTAATGCTCATGATACGTGCGGGAGATTATGGCAGTTCCTGTTTGCAGCTAATATCAGTTTATCTCCATCCATTTTGTTGCACTTCACTCTTTTGCAGCCAAAAATCGCACAGCATCACTAAAATCCTCTATTTTCTAGGTTTCCTTCACTCGGCAGTATAAAATTTTGTCACAAAATACTAGAGACTCTAGGCTATCATGTAGTGTAAAAAAGTCTCTATCTCACCTGGTCTTGAAACGGTACCGGGTCATGACAGAGACAGACGGACAGAATTACCATAGCTAATATGTGCTATAGCTAGCTAGCTCTTGCACATAAAAATTAAACGAAGCTACCTAAAACTGCGTCCCTACTAATAATTACCATGGTAATATGGCACAATCGTAAATAAACACAACGTGACCAATTGATACATTGCACTTTTGAAAAGAAAAAAGATTAATAATTTTCTTTGTATGCTGCTAGCATAACTGAGCACCATGCCAGCCTCCAAAAAGGTAAGCCTTTTGCGAACTGACCTGCAGAATTTGTCCAAATTTTTTGTGGAAAACTGTGGGCCTAGCGACAAGCATTAACATCTTTATAGGCTGTGTACAAATGAAATATGATCGAGACGGGCGAAAGCCTATAGCAGTTCCGGTTCAGTAGGTGTAGCTAAAAATGGGGTGTTCATGCTAAGTTACTATACAAATACCAAATTCTCCATCTGGGTTGCACAACGATAGTTCCGTGGCACCACCTTGTGAATGATATAGACTTGTGTCGCAGCCCGAAATCGCCAAAAAATCCATAAAACCGCCTATTTTGGCATTCAAGGTCATTGAATTTGGCGCCAATCGAGAGCCAGTGTACGACTTCCTATTAGTGATTAATAGTAACCTAGGCCCTATCTCGCACCGTTACAGCGACTTATTGGCCAAAAATCGCAAATTTTGCCCACCCCCTTCTCATTTACCGCCCTCGTTTGGGGTGACCCCCTTCAAATTTATGGAAAAGCTTTACGGTTCCTGAAGCTAGAGTCTTCAGGCAGCCAACGGTGAAGATTTGGTGATTCCAGCTTGCACCGTTTTTGACTGATCCACCCGTGTGACAGATGAACGGACAGAATTGAGATGGCTAAGACGTGCTGAAAGCAGTAGCTGCTTTCACGCGTAAAAACTCAATACCAGTGGTTGTCATTGGTACATGTAGGGGAAAACAGTGCATGTTGCTGGCAAAATGTTATGCTTTTTTTACAAAAATGCTGAAAAAGCAGTAATTCCAGCATTTTTTAAACAATTTTTTTGCAAGTGGTTGGTTTTCAAATTGTGTGAATAACGCTATAATTTTTCTTTGGCTGATTAGTGATTACATGTTTGTATTACTCATGTGGTGTGCTAAAGTTGTCCCCATAATAGCAGGCTGTATTTCGATGTAATATCCTCGTAATATGAAGTTTTGAAGTAAGTGTTAATTCCACCTTTGATGTACCGTCATTATTGGATGCTGTGTTGATTTGGAAGTTCGTTTGGTAATGTTTACCTGCTGTTAGTTTGTAATGTGGTTCAGTAATTGTTTGAAGCTATACTTGACAGTAATGGCACGGGTTATAATCTGCTGTTTATTAGTGGCATTGCTAGGGTTTACAAACCTGATTTTTGAAAAGAACCCAATCCAGCGGATTCTATTGGGGTTTAGAGGTCAATCTTTTTTGAAAGAAAAGGCCCAACTTGCTGGCTTTTGGGGTTTTCTGGAGTTTTAAGTTACCAGGATGATCGCTGATGGATGCTATCCATATCAAATAAATATCCGGAAGTTTGCTTATCAAATGAAATTCACAAGTTCAGAAGTTTCAAAAGCTCAACTGTAAATTCCATTTATAGTTGAAAACTTGAAATTGGTTCGAGTTTGGAATGGCTTTTGGTATGTTTTTGGGTGGATTTGCTCAAGCCTACTGGGTTTTTTGGGTGTGTACCCAAGTGCCCGAACCTTGGGCATTGCAACATTTCAGACATTTGCTTCAAGTATTTGGTCCCTCCCCCGTCCTTCATTAGACAGCATTATGAGATTGATGACTGTCTGGAGGATAACAGGGAAGATTATTAGAACTACCATTATGTTAATTACATATGCATGCGTATAGTGTAGTTCTTATTTTGTGTTTCTGTAAAGGTTAAACTTTCTGTTTCTTTGTCGTAAAGGTTAAACCTAATGTTCCGTTAGTATGCGTTTGTGTGCACTCTGCCCGGAAAGGCCGTCCCTGAAATGACCTATACTGTGTCGGGCGGGACGTTAAACCCTACTAATTCACTCAGGTTTTTGGCATACGTAAAGTTAGTTTATGAGTTGTTGAATATAATTTGATTTGTCCTGTGATAATTGAGGTTTTCCTGAACTAGAGTGATCGAATACAATACCATAAGTATGCAGTCATTTACTGACTGTAATTGATGAATTTTTCAAAGAAATAGATAAAAAAATTAGTAACTTCAACAACCTTTTTGACACAACCCCACGAATTCTTTCTGCGGTTACATAAATCAGGTTAGCCTTGCCCATTTTATGCCATTTTTTTGAATTTCCGATTTATCCCGTTTTGCATGTTGATCTGCATGGATGTAGTCAGAACCGTTCGTGTCATCGGTGAAAGGCATATTGCGTTTGTGAGTTTCTGCTGATTGATCATTAAGGCTTGAGTTAACGTTTGCAATCCATATTGATTCAGGGCAATTTTCACCCCAGGGTGATCACTGACTGTAGGCATCCCATCATGCATATAGAAAGTACGTGAATGGATTACACATAAAAACAGTTGAAATTGCTTTCGTCGTAACTTTGTCAAATTTCCACCAACTTTGATATTTTTTTGGCGTGAAGGTGGCCAAGACGATGAAATCATGTAAGGTGCACTCATTTTCCACCTCATCTAATTTGTCAGTGCACTACCGCGGGAAACACAGATGCTCCAAATTGTTGCATATTGCCCAATAGAGTGTACTAAGTGAATGAACTGGCAATACATTTCATTTTGTGAAGTAGACTGGCACATTCATCCATTTTTTGTGCAAATCTAAGTGTTGTGCCACTATTGTGCTGCTATACACTGTGGGCCATAAAACGTGCCACTTTACATTTGTCTATATCTTCGCCAATTATTGACCGATTTGCAAAATTCTTTTACTGGCACACTCTGCAGACGATTTGCAATAATGTGATTATTATACATTCCACCACACGGTGAATGCGTCTCTACACTACCTTGTGAAATATAAATGTAAGCAAAAACTAACGATAATAACAGAAATTTAGGTAAACGGAAAAAAAAAACAATTGAGACCAACATCACAGTGAATGATCCGATGACACTAGACTGTGTTAGACCCAAACAGTTAAGTGTCATACAGTCCATTCACTGCAATGTTGGTCTGAAGTTTTTTTTCAATTTTACCAAAATGTTTGTTATTATTGTAATATATGCATATTTCATTGGCATATCACAAGGTAGTGTAAAGACGCATTTACGGTGTAGTGGGATATGTAATAATCACATTATTGCAAATTGTCTGCAGAGTGTGCCAGTGAAAGAATTTTGAAAATCGATCAATAATTGGCAAAGATATGGACAAAAGTAAAGTGGCCCACCCTGTACATAAGCATTGGTCATCCTTTGAAGTACTTAGAACGAGTGCCCTGAACAAGAATTTTTTGTCTTGTCCCTGACTTTTGATCAGTTCCCTGTCAGGTATCATATTCCTCGCCTCTTCAAGCTCTCCCGGACAAATGGTCACCCTGCCATTTTGGGTGAAAATATGTGCAATTTTAGTTTGGATATGTGTGTGAATTACTGTAGGTTGTATTTGTATGTGACACCGATTGTTGATCCTGGTGTCGCTAGTGGATTGCCTGTACAATAAACTCAGCATGTGTGTGCATGGTTCTAAAGCTCATGGGTAGATGAAAAGTGCCAACAGCAGTTTAATCGAATGATACTCAGTATTATAGCCTGTTTTTCATGCAATTATTGAAAATCAAACAACTGCAGAGCAAATAAACGTAACATGTAGCCGACTTGAACACTGCAGATGGACTGGGATTAGGTGATAAAAATCTGCTGAGCAATGGCAGATAAGCGACAGATTAATTTTACGCGTGGTATTTCCTCTGAAAGAAAACGTGGTTGTTGAGTCTGTGTAAACAGAAAATGTTGATCATAAATTGGTGAACTGCTGCAGTTTTAGTACTGCAGATTTTCTCGGTTTAAGTAATTTCAGTAGGTGTCATATTTTGTGTATCATCATTGTGTTACTCTTTTCGGAGCATCATGCAATATTGTGGTAGAGTACGATGTTCAAGGTTGCATTCCATTGTCCAGTGTCCACTGAACTTTGTAAACAGAATGTACAAGAATTATCTAGTAATTAGGGCGCTTTGCAGTCTCGGTTAGGCGGACTTGGAAAACATAGGTTTTCGTTGGAAAACGTTTTTAGGTTTTATATTAGGTATGTACCAATAAGACCAGACATGAAGTTAAGACCCAGAAAAAACATCCTATAACGATAATGTCATACTGATAATTCCAAGTGTTGCACGTCACACCTATACTGTGTCGTGTGGGACGTTAAACACTACTCACTCACTCACTCACTGTCGCATTGTTTTTGTTAAGTGGCTGACCTGACACCAGAACGTTAAAATTGTGATTAAAATTGAAATTAAAATAAATGTAACTGATATTCTACATACATTAGGAACCTAAAACTGGGAGTTTAGGTTTTCAAAAACCTAGGTTTTTCAAACCAATCTTCCACACTTGGTTTCGATATATCATCATTCATTCATGTATCATGTAGAGTAAAGGTTTTGTTTATAGATGCTTTTGTTAAATTATTTGCTGACTTACAATGACTTAGGGAGACTACAGTAGTTTATAACTTAGACGTTATGTTTGTACGAGTTTTGTTCGTATTGCGATTAAATGCATTTCTCATCACTCGTGACTACGGACTATTCACTCATGCACAGTTTTTATCAGTAGCTTCTGTCTCTGGAAACTTTTGGACTCTGAAGTTCCCCCTCCCTTTTGGCCTTTTTCCTTCCCCTAGAAGGAAAGTTTTGCTAATGTTGTAGATTGAAATATAAGGGGCGAGTAAAAAAATAAGGAGAGCCTTGTTCATGGTGTAGATTGCAGGGTGAAAAGTAGGGGGGGAAGTTTTGATCTACACCCTTAGCAAAACAACTCACCCCCATTTTTCACTGGGCGCAGGCTGCAATCACCAGGCATAGGGATAGAAGCTACTAGTTTTTCTGATGGTCATTTTGCATACAGCGGATGAATTCAGAGTGGACATGAACCTGGAACTGGAAAACCGGGGAATACTGTGCAACCTCGGGGGAAAATTGTAACAAACAAAACAATGTCACCAGATTCTGCTTCCAGGGGTGCAAAAATGCTGTAAAATATGTTTTTATACAGGGCTCCTGCTTGCACCCTGCTAGGGAGCTTACGGTGCCCCCTCCCCCGCCCATATCACCATTATTACAACTAGCAAAGTTCCTGGCGGGAGCACGTTTAAGTGACCGCCATTCACCAGATGGCGCCACGAAGCACTACACAATGTGCTAAGCACTATACTGATGCTGGCCGGCACCTCAACCTCCCCCCCCTCCAGGCTGCCCTTGGGGAGAGGTGGGGGGCACACGTACTCAATGTCCCAGGACTCGAACGCTGCGGTCCGGAGTCCGTGACCCTTGCAACACAAGAGGGGTATGGCAGACAGACAGACATACTTTTGTTGTGATAAACAATGAAAAAGTAAGCTCACGGCTCTGGAAAACTTGTATTTTTCTTATTTTGTGGCCATATCAATGATGCAATCATGTGCAAAACAAACTTCAGGTGCAGTTACATGTAAAACATTCTTCCAGAGAAGCTATTCGTTGTCCTGTTATCCTACACTTGTCGCGAAACAATCTAAATTGATAAAATCAGCGGTCAAGATATAATTATTACTGTTAGAAACACGGATACAATCAAACAACTTTCACAGCATTTCAGGAATACGTACATGGGAACGAACAGTACGACATTTATTACTACATCGCTAAGACAAATATTTCACATTATTAATATTGAAACACCGGCTCAATTAATATGCAGTAAAAGCTAAGTAGGTGCCGCAGTTAGGAGAAATTATTTTGCATGATTAACACGTCCAACGTTCACCAGGGTGGCCACAGACCGGGAATACTCAGAAAATTCTCTGACCCTAGGAAACATGATGAATTATCAGGTTATTCCGTGCAACCTCAGGGAAAAATTATTATGAGCAAAACAGTGTAACGAGATGCAATTTCCGGAGAGAAAAATGCTCTAAAATATGTTTGCGGCCTGCTGGGGGAGCTTACGACGCTCCCCCAGACTACCATTATTGCAGTTACTTTTTGTTGGTGATAAACAACGGAAAAGTAAGCATATGGCTCTGGACAAAACTTGGAAAACTTAAAACATTTCTTCTCCCACTTTGTGGCCACCCTGTTCACTAAAAGTCAAACATTTCTTCTCCCACTTTGTGGCCACCCTGTTCACTAAAAGTCAAACCCCTGAGTCATGATCCTACATGCTGTAATTATACCAAATTTAACAATAACAGCTGTTGCCAGTTGCAAATATATTAGTATATTCATCAGAGTATTTTAATACTGAGAAAGTACATTTAATTTCTTGCACAATCAACAACAGAATGCATGCAAACAACTGCTACACTGCGATATTATTAATGACTGCAATTGCAGAATTAAGAAATCCGTAATCCTGAGATTACATTTTCTTGATTAGGCTTACAGAATGGTTGCTATTCAGTATCCCCAATTTTATATAATAACCCAGCAACTTTTCGTAATATCAAAATCCCGGGATTGGAACGATTCGGGATTGGCAAAAACAGCCGAGATTTTGCAATCATTACTGCGGTAAAAGTGCACGTTCACTGCTCATACTAACCGTAACCCTAAGAGATCTAATATGAACTGTTCCAGTCCATAGTATATTAATCCATTAGGACTATATTAACATCAAGAAAATATATTTTAAAAATTGTCCGCATAATTAAGGTCTGAACGATCTACACTAGTAATCACAATTGGAAGTATTCGAGTTCCAAATATATTAGCATATATTAAGAGTATATTAATATTGAGAAAGTACATTAATCATCACATTAATGTACATAATTATAAGTACATAATGTAACGTTGGTACATTATGCTTAATTAATAAGATAAGCAGTGCATCTAGTGATCTGCCGGACATTTGAACAGTAACAAAGGCAAGAAGATGTCCGTGCCATCTTGGCATCAACTGTTCTAAGCCTCAAAGTCGAGACCAATGCCAAATTTGTGACCACCTTGGTTGAAACTTTTCCCTTCAACCTGAGTCGACAGCGTCATAGTTACGCCTGTAAACAGTCACATACAACAATCCGGTAACAAAAACGATATAAACGGTGAAAATAATAAAAATAGTAATGCACTAAATCCACCATGAAAACAAGAATCAACCAGAGCTCTCATCCCTCAGGGTTTATACATAAGATCACTCAAAAGTGGATGGATTTTGATTAAATTTTTTGGAGGGTTGGCTACGGACCTAGAGTTACTCTGTTGATTAGATTTAGCGACCATCTGGATTCACTTGCGGATTTCGGATCCTCCGGGATTTTTTGCAATTAGGAAATAGCATGTGCACTCAAAGAGATTCGACAAACCCCCCAAAAACAACTTACACCATTCTTGAACATTATCAGTAATAAACATAATGAATACCAAGGTATTCGACAATAATACAATCACTGCCACTACCAATGCCTACTCCGCGATACTAATTTTTGCTCTTTGGTTAACCAGACAATTTTTCAGTCAGTGTGCCCTTATCATCACCCAACCAAAATTGCCAAAGCATAGAAATGAGACTGAGAGAATGGCAAACTGACAGGCATCGATCTGGCTGTCGACTAAGGCAGAGATATAAATAAATAATTAAACAAAACAAGATCAGCCAGAACCGGTCGAGCCCAGGCATTAAGGATCGCAAAATGAGGGACACAAAACGTCACACAATTGTTTGGATTACCACACTGCAAAAGGCATCTGATGAACGTCACCCAACAAGCCACCAGTCGCCGCGTCACTGCATGCTATTGTATGCCGCTTGCACGTGCCGCGTAGTGCACTCATTGCCCGGGGATACTCTCTCACGGGAGTGCAGACTTTTAATGGGGAAACTATTCAATGTGACATCGCCAGACCGACGGTGTTGACGTTGACGACTTACACTGAGCACTACAGACAGAAGGACTGACAGAGCATGCTGCTGCTGCTGAGTGCCGGATAAGGTGATTATATCATCTTTGGCCTACATGGGTTGATTGAAGCGATGAGCGGCGGCGATCGCGCAACGAAAAACTGCAAGCATGCAGTCCGTCCATCCAATTCGAACAGACAGACAGACAGAATCTGCAGTGCCTTGGTAACTAAGAGTGCTGTCATAGTGCGACAGCCAAAGAGAGATTAACACAATCTCCGATACATGGTATCAGCGTGATTACTCATCTGGTAAACCTAAAAAAACTAGGAATATGCATTACTACTTAACAACAAATGAATCACGCATAACAGAAATCCGCCTCACCATCCCGTATCTTTTGTTGGTACGACAGCGCAATTTGACTCGCATTATTCAATTTCGCCTGCGCAATCACACAACATTCACAATTTTGTATATTAATGATCAAGAAGTGTTATAGCAGCAAAACCAATCGATCGATCCAAGATTTTCAAAGCAGTTTCAAATTAACATTAGGACAACGTGTCACATCTGACATGCTAATTACCCCCCCCCTACCAAAATGTGTCTCACTTATATCAAATAAACAAACTAGAAAGCACTCGTGAGAGTGCATATCTCCGCCAAGTGAAGTGATTTAGACATTACTAATACTACTACTACATCTACAAATACAACAACACCTACAACTACATGATGCAACAAGGAAAGGGGAGGGAGAAGGAAGAGCCGTTTCGCGGAGGGAGGGAAAAGTAATAGCCGGCATTGTTGCTTGTGCTGTTGGTTCAATGACGTCACTGCCAGTATTAGTCATCATGAACACAGAAGGAACGACGGACAGAATGGCCAATCTCTTAATCTCCTCCAGCGTTCACTATGCTCACCTTGGCAGAGATAATACTGTAACAATTATACTAGCCATTGCATTTTTCGTGCAGCTGAACCACCAATCCTTGTTATTTGATGTCAGGCACCATCCACTAACTTTAAATTAACGGTTCGCTACTGATGAAAAATTGTGTTCTGCTAAGCACATTATACAACAATGAATTATGAACTTCTGGGATATAACTTCTTTTTTTACAATTTTTCCAGCATTACTACAGACTACCTGATATTCCAGAAGTAAATACTTCGAAAATCGCCGTAATGGAAAATGTACAGGATGGATTTTTTCAACTCCTGTGTTTGAAATGTAGTTTCAGCCAAAAGACTGAAAGGTATACATGTGCAACGATTTAAAAAAAGTAAATTATGCATATAATTAAGTGTCTACGCACCCTAAGAGTGGTGTCTCGGTCGGGGCAGTATTTTGCCCCGACCCCAAACTTTGTCTCGTTGGAGCCCACGGTCCAGTCAACATGGACTCCGGTCTCCAGCTTGCTACTGACTCGGTGAAACACCGACCCGGAAAACTCCGTACTGTCCTTCCTGTATCCGTAACAACAACTGAGTTAAAATACTATCACAAAATGTGGATATTCTACAACGCTACAACTGCGTTAATAGGCTAACAGTCGATTACCTGGTAACTATAAATAGAACTCAAAAGCATGCCGCTTCTATTAGTCCAAGTTGCCATGTCTCCCAGCCAGTGGCCTAAAAACCAAATAACCGAAGTATAGGGTGGGCCAAAAAACATGCCACTTTACTTTTGTCCATATCTTCGCCAATTATTGACCAATTTTCAAAATTTTTTCACTGGCACACTCTGCAGACAATTTGCGATAACTTCCACATTTCATGTACAACTAACAAATAAACAAATAATAAAATAGAAATATGGGGCAAAGCCCAATGTGAGTCCGCCTGGCACCGTAAGTTCGACTGGGGGAAAAATTCAGGGGGCTGAAATGCCTCCGGCAACAGTCGCGTGCCCCAAACTCAAATGCATTAGCAAACGCAGAACGTGCACTGAATACTTGGGGTGGGTAAACATGCACGCCTATAACTTTTCTGTTAGTGGACCAGAGTTCACCAATTTTCTTTTGATCAACACAACAGGGATGGCAGTCAATGAAATATGTTATCAATTTCTGGTACGTGGATCCGCTCCAGAGATATTCGCTGTCAAATTCCAAAGTTGCAGGAAATCGTGCCAAATTTTGAACTTGGGTGGGTCAACAACCACGCTCGTAATTTTTTGTTTGTGGACCGAAGTTCAGCAAATTTTAAACATAAGACTAGAAATTTGGGGCAAAGCCCAACGTGAGTCCGCCCAGCGCCCTAAGTCTGATTGGAAAAAAAATTCAAGGAGGGTGAAATTCCCCCGGTAGAAAAGTCACGCGACACGCACTCAAATGCATTAGCATATGCAGAATGCGCACCATCGACCTAGGGTGGGTAAACATTAGCCGCGTAATCTCTGGTGTTATTGTACTAAACTTCAACAAATATGTTTTATTCAATGCACAATTAATAGTACTTGATAATGCTTTTTACTGCTTGTCGATATCTCCATTCATTCCAGAGATGTTTGCAGTCAAACTCAAAGTTGTTGTAAAACGTAGTAAATTTTGGACGTTTTTTGTCCTCCCAAATTTTAAGGGGGCGATTACCCTCAAAAGTCGCACCCGCGTTATCACCCCCATCTAGCAGCATGTCACATGGCAAAGTCTCAGAAGCTACTCCCTCTGCCTCCAAAGTTCTCGCAGCTAATACGCTACATTTTGAGCCAATTTTTGACCCCCCTTTGAAAAAAGTTGTAAAGGGGGCCCCCATCCCCGGTGGGGGGTGCACTAGTAAGACTTGGTCATTCTCTAGCGGGTGTTAAAATTTGGGGGCACAGCACCCCTTGGGAGTCGAAATAGGGCCTTCCGAAAAAGTCGATTTGGGTGGGTAAACATTAGCTGCGTAATCTCTGGTGCTGGTGGACTAAACTTTACCAAATTTCTTTTGTTCAACGTGGAATTAACTGTACTTGTACCCTCCGGTGGGAGTTACTGCACCAAACTACACCAGACTTGTTTTACCTAACGCGGTAAGAATCGCTGTAGATAAAATACACTGTGTTTCAAAAAAAACGGGCACCCTTTTTATTTCTTTCATAATTCACTCAAATGATGATCAATTTACATGAAATTTTTACCAGATGTAGCTGAAGAAATGCTAATTCAAAATATATGGACAAAATATGGCTGTT
>Ga0209367_1001541_pt1 | contig 28593 bp, 13 predicted proteins | sample WorMetLIZISLAND2_FD_187412 | JGI IMG/M metagenome (GOLD analysis project Ga0209367, IMG submission 187412) | Marine gutless worms symbiont microbial communities from Max Planck institute for Marine Microbiology, Germany - Olavius geniculatus... ...
TGGGGAAAAATTTGGGGGGGGGATTTTGGAGTCAAAATGGCGTATTATCGTGGACTCTTGGTGCTAAATTTCGTTTTTCTTTTTATGACCAAAACAGTATAGAAATACACCAGGAGTAGGCCCCCTACAAGGACTGCCACAGAGATTAATTTGCATGCGATAAACAGCGTTACTCAGGGGTGTCTGTCCCTCTAAGTCTTTGGAGAAAGTCCCCCTCCTATCTCAAAATGAAGCGCCGGAGGAGTCGACGAGGTAAGGAATGGGGAAAGTGTATTCCCCTCCCTAGCTGACTAGAGGTCTGGGGGAGCGTCGTGAGTTCCCCCATTGGGGTCCGCGGCAGAGCCCCGGCGAAAAACGAATTTGGTGCATTCTGAGCATCACAGAACACTTTTGCTTGCAAGATATTGCAAATATATCAGAATTGCAGAACAATAATAATATTCAATTTTCCCTTAATTTCCCCAAAAAATTACGTTTATTTTTTCTTGGAACATTTGCATGGTGTAGACGCCTCTGGCGTTATTTATTGTTTATTGTTGCTTAGTTTTACGTAAGCGTAACCAGAAATTGGAATCACAAAAGGCGAACTAGCCCCAAAAGGACAAGAATTGAGGCCGAAAGCCGAAAACAAAAATAAACTTCTTGGATAGGGGCCGGTCGCCGGGACACAGCCCCGGAAGAAAACGCTTTCGGAGGCTTGAAAATCCCCTACAAAGCATATATTGAATATAAATTTAATTAGTTTTACTGCACAAGTTTATAACGCATTGCATATGCAAGGAAAAAGGCGACTTTGGCATCTTGGGGAGCCATGGCCCATTTGGCCCCTTAAATCCGCCTATGCTTAAAGGCGGATCGTTCAAACGAATGACGCGATTTATTACCGCTGCCCAAGATCAAAAAATATGTTCATAATTTATTATGATTATTTTTAGTTTTTGTGTACCTGCAAAATTACTCACAAAGTTATGTAGCTTACTGTGTGAATTTTGACAAATTTTTATGGTGCTCACAAAACGATTGAATTAAACTACTGTGGTAAAATCGTCAATGCACGCATTTGTCAGTCTTATTTTACATGCTTTTATATTTTAAATAAAGTTGCAATTTTGCAGCATGATTATCTTTTTATAGAAATTGGTGCATATTTGACAGAGATGCCGGAAAAATGAAAAGACGCGTTAGTTGCGTACACTACCGTTGATCTTGACACGACGGATTTTGAGATGTAAACGAAACGCAATCGAATAAATGCAGAAGTAGACCACCCGCCTGCATGGGAATAATAGTATTTAAGATTTGTTGTCGGCATCAGTGAAGCACTCGACGCTACTACTACAGCTATTAGAACACGCTACACTGCACGATATTATGCATGGTCTTGTTTCAGATAGCGTTGGCGTCGGCGATCGATAGCGGTTGATCCGTTTAGCTGGTTGACGGTGAAGCAAGAATAGAAATATGTCGTCTTGTTGATCGGTAGAAAATCAGTCTCACAACAACAGTCCGACTACATCGGCCGGTGCGTTCTCATTACGCGACAAATACACGGTGCTATAATTGTCGTTGCAGCAAAAATTGCAGCGATGGTTTCAGAGACTATCGCATCGTGTATTTGTCATGTCAGCTGCTGCAACTCTTACATCAACAGCGCTCTAAATTTCAAAGAAATTCTTAGCATCAAAACGGTAAAAATCTCTGGTACAAAAATTGTCAAAAAATTTGTTGTATAAGCCTTACTGTTGCCGCCCACTTTCAGAAGCAAAGTGGCTACTAATGACGACAAAAAGCTCATTAAAAGCTGGCGTTTTTCTTGAGCCATGCGGGGCAACTGCGATGAGATGATTATGATGGTGTGGGGAATAGACCTGATGCTTGACGCGTGACAACTTTGGTAGGCTACCGGCGTGTAGCCTAGAAGGGTGAAACCATGTAAACGTACCAGCCACATAACTAGAAAATTCGGCAATTGGTTAACGGTAAAGTTTCGAAAAAAACGGTCAATTAAACATTTTGGTTGCTCATAAATAACAATATTTAAGTTGCAGACACATTATCAAAGCGATTGAGCCAGAAAGCACAGCTTCTAACAAGAAGCCCTTACCGCCGTACTTGAATGGAGAACTTAAATTTTAAAAAAACCGGTAGGCCCCTACGCATAAATCAGAATTAATAATCAAAGAATCTGTGATACCAAGATAAAACAAAAACAGCTGCAAAAAAATTCAAACCAACGCATCATCTTTAGAATCATGATTATTTTTGTCGTCATCGTTGTCATCGTCATTATCCTCATTAATATTCGGCCTAGTATTTACGCGAAAAAAATTGTGTTTTTTCTGTTTGTTTGGAAGCAGAATTAATCGAAAAGTTATAAACCAATTTTGATACAATTCTTCAAGAAGCGAGCGTGCCAGCAAAAAAAAATAAATACGTGCATCGTGCATCTGTACCGCACTTTTTTTCCATTGCCTTGTATTTCTACTGAAATTAAACGAGATACGGTTTCTTCCCTGTTGCAAGCCGTTCTCTCACCATGAGCCGGACACCGGCAAGGACACTGCAGGCATCGAGCCTCGGAGGCAGTGGTTGGCATAGCAACGACAGAAAAGAACAGCGAAAGCACTGGATGAAGATCACTAATTACATTTGGTTGGCCTAATAAGTAGACTAGGTGGGTGGTAGACTACGGTGTGCAGCAGGTGCACTGCCGGGAGTAAATATAATAAGCATCTATACTCACTAATTGCCTGGTGATATTAAGTAAGTTATTTAGTAAGATACAAAATGCAAAAAAGGCTTACTGCACAAACGTTGAATCTGCTACCTGATAACTGAGTTGAAAAATTTATCAGGCCTATGTGCGGCATATATATAGAGAGAGTCACAATTGAACATAAAAAGATAGATGCTGTAAGTACAGGAACCGTGGCGTCGTGCTCAAATATTCTGAGAAAACAAAAAAAATAATTATGCACATGTAGCACGTTTTGGAGTAGGATATCTACCCTCCAGTAAATGAAATTGTGCAATCATAGTGCTCGGGCATTGTCATGCACGTTAGGTCTATCTGTTCGTGCCGGTGTCGTGGAAAATTTGTCGCACCTGGAAAATTCTCCCACCTCCGTATTGTCATAATGTAACTAACGCTAATCTTAACCCTAACCCTAACCTTAACCTCAACCCTAGCCCTAATCCTAACCCTAATCTTAACACTACTCCTTCTCCTAACCCTAACCCTAAATTCAACCTCATCCTTAATCTTAAACCTAACCCGTACTGCTGCGTGTGGGAATAATTTTCCGGTGCGACGAATTTTTCACTACACCGGTTTGCTAATCGAATCATACAAGGTCACGAACAGCAGTTATGATAATTACAAAGTTCTATTTGTGAGTTACAGCGTGTGTGCATCGACCGGAACGAAAAGGCCTGTATGCTACATAATAAATACCCCTATTACAATGCACCGGGATAATAGGCTGATGTAATAAAACGGGGATTTTATTACACCATTCTATTAAAAAGCATTGAAACGTGTCGCACTGTAGGCAAACTTTGATGTTAGGTCGATAGATGTACACTTTGTTGTATGTCAACTTCGTCTAACCAAAAAGACATAACTAAGACATCGCTCGCTGTGAAACGTGAATACATTTCCACTTCACTACGAAATGCTGTTTCGATTACTCTTCGTTACGTCTTCGTTCGCTGTTCTCGCATCAGGTGAGAGTGACAGATCGTAATTTTTCCACGTTGTATGCAGTTGACTCGGCCTATATAGCTTATTATATATATAAAAAAACTGCAAACAATTTATTTAATGTTGTATAAGCGATGATGTAAAACAGCAAAAATCCAAAGTATAAGCACGAAGTAATGTACTATCTTAGACATTTAATCTGTCCTCAGTAGCCAGAAAAAAATGTCTAAGCTAATACATAATGTTCGTGTTTATACTTTGGATTTTTTGTCTTGGTGTCTGTCTGTCTGTCTGTCACAACCAGGTACCGATTGGAGTCCAGGTAAGATAGAGACTTCAGGTGTTTACCGAATGATAGCTTAGAGTCTCTACAGTATTCGGAGACAACATTTGGTGCCGCTGGTTTAAAGGGTTTCACTCGAACGGAAACGTAAAAGAGACACTACCTTGTAAACGGTTGCAGATAATCACAGACATGCTGCTTATCATAACAAGCACTGGTGACCAGCTTTGTAAAGGTATCAACATTGATTACCTTGAACAACCTTAAACCCCCAAAATAAAGGGTTTAATGAGTTTTTTCGCGATTTCGGTCTGCGACACATATTTCATGAGTGAATTGCACTGAAAGGGCTGAAGCTGGACCAAGACAAATCGAACTAATTTTTTCAGCAATAAACATAGATTTTAGCAGACTACGTCCCAACTCCTAACGGTCAAGGAGGCCTGCGCCAGCTGGTGTTAAAAGAAGGTACCTTCTAAAAGTGGTAATTTCTCGGCTATTGGCTCGTCTGGCGTGAAAACGATTGCAGATAGGTACAGATGTGCTGTTTATCATAACAAACACTTATGACGAGCTTTTCAGTGGTATCAACATCGATGACCTTGGACAATTTTAAACCCTCAAAATAGAGGTTTTTAGTATTTTTTGCAATTTTTGGCTGCAGCGCACTTCAAGAGTGAATTGCGACAAGGTGGATGGATACAGACCAAGACAACCTGCGACAGGAACTGCTATATGCAGTCGCGCGTTTTATGAGCATTGGCTTAGATTTCTTGTTTACAATGGCATGTGCACACAGTCGTGCGGCAACAACAACGGTAATGCATACCCAGTCAACCAATGTGAAGCTTCTTAGCCTACATGTTTACTGTTTACATGTTTACATTACGGTGTGCACGGCTCTTCGTTCGACCCATCTCTCAGCTAGGCCTACAGAGTGTTAGCTGTCATATATGATCACTGGTCACACCTGAAACCTAAGACCGGTGCCGGGACATGACATCAGGACCAACAAGATAGACAGAGGGGCAGAAATACGATGCACAGGCCTAGTACGCGCTAAGCACTACTTTTTGGCTGTCGCACGTAATAAACGAATGACGTTAAATGTTTTTGGATTAGTCGAATTTTGTCAGGTGGATTACACAACAGATTTCGGTAACAATAATTTGCGGAGAAGCTAGACATACGGATGGCCCAATGAAAAAAAACAATTTTAGTTGGGTTGCTGTTCGGATTTTTTAAAGGTTTTGAATCAACTATTTAGAATTCCTTATTACTGTTATAAGAAAACAGTGGTATGCTACTAAATTATTTGCCAGGTAGCATCGCTATTTTCGGCATAGGTTTGAGATCTTTCACTGCTTCTAGTATGTTAATTTTACGATGCGCAGCAAATCAAGTTGACGGTGAAGGTCTGGTGCATTTGAAACTGTTCAAGACAGAATTCAGCAGCTTAGTAGACAGTCCGCCTACAGGCGTGGCCACCTTGACGCCCGTCAACATATCACTGCAAATACGAAAGTTTATCGACCTAGTAAGCAATGCGCGATCGTTGTTTTGCACAAGTAGCTAACAACGACGAAATGTCTAGAGCGAACTAATCTACAAAATGAGCTGAAGTGAACAAAATTGGCTATGACTCGACTTGTATAATAGATATCGACCAGATCTTTGCGTCCATCAGGGGGCTCCGGCTTTCAGGGTTGCGCCATCGAATGCTGCCAGTCAAATTCTACCCGACCCACTCTCATTGCCATGACAACGAAATCTGGAAATAAAGTGGCTATAGGTTAAATTGTATAATAAATATGTTTCGGATCTCCAGTTGTAGTTGTAGCGGTTAGTAGTAATAGTAGCATTACCAGTAGCAATAGCAGGTTGTGGGGTCTCTAAATTAAATGGGACTACCCGTCTGGCTAGGGTTTGCGGTATCGGCGGTTAATGTGCGTGAAGTATGGGCCTACATTAGATCGGTTACAGTCAAAAGTATTTCTTGTTAGCTACTGTAGACCTACTGGGTCTGGTTCTTGTAAAATAGTCTGCAGAACAAAAGTGTGCGTCGCACCGATGGTATAGAAGCTATTATTAAGTTCAATAGATTTTTTAGTATTTGTGCATTCTTGTCGGCTAATGTTTTAAAGTTTACGTTATATTTGTGTGTTTTAGCAAGAAAAAGACGAACTATTTATCACGCAGTACTACTTAAAGATTGTAAGTTTAGTTTATTGTTGTTGTGTAAAAAGCCTATGTTAAGCGTTGCCAAAAGCACTTTACTTGAAAAAAACCCGGTAGGCGACGTGTCTCGCCCAACGTTGAACAGGCATATGTAAAAACTGATGCGTGAATTAAGTAAAAAAGTCAAATATAGCCAGAAAAGAAAGTTTTTAAGCACTGCTGCCAACAACTAACCACTCAACCGTGTTCATAGCACAAAACAATAAACTAGAAAATAGGAAACTAGAAAATAAAGAAAAAAACAATGGAATCGATCGAAAAACTAAAGAACGTTTAAAATTAAAAAGTAAGAAATCAGAAACTGAAAAATTAAGACGTCACAAACGATCGAATTAAAAAAACGATCAAAATGGTCGACCTAAAAAACGCCCAAAACGAAAAAAATAAACGTGATTAGAACGTTCAAAAGTAAAAAATTGAAAAACGAGAAAGCGAAATGCAAAAACAATCAAAACTTAAGAAATAAAAAAACGGTCAAAAATAAAAACGGTGTGACAGAGATCCGCTCAGAAGGAGCGATAAACCGGTTGGGGACGTATTCGTATTGCAAAGACGCGTAGAAGCAGCATCCAGCGACAACTGAGAGCTCTCGCATCTCAGGTATTTAAGAATAACGTCGGTTAGAACTCTTGTTGGTAAATCAAAGCTCAGCAATTTTATTTTGTCAAACCTCGGAAGAGTGGCAGTACATTAATTGATAACGCCGTTTCTCTCTTGTCGTTCTCTTCATATTAGTTCCAGAGATATTAGTGATCAAACTCTGAAGCTAATCACGGTGTTGCGTTTGTGCCACGTTACTTTGCAACGAGAGAAATTTTAACCCTTTTCTCCAAATTTCCCCCCAATCGGACTTTCGGTGCCGGGAGGACTCACGTTGGGCTTTACCTTAATTTTCTAGTTTTTTCTATTTTGCCAAAATATCTCCGAGTTCATCCAACAGATCGCCGTAAAATTTTGCACTATGATCGGAAGTAGATTTTACTCGATTTTGGCAGCGGACGAGTGGGACTTTGAGTATCATCTTTATTTTTGCGACTCAGACGCGGACTCGTATCAAATTAAGACGATTCGACTACATCGCAAAAACTTAGTTAAATTTTCTGCACATTTTGTAATGTGTACCGTTAGATATGGTGGGATGAACGTCTAGCCTGGAACGCCAGTGAAACCGGTGACGCCAACGTTACCCAAATATTGGTAAAATCAGACAAAATATGGGTACCGGATATTGTGCTGATGAACAAGTAAGCGTACGCATTTATTTTCTGTAACGTAAACTTATAATATATTGTATGATTGGGCATGTGGCAAGAATGGGCGACTCGCAGGATATGTTCAGAGCTTTACATACGTCGATCCGCGGGCTCCCCGAAGACTGGAAGCGCCACCCAGGTTTTCCACGTCACACCTGGCTACGGACACTGGAAGCTGACTTGCAGCCGCTCAACCATGGTTTGAATTCAGCATGGAGGCTGGCAGAAGACCGAGGACGGTGGAGGCAGCTTGAGGCACGCCCGTGATGACGATATTTTATGAACGAACGTATTTGATAATGATCTTGTTAGATCTATGTAAACATTCAGAACAAAAACATTTGCAAACGTTTTTTTTATTTTTAAGTAGTACTTTACAAATAATTATAAACGTCCGCTAAACGATGTGCTGAATATATTTAACAGCGCAAATCCCAAGATAAAAAATAAAGCACCTGAAAGCAACCAAGTGCACGTTCATGATAACGGCGAATGTGTATGCCTACCATTCTCTGTATGGTCGATTTCACACTGTTCAATGGACAGCTTCTGGTTTCCATTTGACGACCAGCTTTGCAGTTTGATTTTCGAATCGTGGGCGGAGCGTGTCAAGTTTACAACTCATCCCCGATTCGGTGCCCACGAGTACGAGTTCGAGCCTAATGATCTATGGGAACTTGTAGGTTAGTGTAAGTTATGTAATGTATTATACAAAGATTATGTAGAAATGATTTATTGGTTAACGATTTATCACTGCGCTGTTTTCGTTATTACAAACTTATAACTTAATCGTTAAAGCTACACATTGTCAGAAGAAGTTATTGTTGTCAGCCCTAGAAATATCGCATTAAAAACTAAGTTTTGGCTGATGCTGTTATTTTTAATTAGAAATTTGGACTGCAGAGAGAAGTATTCACTGTCTGAAATACCTACAACAGATTTTTGTACATAAAATAGTTATTTAATCAGAACTTACCGTAACGCACTTGTTATTTTGGCATAAATTTCAAGAACAGAGGACCAGCTGATGTTTTTCTGTAGCATTCACACTCCAAATTAGAGGCACGGTAATACTCCAAACAAACAAAATCAGTCACGAAATTTTAAGTTATTAAATGTCATCTAGCGCTAACGAAATGTTGATTAAAAACATTGTGGTCAAAAAGTTACGATAAATGTTTAAACATACAGACACAAGCCCGGAAACGACTTCTCTATTTGTCACGTTGCTTTGCAAGCATAAGACATTCGTCACGAATAGAAAAGACATTTCCGAGCTTGTATCCAAAATCTATTTCTGAACTTTCTCATTTGACTCTAGTTGGTAGCTATAAAATGTAGACTTTGATCGTTATTTATAATTGCATTTAAACGTCACAAGTGTTCTTCTGTTTGCAGAAAACAGTACAACACTTAGTAATGGCGCGCGTCGCGTCACGTTTTCCTTTCACATACGACGTCGGCCGCTTTACTACATCGTAAATTTGATCATTCCGTGCTGTCTTCTGTCCTTCATCGCTGTTATCACCTTCGTCCTTCCGCCCGACTGCTCCGAAAGACTTGGACTCAGTACGTATACACTGAACCTGTGTCTATGTGCTTATAAAATTAGCAAAATTTGACAATGTTTCAGTTGACCTTTGGCCACATTTTACTGCTTATTAGGGGCGTCATTTAGGGGGGAGCTAGGGGAATTTACGGACCCCCCAAGGATTTATGATTTTAGTTTTCTTTTGTAAATTGTACCTTTGATTAAACGTGAAACAGCTGAAATGTCAACTGCGTTACCGCCGCAAGAACAATACGACACGAAATTGTTTGTGTCAGTGACCAAACAAAGCAGATTGGTCGTAGCTTCGCAGTCTTTGAATAAGCTGGCCAGTGTGAACGATCGAACCCAAGTGCCTTCCACTGACATTCACATATTTACTGTCGGGCAAACATTTGTGTTGTTTGTATATGCCTGGGAATTGGCAACCAACTGGAGCAGATAGGCCTAATGTTACCAGAACTATTCAATATTACAGTTTGAAGTAGATTTTAAACAACATAATTAAGGGGAGGGAAAAGGGGAAGAAAAAACGGAAAATGGAAGGAGGAGGAAAGAAGGGCAGGGAGGGGGAAAGGAATGGGGAGAGAGTGGACCCCCAAGGATTTAATGAAATGACGCCACTGCTGCGCATGCGCAGCAACGACAATTTTCCAGCTACCAGATGCAGCTTAGAAATCATTGAATTTTTCGACTTCGATTTCTTGTTGTCAGTGGTATCGACGTGTTGTATATGCGAAAAGTGTTGGCTATTGTTTTTCAGCAAAACCTGTAGTCAGTTAGCTTAAAGATCAAGAATTAACGCAGCATAATACGGATATAATGTCTCATGCACTGTTTTTATTTATTTGCGCGATTGACGAGATATTTGGCTAAATTATTGTATTGGTGTAGTATCTTTTATTAAGAGTATTTACTCGACTCTGCCACGTTCAGTTTTGCTTAACTTTACGCAGAGTTATTTCTAGTTAGAAGCTTCCCGGAAATACACTTCAAAAAGATAGTGTTGGAAAACGCTTTACAACAAAGATGCAAACACTTGAGAAGCTTGTGGAGAACCGTTTCACGCAAATTTACATAGCACTAAATTTCGTTTTATTACAAAGCCGTTAATTGTATCTATAGTGTAATACTTGCCTAAATCACTGATTATGGTGAATCGTTCTGCCTGTTGTAGACATCACGGTTCTGTTAGCTCTTAGCGTCTATCAGCTGGTTGTCAACGACACTCTCCCAGTCGGTTCTCAGAACGTACCTGTCCTCGGTCAGTACGCTGCAAAGAACTCTTGAAATATTTCTAGAAGTTTGTGTCTGACTTTATATGGTAACTAAGGTTTGGTAATGGTTCCATGTCAATATATCTGCAGGATAGGTGGTTGCTATTCGAAATCATTGCCCATAGCAACCGTTGGTATGTGATGCAAACGCCGTTCGATTTAATGTAGTAAATTCCATACGAATAAATTACTATAACCATGATTCCTAAACCATTAAAACACTTAGTAATTGCGTCATAGCACACTAAATGTTGTTAATAAGGGCTTTTGCAACTATAGCAACATGAAGCAAACTTAGAGCACACGACGTGCACGTGTATTTTGAATACGTTTGCTTTATTATCTTTGCTTCATTATGTAAACGGGGTACAACACAGACTAGCTTCGTTCGGATCAATCGCTGCGATGTTAAACTCAAGTGTCTTTTTGTATAGCAAAACGTTTGTGTTCTATTACTGTCTGTTTTTCTTACATTTATTGCACAATGTATTTTAGCGACGTAGTTGAGGTATAATGAGATATTCCACAAAAACGCTATTGCAAGTCGTACAATTAGCCCAGCCGTCGCTAGGATAGCAGACCGTACTGGTTGTCAGTAATCTTAAAGGTCATCCAAGGTCGATGATTTTATTTCGTCTAAAAGAGCATATGCCACTTCCTATTAGTGATTACTGATTAATAGTAACTTAAGCCCTATCTTTTACCGTTTCCGAGATATGGTCAATTTTCCGTTGATAAGAAACACATTATTTTCTATTCCACGTCAATTCAAGTTTTAATTGGAAAAAGTTTTATTTGCACTAAATCGCTGAAATTCTGCATATATAGGTTTAAGGCACGTGGCTGAGTATCTGTGTAAAAAGTTTTTCCCTACGACCTAACGCTTAGCCAAAATACATTTGTTACAGACGACAACGACGACAGATGGATAGACGGAAGGACGACAACCGTACCATAAGCTCGACTGTTACTTAAGTACGGTCGGCTAAAAATCGATCAATATTAAACGAAGATGTGGACCAAAATGTGGTGGCACGTTTTTATGGTTTACGATGTAACTTTAAGCAGTTAAAAAACTGTACGATACATTCTACATCTGCTTTTGTCCTGCGTAAATAAGTTAATATGTCGTTATCATAGTTGTTGATTGATGCAAACAGACAAAGTGGCTTGTTCGCGAGAAACTTGCACCATGCTTGCGCATCAAAGTTCCCAAGTCGAAAACATCAAAACCATCGGTCGTCTGCATGAAGGACAACGATGACGTTGAGGATTTCCAGCAAAAGGGGCAGCAACTACAAGACATGACAGGAAAGAAGCTGGACAAACTGTTGATGGAGATACAATTACAATTACAATTACAATGAAAAATTTGCACTCAAAAACTGACAAACACACTGTCAGTTTAATCTAGCACAGCGTGATCTACATCGGATAAGAGACGGCGACAAATCAGCTGATGAAGATCAGCAGAAGAGAGATGACTGGAGGATAGCAGCTGCCGTTCTCAACCGCATTTTTCTTATCATGTTTAGCATTTTGGTCGTAGGCGGAACGATCATTTTCTTCATTTTATTTGCAGTCGGACATCATAATCCAGATGATTAACGCCTAACATTTTGCTTGTTTATTACGCTTAGCTCATTTTCTTATATTTGCCCATCTGTTACCACAGTTGTCTTATGTATACATAGATTTATACTTACGTTCTAAAAAAAATCCAGCATCTGCCCACGGAGCATAATTATTATAAAATGCTCATGTAAGCTGCCAAAATTAACATGCGTTAGGCTATAATTTACTGTACTACGATATCGACACTGTACATCAATTAAGTCTACAGTAAATCATGTATTGCATAGAACAAACGTAAGTGCAAAAAGATAAACAAGATGAACATACATGCAGAAGCAACAATAATTTGAAAAAATGGTTAACAAAAACGCTTAAAACCTATAAACACTACTGGGGAGCTAAAAAACATAACGCTTAACTCAAAGCATTTTAAGAGTGAAATGCAACCTAATTGTGTAACCGAAACAAAAAATGTGGAGCATAAGTTTTAGAAATTTGGCATCCCAATGGCTGCAAACTTTGTTAAATAAGTAAACATAAGAATCAAATATGACTAACTGTCTAATCAACTAACCAGTTGGATAAATTTACTTTTGTTGTACAAATTGTTTTGCTTTATACACTGTGTCCCAAAAACGTCCCACTTTGTCATTTTCCGTATCTTTGTCAAATATTAACCAATTTTAAAATTTTTTACTGGAACATATCGTAAACAACTAGCAATAAAGTTTTTGTTTAATATCCCACCACACTTTAACTGTGTCGCTACACTATCATGTGAAACATAAATTTTTAAACATTATTAAAATTACTATAATACATATGCAACATATTTTCTTCTGAAACAATTTTCACTAATTTTTATACAAAAATTAAATTATGTTTAGCTTTACATACATTTCTGATGTTTTTAAACAAAAGCAGATGATACTGTCGCAAATAATAATTTTAATGCACTGACGATGCACTGACGATGTAATGTGTCATTTAACAGTGGAGACACGCTCTAATTAAAAACTTGCACCGGTTAAAAATACAGCTTTCGGAGATTACTGGCAGAACTTTTGAAGATAAACTGCAACAGAAAAGGAATGGGAATGTTATTATGAGAGATTTAAGAAACATGCAACACTGACAAAAGGCAAGAGACCGGCAGACCGGAGCATGCACGTACTGATAGGAACGTGATCGCCGTGGATGAAATGATAGGCTTGCTAAACCACAAAGGCCGGAAACAAATATATCGTTTAATACGCAATATATCCAAAAAAGGATCTAACAAAGTGTAGCATCGTACAGATCATTAACTGCATTTTGACTCAAAAGTGTATTTTGTTTACCAACATGTTTGCTGTTTATTATTGTTAGTTTTTTTGCATTTATATTTCTCAAGGTAGTATAGTGACACAGTTAACGTGTGGCGGGATATTACCCATTACTCACCTAAATTGCGTTTATGTCTATGACTTTGCTTACAAAAAGATAAATTATCCAGGCACTTGTTTTATGGGGCTTTGGACGACCCGCTTTTTCATTTTCTTTTTTTTGTTTTTCCCCTTTTTTCAAATAAACAGTTATATAGTCCGCCGAAGCGCTATAAAATTCGCAAACGAATGCTTACGCGTTTCGAGCTCAGCTCTTGAAACGCATTTCATAGCCATTTACGTTTGTATGTGCAATGCAAATAATTGCTAAGAAAAAATTCTCATTCACTGCGTGGCCGTAGGCCTATTTCACGTACCGGTATCATGGATCTCATGCTGCAGCATTATCAGTACTCACCTTAATCCGACACTGGGCGGAGTCCGAACGCCAAACCGATCGAATCGAGTCAATATTAAAGCAAAAATAAACTTCACTTGGTCGCGTTGTAATTTTCGTGCGTCGTCGTTTTCTTCGCATTACATGCATCATGTGATACAAAATGGACTGTGATTCCGTGTCTTCGTATTGTTAACTGTACCTGTCTTTGCGTGGCTAGTAGTTGGTCTGTAGGTAGCAGTTAAACGGCTTACGTTATGTGATAGTATTCTTTTTACCTGTAGTATGATGTCAGGCCTCAGACCATAGGTGATTGCCAATCCGAGGTCGAGCTGTATACCTAGACCCGCCTCACTTGTGACGTTACAAGTGCTTGTTAAAAATTGTATTTGACCAACAGCTGAGGCCCACAGATCTGGAGATATTAAATTTATTGACTTATTTGGTTTATTTTGATGCATATTTTGCCCGTTTTGCTTTTCCCGGGTAGTGCAGAAGCAACGTTGGGCTAGGCGGAAACTTGAACAGCCTTTTGATAGCCAGTTGTATCAAAAACATTCCTGTTAATAATTGTTAAAATCTGATGATCCTTCCTTAAGTTATACTTGATAATGTCATATATGTTTTTGACGTTTTTTTTGTTCATTTTAACACATATTCTGCTTGTTCTGCGGTTCCCAGCTAGTAATGCAGAAACAGTTGTTGGATGAAGTAAAAAATTGAAAGGCCATTTGATGTTTAATTGTGTCGAAAACGTTATTTTCAAAAATAATTAAAATTGCCTTATTTGTCTTCAAATTACAGTCAAAAATGTCGGGGATGTTTTTTATTGGGACACAGTGTATAAATACCTTAACATTAACAGTAAAACATAAGACTGTCACGACAAGCTATTGTTAACGGGAAAGCTATTTAAATACTGCATGCAGCATACGCGAAATACTGTTGCAGTAGTCAGTTAACGGCTATCGTAATTAAATGTCATGCAAGCTGAAGTGGTTTACTTGAGCGTAATGTGCGTCGACCGGAACGAACAGGCCTATGCTGTAATATACCAGCGGTGACTGGCCACTTAGAAGTCTAATAATAAATCATACAAAGTAACTAATACAAAGCAGTCTAACTTCTGGCGCAGTAAACTTTTGCCCTGCTGTAGACTTTCTTGTCCGCCGACATCGTCTATCGAACAAGTCGTCTAATTGAGACATTGCTCGCTGTGAAACGTAAAGAAATTTCTGCTGCGCCACAAGATGTTGCTACGATTCTTGTTCATCGCGTCTTCGTTCTGTGTACCGAGTGCACTCGCATCAGGTTAAAGTTAAATAATTTTTCTTCAAACGAACATTAACTAAATGTTTTTTTAGCACCGATTATTACTAGGCTTACTTAGGTTTGTTTTGTGTTTTTATAAACACGCCTATTCGCCATAAAATGACAATAAACAGACAGAAAAACGAACAGATAAAAAGCATAGTCTAATACTATCTATCAAAGTCATCCAATATCATAAAAACACATCTCGTAACGGTCTGAGAATTCACATAACACTCAAAACGATTATTAACTAATTTCACAGCTGATGACTTGGTAATAAAAACTGAATAAAACATATTATCGCATTCACATGACAAAAACCACATAAAAACGTTGCGCAGTATACAATGAGCTTACCTGACGTGTGCAAATGACTGTAAAAGTTAACTTTTCTCATCATGATAAAACGCGTAACATTAAAACAATTCATACTAAACAAAACGGTTGTCACAGATTTCCGTTTATTATAATGAAAAATTTTACGAATTACATTGTTCCAGCAGACATTCAATTTATCAAGTTGTTTACTCTTTAAAGAAAGTGCTGCTATGGCATACATTGGTACGGCAACACTTCATCGCGCGACATTTAATCGGGTGTATGAGTGAACTGACACAGAGAGACAAAAAATGTTGACATTGACAAACTATTATTCGCAGCAAACTCAAACACAAAATTACTTAATATAGTGTAAGGTTACTGTTTACGTACTGTTTATATAGTGCATAGTTGCCTACATGTTAGTTACAATAAAAAAACACAACACGAATACAACCTGTTATTTTCAATAAACTTAAACTGTTTACGCAATGTTCGTGTAGTTCAGAGTTCTCAAGAATTACAGCACCATAGTTATTTTTATGTGAAACTTCAGACAACGCCACAACGTAGTTCTGCAACCTTTTTCGTGCTTTCGCGATTAAGTGTAGGCTATTTAAAATAATGAAAAATAACAGTTTGTTTACCCTCAGTACTACTACCGAATTCGACATCCATGATACGACATCCATGACTGCTTAGATAACGTTAAATTGTAAATTCAACAGGGACACGTTTATTTGCCATAAAGACAAAAACGGACAGCAAGAAAAGACAGGTTTTGTATTTTTGATCGTTTTTCGTTGATTTTGTGATGCGCAGCAAATCCAAATCCAAATCGAGTTGAGGGTGAAAAGTTGGTGCATAAGAAACTGTTCGACGCCGAGTACAACAGCTTGACCGCTAGTCCGCCTGCAGGCACGGACTCCGTGACTCCCGTCTACATAGCGCTGTACATACGCAAGTTCATCGACCTGGTAAGCAAAGTCGATTGTAGCTTTGCACTCGTTGGCTGAAAATGCCAAACGTGACATCGTATGACAAGTAATTTAAGCAAAGTTCACGTGACGTGCGACAGCATCGAGCATCATCGGTCCTGCCGCGTGGCAATCAGTGTACATCGTGCAGTTTTGCGTTTTGAAGAAATACCCACATTTGAGGCTTCCGTACAAAAGACTGCTTTAGCTTAGGAGGTCAAAAATTAGAAGTTAAAATAATAAAATTGTACGTTTTGTGCCACAAATTTTATACACAGGTTGTTCGGATTTATATTTATTGTAATTTTGAAACAATTCACTTTTAAATTGTGCGCCAGGGCAAAAAATTGCAAGAAGCACTGAAATTCTCTGTTTTTGGCGTGCAAAATCATTCAGCAAAGAGCTCCTCACTTAGTGCTTGTTGTGATAAGCAGCATGTCCGTACATATCTGCAACAGTTTTTTACGCTAAACGAGCCAATAACGGTAAAATAACAAAATTTTTTATAAAAATACCCATCTTTGACGCTCGCGTGCGCAGGCCTCCTTGAACCTGAGGTCGGGACTGGTGAAATGTACATTTAGTGCTGAAATTTTTGTAAGCACTTATCTTAGTTAATCTCCTGCCGCTTTGGCGCAATTCACTTGTAAACTGTGAGTCGCAACCAAAAATCGCGAAAAATTTACTAAAATCGTTTATTTTGTTAATTTCAGATTGTTTAATTTATCAATGTTGATAGCGCTAGAAAGCTCGTCACCAGTGCTTGTTATAATAATCAACATATATGTGCTTATCTGCAACCGTTTTCACGCTATACGAGCCAATAGCGGCACAATTTTTAGGAGGTACCACTCATTCACGCCCTCGTTTGAAAGAAACTCCAAAATCCGGAGTCACAATATGTTGTCACAAAAATAGAGTTTGGGGGCAGCAACAGTGAAGATTTCATCATTTTAGCTTGCACCGTTTTGATACAATACAGCAGTGTGACAGACAGACAGACTGACGGACGCCCAGGGGTTGGCTAAGATGCGCGAAGCATTCTGCAGTCACGCGTAAAAATAGATTATTTGTACATTACTATGCAGTGTGCATTTTTAAGAACGTAAGAACAGGTCACAGCAGCAAAGTAATAGCCAATTCACACATATACGACGCAACTCAACACAACTCAACTCAACTGTCGTGACCGTGGGCGACCATGCAAAGACGTCATTATTAGCATTGTGACGTCACGCTGCTGTGCACAGACCACGCGTTGTTTGCTAGCCTGGTTGAGCAGTTGCGTTAAGTTTCGTCGGCGTTGTTGGTGTGAATTGCCCATAAGTTGTATATTATTGTCCGTCCAATGCAATGCATAGCGTTGGACAAACTATAAAGTCACCTAAGCGTCCGTCCGTGCGTGCGTTAGTGCGTCCAACGTTTAAGGCGCCATAACTTGATACCAGATGAACGCATGGTCTCAATGGACTACCCATAAAAATAGCCCACCGCGAGTCGAGTGGCCACGTGACCAGTGACGTCACGTGACCAAAAAAGTCAAGGTCGTAACCCCAATATACTTGAGGTTCAATATCTCTGATAGACGAGTGGTCACTATGGACCATCCATAGGTAAATAGCCCACAGCGAGTCATGTAACTCTAAAAAATCAAGATCATGACCTCAAAATCATCGAGTCGCCATATTTATATAACGGTGCAAGATAAACAGATAGTCACAATAGACATATTAAATCGCCGGTGGCAAATCAAATAGCCACGTGACTGACAACGTCACGTGATTTTAAAAAAATCGAAATTGTGACTCCAACATGTTTGACACTTCATATTTCTCAAACCGTGACCGACGATGTTAATTGTTTAGTTATTAATAATGGCGAAAGATAACAATTGCATTGCTGCTGTACAATTTGAAATTAAACTGATTTTTTTTTCTTTTCAGCACTCGTCTACACCGTTCAGTGATTTTATTTATATGGACTTATACTGTAACCTATCAAAATGCATTGGACAGTCACCGTGCTCCTTTAAACATTAAGCTTATCTTGTTACAAAATAGTATGAAATGCTTTACTAACAATGACTTTATAATTTCAAGGCAATTACTGTAAATTGGGTTAATTACCACAGGAAAAAATATTATGAGAGCAAACCACACAAATCGCTTATGACAACTCAAAGTGCACTATCAAAATATCAAAATTGACGGTTCGCGGTAATTTGTCGTCAATGCTACACAACTAAGAAATAAACTGACTTAAACAATTTACTATATCTGTTTCTCAAAGGCAACTGTGTGCATTATGAAAGCTACAGCATAGAATCGTTGGAGTAATAAGCTAATGCACAAAGGAGCGATGCTAAATCTGAATCGACACTGTGTCTCAAAAAACATCCCTGACATTTTTGACTGTAACTTGAAAACCAATTAACAGACTTTGATAATTTTTAATACGAATATTTCTGACACAAGTTGCCATCAAATGACTATTTAGTTTTTTACCACGCCCAGCATTTGTTTTTGCACTACCTGGGGAAACACAATTAGCGAAATATCACTTTTTTATCGAATGCGATATGATTGCTTAATTAACATAACGCGTAAAAACACATTTTGTTTACAATTCTGACACTTTGGCTAACAATTCATCCAGTTGTCCATTTTTCAACTGCCTGCAGTAAAATTACTTGAAGTGTTTGCCCACTATGCGAACACAAGCAAAGAGTCGCTTCTTGACTCTTCAAACATTCCTAAACTTTATCTGGTGGACACAGTGCTGCATGACAGTCAAACCTTGTAATAGACTGGCTGTTGGGGCCGACAGATTATGATAAATGAAATTTATTGACTTTTTTCAATTTATTTTAACACGTATTATACTTGGTCTGCTTTCCCTGTGTAGTACAGAAGCAGACGTTGGATGAAATGGAAACTAAAACACTTATTTAATAGCCAGTTGTGTCAGAAATATTTCTGCCAAAAATTATTAAAATCTGCTGATCTTTCTTTAAGTTACGATCGAAAATGTCGGGGATTTTTTTCAGGTTTTCTGCTTATTTCAACACATATTTCGCTTGATCTGCTTTCCCTATGTAGTGCAGAAGCATACATTGAATAAGGTGGGAAATTGAACAATTATTTGATGGCAAGTTGTATCAGAAATATTCTCACCAAAAATTATCAAAAACTAATAATTGGTTTTCAAGTTACAGTCAAAAATGTCGGTTAGTTTTTTGAGACACAGTGTATACTGAGTCTACGAAAAGCGGTCAAAAAGTTTTAAGTTTCGACATATTAAACTATAATTTGTTTAACAATTTATACATCAGTAAATCGTATGCCTGCATTTTTATTGACTCATGTGAGTTTGCTGGGGATATGACGTCATGTAATTTAGGAAGTCACAAACCAATAAATAGAAACGATTTACAGCGTGAACAAAAATTTTTTTGGGTCATTCACCGTCGTGGATAGCGGACATCACAATCATCTAATTTTAGATTTCAAAACAGATACTGGTCACTCGGGGTCAGTTCATTACTGTATCCGAAGTGGTCTTAGTATACAGAGTCATAGTCATGAACAGCCAGCTGGGTAACTGTAGACGTCACTGTAGTGCAACGCTAGATTTAGGGGATGGCGCAGGTAATGTAATGCTTCCAGACCCATGACCGACAGTCGTTGCCATGAAGACAAAATCTGAGACAAAATGGGCTATAACTTGGCTTCCATAAGAGTTATTTGAGAGATTTTTGCGTCTATCAAGGAGTTTTCGGTGTTGGGCCATCGAATGTTGTCATAAAATGTTGCGAATTAAATTTTACCTCGACCAACACTCGTTGCCATGACAACGAAATTTGGAACAAAATGGACTATAACTCGGCTTGTGTAACAGTTATTTGTAACATTTTTTCGTCTATCAGTGGGTTTTCAGGATGGAACCATTGAATGCTGCCAGTCAAATTCTACTCCGACCAACCCTGGTTGCCATGGTTTGTAGTTTAGTTGTAGCGGTAATAGTTACTGTAGTAGTAGTAGTAGTAACTAGAAATACGTTCTGTGAAACGAGGTATCTGTCCAATTGCCACGCTATAACTGTCGCGTTTTAGCATTATACCCCGTTTACACGATCAAGCAAACATCGAGCAATCATCAAGCAAACATCCAGCAAATGCATTCAAAATACACGTGTACGACTGTGCTCTAATTGCTCGATGTTTGCTCGACGTTTGCTTGATGTTTACTTCATGTAGGTTATGCTTTATGCATGCTTCATATTTGCTTGACGTTTGCTCGATGTTTGCTTGATGATTGCTTGATCGTGTAAACGGGGTATCACGCTCTTACTTCATGGTGCACGTCCGCAAGGCCAGCGTTCAGTGTAACTAGTTGAACGTAGATATTTACATTGTGGTGTCAGCGATCTGTAAGGTCACGATTAACTACACAGAAATTCAACAAGTAATTTGAGCAAAGCTCATGAGACGCGCGACAGCCTTAGCAGTTCCTATTCGCAGGTTGTCTTGATTTAACTCTATCCATTTTGACGCAATTCACTTTTGAAATCTACGCCGCAGCCACAAATTGCAAAAAAACATTAAAACCCCTATTTTAGAAATACAAGGTCATTCAAGGTCATCGATGTTTACACCAATAAAAAGCTTGTCACTATATTGCTTGTTATGATAAGCAGCATGTCTCGGCCGATCTGCAACCGTTTTCAAGCTACACGAGCCAATGGCGGTAAAATAACTACTTGTAGATTCTTAAAAATGTACGTTCTATGCGAAAATAAATGTTATGCGGAAAATGTCCAGGTCTATCTTCAGCCATTTCGGCGCAATTTACTCTTAAAATGTGTGTCGCAGCCAAAAATCGCAGAAAAATTCACTAAAAACCAGTATTTTGAGGGTTCAAGGTCATTCAAGGTCATCGACGTTGACAACAATAAAAAGCCTGTCACCAGTGCTTGTTATGATAAGCAGCATGTTTGTGGCTATCTGCAACCGTGTTCACGCTACACGAGATAATTGCGGTAAAATAACCACTTTTTAAGGGGGTAGCTGTCTTTGACGCCCGCCTGCGCCGGCCTCCTTGAACCTAGGGGGTCGGAACTTGAACTGCTAAAATCTACGTTGAGTGCTGAAAATTTCGTATGCAGGATGTCTTGGTCTATCTCCAGCCACTTCGTCGCAATTTAGTGTTAAAATGTGCACTGCATTCAAAAATTGCGAAAAATTTACTAAAAACCTCTTTTTGAGAGGTTCAGTGACGTTCAAGGTCATTGATGTTAATAAACCCAAAAAGCCTATCACCAGTGCTTGTTATAATAAGCAGCATGTATGCACCTATCTGCAACCGTTTTCACATTATTCGAGCCAATATCGGCAAAATGACGTTTTTAGGGGGGTACCCCTCTTCGACGCCCTCGTTCAAGGGGAACCCCTGCACCCAGTGGCACAAAATTATGTCACGATAAACTAGAGACCTTGGGGCAGCTACAATAAAGATTTCGTAATCCTAGCTTGCACCGTTTTGATACAGACCACGAGTGTGACAGACAGACAGACAGACAGACGGACGGACAGACGGACAGACGGACAGACGCCCAGACGATGGCAAAGACGCGCGAAGCATTTTGCTGTCGCGAGTAAAAACGCAAAGAAATCCTATCTGATTTGTAGTAAAAACTTAAAATGTTGATCTAAGATAAAAATGTAAAATAATTGCACACGCAGTAGCTTAACAAAATTAATTTAATAGAAAATATAATAATGCATACGCAGGTGGCACCCTTTGGCGAACACAAATATAATTTGAGATTGACATTTTGTTCACCTGTCGGAGATCGTTTATTTTTCCAAATTTCTGTCATTTTTTTACCTTTTTATACACATGTGTAAATTAAATACTGTAACGAATACAAATTCAGCCGTTTTATTGCAATAATCTGCACAAAAGCGACTTTATGTCGCAAAACGTTGATCGTTTGTGGCACAGCTGTAACTGATGAGCTTGTTTTTACTGAAAATGCAGTGACCACAATTTTGGGGGCTAGGTGGTCAAAATTGGGGATTAGATTATTTTTTTATGCCTATAGCGGCCGCCGAGACACACTTTTTGAGCTATTAAGCGCCATTATAAGCGCACAGGATTTTCTACTGTGGTGCAAGAAGCTTCCCCTTGAAAATGCATTACGGGGGTTAAAAATTGGGGTCAAATAGGAAAAGGAGTTGTCAGATTTTTATCCCAAACAAACTCGATCTTACTTTTCGAGTCTCAAATGACTGTGCAAAATGCCATCAAAGTCGAATCAAAATTGCGGCCGTAGGAGTGTTTACAGAAGGAATGTCAGAAGTGATTTTATAATCTGTCCCGTGCTATGCTATAGCAATGGGACAGATGATAATAATAATAATAGTTTTAGCAGCAGCAGTAGCAGTAGCCTACACCTTCGGTTGCGGTATCGGCGGTTAATGTGCGCGGAGTGTACATTAGATTTGTTACAATCTAAAGTATTTCTTGTTAACAATTTTTTTGATACCGTCAAATATTGACATTACATCTTACTAGTTGAAGTGCTCTGATTTTTGGCTACCACAGATTAAACTACCGTACACTTCACATGTGTAACTTAAAAAATCATAAACGTAATTGTCGTGGCTTTCACAAAATCGGATGCCACAGAGCTCCACTTTGCTAAATGCAGCTACAGACTAAAAAGATTTATGCAACTTCTAGCCTGATTTAGAAGTGGCACGCATTTGCGCTCCAAATCATTTTAGTTTAATGCTCTATGACGTCGTACATTACAATGACGTCACTTTCACAACTTGCTTAAACGAATACGCAAGAAAGGTACGTTTTACTGCTATATAAACAATAAAAATTTGTAGTCACGAAATCTTCAGCGTGGGCTTCTACATAAACCTTATTTTTTGGTGACAAACCTTCGTGCCGCTAGATAAGAAAATTTTCATTGAACAAAGCGTCAAATAAGGGTACCCCTTAAAAGTCGTTATTTTAATTTTACCGCTAACGACATGTTTAGCGTAAAAGTGTTTCAAATAGACACATATTTGCTGCACGTTGTAGCGAGTACTGCTTACAAGCTGTCCAGAGGTACTAACGGCAAATGAGTTTAAACGACCTTAAACTTAAAAATAGGCTGTTTAGTCAATAATTTGCAATTGTCTGGTTAGAATGCACATTTCAAACATAAATTGCGCCAAAATGGCTACAGATACGATATGATTTTTTTGCATATGTGCACTGTTACCAGCAAATATTTTAAAGTTTACGTTATATTTGTATGTTTTAGCAAGAATCAGACGAATTATTTATTTCGCAGTACTTCATACTCATGGTAAGTACTATTTTACTTTTATGAAATCGCCAAGAAAGCGTCGGAAACTTTTTGGCGGTCGTATGTTTTGCCGCTAATGTTTTGTGGCTCGGTAGTCTAACGGTAACGTGCCGGACTTGTAATCCTGAGGTCACTCAGGGGGACAGGTTCGACTCCGCACCGGGACACTGCCGAGTAACGACCTAAGGCAAGTTGTTCACACACATGTGCCTCTGTCACCAAGCAGTATAATTTGGTACCGGCTTCACCGCTGGGACGTAAACAGGCACACCGCGCGATACACTGGCCCCGTATTCGTGGTCTTGAGTATAACAAGAAATTTGAGCTAATGCTCACGAGACGCGCGAAAGCTTATAGCAGTTTTTGTTCAGTAGTTTAGCTAAAAATTGGGGTGTTCACGCTAAGTAAATATACAAATACCAAATTCTCTATCTGGATCGCATAACGATAGTTGCGTGGCGTCACCTTGTGAATAATATGGACTTCTGTCGCAGCCCGAAGTCGCCAAAAAATTTATAAAAACCCTTTTTTGGCGTTAAAGGTCATCTAAGGTCGCTGAATTTGGCAGCAATCGAGAGCCAGTGTACGACTTCCTATTAGTGATTAATAGTAACCTAGGCCCTATCTCGCACCGTTACTGAAATACAGCGACTTATTGGTTAAAGTCGCAAATTTTGCCCACTCCTTTCTCACTTAGCGATCTTGTTCGGGGCGACCCCCTTCGAATTTATGAAAAACCTTTACGGTTCCTAAAACTATAGTCTTCCAGGCAGCCCACGAGGTGGATTTGGTGATTCTAGCTTGCACCGTTTTTTACTGATCCACCCGTTTGACAGACAGACAGACGGACATAATTGCGATGGCTAAGACGCGCTGAAAGCAGTAGATGCATTTTACATTTTGTCCAGCGTACAATAAAAATGGCAATTCTGAAAAAAATCGAAATTAAATTTTGTACGTTTAATTCTAAATAAATAGTTAAAGTAATTTCCAAATTTTGTTAAAAATTAATTTAACGGAGTTATTAATAATTTTGAATATCGATAACAAAATATTTCTGTTACCAATATTGTGTTACATAAGTAAACCACACTCTCATCCCAGGTGTTTTACTTTGGAACGCATTTTAGAACGCATAAATGTAACAGATTTAGCACACGTTAATGTGTTCTGCAGCAGCCGTAGAACACACGCGTTCTGATTAGAACGGATAGGTATTCTCTTGTGAGAACGCCTGTATAGGGTTCTGTATGTGTTCTGTTGTGTTCTGTTTTGATCGCGTGGACGTGTTCTGGGAGCTGTAACAGATTTAGAACGCATTCAGGCGTTCAAAAGTCTTATCTAGAACGGATAGTGTTCTAAATGTGCCAGATGCATACCAGCATTTATGCACTCTATAATTGTAGAAAAGACGCTTCACCGAAATGCCATTATCAACACGGTAGACATTGGCGTCACAGTTGCAGCCGCCTCTGCTTTAATAATCGGATCGGAGTCTTGTAATACGAAACAACAAATGGCAGAAAAAGAACTTTTCAGACGCCAAAACTATGTACGAAAAACTACAGTACGACACCCAGAAAGTTTCTTTTGGTAATTACTGTACGTATTACAAGTGTCCCGATTATATGCGATGAGCCAACTGTGACCGTAGTCCCGTGCAAAGTGTTGCCTAGGCCTACACTGATTTTAGTGCTCGTGCGGCCGTAGACAACAAGTAATTTGAGCAAAGCTCACGACACGCGCGAAAGCCTATAGCAGTTTCTATTCGCAGGTAATCGTAGTTTATCTCCATCCATTTCGTCGTAATTCACTCTTTTGCAGCCAAAAATCGCCAAAAAAATCACGTTAAATCAATATTTTTAGGGTTCAAGGTCATTCAAGGTCATCGATGTTGATAAATTTAAAAAGCCTGTTACTAGTGCTTGTTATGATAAGCAGCATGTATGCACCTATCTGCAACCGTTTTCACATTATTCGAGCCAATAACGGCAAAATGACGTTTTTTAAGGGGGTACCCCTCTTCGACCCTCGTTCGAGGGGAACCCCTGCACCCAGTGGCACAAAATTATGTCACGATAAACTAGAGACCTTGGGGCAGCCCACAGTGAAGATTTCGTGATCCTAGCTTGCACCGTTTTGATACAGCTCACGAGTGTGACGGACAGACAGACAGACAGACGGACGCCCAGACGATGGCAAAGACGCGCGAAGCAGTTTGCTTTCGCGCGTAAAAATCATACATTACGGTATACCTATATCAAATGAAAGTTTTATCTGCTTGTTGGATAATTTGTGTCGACGTGCAGTGCTTTTCAACAACACTTTGTATATCATACAGCAGCTTGAATAACGTTCACTAATATACTCTACAAGTGTTGTCGCTGCAGCTCTATTTTTCAATGTAGGCCTACCAAAAATTCTACTCTGCCTGTTATTCGGACGGAGTACGAATTAGGCTTACAATATTCGGTAAACGTCTTCAATAACATATTGCATTTCGTGTCTCTGTAGTTAAAATATGAAACGTTATTATCCTTGTTTATATTTTTTGTCTTAGTGCTTATGTAGAAAAATTCTAGGCACCCGTTCAGTATTTGCATATTAATGATATGACGCAATTTGACTACAGCGTTACATGTATTAAAGTGCATTCAAGTGTATTTAAGTGCCTTATGTCAAGTCGACACAATCGGGGTCTACCGTGTAGCAGAATATCGGTGTTCTATACGTGTGCCATAAGTGTTCGCAATGCAGGCATTATGCAGCTGCTGCAGCTGCTAATGTACTCTGCGCTGTTGAACGCATGCGTTCTGAAGGCGTTCACTGTTAGTTTAGAACGCAAGCGTTCATTGTCAGAACACATACAGAATGTTAACGGTCTGTGTCAGAATGCTTGTGTTCAAGTTAGGAACACATACGGACGCGTCCATGTGTTCCATATGTGTTCCGAGCGTTGAGAGTGCAGCATAGCTCCAACAAACAACATTTAATTTTAGAAAAATTTTGCATCAACAATGCATCATTTATTAGCAATAAAAATGTTCAATTTTAGTTAAATTTGCTAAACCAAACAATAGTTATGATGGTTTTTGTGACGGACCCCAAAACACTTCAGTTTCAGGTCTGTGTCTGACGTCATTTAGCTTATACACGCCTATTACTTCACATTTTGACCGCGAATATCTCGGATTTCAAAACCAAGACCAAACGTTTACTGCAATCAATGTCAAACAGACCAGTTTTTAAACTACGCTTGAATTTGGTGCACAGAAATGCAGCGGATCTACAGTTACAATACATGGCAGACTGACAATGAGTTGCAGCAGACAAAAGAAGCGCTAACGCCGAAAGCTTTTGCTGACAACGCTAGCGCCATCGATGGCACAGAGAGTAACCATTTGTCTGATGATCGTTTCGTTGATCAGGGTGATAAATGCGTTACTGTAGACGTCGTATTATCGAGCTTTGTTTCAGGTGTAAAAAGACAATGCTACGACACGTTCAAGCCTATACGTCGCGCAAAGAATGACGTTCTCCGAGCGCAACATTAAACCTATTCATTTTATTGTTAAGAGCAGAGAGACAGCTGCTGCGATCAATTATGATCAATGTGTCAGCAGCAATAACACGGCACTAATGTAATAGATAATAATTATGATGTTTAGTTCGCAGCTGCCGGTGTGAGAACACAAAGTCAGTCTACGTTCATGAATATTCGACTGTCCGCCCAATGCCAACACTACTAACTGTAGTTAATATAGGTAATTTATTGAAACGTTTGATTTTATTGGCTCGTGACGCTTGCCGCCAAAATTAATGACTATAGATGATCTTAAAGGGCCGTGCAGCACACAAGTGCACAAATGATACGTTTGTTAGAACTCACTGCGATAATTTGAAAAAAGATAGACGCATACTATCAGCGGCAAAAATGTCCCAGGAAATCAGCTTGTATGCGATGTAAGGTTCATGTGGATACTCGTGATGGTTTCGTGGTGAGGGGGCCATGAAACGACAGTAGGATGGTCAAAACCGACGAATTCTTTTGCACTTTTTGTGGCCATATTTTAGGAACTTTTACAGCTGAGGCCAATATTGTTATGCATCTTCATGAAGTGTTTTGTTGGCTTTAAAGTGTTTTTGAAATGCTCGATTTTGAATGACCTTAATATGCTATTTGATACTAAAATCTGTTTTATCGTATAGGGGAGTTTTCGGGGATGGGCCATCGAATGCCGCCAATCTCATTTTCTCCCGACCGACCCCCGTGGCCATGGCAACGAAATTTGGAACAAAATTGGCTATAACTCGGCTTGCGAAAGAAATTTCTGCCAGATGCTATTTGATACTAAAATCTGTTTTATCGTAAAGGGTTTTTTTTTTAAACTTCTGCCAGATTTTTGCACCTAGCCTATAGGGGTTTACGGGGATGAGTCATCGAATGCCGCTAATCGCATTTTCCCCCGACCGACCCCCGTTGTCATGGCAACGAAATTTTGGACAAAATTGCCTATAGCTCGGCTTGTGTAAGAAATATCTGCGAATTTTTTGGGGAGTTTTCGGAAATGGGCCATCAAATGCTGCTAACTGAATTTTACCGCGACTCACCCTTGTTGCTATGGCAACAAAATTTAAGACAAAATGGGCTATACCTCGGCTTGTACAACAAATATCATTAAGATTCTTGCACCTAACGGAGGTGCGGGTTGAGGGTTTTGGCAATTAGATGACGTCAGTCTAAGTCTACCACGGCCAACCCTGATTTCCAGCAATTTACTAGCAGGGCGTAGTAGGAGCAGCAGCAGTAGACACATCCAACGTTCTGTACCTGACCGGAGGTATACTGCTTTGCTTTAGAAAAGTAAAAGGTAAAGATACGAATCCTGCTATAACGTTTTTCACATGCGTCAGACTCATTTCCCGACTTTTTCCAATAAAACAACAAATATATATATATATATATATATATAAAAC
>Ga0209367_1001542_pt1 | contig 28586 bp, 18 predicted proteins | sample WorMetLIZISLAND2_FD_187412 | JGI IMG/M metagenome (GOLD analysis project Ga0209367, IMG submission 187412) | Marine gutless worms symbiont microbial communities from Max Planck institute for Marine Microbiology, Germany - Olavius geniculatus... ...
GCGGTACATCGAGCAACGATATATACGTATTTGACAATTGGCCTGAACTGCGCATCACTATACGGGAACTATGATGCTACAATAGGGGTGAAATACAGATGGGGAGAGTGATGAGGGGAAGGGAGACGAGTGCAATATGGTTGGTACGTGGTTCTCCGAAGTCGTTATTGGTCGATGATCACATAACCTTAACGACGCCGACCGGTCAGCAAGTGCTCTTCGTGATGCCAACATAGTAACCACCAAATAAATGTCGTCTTACGTAACGTGTACACCCAGCTATGATTCCGTTAATCTGTTTTTATCCGTTGTCGTTGCTGTTTTACTTTATTTTACGCAGCTACGTATTATTAACCATGCTTCGTTAGCGCACATCTTATCTATCAGTGGCGTATTTGTATTCTATGCACCGTGTATGTTTCTGTGAATTAAATGACTTGATGAGTTGATTTCATGAAAACGTAAAGACGCGAACACTGCCTGTAGCAGTTGACACTCCCTGTAAAGTGACTGCAGTGCCATTGGCATTTTTCACTTTAATTTCATCTGAGAAATTTTGTTTTGAAAACAGTATGAACTGAACTGAACTTTTTGTACTTGTATTTGTAGCGCTTGCCTCTGGAAGCTGACTCGTTACCCAAGCGCTTCATACCGTAGGAAGTGGCGATTTCACAGTACGTTGAAATTTTATTTTGAACGTTTAGCCTATTACACTAATACTAATACTAATCATATTTATATAGCGCCAATATACGGAGCTACAGAGGCGCTATGAACTCATTCGGTCGAAGGTTTACTCCCATTCATACTGCTATTTGCAATACATGACCGCAATCGTCGTTTTTATGGGGGCGCTGAAATCGCGGGAATGGACATTGCGGGAGTAGCGAAACAGCAATAAGCAGCGATCAAAACCAGCGGCAAATCAAAGGCATCTGTTTGAGCAACGTAGTCCCGAACACTGCTCACTGGAGGTTAAGGGATAAATACTTGCGAGTAGAGAGTATGAGTGAAAACTGTGCAATGCGAGTTGCTGAGATGGATGCAGGGTGTCCGGTGTGTCGTGATATGTTCACGATGGTGATGGGTATTTTTTCATTAGAGACAGTGCTTATAGGCTACACGTACACGAGACTGACTGCGAGCTAGGATCTCGTAATTTTCACTAGAGACAGTGTGAACTTTGCGGCTAATGTAGACTGCTTGTGTGCTTTATTTCACACGTTTGCGATGACTTATTCAGTATTTAGCAGCATCATAAATATCCAAAAATCTCCACTATTTACATTCTTTGAGTTGACATGTCCAAAAAAACATAGTGTTTCGTTTCATGGTTATAGGCTACATGAGAGCTTTCGTTTTGTCCCGCTTTTGCCATAAATAACTGCAACACATAGGCCTACTAAATGTATAACCGAGACTTTTCTGTGCGCACATACTTTTTCTACTACCAATCACTCCCGCAATGTCCAGTCCCGCGATGTCCACCCCTGCATTTTTGACCGTGCCACGATGTCCACTCCCGCGATTTCAGTCGTCCAGTTTTTATGCTCGTCAGCTGCTGACGTTACACGTAAATCGTGTGACAATCAGCCACACCCTCTGCATTAATGTCATGTCACTAACGCGCCACGTAGTGGTGGGAAATAACTGTGATGCTCACATCATTCTAACTTTAAACAAAAAACGTGTGTAAGACCGTGGTAAACGCTTTCATTTACAACAAAAATATTTGCAAACAATGTCGTGCAAACATTTTGTGTTTTCCCTACACGTATATCCACATCTGAAACATTTGCACAAAAACATTCGGGAAAACGTTGGCTGTCCGTACACGTAAAAAAAGAAACAAAGCAGAAAAGGATGGCCAGGCCAAGTTGACTAGGTGACTTGGCTATAGGAACCAAGACGGTATACCCGCGATTGCCAGTACAAACCCATGCTGGACGCATTACATCACAACTAGCAAAGAATATTTAACTAACAGCCACATTTTGTCCATATATTTTGAATTAGCATTTCTTCAGCTACATCTGGTAAAAATTTCGTGTAAATTGATCATAATTTGAGTGAATTATGAAAGAAATAAAAAGGGTGCCCGTTTTTTTGAAACACAGTGTAGTTAGCATGCGTTTGATCAATCTAGTTGTCTTTTACCAGGCTTGGTTAGTATCTTAATTGATAAACCATCTCAGTATACAATCAGCCATCCAGGTCAGCTTTTCATCCCTGCAGGGTTGGTAAATTGAGTATTGGCTCATGTTAAGGTCGGGCACATTTACCTTGTTTTGGATGGCAGGAACACTGTGTGATCCCACATAACAGATGACACTCCATAGCTCTGAGACAGATTTTTCTAATTTACTGTTAAGAGCTGCTAAACCTTTAAAGGCCAAGTCGCATGAAAAAAAAACAATATTGCGTTATAAATAAGTGTTGAATGTAATACTGATTAATAATACACTGATGAATTAAAATAAAAACAGTGCTTTGCATTAATTTTGATAAAAAATATTTTGTGCGAACCTGAATGATGACGTCACACTCAGCGCTTTGTTGACAGCGTGCGAAAAAGTTGAACGCCAAACGCTACAGTTTATGCATGCAGTGCATGCTCAGTAAGGGGAACTTGCTTGCATTTTGGAACCAGAAGTCAGACGCTGTCGACAATTGGTGCTATGGAAAGGGATTACAGTTGGCCTACTTTTAATATAACAGCAACATCTCATGCGACACCAAGAGGTGTTGTCAAGTGACTAGAGCGACGGTTTCGTCTCACACGCTCCAAGGCAGACCAGTCAGCTTACCACGCCACTCATGAGGCTGCTTGCGACGCCATCACACAGTCAAGGTCCGACTCCATAAGAGAGCGGTTTAGTGACGCAGCTGGCAACTCAGCAGCTACATGGTGAGTGATATGTGACGTACTTCACCGCGACTGCAGACCAGTTCATACCGACAGTGAGTGTAAGTCACTAGCCGATGGCTTCTGTTGTTTCTTCACTGACAAGCTGGACCACATTCGCCAGTCAATTGCGACAAGCCTGCAGTAGTCTGTTGAACCAGTCCACACCGCTCGTCAACATTCCGGCCTTAAGCTGTCTCACCTGCGGCCAACGTGCAAATTGTCCTCAGTTAAACTTATTTTTATAGTATAAACATATACTAGCAACTTGAAGATTAATAAATATTAAAGAGTTAACATTTGATGAAGCCAGTTAGTGCTTTATAACAGCTACGTAAATTTGGTGCAACTTGACCTTTAATATTTCTCATATTGGCAGATGTTTTCTATGTAGGACTGTAGGTTACATCGTAATAAGGACAAAGTTTTAATTACTAGCCTTGCTTTAGATTGCTTTCACACGGTTATTCAGATCACTGAAGACTCGGTGTATTTGATTAATTTTTGGATATTGAATTTTGAATTTTGTGTCTGCATTAGGCGAATAGATTGATACTAATTTCGTATGTAATGTATGCGCGAGACATGAGGGTAAATAAATTTATTAAAGTTTGTTTTGTTTTTAGCTGTTAATCAAGGAGCTACCTTACCACAGTATGCCACAGCCACATATTTAACACTACACGGCACATTGAAAATATTAATTGCTTAATGTTGATGATTAGGTGAATCAAGAGTTAAGAAAGAAAAACGTAGCACATTCATGTGCGAATACTGCAGCAAGACATTCAATCAGCATGGTTAAGTATTGCCACTATCCTGATGTTTACTGCTAGCTTACAGAAAATTACCTAAGTGCATAATAGTTGATGTTGATTTCATTTATGCAAGGAGCATTATTTAATTGGCACATTTATACTGCCAGTGATCGTCGGCTGATGCAGACAGTAAACTATATCTGAAGCCTACTGCATAACTGATCTGCAGTTACAAAAAACGATTAATGTGCATTGTTATATACCATGTCAGATGTTTTACTACAGTACATTTGACAAGTAACTACTAATTTGTGACATTTAATATCATCACTTTGCAAGGAATTGAAATATGATAATGCTGTTATTAGTTTATTGCACATTTTTTGGTGTTTACAGGAAAACTGAGCATGCACTTGCAGGTTCACAGACCTGGTTTAGCAAAAAATTTCAAATGTACTGAAGGCGAATGTCAGAAAATGTTCTATAGTAGGGAGGGACTGCATCGACATAAACTTACACATCTAGGTATACATTTTTTGCTCTTCGTGATTATAATCTTATTATTATGTGTGGATAGTTTGTCTGTCTGTTTGCTTGTCTGTCTCTGGCGTTTTCTGTGTTGCATGGTCGCAGACCATTTCCACGGTGTTTGAGTTTTTGGGCGTTAGGTACATGCACTCCCACCTTGTCCCAGTGTTGGATAAAGTAGCCAAAAATTCTACTTGAGTAGAAGTAGAAGTAGTGACCCCAAAAACCTACTTAAGTAGAAGTAGAAGTGACCAGAAATAAAACTACTTAAGTAGAAGTAGAATTTTTTTTCTACTTAAGTAGCAAGTAGTTAATCTTTGGAAACTTAACAGTGTTTTACTGTTAAATCAATAACCTGCATGCTTTCTGCCTATTCACGTCACCCTAACACATATTGCCTGTATAAGCTTAAGAACCTTCTAGGAGAGAAATACATTATACAAAATACAAACAAAACTAAAACGTATATCCAACAGTTTTTTTTACTGCAGCTAAAAAATTTTTAAAAAATGCTAACATTTAACTGACCTCAAGCTGAAAGCCATTGAGATAAACGAATGTTAAATGCTATTTTCTAACTGTAAAATATATGGTGGATCCGGATGGATATCATTTGCCTTTAAAAATGTTCTTTTTCTAATCGCATCTGTGTATGTATCAAATTTTATAAATGTAATAAATGTTTTTACGTTTTTTTCTTGGCACATGTTTTCTATGTTTTGGCGTTTTTTCTTTTGATGTTTTTTAAATTAAAAAAAATTCATTGAAAAATTTATCAAGAACTTTGAGAGGCACTTTTTAAACCACATAAATGAATTAATATAGGCCACATAGTGGTAGTTTACTTAGTGAGTTTGGTGATACTTGGTTTTATGACCACACGTTGAACTGAAATTGAATAAGTTCTTTCTCTGTTTAGTTTCAGCCATCATGCTCTTACAGCATTGGGCATTAGGTAAAGATTGGACTCATTAAGGCTAAAGTTCTTCATTCAACATTTCAGAATGTTTTTTTTTCAATTTTTTTTTCTGGAACATTTTTGCATCTGTGCCAAGTTTATGCTCATATTTTGCCTAAAACGCAGGTTTACAACTTGAATGACAAACTCCAGTTTCTGTATCTAAAAAGATGGAACAGACTCCAATTAAAATAAAATAACTACAATTTTCAATTTAGAAACTCAAACTTTGCTCTACAGAATTTGTGCAGCCACCGTATACATGCACAATGGAGTTCTCACAGGCTGAAATGTCAAAAGGCTTGAGTTAATTTTGTGGTTATGGTCAGGGTTATGGTTAGGTTACGGTACACCTAAAGTCATAGGTCTATATACTGATAAATGTACAAAACATCAGTTTATACACTTGTTAACGGCAACATTTAAGAACTTGCACATTAAAAACAGCAAAAATCACAAAAGGTGATATTGCCCGCATCACACTGACTATGTGTCAATGTGCTGCTGAATAAACTGATATTTTGTACATTTATATTTGCGGTTTTATTACTAAAATACTGTTTTCCTACTGATGATCAGTTACAGAGATATTGCGCCTCAGATATTTTTTTTACATTAGCCAAGCTGCTTATAACTGTACTGTTACTAATGGCGTGACTAAACAAAGCAGATGACACACGTCAGCATGACGTCACCGCAGGCCTGCATTGCTGACAAAATTGAACAAAATTCCTTTTATATCCACAAAATGGCCATATAAAGAAACAAACTAATATTGCACGTATCACCCCCTTATATAGGCCCGGAAAACACTTCAATGATGCTAATTTAACTAATCGTATTATTGCAGTTATTAAACCGTTGCGTAAATTGTCCGACCACAACGTCTGTACAGTTGAGTAAACTAAAGTCTGAGCTCATCTCATAGTTACCTGTGTTCTAGCCAATTTTTGGCAAAAATTTTACAAATTTGGTGCCAAGGCAATGAAAGTCAACCATGGTAAACCTACTGAAATTATTTATTTGCTCCACCCTCAAAACCCCTTGCTAGATGCAAGAATCTCGGAGATATCTCGTACATGTGTCGAGTTATAGCCCATTTTGTCCCAAATTTCGTTCCCATTGCAACGAGGGTCAGTCGGGTTAAAATTCAATTGGCAGCATTCGCTGTCCCACCCCGAAAACCCTTATATAGACACAAAAATCTTGCAGATATCATTCACACAAGCCAAGTTATAGCCAATTTTGTCCCAAATTTCATTGCAGTGTCAACAGGGGTCGGTCGGGGAAAAATGCGATTGGCAGCATTCAATGGCCCATTCCCGAAAACCCCCCTACAGACGCAAAAATTTTGCAGATATTTCTTACACAAGGCGAGTTATAGCCAATTTTGTCCCAAATTTCGTTGCCATGGCAATGGGGGTCGGTTGGGGGGAAATGCGATTGGCAGCATTCAATGGCCCATTCCCGAAAACCCCCCCTATAGACACAAAAATCTCACAGATATCTCTTACACAAGCCGAGTTATAGCCCATTTTGTCCCAAATTTCGTTGCTATGGCAACCAGGGAGAGTCTGGGGTAAAATTAAATGACACCGTTAGATTGGCCATCCCCAAAAACCATACCTAGAACAAAAAATTACGACTCTATCTTATACACAGCCAAAGTTATGACTGTTTTAAGAATTGTCTAATTTTCCCCATAGACTTCATTGTAATTTTTAAGAATTTTTTGGATAAATACGTTACATATTAATTTCAAATTTTTTTAGTTCCCAAAAGGCACATCCTTGCACGAGACCACGTCGTTTGAGCCATCGCACGCAAAAATCGGCCGAAGGGTCTGACCTGTAGGTGAGTTTCTGAAAAAAAGGTATATAGCTAGAAAAATTTTTGCATATATTTCATTTATTTGCCGAGAAGCCCCCCTTGCGCAGATTTACATGAAATTTTGCGTGAGGTGTCATATTGCCGACGTAATCAACCGTGCCAAATTTTATCTCAATCAGATCAGGCGTTTTGATTCTGTTGGGGGTTGAATTTTTGGCTTTCCCATAAGATAGAGAAGTCTCCGTTAACACATGGCTTGAACTACCGTTCAGCCTGTGATACTGGCCACTTAGTTGTCATTTTTCCTCCACTCATCCCTAGTAGGAAAATGAGATCAAACTTTAGTCTATAGTTTTAGTGTTTTTGTGCAAAATTTATATGAGGACGCCTTAAAGAAACAGTCAGTACCAGAAATATGTTCTGTGGAACGAGGTATCTGTCCCATTGCCACGCTATATAGCCTAGCAGCTGCGTTTCAGTGTTTGACGATCTTGTGAGCCTGCAGCCAATTTTGTCTTTGAATAAAAATGGTTGGTTGCCATGACAACAGGGGTTTTTAGGGGGAGAAATTTACATGACACCATTGCATAGCCCGTGCCCAAAAATAGGGGATAGGTGAAAACAGTGTGTAATTGGCTTTTGCAAGAGCCGAGTTATTGTCAATTTTGTCCCGATATTCGTTGCCATGGCAACAGGAATCAACAGGGGAAAAATTTTAATGACCATCAGATAGCACGGGCTCGAAAATAGGGGGGTAGGTGCAAACAGGGAGCAATATATCTTTCACGGGGGCTGAGTTGTAGTCAATTTTTGTCCCAAAATTCATTGCCATGGCAACAGGGGTCATCAGGGGAGAATGCAAATAACACTATCGGATAGCGCGGGCCCGAAAATAGGGGGTAGGTGAAAACAGCTAGCAATTATATTTCACTGGGACCGAGTTATACCACTTTGAAGTCCCCAGAGGCTATAATGCAATTTTTTTAAATGGGGTAAAAAAATAGGGGAGGAGTTATCAGATTTTTATCCCAAACAAACTCGATCTTACTTTATGTACCCCAAATCACTGTGCAAAATTTCATCAAAATCGAATCAGAATTGTGGCCGTAGGAGTGTTTACAGACAGACTGACAGAATGACAGACAGACGCCAGTGATTTTATAATTTGTCCCATGCTATGCTACAGCAATGGGACAGATAATGAGTGTTACGAGATCAAACTTTAGTTTATAGTTTCAGTGCTTCTGTGCAAAATTTATATGATGACGCTTAATGCTTAGCCTAAAAGAAACAGTCAGAATGAGTGTTACAGTCTTAAATGTCAAGAAACAACAGCAAGACGTCTTAAGGAGCTTGGTTACTACTACTCTCAGTTAAAATGATATATTTTAAAATGTTTCAACGTGTTTTCAGTTGTATTGCAGTAGTTGACGAGATAACTACATTATAAGAAAAAAATCTATTTTTTGTAACGAAAAGTAGAAAGTAGCTCAAAAATGTACTTGAGTAGAAGTAGAAATTAAAAACTTCTACTTAAGTAGAGCAACGAAGTAGAACTATTCTATCCAACATTGCTTGCCCCTCACCTTTTTGCACGAGCGGCCTAATTGGAGTTGAGCTGTTGGGTAATGGAGTGGATTGGCTCATAGGGCAGAAACTTTTCTAGCATTTCATATAATGACCACAAATGAAGATCTTTCTGTGCTTATCCAAAGCTTACTGCATAACTGATATTATTGCCTTGGTGGTGTAATGGTAGTGCATTCGCCTTTCTCTTGTGATATAAAAGTTGTGCTTCACCTCAGGTGGTTACTACTAGTGGGTCAACTCAGCGTTTCATCCCTCCACAGTAGGAAAATCACGTACAAGCTTGTTCAAGCTTGTACGTCTGCGCTTAAAGGTTGGGCGTGTTCTCCTATGTCAAATGACATCAACACTATGATGCTTCATAGCTCTACTAGTGAAGTTTTTCAAGTCTATCACGTTATAACTTTTATCATTATTTCATATAAATGTACAAAACATAAGTTTATACACTTGTTAACAGCAACATTTAAGGACTTGCACATCGAAAACAGCAAAAATTACAAAAGGTGATATTGTCTGCATTACACTGACTGTGTGTCAATGTGCTGCTGAACAGTTAAATGCACTATACAAATTATTTACTAGTTTACTTACTGCTATTCAAACTGTATAAGCATAGAACAAATCACTGTACACGTTTTTTGTTCTTCTGTGAGCACATTATAAACGTTTAGAATTTACTTCCGAGTAATGTCAATTGTAGGAGTTTTAATAGTTTTAAGCAGTCTGTAGGTTCTGTTGATTTCATGGTATTTTTGAACAGTTCTTAATTGTTTGTTAATTTTTGCTTAGATTCCCAATATTTACACTATCCCAGTGTTGTTTCAATCTTGCCGTTCCTGTTCATCAGTTGTAACTTTTTAAAATGCCATGTGTTTCTCTGTCTGTTAACGAATTAAATGATGATGATGATGATCTACAGGCATAAAGCTGTATCAATGTGATGTCTGCGGTGTCCGATGTTCAAGCAATGTTGCCCTGAAGGAGCACAATTCCCTACATGCCAACTTGCGGCCATATTCCTGTGAGCTGTGTCCAAGGACGTTTCGTCATGTCAGCGGCTTTCAGCGTCATCAGCAAACACATTCCAATGAGCTTCGTTATCAGTGCCTGGTTTGTCAGCACAAGTTCTCACAGGCTTCCTATCTCAAGTCGCACATGAAAAAGCACACCGGTAACATGTTTGTTTGTGTCATCATTTGAGTGCTGGGTTTTTCCAGCTATCACAGTGCTGTTTTGTACACTTGATACAGGAAACAGAGTACAAAATTATGTACATGTATTATTAGTTACTACGTTATCATTGAGCACTCAGTTTAGTGCTGCATTGGACCTGAGTACCACGTTCGTTCCGTACCGATCCTACATGCTGCATTTTGTGTCTGTTATAAATTTATTGCTCAGTTTTTGGCTGACCGTACTTAAGTAACAGTCGAGCTGCTTTCATGGTTGTCGTCCGTCCGTCTGTCTATCAAAGATGTATTGTGGCTAAATGGTGCGAGATAGGACCTAGGTTGCTATTGATCACTAATAGGAAGTCACATACTGGCTTTCAAATGACATATAAATCGATGACCTTGGATGACCTTGGATGACCTTGACAGGTCATAACGCACTATGGAATGGAATGTTTTAAGCTATAATTGGCCATATCTCGGAAACGGTGCGAGGTAGGGCCAAGGTTACCATTAATCACTAATAGTAAGTGGCACATTGGCTTTCAAATCACCCGCAAATCATTGACCTTGGATGAGCTTGAAGGCCAGTGCGCACTGTTGTGGCTAAACGGTGCGAGATAGGGCCTAAGTTGCTATTGATTATTGATAGGAAGTCACATATTGGCTTTCAAATGACATGAAAATCATCGACCTTGGATGACCTTGAAGGTCACTGTTAAACAGTACGGTCGGCTATACTATCGTCAGGTGGGCTTCTTTTTTGTCACATAGTTGTTAGTGCATTGGTATATTTACGAAGTAATACGATGGGCTGCTGATGTTGGGTTTGTGGTTATTACGTCTTCTGTTGTGGTCAGGGATGTGCATGAGACTTTCCGAGCCGAGACCGAGACGTTCAAAATTTTATCTGAGACGAGACCGAGACGAGACGTTGCAGCTTCCAAGACGCTGGCCGAGACCTTAAAGCTCCCGAGACTCTCAAGAGTCTCGGGAGCTTCAACGTCTCGCCGAGACGTTTTCCATGACGTATGGTGAAACACATTGACAATGAAAAAAAAATCATATGGATTAATTAAATCGCACCATGGTATGCACTTCCTATTTGTGATATAGTGAGTTTTTTGCACTTTATTTTGACAATTATCACTGAATAATTAACGGTTGAACCATAAAGAATTGCAACTGCAGTGCTGTAGACATGAGCCACTATGTTTATTGCAATTTGCAAGCAACTGAGATTAGTAAACTAACTACAGCCTTATATGTCATCTACATTCGGCTGATAGTATTCATTCTGGCATCATACACTTTATCTTCATTGCGACTAGGTCATTTTATGACGAAAAAAGACTGCCATGACATAGTTCTGCTTTATGATAAATTAGTAAATGAAAGAGTAAAAACACTGTAAATGAATATGTCAAACCACAAATGTCATGCAGCTACAGAATGCACAACGCGCGCCTGCATAAAACGTCTTGACGAGACGCAATGGCCCGAGACCCGAGACGAGACCTACTTGGCCGAGATTGAGACTTATTGCTCCGAGACAAGACCGAGACGTTGAGGATTTTGTCCGACCTGAGACTGAGATGACACATTAGTACGTCTCGAGACCATCTCGAGACCGAGACGTCTCGACCGAGACCACATCCCGGGTTGTGATCATTTGCAGACTAGTTACCTCCGCCAAGGAGGTTATGTTTTTGTCGGACTTTGTTTGTTTGTCTGTTTGTCTGTCTATGTGTGAGCGAGATAACTCGAAAAGTTATGGACGGATCTTTCTGAAATTTTGAGGGTATGTCGGGCATGGCATAAGCTACAAGTAATTAAATTTTTGGGTGATCTGGCAGGAATCCTGGATTCTGGATCACTTTGAAATTTTCGTTACCACTGCGTTAAAGGGGGCATAAACGAACCGCTGCAAAACCGAAGATGGTGACGCCACCTGGCGAATAGCTTTGCCTTGGCGGAGTTACCTGCAGGCTACGACTGCTTTCTAGTTGTTGCTTTAATTACTTAGATGCTGTTATTTAGATCATAGGAAAGGCATTCAGCATTTAAAGAGACTAGCAGTTCAAAATGATATTCAAAAGACATTCTCGACCTGGCCTGTAGTGACCAACTAGTCTATTAATAAAACGTAGGCCTAATGGTGTGTTTTTGAGGATTGTAGGTGAATCGCCATATAAATGCAGCACATGTCAGAAACGTTTCAAACATGCTTCGGATGTAAAAAGGCACATGTCAGTTCACTCCGGTTTGTTTCTTTCTTGTGTGTAGCTTTATTTAGCTGTTGGAAGTAGCCCAGGCTTCTAGCTTCTGTAGGATGGTAAAATGAGTATCTAATCCATATGAAAAAGCTGCCCTGTATGCAGATCTATGGCTCAAGCCATCCAAACGTTAGCAGCTGCTGGGCACCTTTTTCTGTACGTCATATGGATTGGATGAAGTCTCTTGCAGCACCGTGAGCATTTTTACGTGCTATAGCAGAATGCATTGCGCGTCTTAGTGTGAAAACAGTTGCAGATAGGTGCAGACATGTTGCTTATCGTAACAATCACTGGTCACGGGTTTTTAATTTTATCAACATTGATGGCCTTGAATGACCTTGAACTCCCAAAAGGGGGTTTTTAGTGAATTTTTTGCAATTTTTGGCTGCAGGGCACATTTCAAGAGTGAATTGCAACGAAATGCCTGAAAATAGACCAAGACAACGTGCGTATGAAATTTTCAGCATTAAACGCAGATTTCAGCAGTTCAAGTGCCGATCCTTTATGGCCCTTAGGTTCGAGGAGGCCTGCGCAAGCGAGCGTAAAAGAGGAGTACCCCTCTAAGGCTGGGTGTCTGGATCTTAACTGGCCGGTCAAGTTAGTGTTAACTGACAGATTTGCATAACTTGTGTTTCCCGTTGCACTAACCAACGGTCAAAATGGCCAAAAATTTAACTGACCGAAATCGGTCAGTTAGCTAACCATTGATCATCGTTGATTTAACACAACTTTTGTACCATTTTGCAAGCAGTTAATTGAGGAATGTGATACTATAGAACAATTTTACCATATAGCAATGTCTTCAAAACGCTCGAAGAGACGTTTGCTGCTACAAATTTTACTACAGAATCTATTCATGAATGGACAAAATGGCTGTCCGCAATAGCTTGGCTGGCTCGTGGGCTGGCTGACGAGCGTTTGCGCTCATTAATATTCATGACGCCCGCCTTCGCTAGGCAGAAATGATTAGCGCTGTGCGCATCGTTGCTAAGCAACTATAGTTTACCATTTAGTTAGCTAACGGCCAGTCAAGGTTTTGTTCAGAAATGCGCACAAACTTAACTAGCAAGTTACAATTAACAGACGGTTTACTAACTGATCAGTTAACTAAAAGATCCAGAAATCAGCCCTAAAAAGTGGTTATTTTACTGCTATTGCCTTGTCTAGCATGAAAACAGTTGCATATAGGCACAGACATCCTGCTCATGATAACAAGCACTAGTGACGAGCTTCTTAGGAGTGTCAACATTGGTGACCTCGAATGACCTTGAACCTCGACAGTAGGGGTTTTTAGTAATTTTGTTGCGATTTCGGGTTGCGACACACATTTTAAGAGTGAATTGCTTATAAAATTATTATTATTTTATTGCGTGCTGTACACTGATTGCCAAAGTGGCAGGACCGCTATCGCGTGTCACGTGAGCTTTGCTCAAATTACTTGTCATTACTGTTACTGTTGTCAGAGTAGGATGCAAGGCAGCCCTGATGCTGGACTTTGCTCCTAATTTTTGGCTATTTTGTATTCCTTTTAATTTTTGTCCTCAAATTTTTTTTGTATGCTTTATGCGTGATCTCGATATTAAATAAATAAATAAATAAATGAAACAAACTTTCAACATTTTGATGCCTGTTGCTGTCATAGTTGTTGCTTTACGTGCCAAATTGTGAATTGTGTGTGCATTTTTTGGCTTTTTTCCATTGCTGCATTTTATTGTACTGCATCTGTCCTGTCCTGTCTGTCTGCTGTCGTTAGCCTAAATTCCATTATGCTGACTTTGCGACAAAGTCCGGGACAAGTTCCCGACAAAGTCACGGACACAAATCATGAAAGTCCTCAACACAAATCACGTCGCCGACTTTCATGATTTGTGTCCGCAACAAGTCTGCGACTTTGATGGGAACTTGTCCTGGACTTTGTCGCCGACTTTCCCCATGCATTGTAACGGACCAAATTTCATTAGAGCGACATAAACGGGTTGGTCACGGACTTGTCACGGACTTTGTCGCAAACATCTTGACATGTCGAGATGGTTTATGTCCGCGACTTTAGTGATTTGTGTCGGCGACTTTCACCGAAACTTCATTGTTCATGATTTGTCACCATTTGTGCCTGTGACTTTCATGATTTGTGTCCACAACTTTCCCTGCGGGGAAGTTTTGGTGAGAGTTGGGGTAATGGAATTTGGGTTGTTGTGGTTAATAGAGATTAATCTATCATTGTTGTAGACACTGCACATTCATTCGCATGAGTATGTGTATATGCTTGTGTAAATCTTTCAGAGGAGAAGCAGTTTTCGTGTAACATCTGTCCAGCGAGCTTCAAGGATAGTTCGAGCTGTCGCAGGCACATGCGTCAACACTCAACGGGAAAGTCGACACACATCTGCACTATATGCTTGATGCCATTCAAACGAGCCACACAGCTCAGAAACCATCTGCAACAGCAGCATGCCACAACAGACTTTGACCTCACTGGTCTTAGTAATACAGGAACACTTGGCTGCCCAGAACTAACGTCATCTAGCTCAGTGAATATATTGTACTACAACAGCAGTCATGCTACTGCAGTTTTCAGTGTCGGTCAACGGTTACAGCTGTGCGATGCTGTTGACGAAGAGGCCATAAGCCAATGTGGGAACGTGCCAGCTCGATTTATTGTAGATTCTGAAACAACAGATGTAGCCGGTGTTGATTCAAACAATGAGATTGTTTTAGTGTCTGCAGTTTCAGAAATGTGTGATAGCGGTGGTGTGGTCAGTTTAGCCGATAAGTCGTCGTTAGACTACCTGCACAGTTCTTGTTCGGTGCCTGAGTCCGATCTGTTGTTTCCGCAAGATCACGCCGATTCCCTGCCACTTCCACTGCCGTCACTGGTGGAAGATTCTATCTCTGACGTCATTGACACTTCCAACTCTGATAGTTTTTCTGCTGGTGCTCTGTCATCTCTGAATCGGCCTGACATATCTGACGTCGACGTGTACTTGTCGTGGCATGCACAGTTTGCCAATGCAGCTTGTTCTGCGAGTGTTCCGTTGACTGGCGACCAACTGCAATCTGTTCTGTCTGTCTATTCGTTCCTCGCTGCTGACATGACGGCGTTGATGACAGATACTTCTGTGGTTCAGCAGCAACACTATTCTACTTTGCTCGACGTCGTGCGTAAACTTGGTGCCGTTGTGGAATTGCACCTGCAGATACTGCAGCCAGCAGCTGCGAATCTGCGCCATGAATAGTAACTTACTCTGCACAAAGCAGAATGATTTTAGCATATTATTTCAATATTGACATTGCTTGCAATGAATGTGAACATTGGCGGTTCTAGCCTGGATCTTGGGGAGCGTAGCACCCCAGATTTGGGCTCAGTACCCCAGTTTTGTGCACCTAACACACTGACTTATTGAACGTTTTATTGGTGATACCAATATAAGTAAAGGCTATCCTATCCAGTGTGGAACAGCACCCCCAGATTTTTTGGCTAAAACTGCCACTGTTCTAACACTTACTGTTAGGAGTATTCAGTCAGTATTATAGGTTAAAACGGTTGGGAGGCAAGACGTTGCAAATTTTTGCATCAAATTTTCAACAGACGCTGCAAATTTTCAGCTAATGAGATACGATCATACGCAGTGACATCATGGCAGGGGAGAGGCAATTTGCCCACCCTAAATTCTTGACCGTCAAAAATTTGTTGGAAAATTTTTTGCATTTTTTCTCAAAAATGAGAAATTTAGGGCTGAGAAAACCAATTTTGAGGAAGTTTAGAGGTGAGCACCGATAATCTCCTATCAGAAATTTGCAACTGTGTTGGAAATTGGAATTCTGTTGGAACATTGCAACTGCTTGTCTCATCTACTTTTTAGCCCACTATGCCGCTGGAGATATTTTTTCTTAAATTTTCTGAAATCAGGACTTCCAACCCCAAGATTTGTATTTTAGGAAGAAAATTTTTGTACAAAAAAAAACAATTTTTTGACAAACACAAATTTAGGGGTGACCAGACAAAAGCAAGCAAAGAACAACATTTTACAGTTATATCACATGAATGTAGAAATAGAGACTGATGCACATGGAGTTCTTACAATGGAGATCATAACTTTTTTGCATTTTTAAGGTTTACTTTTCATTCAATAATTTTTGTGGCATAGCAGTTTAATTTTATAACAATTGTCACAGTCAAATAAACTGGAGTCAGCTTATATTTTATACAAGTGACAATTAGCATGCAGTTTAGGTGAAATATGACAATATTTGCAATAAATCATCATCATTTGACACTTAGGATCATGGTTAGGAGATATAAGATATCTTCTAACCATTGTACTGCTTTTTTGCTAACTGCATGAAACAACAGTTACAGTAATCTCTTTTATGATAGGCTTACTGATAGCAATTTCTTCTGAGGTTTTCGATGCATGCAAAAATATACTCACATGCAGATACTATTGGCACTTTTCAAGCACAACATTTTGTAAAATTTTCTGTAAATGTGACAAATAACCAGATAAAGTTATGAATTTTCTCTGCTTCCGATTTCTGCAATACAACACAAACTACCTGAACAATGCACTTGGTGAATATTATGGCCTATCTCAATATTTTCACAATTAAGCTGTTCAATAATGTATGCAGTGCTACAAATAAGTACTTTTAGTAATCATACTATATCAGTTTTTTTAAATAACGATTTGGTTGAACCATTTTATTACGTAAAATCGTACACATAGTACAACAATGATAATAAAAGGATAAATGTGGTAACAGCTCAGGTTCAGCTACAAGTTTTGATTTGATGTTTTCGCATGGCCAAATTAATCAACAACTCAAACACGTCAGAACTATTGGCAGCCGGGAATTTGCTGGGTTGGTGGCGTGGCGTAGAGATAACGCATTTTATCCGATCAACGAAGTTATTCTACTCCGGACCAGGTTAGTACTTGGATGGGTGACTGCCTATGGGCAGGTAAACCAACTTGGTATGTAACCAGCCGCCTAGGTCAACTCACCCTTCTGTTCCTCCGGGATAGGTAGGCCTAAATCAAGTACCAGCCTATCTGGCTGGGGATAGGCATAAGGCGGGGCGCATTCACCTGTGTCGGGTGGCAGGTAAACACTGTGATCCCGTACGGCGGGTGACACTCCGTAGCTCTGAAATAGGTTTTCTATGAAGAGCTACAGCATTTAACCATAACCATAGCTTACTCCAAAGCTGGATAGTAGGAATGGGGCTCAACTTTTTCACTAAAAATCCTAGCTTCGGCTATTTACAACTTGTTTGAAACAGGAGTTCAAAGTAAACTACACATGCGACTACAGAGCTATATTCTGTGTACAAGTTTGGTCTGTTTTGTTCAAGTTAACGTAGCTTAGCTAGAGTCGGGGTTAATCTCATAGACTTCATACTGTCAGCAGACGTTATATGCAAATGCATACCGGTTTCACTATTACCTTACACACCGCACAATACCACAATGGGCAACTTTGGCCACTTATTTTTCAGTGACGTTCAAGCAGGCTGGCCTAAATGGTGTTGGTGCAATGCATTTTCTGCTAAGTACGGTGGTTATAAGCATGTACTAAAATTTAAGTATGGTTGGTGCAACGCACCCTTAATCTGGCTGTATTCAATATCTTAACACAACAACCACTTCTAACACAGTACATTGTTCTTTACTGTGAACTTTAAGAGTTTTACATAATTTATCTCTATTGCAAATTTACTTTTCAACTGACAGAATGTCTTGAAATATCAATTTTGTCCCTTAGGTCATCATTGCACCATGCATCATACAAACACAGGCTGTCAACTTGTCAGGTGCAGGTTTTCTCAGATCAAGTACCACTGAGAGCTGCTTGAGATGGAAGCAGTAATAAATTCATCTGATAGCCTACTGTCACAATAAGTTACATGTACATAAATGCTATCAGTTGTGCTATGTTCGTATTACTTAGGCCCTACTGCCTCCTTCTGGGACTTTGTCGGCATCTCACAGGTGGTGCAAAATTGAAAACTGATGGAACACTATCTGGTTTGATGAGTTTGCGACCCCACTGATAAAAGAAATCACTTGGCTGGAAGTGTTCAGAACACAATACACCTCTGGAGCCAGGCTCCCACAACCGCTTTGTTGTAGCATCAACTCGCTTCACTTTCACAGCCAGGCAGGTCTGGTGCCGAATATGTCAGCTAGCACCGGTGCCGAACTGTCCCGACACTTCGGCACCGGTGCCGAAGTGTCTTGGTGCCGAAGTGTCCGTAAAGCGTTGTCACCGTCGGCTAGGCTAACCTTGTGCGTAAGTAGTTATTTTATTCGTATTTCTAACCATATATTCCTAACTAATTAACTGTAACTATGTGATGCGGCAACTTTGAAAAACATCTTAAAACTTAATTTTTGTTAGGCTTAATTCTATATTTAGTTGACTGTTTGCAGCTATTTTGGGCTTTATACTAAATCGCATTTCGCCTAATCTCATTTCGCCTTATCGCTCCCCCGGTTGGGTCTACTGCAGATCCACAACCGAAATCGAACTAGGGTTAGGGTTAGGGTTAGGGTAAGTATACGACGCGAAATGGGATTAGGCGAAATGAGACGACACCCGTCGTATACTTACTTACTGTCGGCCAAAAAAATGGTACAGAAAAAATGATGAACGACAAAACAAAGCTTGTCAAAGAAGCAGAAAACGACAAAGCAAGTCGTTGTTGTTGGTCCGCCCATCAAAATGCGATTAGGCGAAATGCTACCCAACCATACTGCACATTGGCCTGATGTTTAGGTGTATTATAATTGTGAGCTGTATGTATGTGATGATGATGAGAATGATAATGTTTTTCAGCTATGTTTTGTCTGTGCAAATGTGTGCCAGAACTCCAGCAGACACAAGTGTCATGGCCGGTTACTACAGGCAGGATGAGCATGGATTTTATTATCCTGAGTCGACAAATTACAACCCTGCTGGCTATGAATTTTCGGCACCAGGAAACCAATTTCCAGTTGATCCGTAACTAGTTTTGTACATTCATAGGATGTCTGTTGACTTTTTTAATTATTACATTAAAATTAAATTTGTATCAGCTTATATTTAGCTAGTCATATTCATGATGCATGTCAGTTTACATCCTATTCAGGTTATACTTTCAAGGATGATGATTGATATACAGAAGAGAGATCTCGACAATAATAGCTTTATGACGCGCGAAAGCAGCTACTGCTTTAATGCATCTTAGCCATTGCAATTCTGTCCGTCTGTCTGTCCGTCACATGTCAGTCAAAAACGGTGCAAGCTAGAATCGCCAAATCTTCACCATCTGCTGCCCGGAAGACTCTAGTTTCAGGAACCATAAAGCTTTTCCATAAATTCAAAGGGGGTCACCCCGAACAAGGGTGCTAAATGAGAGGGGGGTAGGAAAAATGTGCAATTTTTGGCCAATAAGTCACTGTATCTCAGAAACGGTGCAAGATATGGCCTAGGTTACTACTAGCCACTAATAGGAAGTTGTACACGGTCTTTTGATTGCCACCCAGAGCAATGACCTTGGATGACCTTGAACGTCAACATGGGGATTTTTATGGATTTTTTGGCGATTTCGGGCTGCGACACAACTCTATAGCGTTCGCAGGGTGTCGCCAAGCAACTAACTCGTTATGTGCACACTCCTAGAATAAACTGTGACGAAATGGCTGGAGATAGACTGACCGTTTGCGAATAGGAACTGTTATAGTCTTTCGCACATCTCGTGAGCATTAGCTCAAATTTCTTGTTGTATTCGGTATATCAGACAGTAGGCTAGGAGAATGTGTTTGGGTTGATATCAGTAGTATAATTGTTCAAACTGATATAAGTAAAAAAAGTCATAGCATCGTAGGGTGAACTGTTGAAGCTGTCACACGATTTCTCTTAAACAGTTTTGTTGAAGTTTGGATAAGTAAACATTAATCATTAATTATATATACTGGATGGTCAGTATTTTAATGATTATTGTCAAAAAATGCAGTGTGATATGTCATAATTTGTTGAAAATGTTTTTTCTCTGTAGGCAGTTTGGTCAATTTGATTATGGTCAAGTCTATAACACACAGTACACTCAACCTGAGGGTCAGCGCTATCCGTCGACAGGAGGTGGCTACTCAGGGTCTATTTTGACACCAGATATGAGTATTTCATATACACAACAGCCTGCTGATACTAACTTTGATGACGAACCGCCATTATTGGAAGGTTAATTGTATTGTACTGTTCTGTTTAGGCTTTTATCTTCAGTTATTTAGCTTCTTATATTTATGTACAAAACTGTTCAGTTTATACACAGTGTAAGGATGACATCATGGTTGTAGATATAAAACAGCACAAATCACAATTTAGTAATTCAAACTTTTCCATTATACAGTCAGCAAAGTTATTCTGACATTGTGTAATGGTGATGTTTGAATTATTAAATTGTGATTTGTGCTGTTTTATATCTACAACCACAATGTCACCCTTACACTGCATATAAACTGAACAGTTTTGTACCTAAATATTTGCAGTTTTATTGCCGTTGGAAGTAATCTGGAGCTGAATAAAATCTGGCAGTAGAATAACCACTACAACTACTACCACAACTACTGCTACTCCTATTTCTACTTCGATTATAAGTTACTCTTACTTTACTATACTTTACCCCTACCACAACTTACCTTACCCCTATTGCTACCATAACCCTACGCCCACACTACCACCTTCCTACCCCTATCTCTACTACTACTACTACTACTACTACTACTACTGTGACGAAAGTCACATTTTTGACAAACCACAATAATAATTTAAATTGGCCCAACACTAGCACCCACGTTGTCTGCTGGCGCTGTCATGAATACTATCAATTCCGCTAAATTTAACGACTCAAAATCCGTCTGTTTTGTCTTCGAACTGTACTTTTTGCCAGTATTTTATGTATTTTATTGTGCTTAAAATAAATTTAAAATTGGTTTTATATTGGAATATGGGCTACTTTGCTTAGTTCTGTGGGTTTACTATCATTATTTACGTTCAAAGCGGAATGTGTGCATTTGTGAATAAAATGTTCTCAAAGGTTATAAACAGATTTTGATACATTTTTGTAGGGATGGATAGTCTCCTGAGGGCAAATCAGTGAGATTCTTGGTAGTGTCAGCGAGAGGTACCCCTGTAAAAAGTGGTTATTTATACTCTATTTTCTTGTCTAGCGTGTAAATGGTTGCAGATAGGCACAGCCATGCTGCTTATCATAACAAGCACTGATGAGGAGCTTTTATGAATGTCAACGTCGATAACCTTGAATGACCTTGAACCCTAAAATATTGATTTAACGTGATTTTTTGGCGATTTTTGGCTGCAAAAGAGTGAATTACGATGAAATGGATGGAGATAGACTAAGATTACATGCGAACAGGAACTGCTATAGGCTTTCACGCATCTCATGAGCTTTGCTCAAATTTCTTGTTGATATTGCAATACAACTATTAACTGTTGATAAATTTTATTGTAGAATTGGGAATTAACTTTGAGCACATCTATCAGAAGGTAATTGCAAATTTAGATCTATTTTGTTAGTTGTTGTTAGAACTTTTTGGCTCATAATGGAGAAATACAGATAATTTGGCATCTTATAGTGGTAATGTTGGTAATTTTTGCTTTCTGTAGAAAATTCTGTGTTAATTCATAATATTGTGCAGTTGTGATTTTCTACAAGACCAGAAGACTATACATGCTGACTTTTATCTGCTTCGGAAACAAGCAAAACTAATAAAAAAATTATACTTTTTTAACCAGAAAACATTACTTTTCCAGCTAGCTTTGTTAGGCTGATTTTTTATTGTATTATATCATATTTTTCATTTTTTAGTCAGTGTCTGTAATTTTTATGGGGTTTTTATGGTCTCTAAGCTGGTAAACCACCAGTCACTTTGTGTGTTTTGCCATTGCTAGATTGATTGCTTCAGTCATTCATTGGCGTCATGGTGCAGAAGGGCAATTACTCATCTTAAATTTTTGGTTTTCGGAAAAATTGTTGTTGGAAAATTGTCATACAAAAGTACAAAATTTGGTGAGGAAAATTGAGGGCAGAATAAAAATTTTGAGCACCTTTTATTTCCTTTGTTGGAAATTTGCAGTGTCTGTTGGAAAATTGAAAATTCCTACCCACTCACTTTTATAATCCACGATGCTACTGGATTGATAATTTTGCTGAGTACTTGCGTGTTAGATGGATGCATGTGTTTTTGCGTTGTCTGCAGACACTGTCTGTGCTGCATCCGTTGAAACACCCTGATGCTACCATCATGCAGGACACTGATCTTGCTGGCCCATTGGTGTTCTGCCTCGCGTTTGGCGGTTGTTTACTCCTTGTGAGTTCACTGATCCAGTCATTTGCTGTTATTTGGTCGTGATAGTCTGAATCACTAGAAGTAAATAAGTGAGTGAGAAGACTTGACAGGTGCCAGTTTAAAAGTTACCGCTAGCCATGTATTGCACCGGAATCTCAACACACGAAGAAGAATGTCTTCAGCAGCCACTTGCGTTTATCATATGAACTGGGCAAACTCTTGCAATTGCAGTTGCCATGACGAAAGCACCGTAAACATTGGCATTGATATTCTTGTTGTTATTCAGCTGTCACGGCTTGTGCGGTAGCAACAAGCTGTTGTATAAGCAATGTGCCAAGTCAGTGGGAAGGCCGAAATTTCGACTCCCCACAGCTTCCACATTTTCAACCGATCTTAATGAAACTTGAAACCAAGAAAGATATCTGGGATACGACCCACGTGCAAAATTTGGTTGATGTCGGATGACGAGACGGGGGTCTGCGTAGGGAAGGCATTTTTCGTTACTTTTTGCGTTCTATCCTTTTTTGTATACTTGTACATGACTACGGGTCACACCAGAAGACCGATCATGACCGTTTATGGCTCAAAATGCGTGTTTCTGCGTAAGGTAGGGCCTTTTGGGGGTCTCGATGATAAAAAATAATGTTTGGGGGTCAAAACTCCCCAAAAACATGATTTTGGGGGGCCTGAATAGGCATTTTAAGCCAATTTTGCGAAATTTTCGAATCGCGATATCTGCCCTACCTTGGATTTTTGCACAAACTACAATATCTCGGCCGCCGATTGACGTAGCTGAATCAAATTTTGCAGCCATTTAGAGGGCTGCTACCTGAAATAAGACGTTTGACCAAAATGGACAAAAATGATAAGTTCAATATGGCGGCGGCCGCCATTTTGAATTTAATTTATCGCTCATAACTTGTTTATTATTGCGCGTATTTGCACAAAATTTGGCATGTGTATTACGTTTGAGGTCTTACATACATGCATGCCAAAATATTAAACAAAAATAAAATCCAAGATGGCGGCGGCGGCCACATCTTGAATTTTTGCACAAACAGCAATAACTCAGTCGTTGATTGACGTAGATGAATGAAATTTTGCAGAAATGTAGACGGCTGTCACCGAAAATAGATATTTGGCCAAAATGGCCGAAAATAATAAATTCAAGATGGCTGCGGCCGCCATTTTGAATTTCATCTATCATTCACAACTCGTTTACTAAATTGCACATATTTTTATGAAATTTGGCAAGTGTATTACGTTGGAGGTTCTACATGCACGTATGCCAAAATAATAAACAACTAGAAATTTGGGGCAAAGCCCAATGTGAGTCCGCCCAGCGCCCTAAGTCCGATTGGGGGAAATTAGAAGGGGGGGGTAAAATTTTCCCGGCATCAAAGTCACGTGACCCGAACTCAAATGCATTGGCATACGCCGAACGCGCATTGTCGACTTAGGGTAGGTCAACATGAGCGCTTATAACTTTGTTCGTAGTGGACGGAATTTCACAAAATTTTTTTTGTTCAATGCCGAAAAGATCCTTCTCATCAACGCCGTTTAGATTTTGTCGCTATCTTCATCAGTTTCAGAGATATTCGCTTTCAAACTCGAAAGTTGTCATAAAACATACTAAATTTTGGACGTTTTTTGCCCTCCCAAATTTTAAGGGGAGTGGTGCCCCCAAATTTCGTACCTGCGTTAACACCCCAACCTAGAGCCGCGTCAAGTGTCAAAGTTTCGTTGGGCTACATCCCCTAACTCCGAAGTTATAGGCGCTCATTTATTGCATTTTAAGCCAATTTTTGACCCCTCTTTGAAAAAATTTGTAAGGGGGGCCCCCATCCCCAGTGGGGTGTACGCTAATAAAACTTGGTCATTCTCTAGCGCATGTAAAAATTTGGGGGCGCAGCACCCCCTAGGGGCCGAAATATGGTCTTCCGAAAAATGCGCTTTCGGTGGGTACAATTCCACATCTAGATCTCCAAGGTTACTGGACCAAACTTCACCGGACTTGTTTTGCCTAACGTGGGAGGAATCATGATAGAAAACATATTTATCCGATTTTGAATATCTTCATCCGTTTCGGAGATATTCACCGCCAAACTTCGAAGTCATCCGAAATCGGGCCAAATGTCACATGTTTTTGGCCCCTGAAATTTTTTTCGGGTGTACCCCCCGAAATTTTGGACAGGCATTATAAAATTGGGCCTAGTACTGACCATCGTGCAAAATTTCACGCCGGTCGGCTTACGCATCTCGGAGATCTCGCGCTCAGAAAAAAATAAATAAATAAAACATCTGGGCTAAAACATAAGTCCGCTTCGCAAGCTATCGCTTCCGGGTGGACTAAAAATAAAATCCAAGATGTCGGCGGCCGCCATCTTGGATTTTTGCACAGACAATAATAATTCAGCCGCCGATTGACATAGATCAATGAAATTTTGCTGTTATGTCGTCGGCTGTTACCAGAAGTAGATCGTATGACCAAAATCGACAAAAATAATAAATTCAAGATGGCGGCCGCCGCCATTGTGAATTTCGTTTATCGCTCATAATTTAGTTGCTATTGCACGTACTTGCACGAAATTTCATATGCGAGCTAAGTTTGACGTTATACATGTAGTTGTACCATAAAATCGAACAAAAATGAAATTTAACATGGCGACGGCCATCATTTTGTATTTTAACACAAAGCATAACAAATCAGCTGCCGACTGAAAATTGTTCATAAAATTTTGCAGGAATGTGGTTAGTTGCTACTGGAAATAAATCATGTGACTAGAATCGAGAAAAGTAGTAAGTTCAAGATGGCGGTGTTCACCTTTTTAAATGTCGTTTATCACTTATAGCTGCTTTTTTACCCATCTGCATGAAGTTTGGTATGTAGACTAAATTCGCTGTCCCACATACAGGCTTGCCATTATATTAAACAAATAACAAAATGCAAGATGCTGGAGGTAGTGGTAGTAGTTGTTGTTGTTGTGTACAAAGTGACTGTTCGGTGACTTTTCAAAATGTAATGAAACCGCAAATATTATATATAAAAAACTGCAAGCAATTCATTTAATGTTGTATAAAGCGCTGATGTAAAACTGCAAAAATCAAAAAGTATAAGCACGAACATTATGCATTAGCTTAGACAATTATATCTGGCTACTGAGAACAAATTAAATGTCCAGGCTAATACATTAGTTCGAGCTTATACTTTTTGATTTTTGCCGTTTTACATCAGCGCTTATACAACATTATATATAATTTGAAGATAATGTCCGCTCGTCTCAGATGGCATCCTGGTATCCACCTGACTATCCTGATAGGCTGCATCGTGGGTCTTGCTTGGTCTCCCTTTATTCTGTTTGTCCTACCATCCAGGAGAGGCTCGTACCTTGAAAACAAAAAGGCATGGATAAGCTAAGATTGGTGTAAAAATTTTCCAGCAGGATTAACTGCTGTGCCAATTTTCAAAAAGTCAGAGAGCAAGGTCACTGGACGTCACAAAAATTCATAATTCTGTGCCTATCTCTGTGTAATGCATGTGTTCCACTTTCTAATGTGCCAGCGTGTATTTTGTTATTGTTTGATGTGTAGTCTGGCAAAGTTCATTTTGGCTACATCTACGGCATTGGAGTGGTTGGCTGTTTGGCAATGTATGCATTGTTGAACCTGATGAGTCTTGCTGGAGTGTCTGTCTCATGCACTATCAGTGTACTCGGCTACTGTCTCCTGCCAATGGTTCTCTTGTCCGTCTTTTCTGTCATCGTTTCATTGCAGTAAGTGGCTTGTTTTCTCTCAGAACTTTCGTTGTATACAAAGCAACAGAAATCAACTGAACAGAACTGAGCGTGGTGCTCTTCAAGACGTGAACGTAACTGCCATTTCATTTGCTTAGTACACTACTGTGTATGCAGTTGACATGTTTGGTTCAGTTTTCTTACATGCAACTAAACTGATTGCCAATTCTGTCTGTTTCTGTGTCATATGCGCTCTTAACTTGAAAATGAAGAAGACCTCGGCTTAGACAGTTTTGGTGTAAACATTTCTAAGGCAGGAGCAATGTGTTGTTTTAGCATATAAGATCAGGGGGGAGGAGCAGAGCTGGCCGCATAATATACGAGGGTCGTTTGATAAATAAGTTACAAAACACCGTCATTTTGTTAATTTATTAAATCTAAAAAATCCTAAATATACGTTTTGTGAGGAATTTTATTATGAGCACGTGTAGAATTTATTTCGGATGATAACGTCATTATTATGACGTCATCTGTTCACAGAACACAGTCTACTCATGCATTATTTTCCCCACCAGTAATCTATCATAACTCACAAGTGACAAACAGCATAGGAAGGAAAAAAATGAATTAACTTAACAAGTTAATGCCATCTCTATCGTCCGAGTTCAATGAAACATTTATCCTATCTGTCAGCTAAATTTTGAATGCCTGATGCAAAGAACGATGCTGACTGCTGTCCATCCCACTGAAGAACGACTGATTGCATCTCGATATACGATACAAATTTCTGCACATCTAGCGTTTTCTTACACCAAACGTGAACTGTTCGGTTCGTAAAGCACTTGTCGCCATATATTGGATGCACTTTGGAGTGAAGCTGATTTGCATTTATTTTTTTGGCCCACAAAAATACAATAATTGTATATGCTGTTCGTTATGGGAGGATTTTAGTGGCAACATCGCCGTATTTAATGTTTATAAATGATGTAACAGTGACGTCATCATCATAAAAATAATAGCTGCTACTCAGAATTAAATTTCCTACAAAACGTATATTTTCGATTTTTAGTATTAGTAAAACTAACAGAATGACGCTTTTTTGTAACTTATTTATCGAACAACCCTCGTATCAACACTGGACTGACATAGTTCTTTCTAGTTTTTACGCTCGAAAGCAGTTACTGCTTTAGCGTGTCTTAGCCATGACAATTCTGTCTGTCCGTCTGTATGTCACACAGGTAGTGATCAGTCAAAAACGGTGTGAGCTAGGATCACCAAATTTTCACCGTTGGCTGCCTGGAAGATTTTAGTTTCAGGAACCGTAAAGCATTTCCATAGATTTGAAGGGGTTACCCCGAACGAGGGCGTTAAATGAGAGGGGGTAGGAAAAATTTACGATTTTTAGCCAGTAAGACGCTGTATCTCAATAATGGTGCAAGATAGGGCCTAGGTTACTACATTAATCACTAGGCTTAATAGGAAATCGTACACTGGCTCTCGATTGTCGCCAAATTTAATGACCTTGGATGATCTTGAACGCCAAAATAGGTGTTTTTATGGATTTTTTGGTGATTTTAGGCTCAAAGTCATATTTCAATAGCAAATTGCGCCGAAATCAATTGAAATAGACATGGAGAAGCTGCATATGAAATTTTTAGCATTGAACATAGATTTCGACAGTCCAAGCCTCAATTTTCTAGGTTTAAGGAAACCCGCGCATGAGGGCGTAAAAGAGCACTTACTTAGCGTTTAGATCCTCCGGTCCTTGACAGGACAATGGGCAGCAAGAGTTCGCCATCTGCTTCTGTTTGTAACCACAGCCCGGACGTGTTCCAATCGATTCCTCGGCCCACCGGGTCTTCTTTAAATGTGGACCGCCATGTCTTCGTTGGACGACCTCGTCGTCTGCCACTACCACAAGGTCCATGACATGGCGTGATTGGCTGGTCGTCCAGGTCGTCCTGATGATATGGCCTGCCATCCGAAGTCGTCTCTCTGCTACAATGTCCTGTAATCTTCGCTGCCCAGTCCGGCTTAGCACCTCTATGTTAGTCACGTGGTTCTTCCATGTAATGCCCAGAATCTTCCGTAAGTTACGCTAGTGAAAGACGTCCAGCTGCTGACATATTCTAGCTGTACTCTTCCAAGTTTCACTGGCGTAATGGCTGTAGAGACAATGAGGGAGGCGTAGAGGTCCAGTTTAATCTTGAGGCTAAGCGTGCTGGATCGCCACACGTTGCCAAGTCGTCGGAAGACTGCTGCTGCTTTTGCCAGTCGAGTGTTGATATCTGCTTCAACATCTCCATCGCTAGATATTACATTTCCGAGGTAGGTGAATCTCTATATATTCTATGTTCCCTTGTGCAGCGGCTATTGGCTTTGGCGATGAGCACTGGGTGATTCCCATGGCCTTTGTTTTTTTCCCGGCTTATATTCAGTCTAACTTGTGCACTTTGTTCTTCGAGCTTGGTAGTCATCTCTTGGCA
>Ga0209367_1001543_pt1 | contig 28581 bp, 22 predicted proteins | sample WorMetLIZISLAND2_FD_187412 | JGI IMG/M metagenome (GOLD analysis project Ga0209367, IMG submission 187412) | Marine gutless worms symbiont microbial communities from Max Planck institute for Marine Microbiology, Germany - Olavius geniculatus... ...
AGATGAGGTGGGAAATGAAACCACCATTCGATGACATATAGTCTCATTAATAAGTGTGCCAAAAATTATTATAATCGGACATTCATTGTTCAAGTTATTGCAAAAAATGTAGTCACATGCTTTTTTTTGAGACACAGTGTAGTAATGATAGTGGTAGTAATGTTGCTGTTTTGAGGTGTGGCCATGAAAAAGGCGGGAAAACTGCTTTGTCTATATTATTGTTTACATCGGTGAAATATTAAAGTCTGTTATTATGGTACTAGCATGCTCACTAATTACTGTGACCATCTGTAGCAGTCATTGTAGTACAGGGTGTGGCCACAGGTTTTTGACAATTCTTGAAATAAGTTTTTCTTTTTTCAGGCCTTAGAAAGTTCTTGAAAACCAAATTGAGTCGTGAAAGTTCTGATATTTGATGCGAGAGCATCTTGAAAGTTGTTTAATTTCGGATGTTTAAAATCATCGTGACTGACTATGATGTAAAAATTTTTTTGCCTGATGTCATAAACATAAATTGTGATGCGGTAAGCTATCGTGGCAATAGGTCTGGAAAAGGCACTGGAAAATCGTTAAAAATGTTGTAAAAGGTCTTGAATTGTCTTCACGCAAAACTGTGCTCACCCTAGCAGTAGTCGTGGTTGTAGTAATAGTAAGTCGTTGGAAGAAGTGCTGCTCATCAAGCTGATTGCAATAGTAGTAGTAGTAGTAGTAATAGTAGTGGTCATTGTAGTAATAGGAGTGATAGTACTGGTGATGTGTTCTTGTTGCAGGAGCAATGAGCCGTAAATTGTTGGAGGAAATGTTGCTAAACAAGTTGATTGTGATAAAGCTGCTAGCGGTTAATGATGAGGACAACTGCCAGGTGTCACTGCCTCTCTGTGATCACAACCAGCAACTGATTCCACAGATGGCCAGGTACTAGTAGTAGTAGTTGTTGTAGTAGTATCAGTACCATAGTAGCAGTAGTAACAGTAGCAATAGCAGCAGCTGCAGTTTTGATTACTTTTTGTAGTTAGCCAGAAAGACCATAAAAACTATAAGTTGCTGTTTGTTGTTATTTTTTTGCAAACTAAGGCAAAATCGAAAATGTGATGATGATGATGCCGTGCATAAGCTCTGTAGTCAAAGCTTACAAGTGCAGACATGAAATAACACGAATCTTGATGACATGTTGTACGAATGTACGTGAAATAAAATTAGCTTCTAGATGTTTATTGAGAGGTCTAAAATTTCAGTTGAACATTGTTTCAATTTTTCTAGGACCTGGAAAGTCCTTGCAAACCAAATAAGATCTCTAAAGTTTTGGAATTCGATTGAAGAGAGTCTTGAAAGTTTTTGAATTTCAGTTTTTCAGAATAATCGTGACTGCAATGTGAAAATTATTTTTATTTGATGTCAGAAGTGTCTCACACAACAAGGTAAAGTATCGTGGAAAAATTAGGCTTAGGTTGTTTCTGTGTTTTATGTTTCATATTAGGGTTTTCTGTAAAGGTTAAACTTACTGTTCCATTATTATGTGTATGTATATGCATTTTGCCTGGAAAGGCCATTTCCGAAATGACCTATAGTGTAGTGTGTCGGGTGTCTCTTGATGACTGTCTGGAGGATAACAGGGAAGATTATTAGAACTGCCATTACTCATACATGTGCACAATTATAATCGGCAGTTCTTACAGTTTTAGGTTTCCGTCGTTTTTTTGTGTTTTGTGTTTCATAAAGGTTAAACTTTCTGTAAAGGTTAAACTTTTTGTTCTGTTATTATGTCTGTGTGCAATTTTGCCTGCAAAGGCCGTCCTCAAAATGACCTGTACTGTGTCAGGCGGGACGTTAAACGCTACTCACTCAATCACTCATTTACACAGCGAGGTTAAATATTGTGAAAATAAGACTGGAAAACGTATTTCAGAGTCCTTGAAGAGGCCTCCATTTTTTGCCTCAAACAGTCTGTGGCCACTCTGAATTGATGGTTTAGTTTTTGAAGTATTAATTAAGTTTTTCAACTAATTAGTTACTTGAATGTTGTATACATGATTGCCAGTTATTTCTCGTCGATGGCGTTGGCGCCTGTGCGAACTGCGAGTCCGTCGCAGATATCAGCATGTCGCCAGGTTGTCGCTAGCAACAACATGTCTGCAGCGATCGACAGTCTGCCACAGACGTCGTCGCTGCTGCGCTCGCTGTCAGCACACAGCCCTGAGTTTGTACCAAGCCAGCTGCCATCAGCATCGACCAATCCAGCGCCAGTGTCGCCACGGCAACCACGTGAAGCACTGGCTGGCAGACAGATGTCCTGCCCAGAGCCACCCACAGCAGCAAGTACAGCTTGCGTTTTTACGATCAATCATTTAGTTGGATAAAAGACTAACAGCACTGGTAGCTTGGTGGCATAATTGTTAGGACATTGGTGTATGAGTATATACAAGTTTTATTTCACACACTTGCTGCTGGGTTGTTGAATAGCTAAATAACAGTGCAAAATACAAGAGATGAGTGCAAACGAAAATGGTGATAACGAAAACAACACAGTCCATAATAAAAACAACACAATGATACTACTGATGTCGGTATATAAGCCCCCCGAGCAACATCAACTCGGTCTTCTGTCTTCCTGGGGTAGGTGTCTCGAGTATCGGCATCACAGGATGCATTACAGGCAGAGAGACCTGGCTTGCCCCTGAGCCAGCAGCAGCAGTTATGGCAAATCCCCCTTCCTTGCATCAGCCTACTATTACCTGGAATGCTTGGGAAATTTTTTGAACCTGGAAAACTCTAGAAATCATCGGGGAATTCTGTGCAACTTCAAGGAAAAGTCATAGCAAACAAAATAGTGTCACCAGATGCAGTTTTTGGGCTGCAAAATTGCTCGAAAATTTTTTTTGCACTCATGGCTGTGCCCCGGACCCTGCTGTGGTTGCTTACAGTGCTTTCCCAGATTACCATTATTACAGATATTTTTTTGTTGAGATAGCCTATTAATCTATGGGAAAATTATAAATCCTACGGGAAAGTAAGTTTATGGCTCTTGAAAAGTATGGAAAACTCAGAGAAATTTTTGTCTATTATTTTGTGGCCCTCTGTAGTGATAGTAGTAGTAGTTGTTGTAGTATTGGAAGTAGTAGTATTAGTAGCAGTGGTACTAATGGGTGCCGTTGTATTGCACAGCATCACGTCCAGGCGCAGAGACCCGTGCGGATTTTACGACTAACCCTCCGGTGTTGAACAAGTGGCTTAGCTGTGTCGTCAGCCACGTTTTTGACCCGGAGAATTTCTACTGCCAGCTGAGTGTTGGAGACAGCGCTGAGCGACTGGATATGCTGATGTCACGGATTGATGGATACGTGACGTCGCTGCCGCCTGGCATTGGAAAGCTACGCACCGCGACATTGGGACAGCCGGTCATTGCAAAGTACGCCAAGGATGAAAATTGGTACAGGGCACGCGTCACAGGTCTGTAGTTGTAGTGGTAGTCATAGTTGTAGTGCTAGTACTTACTTATAGCAGTAGTAGTAGTAGTAGTAGTAACAGCAGCAACATCAGCAATACTGGCTAAAAAAACTAAAACAAGAGAGGAATAACAAAGCGAGAGATAAACTGTTGTTTTTTTATTTACACTAAGTATTGAAAAGTATGGAAAACTCGGAGAAATTTTTTTTCTACTACTTTGTCCGCATTTTCCGGCTTCTACCTTGCATCACCGACCAGCTACAGGACAGTCGCATGTTATGTTTTTGTTTGCTGCTGTGCTTTTATGTTTTAGTTTCATTCCCTAGACAATAGCCATTTACTGCATATCGTTGTTCATCTTGCTTTAATATGAATTTTATCAAACTGTATGCATTATTGAGCAAGGGCAATCTAAGCCACACAAGCAAAAACGTAACACAGTCAACATAAACAATAACGGAATGGTATTTTTTGCAGATAATCATTGTGTTTTAGTTAAACTGTTTGAGGCAATAGAAAGGGTATGATGCTAATAAGTTTATCGCAGAATTTCCCAGTAAGCCATGAACACTGTCAGGATTAAACAAATTGCCCATTTGGTTACCTAATACTGGACACTTCATGTTTTGGGGTGACCTCACAAAAGTGTTTGAAGATCTAACTGAAATTTGACACCTTGATTGCCAATAGATAATGCACTGCTGATATAGAATTTTGTTATCTATCAGATGTTGTTTGTTGGAGTTATGCAAATGTACAGACTACAGAGGACTTTATTTATGTAGTGCCATATTATTAAAAGAGATATTTATCGATATTCAACAATTAATATCGCTGCTCAGAAATAATATTTTTCAACGAAATTTGGTGATCGATTCAGAAGTTTATTGGGATTATGTGTACAAAATTTTATCAATATTCGTTCAGATTTCCATTGTACATTGTCTAGGGGTTTACTTTTTTACCGGACAGTGCGTATATGATTTCTTGCGCTACACTGGGCCTATTTAGTACATGGATGGGCAACTGTTCGGTATATCATCTCTTTAGTTAACCAGCCACGCTGGTAAAATGAGTAACAGCCATTGGGCTGAGTAGTAATAAGCGGCGATGGTGAGATCGGTACTGTAGCTGCCATTTTTGGTGAATCCGTTCCACTAATAATGAAATAGTTTATCACGTCTAATTTTTTGAAACATTTGAAGATGCAGGTTTGCATTTATTGGTGACTGTTGGCTGTGGGGAACAAACAGAAACTGAAGTAAGTCAACCAACTGAAAACTGCAGAAGTCCCAAAGCCCATCAAGTTGGGTCTTTTTAGAAAAAGCTAAAAAAAACAAAAAAAATCCCCAAAAGTGTTTTCTAAAAACCCCAAAAACCTATCAGGCTGAGCTTTTTTAAAAAAAACGCGGGATTTTTGCAACTCTGATATTGGACACTGTCGTTCACTACTACTGGTATCACTGCTGCTATTGGTGTGCTGCTTGCAGGCGTGTTGAAAGCATCTCGCAAGGTAGAGGTTCACTTCGTTGACTTTGGCAACCGCGAGTACGTCGAGTGCGAGGAACTGCGTGACATGCCCGCCATGTTTCTCACCGACCTGCCGGTCCACGCGATCACCTGCAGTCTTTATGGTGTGGGGGACCAGGCGTCGACAAGCGTATCTCTATGGCCTCAGGACGATGTGGACAAATTCTCAGACCTTGTCTACGACCAGCTGCTCGAAGTTTACATCATGCCGCAACGGAACCCTGATGGACATCACCGCGTCCATCTGCTCCGAGACCAGGTGCTTCCCAACTCGCGCAAGATCTTAAGACGATTCTAAGACAATTTTCATGCTTTTGGCCATTTTAGGACACTCCTCGCTCGCATTGTTTTCTTTTGTAAGTAAGTATGTAAGTAAAGTGTAAATTTATATAGTGCATACTCAAAGAGATCTCTAATGTGCTTAATACATTTTGTCATCAATATTTTGCAAAAATGTATGTCTTCAGCTGACGTTTGAAAGTATCAAAACTTGAGTTGTGGTTCTGCATGTCTGGTAGCGAATTACAAGTCGACGGGCCCGCCACAGAAAAGCGCCGACGACTGAAACTGTTCAGTCGATAGCACAGTACGACTAACTTTCGCTGAGTGGCAGATCGCAGATGTTGACTACCAGTCACTTCTGCTGTGAGTGTACAGCTGTCCATCAAGTACGGCGGAGCAGTTCAGTGGAGACATTGATACATGAGCACTGCAAGCTTAAATCGTACTTGATCGGTGACATCAAGCCAGTGGAGCTCATCATGCATTAGTCGCGACAAACCACTGTCGTACTTCCGAGTGTTAGTGACGACACGGGAAGCTGAATTCATCACTCTTTGCAACTTGTCTGTTATGACTTTCGGCGACGCAGCCAGCACAGCGTTACAAAAGTCGACACGAGATGTCACAAATGCTTGCACAAGGGTTTTAGCCGACCCGAAATCCAACGACTGCCGGACACGACGAATCTGTCTGAGATGAAAGAAGCAGGTAGCACTGACGGCTGAGACATGTTTCTCAAGACTCAAATCAGACGATATAATAACTCCTAGGACGCGTACGTGTCCACTGGGCTCAATTGTGTCAGAGCCAAGCTTAATTGCCAGGCTACGACAATCAAGTTTACTCAGACTGTACTTGGAACCCGACCACAGGAGTTCTGTCTTTTCTGTATTTTGCTTGAGGCGGTGTGCCGCCATCCAGTGATTGATATCTGTGACACAGTATTCAAGTTTCCCAACAGTAGTCGGTGTGTCATCACAACGACAATGCTCATTCAACTGCGTATCATCGGCAAAAGTGTGATAGTTGACGCCATGCTCATCAGCCTTCTCTTCGAGATCAGCAGTGTACATGATGAACAACTGCAGGCCGAGTATCGAACCTTATGGCACAGAGCACATGATGTGAACAGTATACAACGTACTACCATTATAAACGACTTGAAATATTCTGTCACATAGATACGACTGGAACCACTTCAACACAATGCCATGCAAGCCGAACTGATGCTCGAGCTTCAGTAAAATGAGGTTGTGGTCCACGGTGTAAAAAGCTGCTGTGATGTCAAGGAGACAGAGGGCGGATACATCCCCTGTATCAGCGGCCTGCAGCAACTCATCGAATACCTTTGTGACAGTTGTTTCGGTGCTGTGATACAGATGGTAGGCTGACTGTCTTACAGGCATCAACCGCGTTGTCGTCTAAATAAGCCTAAAGTCTTCTCTGTATAATCCTCTCCAATACTTTGGAAAGAAAAGACAGGTTAGACACAGGTCTAAAATTCTTTGGGTCGCTGGCATTGAGTCCGTTCTTTTTTAGCAGTGGATGAACCACTGCATGCTTGAAGTCGGATGGAAAAATACCAGACGCCAGTTACTTATTGAAAAGCAGTACGATGAAGGGCGACAACAGCTGGCCTACGTACTTCACTAGCCAAGTTGGAACTGTATCCAACTGGCAAGTCTTGTTTAGTGCCAAGCCAATCATCTTCTCTACTTCGTCATGTGTCACGGCAGTCCACTGGCAAAGTGTTGGAACATGATACAGTGGCGTCGTTGCAGTGGAAGCTTGAACTGAGTTGACTTTATTCTTGAAATACGTGGCAAACTCGTCAGCAGTCTTGCTACCAGTCTCCTCAGTTATTGCTTCACCCAGTACTCCATGTAGTGCACGCCACAGCTTCTGTAAGTTGCCATTGTTTGCCGAGATTGTGGTGCACCAGAAACTGCTACGTTTGGCTTCATAAAATTCACGCATGGCCTTCAGCTTGTTCAGCCAAACTCGCTTGTTCGCATCAGTGCGTTTGCACCTAAGGCATCTCTCGGCTGTTCTGGCTTTACGATGAGCGTCGCGGCACTCAGCGTCGAACCATGGCATAGCTGGCCTCATCGTGCGACACATCATCCCTTTCTGCTTGTATTAGAGACCCGTCATCTAATTGAGACCCGTTTAATATTATACTAATAGTGACTGGCATTGAGGTCGTTATTGGAAATTGTTTTCCCGAAGTTCAAAATATTGCATGATTTTAGGAACTGAGAAAAAAAAATTTGAATAATGGTCAATGACACTAGTTGTCGTTTGTCTTGTTATACCTGATCAACGCATGCGTCTCTCTGGCACCGTTATGGAGATATGGCACCTCAAAGATAATGGGGTCACGACCTAAACCTTTTGGGTCAATTATGGGGGCTGAGGGCTCAATTTGGGGAATTAAATTATTTTTTGTGCCTATAGCGGCTGCCGAGACACACTTTTTGAGCTATTAAGTGCCACTATAAGCCCACACAATTTTTTACTATGGTACAAGAACTTTCCCATTGAAAATGCATTACAGGGGTTAAAAATTGGGGTAAAATAGGGGAAGGAGTCATTGGATTTTCACCCCCAAACAAACTCGATCTTACTGTTTGGGCCCCGGATGACTGTGCAAAATGTCATCAAAAGCGAATTAAAATTTCGGCCAAAAAAGTGTTTTCAGCCAGAGTGACAGTGTGACAGAAGTGATTTTATAATCTGTCCCATGCTATGCTATAGCAGTGGGACAGATAAAATGATCTTAAGGCAAACATGACTCACAAACTCGTCTTCCAGAGGGAGAGAATCAACTGATAGGCCTATGTAAAGCTTGCCGTTCTCTGCACATCTTGATAGGCTGCATTTTTTTCAGTCCAGCACGTCAGAGATATCTTGAAGTTGATACACTCAGATACGTTTTTGAAAATATTGCACCTGACAACGTCATTCCTTTTGTTAAAGATCTTAACTTTACTAATTAAATTAATGTAAAAGCACTTTTATATTAGCTTAATAGCCTTGATTTTAGCAAGTTTTTGTAACCTTGCTTTTAATACATGCATTAACTGCTTTTAATCATTTTAATTATGTTAGAATTGAATGGCATATTTTGTGCTGATGTGCTGTTTCTTAACAGCACTCACTCGCTCACGTATCTTAACTTTTGTCTTGTGATTGTCTTAAGATGTACCTGAAGATAAATTTAATCATAATGTCTGTTTTTTACATTGCACAGGAGAACATCAACCGGACTTTCCTGCGCTTGGTGAATCGGTTGAGTCCCGGCTACTCGAGTCCAGTGGGTGCTGGAGGTGACGCTTCCACCGCCAGGAAACCGACTGCAGCCTATTCCATTGGCACTGGCAAGGAACCGGTTCGAGCCATCATCATGCCAGCTACCACCAGCATTTCTCCTCAATCCACCGGTTTACCACTTCATGGTGCTGTACCAGCTGGAGGCTCCAGTGATATTGGGGGTAGTTACAAGTTTGAGACATACCAGCCGGGCGAGGAACTGCGATGTGTGGCTGCATTTGTCGTGGATCCATCGCGCTTTTTTCTCCACAAGAGCACTGTTGTGACTTCCGGCGACCTGGACTGTCTGATCGATGAGCTGACGACAGAATACGCCAAGTTGCCCCCACCGCGCGGAGCTCCATCGAGCATTGGTGACCCATGTGCAGCTCTGTTTGCAGAGGACTCGCGCTGGTACCGAGCCAAGCTCTTGAGCGTCACCTCTTCGGGTGCACGACTGCGGTCCATCGAGTTTGTGGACTACGGGAACATGGAGACAGTGGACGAAGGCTCCATGCATGCTCTGAGGTCTCGGTTCTTCACTCTGCCAGTGCAAGCCATCCAGTGCCGACTTGCTGGGGTTGTTCCAGCTTCTGCGGGGCTTACAGAGTGGTCCGATGATGCAGCAGCATTCTTCGAAGAGGTGCTCGGCTACTCGGTGCACACGGTGAAAGTTGTCAGTAAGGACGGGGCCGGAGTTTACACGATGGAGATGGGTTCTGTTGCACAGAAGTTGGTCGATGGTGGATTTGCCGCCTGGCAGAAGCCCGATGCTGATGGTGGATTTGCAGCTTTGCAGCGGAAGCCTAGTACTTCTACCAGTACCAGTGCTGCAGCTGCCCCGAGTGGGGTTTTCCAGAGAGCAGTTGTGGACGTCGGTCTTGCCGGTTCAACCTCGCGGCGCTCAGAGACTAGGAGGTCACCCACGTCGGATAGGTCATCTGGATTTGTGGAGAAAAAAGACCTAATGGCTGGAGCGCCGGAAGTGCCTGAAGTGATGGAGTTTGGTTCACTAGACATCTCCATCGACGTGAGCCAGAAGCACTCAGTTGTAGTGTCATGGGTCGTGTCGCCATCGGAATTCTATGTCCAGCTCGTCGACAACTGTTCGGTGATTGAGAAACTCTCGCGGGAGCTACGTGGGAGCTACGGCTCGACATCCCGTGGTAACACTGCCCTTGCTGCGAGTGACTGCACACCGGGCAAACCATGTGTAGCATTCTATGATGCTGACCGAAGCTGGTATCGTGGTCGCATTGTCTCCTGCACTTCTGGGCGGGTGTCTGTCTTCTATGTTGATTACGGCAACGCGGAAGTCGTGCCGATCGCCCAGGTCCGTCGCGCCCAGTTGCAGTTCATGAAGTCTCCACCCACCCAGGCCGTCAGATGCTGCCTGCGCGGAGCTGATGACCAACCAAAGTGGGCCAAGAATGAGATCAAGTTGTTCGATGCTGCAGTGTCGGTGTCGGGTTTGCAGTGCAGGTTTGTTGAACGTCTTGGTCAGGATGTTTATGTTGTTGAGCTGTTGGATTCGATTGGTTGCGATCTGACTGCTGCAAAGTTCCGTGCTACGTCAAAGCCAGATGTAGGCGTCACTAAAGCTGCTTCACCCTTGCAGCCAATGGTGAAAGCGTCGTACATACATGACACTGGGTTGAAGGAGAACGAGGTCGTTAAGCTTGAAGTGGTTCATGTCATTGAGAGAAGCCCAATCTTCAACTGTCACGTTATCGGACAGACCGACGAGCTGGATGAATTGATGGTTGATCTGGCAACCAGCTGTGAGAGCCTCCCAGCACTCAAATCTCCACCTGCTGTCGACGAGCCGTGCGCCGCACTTTACAGTGAAGATGGAGGCTGGTACCGTGCCATTGTCGACTGCAGCGTTCCGGCCGAGCATAGAGCGGTAGTGAGGTTTGTGGATTACGGGAACACAGAGTCTTGTGACGTGTCATCGCTGCGTGGACTGGATGCGAAGTTTCTCGGGGTTCCAGTGCGACGGGTTGATGCCCAGCTGCGTGGTATGACAGCCAAGTCACTCGATGATGTCACTGACGATCTGCTGGGACAGCAATTTACTGCGACCATCGTCACAGTGCAGAGAAACACTGGTGTTGTCACAGTGGATGACTTGAAGTATTTGGAGACTGGAGAGACCTTCAGGAGCTCACATAAGAGACTGTTTGCCACCACTGAATCTACTGTGCCAGCTCATTCTACCGTGCCGCCCCGTAGTGAACTGCCCACCAGTTCTTTGCCAACCGCCAAACCACCGCTCGAAGATGTCGATGTGTACGTGACTCATGTCAACTCACCTTTGGACTTCTACATTCAGACGGCAGACATCGAACCGACACTGACCAAGCTGGTTGACATGTTAATGGAGGCATACAATGGATCTACTAGTCAGGATCCCAGAATGCATCTGTCCAAGCTAGCAGTGGGCGACATCTGCTGTGCTCGCTATGCCACTGACGGTGCGTGGTACCGAGCGGTTGTGGAAAGTATTTCCAGTGACGAAGCGGTGAGTGTGCTGTTCGTCGACTATGGCAACAGTGAGGTGACGTCACGTGCAGAGATCCGCCAGCTGACTGATCAGTTCTGGTCCATCCCGGTCTGTGCCTGGCACTGCAAACTCTCGACCTACCAGTCGGCTAGCTGGACAGAGGCGCAGAAGCAGAAGTTTGTTGACTTGACCGACGCTGGGGAGAAGTCATTCATCTGCAGTTTTACCTCTGGCTTTTTGCAGGCATCGCCGCCATATCCAGTGGTACTAAAGGATGAAGGCAATGTTGACATGGGACAGCAGCTAGCCAGCATTGGACAACAACCCAACCCCACAGGTTGTAGGAGTTGTCATAGTAGTAGTAGCAGTAGTGACAGTAGTAGTAACCTAGTAGTAAGTGCCATGTCCAGTTCTGCTGAGGACAAAGTTGATGAGCATTGGACAGTAGCTAGCCTGCATTGCAGAACCCAAGTCTATTGGTAGTAGTTATAGTGGTAGTTGTAATAGTGCTGCTGATAGTAGTAACAGTGATAGAACAACAGCAACAACAACTACTACTACTCTGTATGTATGATAAGTAACAACTGCTGTTATTGTTTATATTTAAATGTTGGCCAGCTCTGAGAAGGTCCTGGAAAAACGTTTTGACATTTGTGCAAGAGGACTGAAATGTTTTTTTTTCAGTGAAAATGTGGGAATTCTGTTGATTGGTTGGTTGGTTGATTGGTTGGTTGGTTGGTTGGTTGGTTGGTTGGTAGTCTGTGATATCTGCCTCTGCCTGTTGCTGGACCTCTTGTCGGGGATGGCAGCTTGATAATCCGAAGGTTTGATACTTGATAATTTGATTATTTGAAAGTTTTAGGGTTCTTTCCTATGCAGTTCTACAGTCCTTGACTCAGTCAGTCTCCACATTCCCTCTCAAGTAAGAATAAGGTTAGGGTGAGGTTGAGGGTTAGAGTTAGGCTAGTGAAAATGCAATTTGCAATATACACCTTCGTACTATCAAACTTTTGGATTTCATACACACAGTCCTTGTGTGATGCTTTGGTTGAAGTCTACGTAACAAACACCGTGTTGCTGACAAAATTTTGTAGTAGAAGTAGTAATAGTATTTGTTGTTGTGCTAGTAGTATTAGCAGCGGCAGCAGTGTGTGGTACAGCTGTTGATTGATTGATTGACACCTGTATTCTGTGGGAACTCCCAGCGGGTGAACCAACATGGCAGCCATTGATGTTTGTGTAACAAACACTGTGTTGCCGACAGAGTTTAGTCTTAGTTGTAGTAACAGTAGTAGTTAGTGATTGATTGATTGATACAGGTATTTTGTCGGATTTACCGACGGCTGAGCCAACATCGGAAGTCATCAATGTCTGCGTGACAAACGTCGTTTCGCTGACAGAGTTCTGTGTTCAGCCAATGTCTGTGGAAGACGAATTGTGTCAGATGGCCGTAGAACTGAGTGAGGTGTGTGATAACTCGACCTTGGAGACTGAACTACAGCTGACCAGCATGGATGTAGGCAGCCTGTGCTGTGCACGATACCAAGGTACATTTAGTAATTGTAGTATAGAACATGTGGCCACAAGCTAGAAAATCTGAAAATCTCAGGGAATTTTCTGAACCTGGAGAATTCGGAGAATTTTCACAGAATTCTGTGCAACCTCAGGGAAAATTGTAATAGACAAAATAATGTCATCATGTATGGTTTCCAGGGTGCGAAAAATGCTCCAAAATGTGTTTGTGGCCTGGGTTGCAGTGATTACGATTAATTTTTGTTGCCATGACCTGTAGAATAGTAACTGTGGCCCGGGTAAAATTTTTAAAATTTTGGGAATTTTTTTTCACATAATGGCCACCTTGTAGTGCTGACGCTGTTGTAAGAGCAATGAGCATTAGTATAGGAAATAGCATTTGGGGGTCCTGTAACTCTGAAACCCCTGAACCAATTTTTAAAAAAACTTGGCAACAGTGATCACATTGCCCACTGGACCCAACTTGCAAAATTTGGTTATAATCAGTTCAAAGGGGCGTGGCTACGCATGCGCGAAATTCACTTTTAAGTAAAAGTATCTAGAGCGAAATTTTGTTTAGGATACAGTGGTATTTTTCAAGTACCGGTATTTAGGATGGATAATCTTGTAACTTGGGCCAGTCTGGAATTCAACATTTTGCCCCAAAACCATTTTTGCCATTTTCAAGTGTTGACTCATATTGCCTGACCATAGCTTTGTAAACTGAGAAAGTTTTTTGCTCTAATAGTAGTAGAGACATTAGTTCATTTGGCTTGCATCTGGGAAACATGTAAAGTACATGTATCTGGCACGTATCATTGACTCGTCTTTGATTAGCAAATGTGCCTGCATAAATGGGCTAGACTGCTGGGCTGTAAGCATGAAAAAGAAGATAACTAAGGAAGGCTATACCAAAGATTATAGAGTTCATTACTCAGTCAAATAACAGTAATTCAGTCTATACTTGCAGTATTATTTCATTAGAATATTAGGTTAAAGGTGGTGTATATAGCTCTTTCTGCTCTGTGTGGAAACCTGTCTCAGAGCTATGGAGCTTGCGATATAGGATCACACACACATTCACACAGTGTTACCTGCCACCAGACAGAGGCGAACATGCCTTGTCGTAACCACAGCCATGCAGGCCCATACTCGATTTGCCTACCTAGAGGGGTGGAAGGCTGAGCTGACTCTGGTGTTGGGTTTTGCCTAGATGGTTTACCCGTCTGCAGACAGTCAGCCATCCAAGTAGTAAGTTAACCACTTGATAGCGACCCGACCGGGAGACAATCCCATGAACTTTCAGTCATAAGTCCGACACTATATGCCTTCGCTGGTCTTGCATGTGCCGTATTGATAATTTATGTTTTGTTTTCTCTATATCAGATGCGTGGTATCGCGCTGTCATCACCGATATCATCAGCCCCTTGGAAGTCCGCGTGCTGTACTTTGATTATGGGAATTCCGAGGTAGTTTCCACGACATCGGATGTAAAGCAGCTATCTGAGAAGTTCCGCATCAAGGCCCCATTTGTCTACAAATGCACGCTGGCCGGGGTTGGCCAGGCTGAGTGCACAGAGGGGCAAATGGAGAAGTTCACCAGTTTAACGGTAAGTCGCGCTTTTTGGAGATACTTTCTGTTGATAGCAGTAGCCTGATGTTGTTGTGATGAGGCTGTCAGAGAAAGAAGGGAAGGCAGGCAGATGCCCTGAAGAGATGAGGAATTCTAGCAGGTTGTCACTGTTCTGGAACACATCTGAGATATCATTGGAGTCATTAAATATCAAACTGGCATTCTGCTGCTTATTTTTGGCAAAACAGAATAAAATTTTCACCAATTTCCTCCCCATTGCCACAATGTAGACACATGGAGATGTGATCTGGCCAATAACAGCTTGGTACGAAGTCATTGAACTACGTGGTTGACACACCCAGGCAGATACTCATCTCACCTAAAAACTTGTTTAAAATTTACTCCAAACTTAATCCAGTTTTAGTTTCCTGTTCCATTAATAATGAAATACTCATATTCCGGTATTTATTGTGGCTCAGTTTTTGAAACATTTAACCTACATATTTGCAAATATCGGTATATTTTATGCTGTGAGGAGCAAAACAACTAACAGTAAAATTGCTGTCACTCATGTTTATTTGGTGATGAAAATAACTGCCTAACAGTGCTCACTCTAGCTGAAAACCTGTAGATATCCCGAAACCCGTCAAGTTAGTTTTTTTACGAAAATGGCTTTAACTGAAATAAAGAAAGTCTTATTTGATTGGTCATTTTAAAAGAAAACCCATTTTCTTTTGCAGCTCTCCAAAATTCCAAATTCGTTATGTAGCTGGTTAAGCTCACACTGTCTGCTGAAGGTTATGAAAGCTCGATGTTGATTAACTTTGTTGGTGCAACTGCTGATGTTAGCACCATCTATCTATGTCCGTCATAAGCTCTTTGTGATATTAGAATGTTTGATTATCATTTGATTGATTTCTTTGTGTTTTTCTTTATTTATCACCTCGGCCAGCGAAGGCAGAGTTTTTGCGATACCCAGTGGCATTTACTTATTTATCTGTTGGCTTTTTGACAGCAGGATTAAGCAAAACGTTGCAGGTGGATTTGGCTGAAATTCATAGAAAACTTGGGTCTTGGCTTGACTTAGAGATCATTAGACTTTGGTGGTGCTGCCACGACAATTCTGGTTCAATATATATCACCAAATTTTGATACAAAAAATGCTATATAGTCAGCACTCAATAGAACTTGCTACTTTGTAAAGAATATTAGGAACAGAGTCCGTTTTTTGGGACACCGTTAGTTTGTTGATTGATTGATGACAGGCTGATGCAGAACTGTCGTGTCAGTTTGTGTCACTTGACGCCAACACCGGCCGTCATTCCGTAGTTCTCAAGACATCCGATGGTCACAACCTGTTTGACAACCTCTCAGTGAACGTTGAAGGTCAAGAGGTCAAAGTTGAAGATGCAGTGGATAATGAGGTCAAAGGTCATGAGCTGCAAGACCCATATCTGCCAACCCTCGTCTCTGCTGGCAAACACAAAGTGAGTCAAATGTGCTACCTAAATGTACGTGAAATTGCACTTTCTTTTTTGAATAATATTTCTGATCTTTTAGATGGCTAGCTCCATTAACAGCCACCGCCTGTAATTGACTAGGTCAGTATGTCAGTAGTCGTCTTGAGAGCAGGGCCTACGCTGTTATGCAAAAACTGTCTGCTTTGTGAAATGATCATGCTGCAAGGATTTGTTAAGGTTTTCCACGAGTTTGAAAATGATACTTTGATTGAGGGCATTAAGTGAAAGACGGATAGGGGAGAAATTTGGAAAATTTCGGGCAGTAAGTCGCCATATCTCTGAAATGGTGGGAGATGTGGCAAATGTTACCATTAATTATTAGTAGGAAGTCCCATAGGCCACACAAAAATCAGTGATCTTTGATGACTATGAATAGCTGTACTGCACTCTAATGTATTAATTGTGCTGTTTTATGCTTCTCTCAGAGCTCACCACGGTAAATTACTACCTGGGTATATTATATTCGGTTCTACCCTCAAGCCAGTGAGAGACTAGTGCATTTGTGCGGTATTGTATTGTAGGTGGTAGTAAGTGACGTGGTAGACAGAGAAGGTTGCGTGCTGGTTTACCTTCAAGCCAGTGACAGACTAGTGCAGTTGGAACAGCTGCTTGATTGTCTGGATGATGTCTGTTCTGCTGATGATGCTAGTGAGGATGATGTCACACTGGACTCGTACCGTGCTGGTGACGCCGTGGCTGTCTGCGTAGCTACAATCTGGCAGCGTGCTAGAGTACTCAGGTACGTCGTAGACAGTGAAGGTTACCGAACACGTGTGGAATGTAGTCAGTGAGTTGGCTTGTATGGCGTAATGGTTAGAACACTGTATGATCAAGAGGTCGATGGTTTGACTCCTCGGTCTGGTTGCTATTAAGTGGTTACTACTTAGGGCCAGTTTCTGGATCTTTTAGTTAACTGATCAGTTAGTAAACCATCTGTTAACTGTAACTCGCAAGTTAAGTTTGTGCACGTTTCTGAACAAAACCTGACTGGCTGTCAGCTAACTGAGTGGTGAACTATAGTTGCTTAGCAACGATGCACATGACACTTACCACTTCCGCCTAGTGCAGGTGGGCATCATGAATATTAATGAGCGCAAGCGCACGTCAGCCAGCCCACGAGCCAGCCAACCGATTGCAGATGACGATTTTGTTCATTCATGAATGGATTTTGTAGTAAAATTTGTAGCAGCAAAAGTCTCCTCATGCATTTTGAAGACATTGCCATTGAAATGGCTGGAGATTGACTGACAGTTTGCGAACAGGAACTGCTATAGTCTTTCGCACGTATTGTCAGCATTAGCTCATATTTTTTGTTTGTCACTAAAATATTTAAATTCATTGGTAAACACTGACTGTGTGGAACCAGAGACGTCACTCCTGGCTACTTGCCAAGATAGGATTTTTAGCATAACGTAACGCCATTTTTTCATTACATTCGGACATTTATTTCATACATTTATAAAGCTTAAAACAACACATTATATATGCAAGGTGAAATGTCTAATTGAGGTCTACATAAATTTCACAAGTGAGTTTGACCGTGGTCATAGAAGTGATGAATCCTGAAAGTTAGTGACGTGTTGCAGAGTGTGTGATCATAATGCATATAACCTAATGTCATCATTTAGTTTTTGAAAATCAATGTCGCTGTTGGCAGTCCTTGAATTTTATTTCATGTCTACAGTAGGAATCTTGTGGACAGTATATTTGTGCCGCTGCATGTCAGAAACCGATGTAGCATTGACTGTAATAGCGGCAGGAAGTCATCTACTGTTACAGCTCGGTGATGTTGATGTATGGCACAGTGTTGACACTGGATTCAAGACAGCCAAAGTGCAGTGTGTTGACAGCGGATCTGTACATGACATCGTGGACGTCAGCAAAATTCGACGCCTGTGTGCCGAACTGCTCTCTAAGCCACCATTTGCTTTCGAGTGTCAGCTGTTTGGTGTCACATCAGGCATGGGTATCATTTGTTCTGTATCACTACTATTACAACTGCAACAACAACCACTACTACTAGTACTATAGCGTGATGTTTTATAGAACAGTTACATCCTTTTTCTTTCTTTCGTGATTTGTTTGCATGGCGATAAATTCTTCTAAGTTCGCATTTGACTGTGAGGTGTTTGGTGTCATGCCAGATGCAGGTGTTGCACACAGACATGTTCTGTGAAGTATTGTGTCGACCCACATAGGGATGGCCGGGCTGAGTTGATGTGGGTGGTGGTGATGGTGGTTTAGTAGCATACCAGTAGGGTGTCAGTCTGTCAGATACCAACGATCAAGAGATTGTGGTTTCGACTCCCAGACAGGTTGCTATCAAGTGGTTATTACTTGGATGGGTCTGTCTGTCTGTGGGCAGGTAAACCCTCTAAGTACAAAACCAGTCACTAAGTTAACTCAAAATCTTCCATTCTCGAGTGCCGGCCTGTCTGGCTGGGGTTAATGCAGGGCACGTTCGTCTGTGTCGGGTGACATGTAACACTGTGTGATCTCGTGTGGCAGGTGATGCTCTGCAGCTCTGAGATGAGTCTCCCATAAAAAGCTATACACATCTTTATTTGTGCTCAGATGCAGGAATCAATCCCATCCCATGGAAGGATGGCCAGGCTGAGTTGACGTAGGTGTTGTATGTCTAGATGGCAGTATGGTGTCAGAGGTGAAGCGGCTGACAGATGACAAGGTGCTGACAGCTGAGCTGACGCTGGCGGCTGTCGACAGTGCAGACGATGAACGACATCAGCAGCGAATACAAGTGATACTTTACGACCAACAGATTAACATCAATTCCATCCTTGCTGGGAAACGCATTGCATTCGCTGCAGTCACTTGTGAGTCTGATCATTGTTATGTTATTACAGACAGGCAGACGTAGAAAAATACACAGACGGACAGACAGTACAGGTACAGAGACAGGATGCACAAATGTCGTTCAGACAGATGGACACACATCATGATTGTGCACCACAAACACTTGTGAGTGTAAGTCTCAGCACGGTTCTGTTATTGTAGACTGACACATACATGGTTTACATATGGACAGATGTACAGACAGTGGACGTCACATTCACTATGTAACCAAGTACGTAAGTACCTATTTATAATATAGTGCCAAAATCTCTCAAGGGAATCGTGGCAAATTGTAGAGCAGCTAGGAGACAAGATAAGCCAACTAAAACGATTTTTAAGATAAAGAATGGCCAAGCGAAGATGACCTGGCTGGTTATTTATGTGCTGACCCGAGATGGTTTGCCTGTCTGCTGTGACCGTCGTCTATCCGAGTGCTAACCAGGCTTGGCATCGAGTAACTTTGGTGATGGAGACCAGCGTGCTAGCCACTGTGCTAAGGCCAGCACATGGGGCATTGATATGTGAGATATGTTCGCCAATTGTCATTTTGTTGTTCATTGCTTTTCATATTGTATATTCGTCTGAAAGTGGTTGTTAAATTGTGACATTATGACAATTACAAACATCCACAATAGATGAATATAGGTCATTGTTGTTGTAGTTGTTATAGCTGTTGTTTGTTCTAGTATTGCTTGTTGTAGTTGTAGTGGTTGCTTGTTGTTGTTGTAGGTTTTCCACATGTTGAAGCTGACACGGAGTCTTTTGTTGCCGGTCACAAGTATGAGGTACGTTTGTGCGTACGTGTGGCTGGAGCATTTAGTAAGTAATGACAGCATTATCTGTGTCAGTAGTTGTCTGGATGGACTGGAAATGTTCGGGATTTTCACAGGGAATTGGCTGAAAATTTGTGGTCTGACTGTTTTAAGTACATCAAATTGCCTTATGATGTCGTCGTGGCTATTGTATTTTTTCATTGTACACAGACTGCAAGTGAGTGAGTAGGGTTTAGCATCTTGCCCAACCCGATATGGGTCATTTCAGGAAAGTGCACAGGTTATGAAATCATTTTGAGGAAGGTAATCTGCAGTTGCAGTTGCAGTTGCAAACAGCGGCCAACAACTGTAGATAGCTACATGGTTGTGATTGACAGCCTATATGAACTTGTCATCGCTTTATCTAGTGGTACCATTTCTGACCCCTGGGCGAGGACAGACAGAAGGTTGACACATTGCACCGTATGTGCGATTGTTTCAGTTAAAAATTGTGGGATCTGGACCTAAGTGTAATTAACGTTAGTTCTTGTTGCTTTTCTGTTCTGTCAGCAGAGTCATCTGCCTTTTTTATTAATGTTGGAATCTCTATCATTCACCACCTTCTTTTTCAAACTGGCTGATTTATCATGTCTAGTTTTTAGTTGGCAACCTGCTACCTCTGCCACTTTTTTCTCCCAGTTAAGTGAAGTGCGTCTGAACAGGAAATCAGCAGCTAGAAAGCATCAAACACATTCAAAACACCACCAAGTGTGCTCATGGAATTGCACACAAGCTGGCATGCTGTTGACTGTCTCACATGTTGCCATATTGTAATCCTTCAAACACAACATGCATTTCGCCCTGTGTGTGTTGCATTATTTATTTACTCACTGTGTTTGTCTGTTTCGACTGCTATAACTGCTCACGACTGCTCTAACTGATTCTTATTGTCAGACAGTCGTCAGACTGTCTGTTCGTTCACAGCTTGGACAGTTTGTTAGGTAGAGCAGTTGCGAGCCACCTTGCCTATCAGCCTGCTTACTTGGGACATCTATAAGCGACCCTTATTGGCAAACAGCGTGTCTGTATCCCACTCTCCCTCGGCTATTGTATGTAGCAGTTGTGAGCCACTTTATCTACTCGTTTGTCTGTTTGTGTCTGTCCTTCTTACTGGCGTTTGTATGAATCACTCACAGGTGGTGGTGACGGATGCGTCGGGTCCGGGTAAGTTCAGCTGTCAGCTGATGTTGAGTCAACTCGCATTGCAGCTGCTGCATGATAACATGAACAGCTTCTACAAGATTCCATGCTACAACCAGAATGACATCAGCACATTGCAGAACATTGCCGCTGACAACGATCTTGAACAACCTTCACAGGAGATGGAACGACCTCATGATGTCTCTGACGGTGACCTCGCCGAAGCTCTGAATACAACGGATGTCCTTGAACGACCTTCGCCACTTGCCCGACCTCTGCGGCAGCTGGAACGACCTCTGGCTGCTGCCTATAAAGGCGACCTCACTACTGGAGAAGATGAAGGTAATGAAAACGAAGATGAGGATGAGTTTTATGATGCAAAGTCCGGTGACGATGGTGATGCCGAAGCTGATGCTGATGATGAAGCTGGTACTCTGCTGACCAGTGACCAGTTGTATCTCGGCCTGTACTGTGCTGCACTCTACGACGGTTTGTGGTACCGGGCTAGGTATGTAATATTGTAGCAGTAGTAGTAGTAGTAGTAGTAGTAGTAGTAATGAGATTTAAGACTTGATTTAAAAGTGGCATGTAAAAATAGTTACTTTGTAGTGGAATATTGTTGTTTTAATGGCGAAGCATTTCTTCGATTCGATTTTATTCAATATGGCCGACACGCGTCTAGTTATGTGCTTGTACAAGTGACTGTGAATGCTCCACTCGTACAAATGAAGCTTCTACTGGCTGTAAACGGAAACCCAGACTTGTACTCGTACTCGTGTCTGTGTGAATGCAGCCTCACTGTCTGTGACCTGTATGTGTAGTGGTGGTAAAAAGGTAAAGGTAAATGTTGTACGTACTTGATAGAAACTCATCTCTGCCTTGTCAGAGCTTTGGAGCATCACCCGCAGTGTGGGATCACGCAGCATTAGCTGCCTCCTAATGTAGGTGAACATGCCCTGTCTTAACCCCGGCCAGACAGGCCGGTACTCGATTTACTTAACCCCAGAAGGATGGAAGGCTGTGTTGATTTAGGTGGTTGGTTATATACTGATATGGTTTACCTGTTCACAGACAGTCACCCATCCAAGTAGTAACCACTTGATACTGATCCGATCGGGCTTCAAATCAACAACCTCTCAATCGTAAGTCTACTGACACTTTACTGTTACACCACCAAGCCAGTACCAGTAGTAGTAGTAGTAGTAGTAATTGTTGTTGTTGTAGTAGGAGTGGCTGTTGTTGTTGTTGCCTACGTACAGGGTGAAGTCGGTGGAGGTAGACCAGGTTAAGGTCATGCTGATTGACTACGGCACAGAGACCTCCCTTGCCATCTCTGACTTGCGCCGACTCAAGGACCGGTTTACCAGTCTTAAGTCGATGTCTTTCCGATGTGTTCTGGAAGGCTGGGAGACTCCAGCGGGAAGAGAGGAAGATGATGATTCGGTCTTCACGAAGAAGTTTAACCAGCTTGTGTCTGATCGCAAGCTACTCGCTGATGTCGTGTCAATGACTGCTGAGCACGATGGGGTGGTTTCAGCTGACGAAGCCTCCCGCCATGGTGAACACCCGGTAACAATTGACAAATTACTACTGAAGGTTATAGATGTCTTTAGCAGGGTTTGGTTTTCGCCGGGGAAAAAAACCTGTTTTTCCTGCTTGAGAGGTTCGAGCCAGCAAAATACTTGTTTTAAACTGGCATGCTGCGAAAAGTACTCGAAAATGCTCATTACGCTAATGCTTGCGATATAGCGCAAGTAGATTACTATGCAAAGTTTGTACCAATTTGTATCATGCCCGAAGCAAAATTTGCCGTTGGTAAATTTACGACTTCAACTTTGTAAAGAGAATGACCGTGAACAAATTGACATGAAAACAAAACAATTGCATTGTTTTATATGTGAAAAAAGCATTACAAATATTGACGACATAGTTTAAGGTGGCAGAAACTGGCAAAAAAAACCTATTCTACCGCACTGGTTTTAAACTGGTTTAGACCATAGTTCAAACCATTTCTGGCAGAAACTTGCCAACCCTGCTAATAATAATAAAGATGTCTTTAGCTCTTTGTGTAAAAGCCTTCGCAGATCCACAGAGTGTCACTTTCCATATGAACATGGACTTTCACTTGAGCCATACAGGTTCGTGTTACTCAATTTACCTACCCTGATGCAAGGGATGGAATGCCGAGTTGATCTTTGTGGTTCTTTATGTACTTGGATGGTTTGCCTGTTTACAGATAGTTACCCATCCAGGTATTAACCATTTGATAGTGGCCCACCTAATTGAAATTCTCGTACCCAGAAACAAAATTCTCGAAAAATAACATCTCTAATTGTTAACCATGTAATTTGATTAGAAACTAAACTGTCATAATGCAAGCGCACGTCTGTTGTCACTTAGAACGGTTGTCATATACTCACCTGATGGCTTTTACAAATGAATTAAGATGCAGTCGTTTTTCTTGCATTTTCTAGACTATTTACGTTCTCTAGACACATACACTGTGTCCCCAAAAAATGTCCCACTATGTGATTGTCTATATCTTTGCCAAATATTAAGCGATTTTCAAAATTTTTTGCTGATGCCTTCTGTAGACGATTAGCGATAAAGTGGTTATTGAATATTCTGCCACACAATAATTGTGTCACTACACTACTTTCTGAAATATAAATGCAAAAAAAACTAACAATAATAGACAGCAAGCATGTTGGTAAACAAAATACACTTCTGACCAAAAATGCAGTGAATGATCTGTACGATGTTACACTTTGTTAGATCCTTTTCTTTGGATATCTAGCGTGTTTAAAGATGTGTTTGTTTCTGACCTTTATGATTAAGTAAGTCTACCATTTTATCAACTGTGGTCGCATTATCTTCAGTACGTGCATGCTTTAGTCTGTTGGTCTCAAGCCTTTGGTCAGTGTTGCATGTTCCCCAAATCTCTGTTAATAACATTCCCACTCTTTTCCTGTTGCAGTTTATCTTCAAAAATTCTGCCAGTAGCCCTATTCGCCAAAAACTGTATTTTTTGAACTGGTACAAGTTCATAATCAGAGCTTTGTCTCCATTGTTAAATGGCACATTACATCACCGGTATATCGCCAGTGCATTAAAGATTATTATTTATGGCAACATCGTCTGCTTTTGTTTACTAAACATAATTTAATTTTTGTATGAAAATTAGTAAAAATTATTTCAGAAGATGATTTTTGCATATGTATTATAGCGATTTTAGTGGTTTTTAAAATTCACGTGGTAGTGTAGCAACACAGTTAAAGTGTGTTGGGATATTTAACAACTACTTTATTGCTAATTGTCCACAGTATGTGCCAGTGAAAGAATTTTGAAAATCGGTTAAATATTTGGCGAAGATATGAGAAATGACAAAGTGGGACGTTTATTTGGGGGACACAGTGCTGATGATCACTTATGATTGACCACTTGAATGTGCATACACAAGTATATAAAAGTACAAATATTGATGAAATGTTTTATATGAAATGAAATAAAATTAGATTACACAATTTTTTAAATATTTTTAATGGATAAATTTTTAAAACTAGTAATTGGTTAATTATTTGTTAATATCTGCAACCCTAGACTAATTTAAGTCATTTAATCGATAACATTCTATTAACACCCAGTTGTCAGCCCACAGATGTGTACAATTTGCCGGACGACTCAGATGGATGACGGATGGACCGACAGACGGACAGAATTACCGTAGCTAATACACGCTATAGTTATGCTAGCTCTCGCGCGTAAAAATCCCGGATTAATTGAATTGCATGATTATGTTTGCTCTGTGCAGCAGTATGTGGTGCGTCTGCTTGACATGGGTCTGTCGGTTGGTGAGCGTCTAAGCTACCCTGATGCCTATCGTCCCGTGACTGTCTGCGTGACGTCGGCGACGTCTCCTAGTGACTTCTGGTGCCGTCGCTGCATTGACGACGATGCAAGCACCACAGAGTTACCGCTGCTCATGGATCGCATCGCCGACCTCTATGCCAATGTCAGTGCATCGGCCGAGGAGATTGCGAGCTTTGATGATGAAGACAGACTTTATGCTGCTAGGTATTTATCACTGCTGCTGCTGTTCTTACTGCTACTGTGTTGTAGTCGTGCCTTTGGTACACGTTCTGTTGTTTGTCATTTGTAATAAATGTATTGTGGCTCACTGGTACATTTTGCCAGGAAAACAATCTGAACTAAAATGAACAAGAAAATAGGGTTGCCTAATGGCTAGCATGAGGTACAAAGTTAGATTCTTTACAGAAACTCCCCAGTTTACCCCAAATGGGGTACTGACTGCATCCCAGATACTTACATTGAGAATTGTGGCCAAACCACCACTGCAGTTAATGGCATGGTTACTGTTGACAGCCTATAGGAATGCGGACAGGTGTCCATCCATACTGTTGCCAACCCCCTATGGACACTTCTCCTAAAATAGAGGTTCTGACCCCCGGAAATTTGCATGGCACATTATGGTCAAACCGTATAAGCGCAGTGATCACTACTAACAGGCTACGGACATTTGCAGATGCCCTATCTAATGCCTCCATTGCCGGTTTTCCACTTCCATTAGTACAGCTACTATTAAAGCTCCGCTGTGTGTTGCTAGGTACACGGATGGTGTCTGGTATCGTGCTAAGGTGATCTCGTCGCGTCAGTCCGCTAATACATTGGCAGCTACTGACTACTCGGCCACACTGGTAGCCACTGATGACTTGGCCGCACCTGAGGCCACTGAAGAATTATCTACACCATTGGCCACTGAAGAGTCGGCCTCACTTGAGGTCACTGATGACTCAGCCCCACCACCGATGGTCACTGAAGACTTGGCCACAGTTGACTCGACCACCCCAGCAGCCACTGATGATTTGGCCACACCATTAGCCACTGAAGACTTGCCCACAGTTGACTTGGACACACCGTTGGCCATGGTCATTGCGACCACACCGGTGGCCACTGTCGAAGTGCTATTCATAGACTATGGAACTAAGACTGAAGTCCTAATGTCTGATCTTCGTCTGCTGCCTGACGACTGCTGCACCCTGCCGGCTCAGGCCGTTCACTGCCGTCTGTCTGGCATTGAGCCCTCCTCTTCTGCTCCGCAGATGGATGGCCAGGCTGAGTTCATCTCAGCTGATGCAACGGCATGGGATGAAGCCAGCATGAGTAGGTTCATAGAGCTTGTCATGTGCACTGACGATGAGAGATTTTTGCAGCTGGTGCCAGTCAGTGTGGTCCGCAACTCTGCCGGTGAGGTCGTTGAGTACTGCGGTCGGCTGTTGGATGGGGACAAGGACATCGGGGCAGAGCTAGTGACTAGTGGTTATGCCGTTGAGTCAACACCTGACATCAAATTTCGGCAGCAGACACATGAACCCAGGAGACGGTCTTCAGGTTTTTCTTCATCGGAGGATCGCTGCAATTTGTTTGTGTCTTTTGATGCCGGGAGTGACGCAGCTGTGACTGCAGAAGATGATGCTGCAGTTGGTGAAGTTGTGGCTCATGGCGATGAAGCTGATAGAGCCATGGCTGCTGATACGGCTGCTGTTGGTGATGCCATGGCATCTGGTGATGATGGTGTCAAAGGTGTTAATGTGGTCGAAGATGAAGTAGCTGTGTGTGACACCGAGCTTGTGCCTAGTGATGATAATATTTCTGATTTTTCTGTGGGAGATGTCGATGGATGTACTGACGCAGCTGACCAAGCCGAAGCTGATGATGATGAAGGTGAAAAAGCCGTAGCTGAAACCAACAAAAGAGACAAAGCTGAAGCAGATGAAAGTGAAATAGCTGAAGCCGACGCTGTTGAAACTGATCAAGGTGAAGCTGATGTAGGTGAAACAGTCAAAGCTGATAAATATGAAAAAGCCGAATCTGATAAAGTTGAAGGTTTTCTTCGTGGCAAAGTTACAACTGGTGAAGGTGATGAGGTCGAAGGCGCTGAAGGTGCTAAAGTCGAGATGGATGAAACTGAAGCTGAACTTGAAGCTGATCAAGGTGATAAAGTCGAAGCTGCTGAAGGTGAAGCTGATCAAGTTGAAAAAGTAGAGGCCTTTGAAGCTGAAGCTGATGATGTAGGTGATCAAGGTGCAGAAGTTGAAGCTGCTAAAGCTGAAGCTGAAGATGAAGGTAATAAAGTCAAACCTGGTGAAGTGGAAGTTGCAGCTGATCAAGGTGATAAAGTCGATTCAGCTGAAGCTGAAGATGCGGATATTGCTGATCAAGCTGATAAAGTCGAAGCTGTTGAGGCTGTATTTGATGAAGGTGAGAAATTCACAGCTGCTGCAGCGGAAGCTGATCAGAGTGATAAAGTCAATGCAGCTGAAGCTGATCAAGCTGATAAACTCATAGCTGTTGAGGCTGAATCTGGTGAAGGTGGTGAAGATGCAGCTGACGAAGTTGATAAAGTCAAAGCTGTTGAAGCTGAAGATGAATTCGATCAAGGTGACAAAGTCAAAGGTGCAACTGTAGCTGATGAAGATAATACAGTCACAGCTGGTGGAGCTGAAGCTGATCAAGGTGATGAAGTCGAAAGTGATCAAGGCGATAAAGTCGAAGCTGCTGAAGCTGAAACTGATGAAAATGACAAAGTCGAAGCTTCTGATGGCGAAACTGATGAAAGTGGCAAAGCCGATGCTGACGATGCTGATGTTCCAGATGTTGGTGATACTGCAGACATTGCTGACGATGAAGTTACGGATGATTTCGACGAAGCAGTGGAAAGTCTCGGTAAATTCTTGACTGTTTATCATCTGTCTTGTCTCTTTGCTTATATTGAAAGAGTTGTCTAAAACTAGTCCATTTATGTTTTTCTTACAACGAGGCGCTTTCCAAATCTGGTCGAGATCTGGATTATCATTGTGACATTAAGTATCGCTTGAATCATTTTTGAACAAAATTAAAGACCCAAAGCACTTATTTCGTTACTCAGTACCTTCTGTTACGGTGTCCCGCAGTCTGATGGTTTTGCGACCGCTAAGCAATTGGACAAGCCTGTACTATTTGTCTAAGTTTTGAATATTTGTGCTTGTTTCTGTCTGTTTATTAGTGTTCGATTTACAGTTAGCAGTTGATTGTTGTAGCATGTCTGCTGTTTTGTAACGTTTCTTAACATATTGTATTTTTTTGCAGCTCTTAACCACTAGTCATCTGTAGGCTACTTCAACTGGGATTTTCTTTCATGCATTTCCATCACAGTGATGTGCTGAGGTCTGATGTTGAATGTTGTATTTCAGAAAAAGCTGATTTTAGTGAGTCTTAAGTTCAGTTGGATTATTTCATATTTGATGCTCTTTATGCAACCAACCACGCAGGTTGACTCGGCCCTTTTTCCCTCTGTAAGGTGGTAAAATTAGTGTCAGTTTTTCGGGCTGAAAAGTAATAAATGGCGATGGTGAATGTACACGCTGTAGTTGCAGTTTAGGTGGATCTGTGGCTTAAGCTGATTGCCTTGATCCAGAGATTAGTGGCACCTGGCGCTTGCGCTGGATTTATCAAATGAACCGGTGAACTCTTGCAGTGGCAGTGCTACGGTGACAGCACCATAAACATTGTCGTAAGTGGTTTGGTGATGTATCACAAAGTTGTGGGTTCACTCTGCCGAAATTCATGCACTGGACATGGCGCTAGACATCATCCGCCGTACAAGAAGCAAAGATTGTGTGGTTTTCTCGGACTCTTTGTCTAGCTTACAAGCAATCGAGAGCTGTAAAGTCGAAAATCCACTGATCTATTGATCCTGAAGGATCACAACCAACTAATTAGCAGTGGTAAATCTATAACCTTTTGCTGGATTCCCAGCCATGTGGGTATCCGAGGAAACGAAGATGCTGACATCGCCGCTAAGGCTGGACTTGATGTCGCCATCACCAACATGAGATTTCCAGTTGGAGATTTGTCCGCTTGTGTCAACCAATTGTGTGTTAAAGAATGGCAACAACTGTGGAACCAGTGTACATCTAATAAACTTTACAGTGTGCAACCGGTCGTTGGTCGCAGTGTTAGTTCGTCACTGGGCCGCTACGACTCAGTCCTCATCAACCGTCTTCGAATTGGACATACAAGACTTACAAACTCTTATCT
>Ga0209367_1001544_pt1 | contig 28579 bp, 27 predicted proteins | sample WorMetLIZISLAND2_FD_187412 | JGI IMG/M metagenome (GOLD analysis project Ga0209367, IMG submission 187412) | Marine gutless worms symbiont microbial communities from Max Planck institute for Marine Microbiology, Germany - Olavius geniculatus... ...
CGGAAACTGTTGTCTTAATTGATCGATATTCATAAGATCTCCTTTCGTTTGTTCTTTTAAGGAGATCTTACACCATGGGTGTGACAGATACGGTCACACTAACCTTAAAAATGTAGATAGGCTCGTTCTTTTTTTAGTTCATTGTTTCAATAAGCGGTTGTTCTAGTGTAATCCGAATTTTATTTTAATTGGAGGTGCTAATGCATTTCTCATTTGTAGCTGAATCTTTGTTACCCACGTTATTCGTCATAGCAGCCGGGTACTCACTTGCTCGTTTGGTGGGGTTGTCGCCCGTTACGCTGAACACGCTTTTGCGTTACATCTTCCTGCCCGTGTATCTCTTCATGACGCTGGAAGCCAGAATGTCGTTTGAAACGTTCTCTTTTGTCGCCTTAATCGGCGCGGCCGTTGTCGGGGTAGGCGTTCTGATTCACCGCAACGCGCATCGGATATTAAAGAACCAGGTCGATGCCTCGGTGGCCATTCCCAATGTCGCCTGCTTTTCAATACCGATCTTCGCCCTGAGTTGGGGAGGCCGAGGACTGGGCACCGCCTGTGCTTTTTTTGTCGGCGCTTCGCTTGCAGCTTTTTTTATCGAAAAACAGAAATTTGCGAACTTGCTGCGGGAACCTTGGGTCTATGCTGTTGCGGCCGCTATCCTCACCAAAGAGATTCGAGGAGCGGAGCTGCCGCTTGACGTTGTTCTCTCGCCCTTTATGGGAGCGACCTACCCGCTGCTTCTGCTGTTTCTGGGTGCGTCCCTGCACCCGTTCGAAGGCATTTCAGATATAAACGCCTGGGTGACCGCGGTGCTGCGTGTGGGGGGCGGTTTTCTGGTGGCCTTGCTCGGGGTTTCCATTCTGTCGGTATCACCGGCCGTCGCGGCTGGCGCGGTCATGGTTTCCATGGCTCCGCCCGCCACGAAATCCCTGTCGCTGGTTGGATCCGCCAAGGATACGCCGGCGTCCAAAGGACCGGCCAACGTAGGTCTGCTGGTCTCTCTGACGGTCTTCATCATATTCTTATCGACTGGTTGGAAACCCTGGTAATGCCCAACCCGGCGAAGCCGGGGATGACGAATGACGAATGACGAATGTCGAATTGTGGAATCGCTCGCGCAGCGCAGGCGCTTGCGCCGCGTGTCGCTTTGTTATTTTAAAAATAAAATAGAAAGAATTCCTTAATTCGACATTCGACATTCGACATTCGTCATTTGTCACGCTGGGGTTTCTTTTCTTAGATCAGACCGGACGCTCGCGGCCGGCGTTCCGCCTCGACTCGACTGAGCTCGTCGCAGGCCGGCGGAACATCAGAACCCATCAGTATCTTACAACATGTTGTCAAATAGAGCCTGTTAAGGGCTATCTCTTGCTCGATCCTCAATTTATCCAACTCAACACTAGCTTTCTGCAAGGCATCCTAGTGCCATTTTTGTCACTATTTATGTAACAACCGGGTTCATTTTCTGCTGCCAAAAGGCGAAAAATATTAAGAATATAGCTGATATGCCGAAATTGAATATGAAGGGATAATCATGATGAAATATAAAAACGGGCAAGTAGTTCTAAACGCTTTTTCAAATTCTGATTCTCAAAATAGGGTGTTGGCGTATTTACTGAAAATTTCCAAAAGCCCTGACCCGGCTATGCTGAAAAAACAGCTGGGCAGTCTGCCGTTGACGCTCTATAAGAACATTTCTGGTGGAAAAGCTGAAATTATTGTCAGGAACTTGAACAAACTTGGCGCTTTCGCAGTCTTTCTGCCCAATAAAGAGAATTCTCACGGGACTTCGAATGTTGCTTCCACCGCCGGCCAAACCGTTCAGCGCCCTGTTTTGAAGACTTCGGCTTCCGGACCCAAAAAATCGTGGCGACCGGTCCGCGCAGCGCTGTGTGCTGCCCTGGTTTTTGCATCGATCTTATTTTTATACGTTCAACACAAGGGCGGACAACAATTCATTTCAACCCTGCTGCCGTCCGTGTCCGGTGAGCCCGGCACCCGTGCGGTTAATCGATCCAACGGAACCTCCGGTCTGAGCGGTGTGCCGCAATCCTTGTACGCCGATCATGTCAAGCAGTATACGGTGTCGCCGGACAGAACCATCATCGGGGCCTTCAATCAGCTGATCGAGATATATGGGAGCCTGCGGGGCTTTCCCGGAGAAATAAATCCATACCGCAGCGGGCCGGTGCATTACAACGAGTATGAAGTTTCACTGGCCTTACTAAAAGGGGACCGTATCATATCCGAGATCAGGATTCCGCGACCGCTTGACCCGGCCATCGCCTTAAGTTCCATGCAGCGATGGCTGGCGGCCATGGAAGATCAAAATCCCCTGGAAATTGCTGCCGCGGTGCGTGACAAAGCCTGGAAGGAAAAACTCGGTCTTGCATTAGCCGATTTTAGCAACCTCGATCCGCGGTTGATTGTCAGAGGACTGTTGAGTCTGGAAAAACTCTGGCAGGACCAAGGACCGGATCCGCGCATACTCTTGGCTGCGGTCAGGGGCTATGCTATCCTTACATTTGTTTTGCAGCCGGATCCGGTTAACTACAAAGATGGTTTTGCCTCGCGTGCCCTTGCCTTGCTGGCCCTAAGCAAAAAGCTCGATCCCACGCTGCCGGTGGCCAGAGAGGAAGCATTTTTATCGATGATACTGGGATACGTGGCCCATGCCGACAAATTAATCGACAGCAGTGAAGTGCAGCTATTCAGCCCGGTAGACCATGCGTTTAGCGCTTTTATCAAGCAGGATGTAGACGGATTGAGACAGCATTTTAGAGCAGATGCCGAACTGCTGGAGATGTACCTGCTGGCCCGTCTTTATCGCCAGTTGGGATTGTTTAAAGAAGCTGAGAAGATTTCGATTCACTTGTTGAACAAATTTCCGCATTTGTATCCGGCTGTGGTTGAGACCATTTATTCGGCCGACCTGGGGGCTGCCAAGCTGCTGACGACCGTCTACCCTTTGGATATCCTGGCCCGCCTTGAAGGTCAGGTGAAGCCGGATGCCATTGAAACTGCCGCGGCATGGGGTAAACGGGTAGAGGTGTTCGCCGGCCGCTCGGCTGACGGCAATGTGTCCTTTTCACAGTTTGAGGATCTGCTGGCAAAGTGGGAGCCTTTGAAGGAGTATGGGGAGTTCGGCCTGTTTGTAGATGAGACGCAGATCAAGCAGGTTTTTCGGACGCTCTACACCGGCGCGGTATACTTACGGTTTAACGTGTTGATGAATCGGTGGGCGGTGCTGGATCGCGCAACCAATTACGTCAAGTCATTCGCCACTGCCGACCCCGAGCATCCGCTGGTAATGTCCATGCAACTAAAAGTCCAGGTTGATTCCGGCAACCGCCCGGCGGCAGATGCCATCTGCGAAAAGGTTTTGCAACATCCCCGGGCTTCCGCCTGGATTGCCACAAGGGCCCACTACCTGATCGATGATATGCTGAAACAGATTAAAGCCACACCGGCTGTGGTTTTAAAAATGGACAGCCGTCCGTCCAATTTGATTCAGCTGGGTCGGATTTTTACCAGGCTGCGTCATTATGATTATTCGGAAAAATTTTATCTTCTGGCTTTGGCCCAGAATCCTCATCAATATCAAACTTACGTGGATTTGGCGTGGGTGACGGGCGACGATGAACCGGTTCTGACCGCGATCGAGCAGTTCTCCGACCATGCGATGATGCTGGCGAAAGCCGGTAATTACTTTGCCAAAAAAGTCGATCCTCACTCCATTGCAAAGGCCGTGGATCTTTATCGACGGGCGGTTGATATGCAGCCGACCAGCAAGAACCATTCCCAGAAATTAGCCCGCTCTCTGAGGAAGTTAAAGCGTTATGACGAAGCCGTGCAGGTTTTGCAAGCGTGGATTGACCGCAACGGCGGCAATGATCTCACGACAACAATATATAAGGGCAGTGTCGCCCGGGTATACCTTGAAATGGGCCAACCGGATTTGGCGCTGCAAACTTTGGAGACGGAAATGGATTCCTACCAGTCCGGTGTCATGACGACCATTGCCGAGGCCTACACCATGCGAAATGAACTTGACTTGGCCGAAGCCATGTATCGCAAAGCGCTGGACCGATATCCCCAGAGTAGCCATGTGCTTGCCAGTTTTGCCGGATTTTACTGGGAGATTGGCCGTGAGACGGACGCCGCCGAATTGATTGCCAGGGGCAGAAAGATCAATGGTGAATTTACCCGCTGGTATTTCACGGATTTTATGAAAGCCCTCGAGCAGGCGCCCCCGGACGAAATATTGGCGGCCATCGACAGCTTGCTGACAACCGGAGCAGCCAACCCGGAGACCTCCGGGCTGGCGTATCGTTTTGCAGACAAAGACCGGTATGAGATTGCAATTAAGATTTTGCAGCAGACACCGGTCTCGAAACCCATGTTGCGGCTTGAGCGCGCTGTCATTATCTATGATATCGCCCGGCGATGGAAAGGAGAGGACGCCGCGCGACATGATTTATTCCAAAGGGTGCCACCTCAAATGCATGGTCAACTGACCTTGGCATTATTTAAAAAGGGGCATTTTCCGCTTATCATGGAGTTGCTTGAAAACCCGGATTCGTTTCAGTGGCAATATCGAGAATTTATGTGGCTGATTAAACTGATGGCCTGGATTGCCGAAGACAAACAACCCACAAGTTTGCAAAATGAGCTTAATCGCCATTACCAGGCAGATTCGAAGGACCACTATCATGCCATCGGCCGCTATATGCTAGGCGAGATATCCCAAACTGATCTTCTGGCACGAATCGAAACCCCCAAACAGCGCTGTGAAATCAGCTACTATATCGGCTTCGCTGAAAGAGCACAGAGAAACTTTCCAGGGGCGGCCATTTGGTATCAAATATGCCGTGAAACAATGCTTTCCAACAATGGTGAGTTCCACTGGGCTTCCACTGAGCTTTTTTGGTGGGCGCATACGGGTACGCACAACCGCCATCGTCTTTTGAGAGATGATATTAATGACTATCGCCGCAAGTACGACACGATGTCATCAATCTGAAAGGTAACTCAGGGATTCGTTGATCACGAAATCTCTTTTCCTCAGTTCATTGACAAAATCCTCTGCCGGTAGCATGGTTTCGGCACCGTCCACGCCTTTCTTTTTCACCTGTCCCCTGGCCAGCATCTGGGCCCCGATGGAAAGCGGGATGCCGACATTTTTGGAATAGGCGCGCGGTCCGCCCCAGATATCCATGGGCGGGTGGCCCGTCACGAATCGATACATGACGTCATGGCCCTTCAAAACACCCCGGACTTCAACCTGCACGGAATATCCCCAGACCTCCGTTTGATCGCCTGCGGCGGAATTTAACAAATAATGACTGATATACTCCAGCGGCTGAATCTTCTTGCCGTCATAATCGATGGGCGGCGAGTCATATAAGCCATAGTCATAAAGCGTCTTTACCAGGCCCATCGCCCGCGGCGGAAAGCATCCCCTGATAAATACCTGTTTCACACCGGGAATATTCTTGGAAAGGGTTTGCGACTCGCCATGGGGGACATAATACGTGGTCTGGGTGCCGATAGGCTCCGGAAAATGGACCGTGCGCGCACCGGAAAACGGCGGGTTAGAGATGAGTTCGCCGTTGTCAAAGTAAAACCGATTTTCGGTTCGCGGATCAAACTCCCACAGGATGACATGCAATAGCCCCGGGGAATGGGCAATGGATCGAAACGCGGCAAAGTCGATATCGATCCGATTTACCTGCTCCAGCCGATCTGCGCCAAGCTGGGCCAGAAGGTTGGTGATTCCGGGCGTAATACCGACTCCGCCGACAACCGAGATTCCTGCTGCCTGCGCTTCGTTATCCAGCGCCAGGGTTTCTTCGTGCGGGCTGATCAAATCCAGCATATCCACTTTGGCCTGGATGCCGGCTTTGATCGCGTTCTCGCAGTAAACTCTCGGAAGTCCGTTCGCAACGACATCGTAGCCGGAAATCAGCTCGGCCATCTTATTGACATTTTCAGCATCTATTTTGGCGGCCCTTAACCGGTGGTCACCGGATTTTTCAATAAACGATTCGACTTTTGCCAAGTTTATATCAGCAATCATGATCTCATCAAAATCACTCGTTCGAACCAGATCAATAGTCGTTTCGGTGGCCATGGCACCAACCCCGCCCAGCACGAATACCTTTTTCATCAATTACCCCCGCCTAAAATATTGAAGATTGAAGATTGAAGATTGAATATTTAATGTATTCTATCGATTTTAATAATTATTAGTACCAGACATCAGGATTTAGTTTGAAAAAAGGCCGTGACCCTCTGCAAGTCCCATAATTGCATGAATATTGGACATAGGTTCGTATTAGGTATTTGGTGCCTAGTTTTTGAAATCACATCATGTTTGCGAAGGATTTATCGAATAAAAGAATTTCGCCACCAAGACTCCAAGGCACGAAGTTTTTATTAAATTTATTTCTTTGTGTCTTAGTGTCTTTGTGGCTTTACCGGTTTATCCGGGTTGGGAATTTAAGAAGTTTTATTTCCTTAATTTTAAGGATTTTATCTTCTACCCCCACATCCCTCAATTTGGCGCAAATTGACCATCTAAGTTTACCAATTCATAACAACCGCAACGCGGCTCAACCATGCCAAAGCTGATAGCAAAGGTCAACCGTAGATTTGATCTCTGACTTTTCTCCAGATCAAACGAGAAAAGACAACGATTACCATGAAAACCAATTTATAGTCAGTCAAGGGAAAGCTGTCTTTGGATGGATCGGTCTGATAAGCGAAATCATATAAGATATCCCAGTAACCTTGACAACTTTGAACTATTCTATTATGGTATTTAATATTCATCATACTAATAGGAGGTATATATTATGAATACACAAAAAGTCGCCATTACTATTCCAGCTGATCTGGTAATAATGATTGATGATATTAGCAAAAAGCTGGGGCTGTCTCGTAGCAAGTATATTACGACCGTACTTCGCGAAAAAATTATTAGCGAAAGTGAACGGCAAATAAAAGATGCATACAACAGAGTTTTTTCTGATGATTCAATCAGAAAAGAGCAGCTTCAGACTTCTATATGGTTCGATGGGGCCGGCAACGAGGGAGGCCAGGAATGGTGATTCGAAAAGGTTCTGTGTACTGGGTTGATTTTTCACCGGGAAAGGATTCGGAGCCGATTGGCCGCCGGCCGGGCCTGGTGATTCAAAATGACATTTTAAACGACAGTAAACTCAATACGGTGGTTATGCTGGCGATAACGTCCACTATGAAATTTGGAGAATTACCCGGCAACGTGATATTACGAAAAAACGAAGCAAATCTGCCCAAAAAGTGCGTTATCAATACAACTCAAATAAAATCGGTAGACAAAAAAAGCATCAAAGAAAAGATCGGAACGCTTTCAAAAAAAAGAATGGATGAGGTGCATGAAGGTTTAAAGATCGTTATGGCCATTCCGATTTAAAATCATAGCCCTTCTTGATAGTACCATGAACTATCAGATGGCCGTTATTCGTTATTTGTTAATCGTTATTAGAAATGGATGACAGTCGAATTCTAAAACACTATCATCGGTGCCATAAAAAAAGGATTTATTCCGTTTGAACCATTAACCAATAACGAATAACAAATAACTTCCATTTGAAGCCATATCCAAAATGTTCAAGGATCACTAGCTTTCGCGGCCCCACCGAGACAGGATCTATTACTCCACCAGCACCCGGCAGCTGCGGCCTAGTTTGTCGGCGGCGACCATGGCACTGTACATGTCAAACGGGGTGACTGTAAACACATGATTGTGGGTGATTTGTTCCGGTCCGCACAAATCCTCGGCAAAGGTTTTGAGGTCTTCGCTAGAAAGGTCGCCCAGTCCTAATTCTTCTAAAGTTACGGGCAGACCGACGTCAACCATAAAGTCAAAGACCGCCAGGCGTTCGTCCGGATCGATATCTTCATCCAGGCACAGTTGGGTGGCAACGCCAAAGGCCACCTTTTCGCCATGGGAGTAGGGTTTGCATTCCTCGAATCCGGTCAGGCCGTTGCCGATGGCGTGGGCGGCGGCCACACCGGCGCTTTCAAACCCCAGACCCGACAGCAGGGTGTTGGCTTCGATGACCCGATCCACCGCCGGGGTGACGACTTGTTCGGCCGCATCCCGCACCGCATCGACGCCGAATTCCAGCAGCGTGTCGTAGCACAATCGGGCCAGATTTAACGCTGCCTGGGTTGCCACGCCCCCGGCCAGGGCCACGCGCCGGCCCTTGTATGCGGCTTCGGCTTCGAACCAGGTTGCCAATCCGTCGCCAATGCCGGAAATCAGCCAGCGAACGGGTGCCTCCACGATCACCTGTGTATCCACCAGCACCAGGTCAGGATTGCGCGGCCAAATATCCCATCCATCGAAGCCGCCTTCCGGCGTGTAATAAACGGTCGCGGCGCTGGTGGGGGCATCATTACTGGCGATGGTCGGCGCGGTCACCAGCTTGGCGTCGATTTCCATGGCCACGGCCTTGGCCAGGTCGATGGCCTTGCCGCCGCCCAGGCCCACCACCACCTCCGCTTTTTCAGCTTTGGCTTGTTCAACGCCCAGACTGATTTGTCCGCGATCGCATTCACCGGAAAATTGGAAGGAAATCAATTCGAGCTCATTTTCATCAAAGCTTTTCTGGACTGCTTCACCGAATCGTTCGCTGACCACCGGGCCCCAGGCCACCAGAACACGTTTGCCCAGGGGAGCCAGGAATTTACCGATGTCATTTAACACTCCGACGCCCTGAACGTAGCGCCGCGGTGCGATGAATACTTTTACCATGTTGATACCTCCTATAGTTGGGGTTAAGAGGTTCAAGGTTCAAGGTTCAGGGTTCACGGTTAAGGATTCACGGTTCTGGGTTCACGGTTCTGGGTTGGACCAGAAATTTATATCTTAATGACTATGAAAATTATGTTTCGTATGAGATTCATTCATTATCAGCACGGCGACTATTTACGTCATTCCGATCGCAGTGGAGCGAGGAGTCGGTATCCAGCAAACGTGTCGAATGAATTGGATTCCGCCTTCGCGGGAATGACCGGAGAATCACTTAAAGATACTCCATCGAACCGCCGGCTAAATAACCTCTGAACCTCTGAACCCCTGAACCCTTGAACCCCTGAACCTCTGAACCTCTGAACCTCTGAACCCCTGAACCTTTGAACCTCTGAACCTCTGAACCTCTGAACCTCTGAACCCTGAACGGCCATAACCTCCTAATTACTCTTTAATGCCTTTGGTACCGCGGCGCTTCAGGTACTTGTCCCAGTAAAAGTCGTCGGCATTGTCCTTGGTGACCAGCGACAGACCATTGTCGCAGTAGGGGATTTGCATCGGGTTGAAGCCCCTGCGTTTGTAGTCGTTCATCGGATCGATCAGATCCGAATGCTTGGCCAGGTACAAAAACAGCATACCGAAATACCCCTGCACGCCCTGGTTGGGATTGAGTGCACCCCAGATGACGCCCTCTTTGATCATGTCCAGAACCTTTTCATTGACGTCACAGCAAAGTACCTTGATTTTGCCGCCGAGCTCCTTGGCGGCCTGGGCTGCTCCCATGGCCGAGCTGGCTTCGGGCATGAAAACCGCACCGAGGTTGGGGTGAGCCTGGGCCATGGTGAGAACGGCCTGGTAAGCTTTCTGGGGATCCTGCATGGATGCGGCGCGGCCGACGACTTTAACGCCGGGGTACTTGGATTCGATCCTGGCTACGAAACCCTGGGTGCGGCGATCGTGGTTGTCCTGTCCCGGGTTTTCCAGCACCGCCACCTCGTCTTTGCCGCCCAATTCTTTGGCCAGCGTGTCGGCTGCAAAAATGGCCTCCCGCGCATTGTCTGATGTGATATGCGACACCCGTTTGCTGTTGGGGGAATCCGACGCGAACGTCACTACCGGGATCCCCATTTCGTAGGCGCGGTTGATGGGTTCGATAAATGGATCGGAATTGATCGGAGCGATGAAAATGCCGGCCGGATTGCGGGCCAATACCTGTTCGAACACCGCCAGATGGCGATTGACGTCATACTCGGGTGTGCCCAGGTATTTCGTTTTTACGCCGAGTTGCTGGCCGGCCTGCTTGAACATTTCATATACCGGAAACCAGTATTCAACCCCGGAGACAAAGGGGACCATGTAATAAACCTCGTCTTCACTACCCTGGAGAAAAGATTTCTTCTCGGCTGCAAAAGCCGCAAATGCCGTCATACCAACCATCATCACGATCAAAATTGCAATACCTGCTTTTTTCATTATCAAGCTCCTTTGTGTGCGAATACTTGATTGAGCTGAAAACGCTCAATCAAGTGTTAATTGTTATTTGTTATTAGTTATGAGGACTGGGTCATCGTTTTGCTCTATAATCTTCTGATAAAAAAATATGTAAATAGGATAGTATACCGCTCCAACGAATAACCAATAACCGATAACTAATAACCCCCATGTTGCCCCGATTTCATTCACCTCCTCTCTCTAACTATTAACTGATAACCAATAACGAATAACTCCCAATTGGTTCATACCTGAATCGGATAACTTCCATACTTGCGATGGGTTTCCATCATGGCAATATAGTTTTCAGGTTTGACGGCTGAATGGATGCTGTTGCCGGATGAAAAAATATAGCCGCCGCCGGGCCCGGCCACCTCGATGCATTTTTTGGACTCGGCAATGGTTTCCTCGACGCTGCCGAAGGTCAGGGTCTGGGCGCAGTCGACATTGCCTTTGAGTGCAATCCGGCGGCCGTATTTCTTTTTTATCTCAGCGAGGTCCATACCCGCGGTGGGGTCGATCGGATCCAGGCAATCTATGCCCGAATCGACAATCATATCGATCAAGGGCATGATTTCGCCGTCGGTATGTTTGATGATGTAAAGCCCGCGCTCTTTGTAGCCGTCCATGACTTTGCAAAGGGGCGGGTAAAACAAATTCTTGAAATGCAGCGGTGAAATCATCGGGCTGTACTTGTGGGCAAAGTCATCGCCGGTGTAAATTATTTTGACCCCGCGTTTAACGGCTTCATCGGCCATTTTAAGATTGACGTCGACACACATCTCGATGATGCCTTCGATCAGCTGGGGGGCCTCGATCAGGGTCATCAAGAAGTGCTCGAATCCCATCAGCCTGCTCGGTATGGAGAACACATCGTTTAAGTGCAGAATAACTGCTTTTTTCCCCTGGTGTTCCTTCAATTCGGATTCCAGGGTGACATAGCGCTCCGGAGCGTGGGGATCAGGCGGCTCGTATCGATCGAGATCACTCATGGTCTTAATCGGTCCGTCAATGGGATAGGTGTGGGACTCGCCGGTATCTTTTTTGACGATGCCCCATTCATCGCGGTAGATGTTGGGTTCCACTTCTTCATTCTTGTAGTTCAAGTCAACACAGATGGCATCCTGCTCCGCTTTGTAGACAAACTCCTGGTAGGTCAGGCCCGGATAAATGGCTTCGATCACCTGCTTGTCCACAAACCATTCGAAGGTCGGTATGCGATCGACTTCTTCATGCCGCAATGTTTTTAGGACTCTTTCTTCCGAGGTCAGCGTCATGTTGTTCTCCTATGATTTGAAGCTGTTAAAAATATCGTGATTGACTTCCTTTAAACTCGGGTAGATTTTTTTGAATATCCCGTAATAGTCTTCATACTGCTTTTGCCGCTCTGGATCCGGTTCATAAATTCGGCCTTCCTTGTACGTCTGCCGGAAAGCATCGTTCTCGTCCTTGTACAAACCCAGGCCGATGCCGGCCAGCAAGGCCGTGCCCAGGGTCGTGGCCTCCTCCAGGTCCGGCACTTCGATTATTTTTCCGGTAACATCGGCTTTGTTTTGCATCCACAACTGGTTGCGGACGGCACCACCGACGGCGACAATTTTTTGAATGCTGCCGGACATGGCCCGTTCGAAAGAGAACAATATGTCTTTAAATTGATAGTCCACGCCCTCGATAATGGCCCGCAGCATGCAGCCCTTGTCGGTGGTGGTTCCTAGCCCCACAAAGGCCCCCAAAGATCGGCTGTCGATGTCCGGCGTACCGGCCCCGGCCAAGTGCGGCAGGAAAAAGACGCCGTTGGAGCCGCAGGGCGCCTGGGCGGCTTTTTCCATCAGGGAATCCCAGTCCGGCTTACCGGTTTTGGTTTCGATTTCCTTTTCTTCGAAGCCGTAGTTGTCCCGAAACCATTCCAGCATCAAGGCCGAGGGCGAATAGCCGGCCAGCAGGTAGGCGTCTTTAGCCACGTGGGCTTCGACGTTGATGCCGGCATTAAAGATATCTTCATTCGAAATGAGACGGGGCAGGGTGCGGACGATAATCTCCCAGGTGCCGGTGACATCCATGATAACATCCGGCACAAAAGCCCCGACTGCCAGGCCCGCGCAAATATAGTCGTGTCCGCCCAGAACCACCGGCGTTCCCTCTTTCAAGCCCGTCTTTTGCGCAGCGTTTGAGGTGATGCCGCCCAGCACCGTGCCACTGGGCAGGGCCTCCGGGAAAATGGCCGGGTTCAGCCCGGCGTTTTCAAAAATTTTGTCCGACCATGTGAGGGTTTCCTGATCGAACAGAGATGTGCAGGAGGCCATGGTGTAGTCGGTGGCCTGGCGGCCGCAAAGCATATAGTTGACGAAATCTTCTATGAGCAGCCATTTGTCGGTCTTGTCCAGGATGTCCGGGTGATGTTCCTGCATCCAAAGCAGACGATAAATCGTGTCGATATGCAGCACCTGTTTGCCGGTAATGTTGAAGATATTTTCAGCGCCGAATTTTTGGCTGAAGGCCCGGCTCTGCGGTTCGGTGCGGGTGCACTGCCATGAGATAAACGGGTAGAGCCAGCGTCCGTCTTGATCCATGGGCACGCCGTCCATGCCCATGCCGGTCACCGCGATGCCCTGGATGTCGGCGGCGTTGCCGATTTGATCCACAACGCTTTTCGTGATGGCGATCGTGCTGTTCCAGACGATCTCCGGATCCCAGAAGGCCCAGTCCGGATGATCCGCGTCCATGTGCTTGACCTCGGCCGGGACGCTGTGCGAAGCCACGATGTTGCCCGCCAAATCATAGGCAACCGCTTTGGTTGAAGTTGACCCTAAATCGATCCCTAGTAGATAACCCATTTTTTGACCTCTTCAGTGTCGGATGGTTGCACCCTGTGATGAATGTATTTAAAGCCGGTAGTTACATATTTATCCCGTTTTTGGTCCTATGACGTTACGAGTTATAATTTGGGATTTTAGATTTCGGATTTCGGAAATTCGCTTGAAGATATCCCGTCACTTTATACATCAGACAGAGCGGAGCGAATCAATAAATCCGCAATCCGCAATCCGCAATCAAAAATCGTTTGTAGGTTTGGGTTCAATGAGAATAGGTGGACTAGCCACTGCTTGGCTATTACACAAACGACAGTTTGTCAAGATATTTTTTGCTACGCAAAAAATATATGTTTTTTTATGTTCAATTTAACTTAATCATATTATTTCAGTATATTATGATTATTTCTGGTGAAATAGGATGGGATATTTTTTGCAATAAATATATGGGAATTATTTTGAACAGGGGGCATTTATTGGTATAAAATACCGATAAAACTTGACATACAGGGAACGTATTGGGTACGTTGTTTTGTGGACTATCCACTGTGAATTGTAAATTGAAGAATGAATAGTTCTGGTGTCGCTTCAGGCTTGGGGCTTCGCTCTTCGAGCTACGATCCCACAGGTCGCTTTTGGCTACGACCCGACAGGTTGCTCCGGTTTTTATAAGATGGACCCGTCGAAGGCGGACCTTCAAAATTCAATATTCAATCAACAATATTCAATAGTTATGTGATAGCCAAAATATCTAATAAGACTTCTTAATGACAAACCCCACTGATATTGTCAACAAGGGCTCCTATGGCAAACCAGCGACTCGTAAAAGATCCATTGTACTTGCAGTTGAGCGCCATCCTGCGTGAACTGATTAACAGCCGGCAATACAGCGTCGGCGACCAATTTTTAACCGAGCGCATGATCAGCGAGCGATTTGAGGTCAGCCGGGTAACAGCCAATAAGGCCCTGTCCAAATTGATCGACGAGGGCACGCTCGAGCTGCGTAAAGGTCTAGGGACCTTTGTCTGTGACGAACCCAAGCATTTTCCGACGAGCCACCTGGTCAGCTTCACCCATAAAATGCTGGCTTCCGGCAAAAAGCCGGCCACCCGGGTTCTGCAGTTTACAAAGGCGACGGCCGGCCAGGTAGCCGAAGAGGTAACTCGCAACCTAAATTTGGCCCCGAATGAAAAACTATATTATATGAAACGTCTGCGGCTTTCCGATGGCGTCCCCCTGATTCTGGAAAGCCACTATCTGCGCGAACGATTTTGTCCCGGACTCAGGAAACAGGACCTGAAGGGATCTCTGTTTGATATTATGACCAAAAAGTACAAATTGAATGTTGCGGGGGTGGATGAAACGATCATGCCGACCTTGATCCATGACGAAAATTCAAAATATTTTGATTTGCCCGACGGTGCCGCCGGACTCTTCATGTACGTCATTGGCTACAACGATGCCAAAGTTCCGGTCTGGATTGCCAACGTGATCTTCCGGGGGGATGCCTTTGAACTGCACAACCGCCGGGGGCCCATTCTAACTGAAGCCTCCCAATTCGATTTATCCATCGAGTTTAAGAAAAAGGCTTCTTGATTTTCTCCTCTCCAATAGTGCCTATTTATTGATTCCATTTTGTTTGCGAAGGACTTATCAAATAGTAAAGATTTTCACCACCAAGACACGAAGGCACGAAGTTTTTTCTATAAAATTTTTTTCTTTGTGTCTTAGTGGCTTTGTGGTTGACTCCCGTTAATCAGGGTGGGTTAGAACCCTTTCAATGGCTTCGGAAACCGCGTCTTGGTTGTTATCGGCGAAGGTTACCAGATCGGCCTCTGCTTTCAAGGTTTCTTCGGCATTGGCCACCGCGATGCCCAGGCCGGCGTATTCAATGAGATCGATGTCATTGAGTTGATCGCCGATAGCGGCAATTGCTTCTCTTGCGACTCCCAAGTTTTCCGCTAGCTTTTGCAAAGCGTATGCTTTGGATATGCCCACCTTCATGACATCGCAGAAATTGGGCATCGACTGGCAAACATTCAGACCGGCGATATCCCCCAGCCGTTTTTGCAATTCACGGTGGTCATTGTTTTCATCAGTTATGATCAGGAATTTGTACAGGGGTTCGGGCGCTTCACGGACGATTTTGGAGCCATCCGGAACCTGGACCAACTTGGTCCGTTCCGACGCCGGCAGGGTTTTGTTCAGGTTATGGTAGTAAAGCATTTTGTGGCTTAATGTTTCTCCGAAAATAGTTTGGTGGCCGTAGATGTGAAAAACAGCCTTCATTTCCCGGCAAACATCGATGACCTTCAGACTCGGCTCCCGGGGCAAGGGCTGGGCCAGAAATATCCGGTCGCTGAGCGGCTCTCTGACAACGGCGCCGTTGCAGGATATCACCGGGACATGGAGATCGAGATGCTTCAGATAGGTTCTGATCATGGAATCATGGCGGCCGGTCGCAACGGCGAATTTGACACCATAATCCTGAAGCTTTTTGATCGACCGGACATCTTTGTCGGACATTTGTTTATTGTCGTTCAAAAGGGTGCCGTCCATGTCGGCCACGAACAGTTTATATTTCATTTTTGATTCTCCCCTCCGTCCCCCAAACCACCGGCTGTACGCGTTTTTTGTTTGGCGGCGTTGCTGAAACGTTAGCAGTCCTGTGGACCAAACATCTTGGCAGTGATTTGGTACTTAAAACTGTCTTGGCCACTCGCATCGGGCATTATCCCAACACGAACACCACCGATCTTCTCTACGGCTCTTTGTGACCGGATGTTCTGGATGCCAACAAGAAAGACAACGCGTCTAACGAAACGGAACGCGTGTTGCAACATGAGCCGCTTCATCTCTCCGTTGTAGCTGCCACCCCAGTAGGATCGAGCCAAGAACGTCCAGCCGATTTCAACCTCACTTCGTTCCTTGTCGTAAGCGTGGAACCGTGAAGATCCGATTATCCGTTGATTGTTGGCGCCAAAGGCAACTAAAGCACCGCCAGATGCCAACGACTCCTTAAAAAACGCTCTAAAGACAGATTTTTCATGGCGATTTCTGGCCGGATGTTGTTCCCAAATGAGCGGGTCAGCAGCCACGGTATACAAGCCGTCAAAGTCTTGGCTCCTAAGTGGCCTGAGTTGGACTAGCTCTCCTTTCAATATCGGTTGATAATCGAATGACATCGTTGATACCTCTTGCTGTCAGATCATTGGTCTGCTGCCCAATGAGACGGGTTTCAAAATGCCACTGTTATTCCCAGTCCCGTTACAGCGTATGGTTAGATGCAAAACACTTAATATAAGTCGAATCCAACCACTCTACCATGTGATAGGCTTAAACTCCCAAGTAGTTCATACTTATAGTCAGTGAGATTCACTCTCCATAAATGCTCTTTCATACCAAGCCTTTTTATCACACCGATAAAATCCAGCCTATAACCTTTTATTAATTTGGATCTTCTTTGCATTACGATGGAGTCAAAAGAAAATTCGTCCATCATTTCTTTAAACGCCTTATTTCCATGTTCAATAAATTTTTTATAGTCTTTGTCCTTAATTGCCTCGAATTGCCAGATCATCAGTTTTCCGGCCGCCTCTATTGTCTCGTTTTGAGCAAAGGTTGTCTTGACTGATAGCGATAATATCAGTGCAACCAAAATGACTGTAATAGCGAATTCTTTTAATTTCATAAAATAACCTCAGTAGTTTTAGCATAACGATATTGAGTTCAGAAACGCCGCAAATCTCCTGCGTAATCAAGTAACGGACTTATATACCAATTTAAGGATGAAGTCGATCCGCTCGAATCAAAGGCGTTGGATTTCGATCCCAATGTCGAAATAACAATATCAGACTATTTTTAGTAGGTTGGGTAGAGGAACGAAACCCAACAAATTATTACGGATTCTCAACCCAACCTACGATTGAACCCAAAATTCAACTCACCTGAAACAGCCTTATTTTGGTAGATAGAACCGTTATAAATTAATATCCACGATGTTAGTCATTTAAGCTAGACGGATCCCCTATCGCCCTATTTCGATATTCAGCAGCGGCAGGTCGAGTTCATGGCTCCACTGCCTGGCGAGAAGATTCATATGATCAGTCCAATCTCGGCGATCTCCAGGCTCAGGATTGGCAGAGTACTCACTGGGTTCGTCACGGGACTTGCAGAACAGTAATATACAGAGGCGCGGGTCGTTGTGAACTAATTCGATCTCCCAATGAGTTGTGCCGCTGGTTACTTCACTGTCTTCAATGTACCTGCTTGATGCACGAATGCCCTGGTATTCTGAAAGAAGGGCTTGGTTGCTGACTGTGCCGAACATTCCGTGACGCTCTATCCTAACCCGTTCTTTTTTCAGTTCAAGGACATCAGTTCGTTTCCATGCCATCGCACCGGCAAAGAGTAATGCAGCAACCAAAATCGTCAGAAAGATCATAAATCGCCCCCAGCTCTCTTCGCTATTGCCGAGATCATAAATGGTCTCGATGTAAATCATGATCAAACCAAAGAGAAAAAAGCCGCCGATGGCAAAGAAGGTCCATGCGAGAGTTCTCCGTGGGCGAGAGTCTATTCGGATCGGTAAGGTGGATGGATTGAACTCCTCACCCTCACGAAAGGCTTGGATCGGCATGGTCAGATAACGTGCGTGGCCCATTTTCTTTATGATTTTGCTCGATCCGCTGATCAATAGATTTGCTCCGTTTGGAGTAATAGATGCAGATATGTGTGTTCTCAACGTTTGCCGGTGAGCAGCGGTCTGATGGCTCCAAATAACAAAGGTATTTTCTATAAATGCGTTTCTCGGATTTTTCGGATTTTATATCAGGGGGTTGATCATAAGCTCTTTGGAACAAGAGCCAATCAAGCACGGCCCTCTTTTCCTCTCTCAAAAAAACCAAGGATCAATTTGAACAGTTTGGCGATGCACCAGCCAAGGATTATACCGGCTATCGCGCCGAGTAAGAACGTCGATGAGTCAATTTCGAAATTTTCTAGAAATGGAAAAACAGTAAAAAACAGGTAGGCAGGGACGCTAAATATTAGGATGCCAACGACTGATTCGGTAGGTGTCTCCCCTGCAGTCGAAAAACCGAAAAAAATGGTAGTAAAAACTGCCGCTACCAGAGCCATATTGAATTCGATAAGACCTACCAAATAGTATGATAGCGTGCCAACGCATATTGCCGTCAATACTGTGAATCCAATTCCGACGACTCCCTCCATCACGTCTCTAAACGTTATTGAGCGTTTTTCAGGCTCCCAATCCTCGACCTCAGGATTGCCGAGTTTGTATATTTCTTCTATTTCCTGAATTGATAATTTCAAAATCGAATTCTTTACATGCTCGAAAGAGTAGTTATCATCAATAAACATTCGATATCCAACCTTCAGTGCTTGGTGACCTTTATTATCAATGCCACATTCGTAGAATAAATAATCTTCAATATGATCCATCAACTCGTAGTCATCTATGTCGATATAAATTTCACCGCGCGAATCCTGGCAGATAACAATATGCTCTGTATGACTAAAATTCATTTTATATTTGGATTCATTTAACCTGGTTAACGTGGGCGTGAGCAGCGGCCCAGGTGAACTTCAAGCTGGCACGGCTTTTACGTAAAACAGCGATCTCCAAGCTGTCTGCTCAACGCATTGGTTCGGTGTCTATTTATTCCTATTTGTGCTACTTAATATACCCTTTCAAGGTGCATGTAACCTACCCAATCCAGATCCTCCCAAATCATTCTATCGTGTGATATTTTTACAACTACATACGATTTTTTTTTGATTTGCGTAGGGTGTTGTAACAATCGACTTTCCCTGGATTTTATATGGAAAAGCATTTGCTCGATTACCAATAGTATAGACCACGTTACCATCGCCCTTGAACTGCCAAGATTGAGGTATTTTCGGTTTTGATATTTCCGCGGAGGAATATGGAGGCGATACACCGATAAATTTCCACTTTCCAAAAATGTCGCCGATAGTCAAATTGACAATTTCTTCTACGTCCGATGAATTATCAGATGGACTGGCATCGGTTTCATTTTTGTCCGACTCGGATTCCGGCGGATCAGGTGAAGTGGGTGATGTTTCGTAGGTGTCATGGGGTCGGTCTTCATCAGGCGGCGGCGTGTCAGAAAAATGAATGACGCCATTTTCATCTGTCCACTTGTACATTTTGGCAATGGAAGAATTGGTGTATGAAAAAGATATCAATAAGATGAAAATTAAAATTAACCGGCAGATGATCATGATTCCTCCACAGGATGTATTTCTTAAAAACAGCACAACAAATATTGAAACTACGGTAGAAATAAGCGAGGCCATTGGGGGACGGTCATGAAAAAATGCATTTCTAATCAATTAGCTGTATATTCAAATCCTGAGATATTTTTTCCCCACGCACGACTGCCCGACTTACGGCCGGTTGGCCTAGTCCCAATAGCTTGCCAACGCTTGTGCCGCTCATGCCCAATTCTCTTACCGCCCAAAAGCACGTCAGACTCCTGGCTCTCACCCGCAGCGGCTGATTTCCCGGCTTCCAAATCTCATCAACGTCAATTTCTAATACTTCTGCCACCCTTTTCACAACCTTTTCGATATCATAGCCTTTTTCCCTGAGCCAATAGCGGTGATTCAATTTTTCCTCTTGCTCTGACAAAACTTCTTGGACAAAATCACTTTCTCCCAATATTCGCTCATCCCCCTTAAGGTGAATCCGAGCTTTGCTCATTGCTTTTAATACGCCCCATCCCCCACTGCTTCTTAGCAACCCCCCGCCCACCAACTCAGGTCGATTTCCCAATTCAACTCTTTTGTGAACGAATTCCCGATAATTATGCCGTGCCTCGGACATTTTTTTGCCAAAATGCTTCAGCACATACTCAACATCTTGAAATTCATGTTGCCGTTTACCCACAAGAGCACTGTGACCACAGTACGGATATTTTGCCAGATCCTTAAATTTGACAACTATTCCTGCACGTAGCGGATTCAGGTGAATATATCCCACCAGTTCTTTCAGATATAGGTCTTCCTGACATAGAATCGATTTAAATCGGTTTTGAAACAAGTGCCCACTGCGACGATGTCGCCGGTTATAGCTGACGGCATAACCGGTCAATAGCCGTCGCATAACCGTAGAAATCGCAACCTTGCCGGTTCTCAGTAATAGATGCACGTGATTCGGTATCAATGTCCAACCGTAGCAGGGCGTTGAGGTCTCTATTAAAATATTTCCAAGACGTTCCAAAAAATTATCACGGTCAACATCATCATCAAAGATTTTTCGCTGCTCGATTCCGCGGCAAATGATGTGATGAAGTGCCCCCGGGGCGTCTATGCGAGCTTTGCGTGGCATATTCAAACTATAACATACATAATATTCAAATAGAAATGCATTTTTTCATGACCGTCCCTTAGTTCACTTAGTTCACAACCAAGGCGCGGGGTAGCGGTCGGCTCCAGCCCATTGTTCGGTGTTGGTTACGTCGCATTCCAAGCGAGGAGGATAGCAAGTCCGCCCGTGAGCAAATTTGCTGCGATCCAAGTAAATCTATAGAGCGTCCTACCTGTGGGAAGCCGCTGTCCTGCCCGTAACTGATTGCCCGTCCATGCCCAGAAGCTAATCGCATGGTAGATGAGAATAGCACCCGGAATCCATGCAATTCTGTAAGCCCATGGAGCCCCAAATAGAAGGCCGATACCTGCCACGGCATAAACCCATCCAATAGCTACGTCAGCAACCGCTATGCCATGTTCGTATACCTTGTATTCAGGAGGAGCTTCGGACTCTTGCAGCCCTAAACGGATTGCCAGATCCCAGTTAATGATAGAGAGCGCCTGCCCGATCCAATGAAAAGCGAATCCTACTATGAGGACGAGGAGACCGGTAATTGTGTTATCATATGGGAATAGATGAGTCATTTTCTCCACCGAACGTCCGCCGATGAGCAGCGGCCTAAATAGATTCCAAGCTAGCAAGGGCTTTTATGTAAAACCGCGATCTTCACGCAGTCTGCTCCATTGGCTTTGTTGGGCGTCGAAATTAATCGCAATCGGGATAAACCACCTTAAATCGCTCACAGATAATTGGCATACGCAAGCTCGGATCTTTGCCCAGGCGCTCACATTCTCGTGAAAAGTACGACCAGTGCACTTCACGCCAGTAACGCAACGAACCATCCCCTTCACCTTCAACGGCAGCAAAGGCTTCACTGACCTCTTCGTAAGGCACGATCTCCACCTGGGTTGTTTCAATAATGCATAACGGCTCTTGTTGCCAATTGGTCACCACGCTGAGGTCCCCGACTTTGGGAATTGGTTTGTTGCTCGTATCATTTGACCAGAGAAGACCGGCAGTCGCCCGTTTCTGACCTTTCAAAACTAAGTCACCGAGTGCGTTTGCATCCGCCTCGTTATCAGCGAAATGAAAAGATTCGTAGAACCGGGATGAAACGTTATGACCGATGTCCTCTTCAAATGATTTCCAGAATTGTTTAATAAGAGTTGGAATGCGCATCGTCATTGAATCCTGCCCAACGCTCGGCATAATTGGCGGGCGTGACCTTTCCCTGAAGACATTTAAGGCACTTCAGTGGGAATCACCAAAGACTTGTCAAAATCGCAGGAAATAGCCCGTCCATCTTAATGCCTTGGTTCGCTGGATTTAATTATTGAATTAGAAAGATATTCGACTGACTTCGTTTTCCAGAATGGAACAAAAATCAACCCTGTCTTGCTATCTTCCTTCCACTGATCACCGTCTCTGCTTTCCACAGTCCATGAGTAGGGCTTGCTGCCACGTATTGCGACTTTTAACCGGCATTCATCACTTAATCCGAATGCAAAACATTTCAAAGCCTCATCTTCATGCTCAAATTCCTCGTGCCATCCGTCGAACCCGACTGTAAAGCCGGGATTATTTTCTGTTAACCAAACAGTGAAACCTTTTGAAGATTTTGAATCAATAGATATTGTTTTATCTTCAATTTGATATTTAAGTTGAGGATACTTTTTCAGCCTCTCTTTGATTTTATCAATTGCACTCATATTGGTAACAGCGAACGCTAAATTTAGTAAAAGTTAATAAAAAATCCCGTTCTCCATTTCTGAGACGAGATTTAAAAATCGCGCTGACTCATTCAATATCCTTACTCAAAGGTTAAAGGACGAATGCATGTTTTTTTATTTTCAAATAAATTCACTGTAGCAGAACCTTTTGAAAAGTCAAGAAATTCGCAGTATATCTTACAACTGGTTTGTCGGATGTTTGGGGAAACGGATAAGAATTTAAATTATGAAAATTCCTTTTTCGCAAACTTCGATGAGCGATTTTAACGCTTGCCGCTTTGCGTTCGAGGTCAGGCCGTTGTAGATTTCTGATTATTAAAATTTCTTGTTTCAGATATAGGTGTTTTTGAGGTATAGATCCTCGTTTTCGACCCGGAAAAATGCTATATGGAAGGGAAGACGAATACCTATGGTTTTTTCCTTTGAACTTGTTGATTTTCCGGCAAACAGTCATCAAAGGCATTATATTAGTCGTTGTTGTGAGCTTGAACGAGAAGATGTTGGTTGGGGAAATCGAACGAATAATGTCGGGGCCGGAAAAGGAAAGCACCGGCTGTTTGGCCGCGACCAACCGCTGACCTTGGGGAGGGAGACATGTTTATCAGATCATTAGGCAAGACAATCGCGATGGAATTGGAGAAAGTTTTCTACCGGATAGATGAATCTCAGGTCGAAGCATTTATCGAATTCATCGGAAATGCCAGACGGATCGTATTGATCGGCGCCGGCAGAGAAGGGCTGGCCACTCGGGCTTTTACGATGCGTCTGATGCATCTGGGGCTCGACGCCCACTGGATTTGGGATGATACGACGCCGGGCATCGGCACAGGCGACCTGTTGATTGCCACCAGCGGCAGCGGCGAGATCGGGCATATTCACTATGTTGTGGAAACTGCAAAAAAACAGGGGGCCGGAATCGCCCTGGTTACCGGGGACCCGCACAAAAAAACCTCAGAACTTGCAGATCTCGTCCTGTTCGTGCCGGCTTCCGTTTATCTGGGCACGGCCGATGTCGTTCCTTCCGTGCAGCCCATGGGCAACCTTTTCGAGCAGGCGCTGCTGATCACCTTCGACATGATCGTGATGATGCTCAGAGATCGCCTGGATATAACGCCTGAAGCGATGGAGAAACGACATCGCAATCTCGAATGAAGTTAGGACGCAGATTTTCGCAGATGCACGCAGATTACACCAAATTAAGGAATTGAGGGATTGAGGGATTATATAGACCGATTACCTTCAATACCTAAATACCTGAATCCCCAAATTGAACCCATATTTATCTGTGAAAATCTGTGAAGATCTGCGTCCCATACTTTTTTGCGTGAGCCCTTACTCCTTGTATGGCTCCACATTGTTCGATTGCATTGAATATCCGACGTCGACATCGGCAGAGCCGTCTACCATAAAAAGATCTTTCACCATTGATTTTGCAGCAATGATCCCCGTCACCCAAACCGGTTCGTAGAGGTTTTTACTTTTGTAGCTTTTGTTTTGAGTCATTTTGACATAAATAATCTGATTCGGAGGCGGTGGCGGAACATGAATACAAGCCCCGACGTAAGGCACCAAAAGAAATTCGGTTACCTTGGCAGCCGATACTTCCAACGGTAGAAGATAGCCGGGAATGCGAACCTTTTGACCGTTGAGCTCCTCAACAAATGATGTCTGAAGTGTTTTTCGTTTGGCCATTAACTCTTCAATGTTAATGCCTGCTTTTTTCAATTGTGGTATGGCTTCATCGACTTCTCGGTAAAATTCCTCCGATTCCGGTCCCCGCGGTGGCAGCGAGTCAAGGGTATTGATGACCCAGACCACCAGGTCCAGCTGCTCCTGGTTTAAGTTTGCCAGGGGATCTTCAGCCAACAGATGCGCCGGGACCAGATCATCCCACGAGATTTGACGGGCCTGTCCGGCAAACGCCGGAAAGCAAATTAGGGCGCAGGTAATGATGATAAATGCCTGTTTGTATATTTTCATAATGTGTTCCTTGTTCATATTCTAATAGTCATTCCATCCGCTAGCGAATAACGATAAATTCGATATCCCGGTATGATGCCGATGATAAGTCCTGCCAGGCAAACAGCCCCCATGAGGAATAGGTCGTATCCGGACAAACCGCCGATTGCAATGAACAGACCGAACCGGTCTAAAATCAGGGGCTGACTGACAAGTAAAAGCCCGTATAACAACGCAACCCCGGAAATGACGCCCGCTAAGGTCAGCATGGCCGATTCACCCACGATCAGCTAAAACACATGCATGGGGCGCGCACCGACCGATCGCAGTATAGCCATCTCCCGGCGGCGTTCATTGAGACTGGTCATCAGCGCAATAAGCATACCTGACAAACCTACAATGACAACAAAGCCGGAAACGGCAAGCAGCGCCTTTTCCGCAACTCCGATAAGGTCCCACAATTCCTGCAGGGCCACCCCCGGCAATATGGCCAGCAGGGGTTCCTTCGGATATTCATTCACAAGACGCTGCACGCCAAAGACGGCAATGCGTGATTTGAGTCCAACGAAAAACGCAGTTATCGCCTTGGGTGTCAGATCCATATGACGCACTTTTTCCGGCGAAATCGACTGACCGGGAACAGGTGCGCCTTCTTGCCAGTCGATATGAATCGCCTCTATGGCCTCCAGCAGGACATGTATTGTTTGGTCTACCGGTGTTCCTGTTTTCTTCAAAATTCCGACCACCTTAAACGGCTTGTCGTCATGCTTGATAAAGCTAACCTCACCTGCGCCGTGAGTAATGATGATTGGATCACCGACGTGATAGTTCAACATGCGGGCGACCTCGGCGCCGAGTACTGCATCGAAGACGCCCTCCAAAATACGCCCATCGGCCAGTTCCAGGCCGCGCCGGCCGGCGTAGCGCAAAAATTTAAAGTAATCGGTATTCGTTCCCATCACCCGATAGCCTTTGTGGGAGTCCCCCAACGATATGGGGATGGTCCATTGGACCTGCGGGTTGCGGGAGATTTCCCGGTAGCTTTCCCACGAAATATTGTTGGTGGCGTTGCCGATGCGAAATACAGAGTAAAGCAGGAGCTGTACCGGTCCGCTGCGGGCCCCGACGATCAGATCGGTTCCCGAAATCGTATTGGTAAAGCTCGTCCGGGCCTCCTTTCTGATGCGTTCCACCCCCAAAAGCAAGGTCACACTCAGCGCAATGGAAACAATGGTCAGAATGGTCGTAAACTTGCGGTTGCGAAAACTTTTGACAGCAAGGGCAAACATGACGGCGTTTCAATCCTTATAATGCAGCCAATTGTATTAACAAATCCGTAGGGGCGGAATAGCGACCACCAGATGACAATTAGGGCCTAGCCCGGATAAATCAAAAATAGCCACAAAGCCACGAAGACACAAAGAAAAAAATTTTATGAAAAAACTTCGTGTCTTGGTGTCTTGGTGGCGAGAATCATTTGTTTGATAAATAGGCGTCAAATGAGAGTGCTTTTCGCTCATCTATGGGTGCGCGTTGCTACTGCATTGATCTCGTTCAACCGGATGGTCCGGTCGAACAATTTTTCAAGGCTTTTATCGTGACTGACAAAAACCAACGATGTATTTTCCCGATTACACTCCTTGAATATGAGCTGAATAAAATTTTCCCGCTGCGCTGTATCCAGGGATGAAGTGGGTTCATCGGCAATCAGGATCTCTGGAGTGCCGATAAGTGCCCGAGCAGCCGCAACGCGCTGCTGCTGTCCGACGCTCAATTCAGTTGCGGGTTTCCTGATGACCGATGCATCATCCATGCCCAGTTTTTCCAGCAAACGGATGGCTTCCGCTTCAAAATTGGAAGACCGGGCAGCGGCTCGCTCCCGCCTGCGCCGGGAAAAGCGGCACGGCAGCGTAACATTTTCAAGCACGGACAAATAGGGGATGAGATTGAACATTTGATAGATAAATCCAATGTGATCTGCCCGAAATCGATCCCTGCTCGCCCCGTTTAGTTCAGTAATTTGCCTGCCGTTGATCCTGATTCTGCCTTTCTGGGGTAGGGCCACGCCGGCGATAAGACTGAGCAGGGTGCTCTTGCCGCTGCCGCTTGGCCCTTCGACAAAAACGCGCTGCCCTTTTTTGAAATTCAAGCGCTCGATTTCCAAAATCGGCAGGCGATTATCCCATGAAAAGCAAAGTTCTGAGATATCGATTGCTATATCGGGTTGTTGCGCGTCTGACATATCCATTTTATTATTTGACTAAAATTCAATTCTGCTCTTTTGGGCATTTAGCTCCAAGGCGGTTTGCCTGGTTTCCGTCAACAGCTGAACTTCGATGGTTTCAATGCGGGCGAAATACCGGAACAGCATTACATCCAGATATGCGAGTTTCCCCGGCTTATTGCAAAGGAAACGATATTCGGCCTTGAATTCGCTGTGGTGCTCCTGTTCAGCCACACTTTTATGCTCCTCTTGATCGTGCGTCTCAGTTTCATGCCCGGTATCCGCGTTTTCTTCCGCGTGTTCATTTGAGTGGGCCTCATCGCTTTCACGTGCGACGGAACTGGTGAACTCAGTATTGACGCTGGTTTTGGCCAGTCTGCCTTCGACACCGCCAGGAAGCGCAAAAAGAATATCACCGGCTTTAAGGATTTTGATGGCTTGTTTTACCGCGGTTTTCTGTTCCGGGGTCCGCGGCAGGTGCTCGAAGCCGACAATATTTGCCGCCGGACTTATCAGTTCCAGATAAAGGTTGTTTCCGTCCAGCGCCACATTCAAGTGCGCTTTACCATGCTCGTGAGCTTTGTGTTGGCGAAATTCCCCGGCCTGGGGAGTGGGCAAAATGTTTGCGAGCCCGATCGTGACCGTGATTACGCTTAACCATATTTTCAACCAGTTGTTCATTTTTACCTCGCTGTCCAATTAACTGAAACATGCGTCATTCATTAGCTTCCCAACAATAAGAAATATTGGGAATGGATATTACATACATTTAGCAGTAATCTAAAAACCGGCATTTAGATGGATGCGAGAACAGGTGGGGCCCGTGGTTCGATTTGAAATGGGCAGGTCCTTGCCCAGAAGACCTTATCTAACGATACAATTTTTCCGATCGCTTTATATTGCGTTGCATTGGGGCACGGTTTTGTATCAAACCAGGGGCTGGTTGCCAGAAAATCACAGATGAGACAGTTTTGGCCATGATTTTCATCTAAGCGGGCAGCATCGTGTTCGTGTTCGGTAAAATGGTCTGCGCCTGAATGGTGATGTGCTGAATGGCTGTGAAGTGCAGGATGGAGCAAAGGCATCCCCACAGCGATCAACAGGGCTGCCAGTAAAGGAAGTAGGCCACAAGAAACTGTATCAGTTATCTTTCTTATCATGATTCAATCATGATAACTCATAAAGATGCCTATGTCGAGCAGGTTAAATTTCATATGCAACCTAAGGAAATTGAAAACTTGAAAAAAGCTAAATGAAAGATCGGGTTTGGACATCATTATTTATCCAACCCGGTCAAATCTGAAGAATTAGCCACCAAGACACCAAGACACTAAGAAAAATGGTTTATTTTACCCAAAGTGATCGGTTCTATGTTCAGGGTTTGGGGCTTCACCCTCCGGGCTACGACCCCACACGCAAGGTTCAAAGGTTATAAATGGCTGGTCTCTTTAACTTTACACTCAATAGTATGGATTGGCCACTTTCACCCACTGGGTGAAACGGCTTTGTGAACCTTCTGTTGATATAGCCCACTTAAAATAAAGTGGTTGGAGGTTTTAAACCCTGAACCGCACAACATAGGTTTTATTTAATCTTGGTGCCTTGGTGTCTTGGTGGCGAAAATTTTTGTTTGATAAATCCTTCGCAAACATGATGCGATTTCAATAGACAGACACTAAAATGATAAATTATTAATATAAAAGGAATGATATTTGCATTGCTATTCTTCTGTATCGCAGTCACCCATACAACGATGCCGGCTTTATTAAAAATTACAGATGCCGATAAAAACACGGAGGATGGCAAGCCGATGAACGGCAAGGAAAACAGACCCAAAAGTAATTACCAAGCGCTACTGCTTGTGTTGCTCCTTATCTTGCTCTGGATCACCCGGGGGAAAGCCCCCGAATTTTGGTCATTTTTGTTGCGACCCAATAGCGTTGCCGGGGGATCGGATGCTCTGGCAATGAATCCGGCCCCGGTACGGATAGATACTGATTCGTCGAAAAAAAAGGCGGGTGAGAATAGGAAAGATCTCTTTAAAACGCCTCAAAACAGCAAGCCATCCAAAAGAAAATTATCGGGTCTATCTACCATTTAAAGGATTAATTTAAGGCGATGTCTTCGAGTCCCCATGATTTGGTTCTGCGTAGCCGGATTCCGGAAAGCCTCATAATGAGGATAATCATCATATCGATAGTGGGGATC
>Ga0209367_1001545_pt1 | contig 28579 bp, 10 predicted proteins | sample WorMetLIZISLAND2_FD_187412 | JGI IMG/M metagenome (GOLD analysis project Ga0209367, IMG submission 187412) | Marine gutless worms symbiont microbial communities from Max Planck institute for Marine Microbiology, Germany - Olavius geniculatus... ...
TTAAGGTCATTTAAGGTCGTCGATGTTAATAAATCTAAAAAGCCCATCGCTGAACAAGCTAATAGCAGTAAAATAACCATTTTTATGGCGGTTAGCCCTTTTTGACGTTCGCATGCGCGGGCTTCCTTGAACTTAGGGGGTCGGGACTTATTAGACTGCTAAAGTTTACATTTAATGCTAGAAATTTTATACGCAGGTTGTCTGGGTCTATCTCTAGCCATTTTTATTTGGCGCAATTCACTCTTGAAATGTGTGTCGCATAGCCTTAAATCACGACAAATTTGCAAAAACTCCTAATTTTGGAGGCTCAAGGTCGTTTAAGGTTATCAATGTTGATAAAACTAAAAAGCCCGTGACCAGTGCTTGTTATGATAAGCAACACATCTGCACTTATCTTCAACTGTTTTCATACTAGACGAGCCAATAATGGCAAAAATTACGTCTTCGGGGTACACCTCTTTGACGCCCTCGTTTGACGGAAACCCCCTTAAACAGGGGCACAAAATTTTGTAACAAAAACTAGAGTCCTTGGGGCAGCCTACAGTGAACTTTTCGTGATTCTAGCTTGCACCGTTTTGATACAGATTTAGAGTGTGACGGACGGACGGAGAGACAGACAGACAGACGCCCAAGCCATGGCTAAGACGCGCGAAGCATTCTGCTATCGCTCGTAGAAAATTAAAATATACGGTTTTAGCTTCCTGGGGCCCAGTCTAAATAAGCTTAAGCTGACGTCGTTTGAGCTGCAGCAGTAATGTTGTGAAAATAAAAAGTTAAAACTACATTTAACGCACGACAGCATGTAATGCTTCGCGCGTCTTAGCTTTCGTCATGGCGTCTATTCGTCTATTGGAAAAAGTTAAATATTTTTGCTACAAATGACGTCATGCTGACGTCATGAATCCGTGCTTCTAAGCTGCGGTTTTTACCATTGAAGACACATAATTGATGAAACGTTTGCGAATCAGCGAGGGTTATGAAGGCGCAAGTCTGTGCAAGATGTTTCTGGACAATAGACAGACAATTAAATATTGATGGAATAAAACTTTTAAATAAAAATGACATGAGCAACAGTATCAAGCCGCTCGACTGATGGCAGGCGCAGTGCGCGTACGCCGTCGCCCACCAACATCAACAAAGTTAAGGATCTCGCACTTAGAAAAAAAAGATAAACCACGGAAACAGTTCACAATGGAAAAATGCGTGACGGATAAGCAGTGGCGTATTTAGGGGGAGGGCCATGGTGCGATGCCCCCCCTTTGGCCCGACCATGAAAAATTTTTAAGGCGACTTTAAATGCCGTTTTCCAGCAAGAATTGCAAAATTCAACAATGTTTGATGGTCTTTTTTCATACCGATACAATATGCGATTAAAATCACCATGTGAGATTGCATCTGATATGACGCTGTGATTTTCTGCGTTTCCGAATTTCAGAAAAAAATGGGCGAATTTGCGGCTTCCATTGAACGTTCAAAAGCAAAAAGCGTTTCAGCTTCAGGGGGCTTCGCTCCCCTGACCCCTCGACCAGGGGCTCTGCCCCTGCACCCCGCTGGGGGCTCCGCCCCCCAGACCTCCGTTATAGGCTCGTGCTCTGCGCGCTCGCCATGCCCCCCCTTTGCCAAATCCTAAAGGCCAAATCCTAAATACGCCACTGCGGATAAGCATATTTTTTGGTTCAGTCAGCACAGTGATCAATTGGTGTGTTTTAACAATTTTCATCAGTTGTCTGTCTTCAATGGTAAAACCCACAATTTTAATTTACAAACACGGAAATATGACATCAGCATGACGTCATTGGTAGCAAAGAATATTTAACTTCTCCGCAAATAAATTACATGTTTCCTCCTAAACATTCCCTGAAAATTTTGTGCAAATCTAAACATTTTTCACGGATATATAAAAGAAAATGTGAGTGGGTGTTTTTTTCCGAACACAGTGTATATTTGCCCGTCGGGTCTCATTGCCTCGGCGAAGCAATTATTCATCCCTTGAAACAGGTGCTACTATGTTCACCGAAAAATCCACAGACCTCACTCAGTTAATCTTTACCTTGGTGCGTGCTGTCAGGGGTTTGCATGCCTGATGCCCTCGCTGGCATCTAAATTTTAAACACGAGGTCTACGCAGCTGTCAAATCAAATCCGTCTCAAAGCTAACTTCACAGAGAGGGCTACCAAATAATGGATGTCGAACGATGCTAACGGGAGCGCATACTAATGCCGACGATTGTCAGATTTTATTACTGGAATGACAATAATAAATGAGAAATGCTTTTGAAAAAAAACTAGATCCAAGTAGTCGTCTGGATTTAGGAGCCCTGGATTTGCCTGGATCCGGATCCGCAAGTCGCCAAAAATTCTATTTGTTTTTTTTCATGGGCTATTTTCCGCTTTCCAACAATGTCATCGAAATCCGTTTATACACCGTGTCTCAAAAAACGTCCCACTGTGTCATTGTCTGTATCTTTTTCAAATATTGACTGATTTTCAAAATTATTTTACCGCCACACTCGGCGGACAAGTAACAGTAGTGTGGTTATTAAACATTTTAACAAACGTTAACTATGTCGCTACACTACCATGTAAAACTTAAATAGTCAAAAGGCACTAAAATCCTAATAATACATATGCAAAAATTATCTTCTAAAACAATTTTTGACTAATTTTTATATTAAAAGTAAATTATGTTTAGTTTTTAATACATTTTTTGTGATTTTAAACAAAAGCAGATGATATTATTGTAAATAATAATTTTTAATGCAGTGACTGACGGTACACCGGTATTGTAACATACATTTAGCAATTAAGACAAGGCTTTGACTAAGAACTTATACCAGTTCGAAAAATACAGTTCGCGGAAAATTCTGGCGGAATTTATGAAGATAAGCAGCAATTTGCCTGTAGAGTGTGCCAGTCAAAAATGTTGAAAATGGGTGGGTTAACATTTGTGAAAAATATGAACAATTACAAAGTGGGACGTTTTTTGAGACAGTGTAAATTGCTGTGCGCCTGTGGTATTTTAAATGCCAGTCTATGCGCTATCTTTTATTAGCAAAAATCATCAAACGTGATCCAGAATCTACGAAAAAAAAATTTCGATCGACAGCAATGTTTATTGACTAAGCCACACATTTCTGTAAATTATTCACCCGTTCAGACATCCGTTCCTAACTTTTTTGAAACATTTTACACAGAGACCGCTACGACTACATTAGTACATAAACTCGTCAAATCAACGAAGTTAAGTGATGTTAGTTCTTTGTCCTTGGCTGTGAAGTTTTCGTACCTGTCCTTGTCAATTTTTGCTGGCGGTTAGGACGCCTTACTTACGATCAAACGGTCTGAGTTCGACCCACAGTCTGATCTGCGGACATGTAGACCGTCTGTGTTTTGTCTGGCTGAGGCTAAGGCTGAGCGTGTTCACCATTGTCGGTTGGCAGCTGCTAGGCCTAACACGGTTCGTTTGATCCCGGATCAGGTCCAATATGGCAGGTGACGCGCCATAGCTCTGACATGTATTTTTCCATAAAGAGGCATACGCTTCCAAAATATGTTTAATTTTTTTTTAATTTTCTGACTGTTCTAAAATCACTGGTGAGTATACTGGCTGCTTCTGCTGCTGACGTTGCAGGACTGCTTTTCGTGATTGACAGCGCGGACCGACAGCGAATCAAAGAAGCTCAGTACGAGCTTGAGAACGTGATCACGAGCGACGAGATGAGAGATGTACCGGTCCAAGTCATCGCCAACAAACAGGATTTGCCCAGTATGCTTGCAAACTATATTATTTCCTCTATATTTTGTGTAGGCTGTCCGTGAATACTGAAACGTTTAACTGCAACAGTCATAACTCGACTGTCAAGCCTTCAGCAAGACTAAAGTTGTCCGCAGTAGCCGCCGACGCGTGCTGGAATATTTAGAGCAAACTACGTCAACGTCAGCCAATAGCAATCGTTTTAGCTGGCCCTGCCTAGCAGCATGGCATTATCTCGCAATAGTAAAGTATCCGAAAATCCGCTTCTGTGACTGATCTTTGACCTGTGATCTTGAAATTCAACAGGATTCTTGCGGTTGTCAAAGGACATGTGCATGCGTGTGGTTCATGTTAACAGAAAAAAAAAACAAAAAAAACCAAAAATAGCGACAATGCTGAAAACAACACTGTTATCGCTGCCGCAGATTGTAACAAGTAATTTGAGCAAAGCTCACGTGACGCGCGATAGCAGCGGTTCTGCCACCTTGGCAATCAGTGTACAGCATGCAATAAAACAACAATGCGTATTGAAGGGATAGACCCCTACCCAAATTTGAGCCCTAGGTACGGAAGACTCCTCGAATTTAAGAAGTCGAAACTTAGATTGCTAAAAATGTACGTTTTATGCTAAAAAATTTATACGCTGGTTGCCCGTAATCTATCCAGCCATTTTGGTGCAATTTACTCTTAAAATGTGCGCCGCAACCGAAAATTGAAAAAAAAAACATTCAAACTCTCTATTTTAGGGGTTCAAGGTCATTCAAGGTCATCATTGTTGACACCATTAAAAGCTCGTCACTAGAGCTTGTTGCGATAAGCAGCAAGTCTGTACCTATCTGCAACCGTTTTCACACTATAAGAGCCAATAGCGGCAAAATAACTTCTTTTAGGGGGTACCCCTTTTTGATGCCCTTGTTCGAGGGGAACCCCCTTATCCAGGGGCACGTAATTTTGCCACGATAAACTAGATTTCTTGGGGAGCCCAGAGTGAAGATTTCGTGATCTTAGCTTGAACCGTATTGTATGCATCTGCTGAGGGTGGCATTCTCGACAGGTGGCCTTGCATTACATATTTAATTTTAATTGTATTCATTTTAAAACCGTACGGCGACAAACTGAAATAATGCATCAACAGCGCGTGGGCCGCTCTGAGTCACGCAGTTATTGAACGTGCTGTTGGCGAGTTGCGTCAACGTCTACGTGCTTGCGTTCTTGATGGAGGAAAACATATTGAGCACATTCTGTGATAAAGATGATGTTTTGTGGCACGTGTATTTTTTGAGAAACAGTAATCGCCAGTCGTGTTTGTGGTTACTTAATTAGTTATTAATTTTCTGAGCCAATGCATGCGCTACCCAGTGTGAATTCATTGTTGTAGATGGCTAAACTGCAACTTTTGCATTTCAGAAGGTAGTGTAGTAACATTATTAGGGTGAGGTAGGCAAAACTATAGTATTTTACGTCAGGTTTCTTCCTGATGTTGCGTGCCAAAAATTGTTAAAATTGGCCAGTTTTTCCCGCAGTTATTTAAAAAATGAAAGTGGCACCTTTTGATAAACCACGGTGTAAATTTTTACTGCTAATAATAACTGCTGTTGTTTTATTTGTTTGTGGAGTTTTGTTTTCCAATGTGCCTTTCCGATCGGTGGCATCTTGTTATAAATAATTGAAAACACGCGTTAGCTGTGTTCTATCGGCGACAGTTTTTTTGGTTTTTTTCTGTCTTTCCACCTCCATTTCACTTGCTCAGCTGTCTAATCCGCCACGTGTCTCGTTACGCAAGGCCACCTGACTTGTTCAGAGTAGGTCTCTGCAGTGAGAACGTCTGATCTGCAAGACTGGACCGGCTGCAAGACTAGCGTGCTGACTACTGAGCCGTCGTCACTAAACGTTTGAAAAGAACGTTAAAATGCGATCTTATACACAATTACAAACAAACAAAAACGTTTATAAAGTGACATATTAATTGCTTTCGGGTGCCACTTTTTATATTTTTTAAATTTTTGCCATCATACATAAAAAGATAAAATGCAAAATCCGTTATAATTTTATTCGGTACCATTTCATTATTCTTGTACATAAATGTATACATCACCGACAATGGTTATTAAACTAAAAACACGTTTTATTAAAAATTAGAAAAAAACAGTTTTATAAATGCCCCGTGTGATAGCGTAACAATAATTGTGCGTTTGTAGATGCTCTGAAGGCGTCAGAGCTGGTGGATTGTCTGGAGTTGGTTCGAGTGCTGTCCGGTCACAGATGGCACGTGCAGGCGACGTGCGCTAGCACGGGAGACGGAGTCTATGAGGCGATGCACTCGCTGTCACGACTCGTCAAAGACTATCGCACCCAGCGAGCTACGTGTGGGTTAAACTACTGTCGTGAGTTGAATAAGGCCCCAACTCATGCATAATTACAGGGTGCCAGCGTAGCTTGCCCTCTCTTACTCTTAGCTGTCGCAAAGGTGTCCGTCTGTCCGTCCGTCCGAACGTCACACCTTGCTACCCTAGCAAATCAGCGCAAGCTAGGACCACCGAATCTTCACTGTCAGCTTTGTGAAGGACTCCACTGGTTTCGGCTTGCCGCGAACATGTTGAACAGCTGTGCAGGATGTTGTATATTTAAATTCACAACAAATTGAAGTATTGGAGTTTGTGCTTTAATTAGCGTTAAACGAACTAATATACTCAAAACACTAGTTTAACCTGCACTTATTCTACGGTCTGTCTGACAGTCGGTCGCGTAATTAATTATCTATGTCGTTTGTTTGGTTACGCTTGAATACATCTGTGTATATATTAACCTGTTATACCACTGCAGATATAGTGCTAGAAAAAAGACATTCAGTACGAGTGCGACCGTGAAATGGCAGTGCGACCGTTCTACAGGCGGTATTGCGTGTCTTGCCCGTGTGTTTAACTTTATCTCGAGAAAGCGTCTAACTAGAAAACGAAAAAGATTATAACAAAACTAAAAAAAATAAATCAGTTTGAACGTTTTCTAGGACAGAAGCAAACGATGCGACATTTTCTATGCGAAAGGTCAAAATTTAAGGACAGCGGTCGTAAAAAGTGTCGCAAATATGATGCGTAATTGCGTATCTAGCACACGATTGGTCTGGAACAGAACTTTATCGATACTGCTGTCAATGAATGGAGAAAGCGTCTCCTTGTGGGCCAACACTTCAAGCAATTCTACTGCAGGCAGTTGAAAAATCGACAACTAAATGAAATGTCAACCACAGTGTCAGAAATGTGAACAAAATGTGTTTTTACGTGTTATGTTAACTAAGCAATCATATCGCATTAGATAAAAAGTGATATTTTGCTGGTTCTGTTTTCTCCAGGTAGTGCAGGAACAAACGTTGGGTGAGGTGGGAAAGTAAATGATCATTTGATGGCAAGTTGCGTCAGAAATATTCCTACCAAAAATTGTTAAAATCTGATAATTGGTTTTCAGCTTACAGTCGAAAATGTCGGCGATGTTTTTTGGGACACAGTGTACTGTATCTAATTAATGAGTGTCAGTCGGACAGCCTTGATAAGAACCGAGTGAGGGCTGACTGCCTTGACAGAGACTGATGCTAAGGTGCGATGATCCATCACCGGTCTATTATGTTTACACTCCGACAGTCACATTAATCAATTTACAGCAGAGATATCATCCGCAATATATAGGCCTAAAGTATATGCCACACAAGTCTGAAGAAGTATGCAAAGTGACAAAACTGAACATTTATAAATGGCCGTATGATAACGTAACAATAATTGCGCGTTTGAAATACTGGAAGTTAAATTCGGTTTGCTTGTTCGCCGAAACACGACGTAACTAAAACTTATGCTTTATACCCCGTTTACACGTCAAGCTGGCTGGACACGTGCGTGACAAGCATGCGTCAATCACCCATTGAGCTAGCTAGATGAGTGCTTGAAGAATGCTTAGTGAATGCTTGTCGAAACAGTTCGATGAGTGCTTGAGTTATCAAACATGTTTTCTATTGCAAACATTCATCTAGCTGGCTTGACGAGCGCTTGTGAAGCCATTACGACGAGTGCTTGACAAGCTGGCTTCACGAGCCAGCTTCGACAAGCCGACTCGACCTGCCAGCTTTGTCGTGTAAACGGAGTATTAGGATTACCTTGAATTACTCAGTATCTTTTTTATTGCCCCTACTACACGTTTAATACTTATTTGTTTTTACTATTAAATTAATAGTAGAAAACAAGTCCGTTCAGGCAAACCCGCAGTCTACGACCACGGGAAGCTCAAGCAAAGTGTAAACAAATCACTTTGACGACTACGAAAAAGCAAAAAGCAAACAAAACACCGAAACGGATACGCTGCCTGACATTTTCGAATGTCCATCTGCCTCGGCTGTAAACAGACTAACGCTTATGCCGCAACGCGTTCGCCAACCTTCAGCAGAGGCAGTAAAACGTACAACGACGTCAACGGCGACGTCCGTTCGCAGGTGGTAACCCAACCGTTACCAGCACCAGCATAAGTAACAACCTGCCTCAGACATAAATAGTAATAAAATAGCGTCCAGCTTTGCCGACCGCAAAAAGTTTCGGTCATCACGGAAACGGCTTTGCCTCGTCGGACGGTGTCGCCAATAAAGCACTGGAAGAGGACAACCACAGAACGCGGCTCGCTCACTTCTTCCTCGCGGTTGTGACGGACATAAAATCAGTTTTTTTTTTGTACAGTCTGGTGTACAACTGCAAAATACGTTGCTGAAGTTTGCGTTTTCGTCAATTTGGCGTATGTCAAGTAAATACAGCACTAATTAGCAAATTTGTATTTAGTTGTCTGTTAAATTTAGTAAAATTGTTTACAAAAATATTCGCATATTTTGGAGATATTGTGATTTTCTCACTGGAGTGTTTTTTGGCTCACCCTATTGTTAAGTAATACAAGAATATTGCTACTAACATGTAACTCGGGCTATAGATTAAGCCTGTCGTTTATCAAAAACTGCATATGTACGGATGGAAGCTCACGTATCCTACATGTATGATGAAGTTAGAAGTAAAGCGGGTCGTGCCCATCCAGGGCATAAGCAGGGTCCTCATCTCCCTGTCAAGACCATTAAGCTCGTACGTGCATGAATGACCACTAAATAAGCTTTGGATGGATTCGATTCATAGTGATTAAAAGCCCACGCCACTGGCGTGGTCTGGAGATGTATGCCTGGTTGCCCATTGCAGGCTTCCTGCGCGTGGAGACATATGCACGGTGTTTCATGAAAAAAAACTTTTCTTTCTTTCATAAGTCACTCAAATGATGATCAATTTATATGAAATTTTACCAGTTGTAACTGACGAAAGATTAATTTAAAATATTTTTAAGAATATGGCAGTTGATTAAATATTTTTGCTAGTCGTGACGTAACGCTGACGTCATAATGTGTCACGGGTACAAGCTTGCAAGTCTCTAATGGTGTTGTCAGTTGCTAGTTGCTACCCTGCTCCGATGGTGAAAAACTTGGTTCATTGATGACAAATTCTTAAAGTTTTACAGCTGCAGCCACAAAAAAATGTGCATAGCAGTCGCACTTACGTGTCTGTGGCGATAGTTGGTCTTTCACATGTTCGAGCAAGACAGTGCAATAGCACACCGAGGTTGCAAGATAGTTGAGTTTTTGGATCGCGAGACGCCTGATTTCATGTCTCCATGTTGCTCAGTGCTGACACGATAAGCATTTTTCATTAGCGAACCAGATTAAGTTCACCATCGAAGCAGGTACGTAGCAATTGACAGCACCAGTCGAGACAAGCAAGCTTGTACTCACGACACATTATGAAGTCAGTATTACGTCACAACTAGCAAAGAATATTTAATCAACTGCCATAGTTTGTTAAAATATTTTGAATTAGTATTTCTTTAGCTACAACTGGTAAAAATTTTGTCTAAATTGATCATCATTTCAGTGAATTATGAGAAAGGAGTCCTTTTTATGAAACACCGTGAAGTATACTATAGCCCCACACGAGTATTCAGAATGACCTTAGACTACATACATGGCTTTATAGTTTAATAAATGTACAAAACATCAGTTTATACACTTGTTAACGGCGACATGCAATGAGTGACACATCGAAAACAGCAAAAATCATAAAAAGGTGATATCACTCATCACATGTGATTTACTTACTGCATATGCCCTTGCGTTGATAGTATCTATGGTGCGTCATAGTATGACGTCAAAATAATAGCTAATATAATGAAGGTTATGATTTAATTGAAGTGTATAATATATAATATAGGTGTTCTCTATTTTACTTCATGTTGTAGGACATTCGACACTTTTGATGCATGCAGGTAGCAGTTTGTCCCACATCGCTGCATCTGCGCCAACATATGGAGTTGTGTGAGTTGTTCACCCGTGTGTTACGAAACACCGCAACTATGCTGCGTTCCATTGGGGTCGTGAACTCGTGTTCAAGAGAAGCGGAAACTGGTGATCACCATCGTGAGCGTCCCAAACACTGGAAGTAAATTGGCGGGAAACGACGGAAACGAAGTAAACAAAGTCGTAAAATGGAATAAACGCTGGATCTATCCTAATAGCTTTTCCATTCGAATATATACGCGTACTAATTTTAAAGTAACCTAAGTTTAGTTTGAACCACAATCCTAATTAATTTAACACTAAAATTGCTGGGTGAGAAATTTTGGCCTACAGGCATCAGCTGCGACTGCGAGTGTCATTCGCTCTACATACGGCGTGCGACCTATATCTTACGCTTAAATTACAGAAAACTCATACGTTCGTAATAATGTGTTATGCAGCATGTTGATTACCAAAAATAGCCGTTTATTAATGAAAATTATTGTATTTTAAGACTCTGTTTACTTCGTTTTCGTCGTTTCCTGCCAATTTATTTCTTTCGTCACGAAAATGAAGGTAGTCGCCAGAATGATGAGTTCACGATTGTGTTCACGAGCTTACTGTGTGTTTGCAGGGACAGAATCGATCTCGTGATCACGGTGAACACGAGCTCGCGATCCCAATGGAACACTGCTAAATATGCACTATACCACACCGGCACCAAAAGATCAAATAACTAAACCTAATTTAACTGTGAGTCCCTGAACATAACCTCCCAACAGTAATGTTTCGTATATTTGAATCTGATCATATTTGGTGTCGGTGCGGTGTTTTGTGACACCGGTTCATGTGCGAGTGTGTGCATTTCGCATGAAGAATCAAAAGGCCTAAATTGCGTTCTAAATTATTTTTTGCATACTACTTTGTCTTACTAGTCGATATCCAAAACAGTATATGTGGTTTCTTTTCTTAATTGTTGTTCAAAAGCAATTTTCTTGCATTTATATGCACTGCATTACCTGTACATCTCGCCATCAATATGGTGGCGTTCCGGGTGTTGTTTAGCCTAGTTATAAGCTGCATTCATAGATTGCAGCTTAGAATCGACAAAAAACAACAAAAATATTGACAAAATGTGTTTTTAGCTGACCGTAGTAACGGTCGAGCTGTTGTCATGGTTGTCTTCCATCGTCCGTCCGTGTGTAATGGATGTATTGTGACTAAACGGTGCAAGATAACCTAGGTTGCTATTGATCACTAATAGGAAGTGGCATATTGGCTCTCAAATGACATGAAAATCGTCGAACTTGGATGACCTTGAAGGTCACTGCCAACCAGTATGGTCGACTATCCTAGCGATAGCTGGGCTTCTTGTTGTGTGTTATTTTGATTAAGTAATAATACTGTCTTAGATAAAAATGCAATGCAATTTCATTCGTGCTTTTTCTGCAGGTAGTGAGGTGGGAAACTGGATGGTCATTTGATGGCAAGTTGTTGTCAGGAATATTTGTGCCAAAAATTATCTGAATTGGATCACCCTCTTTCAAGTTATGATTGAAAATTTTGGTATTTTTTTGGAGTTTCACAGTGTATACATGTGCACAGGTTTATTTATATTTTATTTCATGGTTTGTTTGCCAGATATTAGATCTACAATGTGAGAAGCAAAACAAAAAGAAACAGTAAAGCACGAAGGGCTGATAGAAAAAAACGATTTGTGTTGATTTTTTTCATATTTTAAGTTTATAACAGATGACAGCAAGTGTCTGCAAAAGCTCAAAGTAAGGGAGCCCTTGTGTCAGTTGCAGCCGTGCCAGTTCGACTGGCAATTGCTATAATTACGCTGCTTGTTGCTGTTGTAGGTTCAGCAGGAACAATGAGCGATCGTCCTGTGATGCGTAAATATGTTTCAAGGAAACTACCGAAATGTCCTCAGTACTTGATGCAGATACATCGGGACAACGAACGGTCGTGAGTCCATAATGATTGAATACTGAATAGGCGTGAAAAATTTGTATGCTTCTAGTTGTCATTCCTCCATGAAAACTTTCCACCCTAAAATTTTTGTTGGACCTATGAAAATGTTTTTTTTCATTGCTTTACAAGCTTTGCTGAAAAAAAAGCTATTTGCATCTAGTCAACAACATTTTTAGTTTAGTTTTCACTGGCACTATTGAGTGTGCAACTTTGTTTTTAATGAGCTGTGCAATATGCATGGAATAAAAAAAAATTAAAAACTATTTCCCGTCTGTACTTTTTTGCCAGACTGCACTGAAAGCATTAAATTATAAAGATATGTTATTTTGTTAAAAATACAAACTCAAACAATATGTCGGTTTAGTGCTCATATATTGTGCAGCTGTCCATCCACCACCCAGCTGCACAAATCGAATTCTAACTTTTGAAAATTGGCACACCACTTAGGCTGTGCATGTCCTGGGAAACGTTCACACTGGTTGTGGTTCTCAATCTTTTAGTGAGGTTTTTAACAGTCTTGCTGATGGCAGTTAAAGTTGTCCAGATCATCTACAGTGCCTGTTTGAGTTTTGCTATGGCTTTCAGTTTTGGTGAGAAAAATGTCAATAAATACGATCCTGTGAGTCATTCCCATTGTACACACTGACTTCGTAAATTACAATGACATCACATCTGCAACAGACTCATATGTGTTCTTAGAGAATTAAATTTTACTGATACACAGATTGTGAATACATGCATAAATTCTACTTGTTGAATGCCTCTCGTTTATTGCAGCTTGCAGAGTGCTGTGCATGTGTGTGCTTGCAGCGGCAGACATCGAGAACTCAATGAATGGATTAATGAGATCGTTTGCCGTGTTCCTGGTTATCAAGCCTTTGCAAAACGCTCAAAGGTTAGCAGAGCCAGCCTGTTGCCTCATGTACAGTCTAAATAACTGTGTTTTTGAATCAACAGTTATCACTAATATTGGGACACGTTCACACGGAGTACAGTTTGTAGTAAAGTTTTAGTAGATGCTGATCACTTGTAATCAGCTGCGCAACAAGATAATTCAGTTGAATGCTGCTTTACTGGAAAGAAACTCAATACTATGATTACACGAAATGCAAATCTCTCTTCGTATCATAGGCTAAATCATTGCAAAAAAAACTTTCAGCTGTAGAGTGTACAGACAACTAGTATACTCAGTATACTGTATTACTAATCAATATTGCCTATAGGTGGGCAATATTGTTATACAACAATAACAGTATTGCCCAGTTGCCCAGCTGGGAATTATAGCTCATTTTAGTGAACGTGACGTGACGTGATTTGAATCAATCACATGTACGTAGTTTGTAGTGAGGTTTAACAATAATTTGCTTCTATTTTATATCGGCAAAGTCTTGTGTGTGTGTTTGTGCAGTTGTGCATAAAGGTTTTTTAAAAGGTCATTTGTTGGATAAGGTTGATGATGATGATGAAGGACGAATTAACTTTAGTGTGGCGTTAAGTCCTAAGACTGGAAGGACACATAACAATAAGCTTAAACAGTGAAGTCACGTAATAGTATTCAGTGCAATGAGACGTTGTTAGTCATGACTGTAAGACCGGGCAAAAAGTTCGGTTTTCAGTCTGCTGCGGAAAACTTGCAATGACGGAGATGACCGGACCGACTCCGACAAACTGTTCCAGACTGATGCAGCAGTCGCTGGAAAGGTGCGGTCGCCAATGGTAGAACGCACAGTGCGTGGAACGACCAGTGCTGATGTAGTCAAAGAGCGCAGTCGTCGACGTGCGTTGAGGTGTGACACGCGCTGAAGATCTGAGGCCAGGTAGCCAGGTGGCAGCGATACACCAGCACTGCCAGCTGGAACGAAATACGTTCTGGCATCTGAAGCCAGTGTAATCTGCGCAGTAACAGCTGACGACAAGCTTTGGAGATCAGCCATGCAGCAGCGTTTTGCACAGACTGAAGCCTGTCCATGAGTTGCTTCGAAAGGCCGGCAAGAGCCATAGTCAAGCCTGGAAAACACCAGCGCCATGATGAGCGACTGCGTCATGTCGTTTGACACATATTGACGTATGCTTCATAATTGTTGAAGGGCAGCAAAACACTTCGAACATGTCTGAGTGACTTGGGTACGCATCGTCAGGTCAGCGTCAATGAAAACCGAGATCACGCACGCAACTGACAGGCAACACGAGATCAGAGCCAACAGCCAACGGATCGGAAGGTAGCTGACTTTGTCGACGGGCTGAAGCGCACCACAGTACTTCGGTCTTGGATGCATCATGCATTGAGCTGGAGTCGATTGGAACGCATCCAATCAGCAACGGCAGCGACACAGTCAGCAAAACGTTTCTGTAGACTGTCGGTGTCCCCCTTGAACACACTACCCAAGCCCCTCCCCAAATCCAACATCCAATGTTTCTCCTCTCTCCTCAACGTCGACTTGTACCCCTTTCACGTCAAGCTTAGTCAAGTGTTGAATTGTCCCCAATGACGGCATCGTACTCTTGGATGCCGGTAGATCAAAAATTTTTCAAGTAAGATCTTCTGGTGGGGTCAAATGAATTTGGTGCATTTTTAGACTCACAAAACACTTCTGGTCAAGTTCTGGTTGAATGATGACTGCCCCGCCCCCCTTACAGTGCTATAAGTTGCCTTCTGTGAAAAAAAGTAGGGCCTAATACCCTAATACGTCCTCAATCGACGTACTAAACGAATCTGAACAAAATTTTGAGCATTGAGTCGACAATGAATTGTTGAAGTATGTACCAAATTTTGTTAAAAATATTATTTCTTAGCGGAGTTATCAATTGTTGAATATCGATAGCAAAATGTCTCTGTTACCAATATGGCGTTACATAAGTAAATCTTTCTTTTTGTGTACATTTGCGTAAATACAATAAACAACAACTGATTTTAGCAAAATTCTACACCATTTATTGGCACTCAAAGTACCAAATTTCGGTTAAATCTGCCAACGCAACTTCAGTTTCATGTCTTTGTGTCTGACGTCATCTGCAAACACCAGAAACTGAAGTGTTTTGGGGTGACTTTACAAAAACCACTATAAATGACATTTGCTTTGATGGATTTGATTGAAATTTAGTAGTGTAATAGCCAATAAATGACACATTATTGGTGCAGAATTTTGCTAGAATCAGATGCTGTTTTTTTTTAAGTTGCGCAAGTGTACAATAACAAAGGAATTTACTTATGTAATGCCATATTGGTAACGAAGATATTTTGCTATCGATATTTGACAATAATTGATACCTTCGCTAAGAAACAATATTTTTTAACAAAATTTGGCGATCTCTTTAGCAATTTATTGGGGGTTAGGTGTATAAAACTTTATTCAGATTCGTTCAGATTTGACATTTTTATTGTACGATGTCTAGGGGTTACTTTTTTTCCGGACACAGTGTAGATGCCCTTTAAGGTTATCACCTTCTTGATCTTCTCTAAGCTTACATCACTTTATACCTTTTGTCTTTTCTAAGTTTTAAGCTGTTTGTTGACACATAAAATCATTCATTAATGCATTTTGTGTGTGAATCTTGTATGCACAGATCGTGCGACTGCAACAGGTGATCGGTTACATCACTCACTTGGAGCGCAACATTGAGGCTATCTACAGCCAGATGAACACCAACTGTGACTTCAGAGATATCTTCATGACAACCAATCGTGCTTGGCCGCCTGCCATGTTCTTTGCAGGTTAAATGCTGCAGTCTCTTGTGTCGTTGTCCTACACGTCATGCTCTGTAAACAATGTACTGTACTTACGTGCTTACACCCAATTTACCATAGGACCCCCTAGATTTAGAATCGCTGCTAATCGTGTACTCATAACAAATAAAGCCAAATTTGTTGGGGACTTGGGCACATGCTACAATATCGGTTAGTTATTCAGATTTTACGGCATTTCTGACACGTTACTTGAAACTGGTTTTCTGGCAATAGATACGTAACAAAGCAGCTTTTTGTTTTCCTGTTGCCAGGAAGTAAGCAGTCAGGCACAAAGAGAAGCACTAAGTCACCAGCGCGCAAAAGACCTCGTCAACAGACATCTGTCAGTAAACATTTCTCTTTTGCATCTTTGTCCTGTGTTTTAGATACAGTTTTAATACCTTGCCATCTTGTTAAGTCTGTCATTCATAAGTGGATAGATAAATGAATGGTATGTTTCTTTTACAAAATTTGAAACGGTTGACACCCTTGAAAGCATTAGGAGAGAGGGATTAGAAAATTTGAAAATTGGCAATTTTAACCAATAAATCATTGGATCACATGAGCGGTGTGAGAGAAGACTGCGGTTACTGTTGATCAATGATATTAAGTTTCAAGTTTGGTACATAAAAACACCCACTCACATTTTGTTTTATATCTCCATGGAAAATGTTCAAATTTTTACAAAAATTTTTAGGAAATGTTTAGGAGAAAACAAGTATTTCACCAGTATAAAAGTTAGATATTCTTTGCTACCAGTAACGTCATGCTGACGTCATATTTCCGTGTTTGTAAACTATGGGCATTACTGTTGAAAACATACTTTTGACAAAATGTTTGCAAGTCAGCAAGGGTTATGGGGCAGCAAGTTTGTGAAGATGTTTCCGGACAATAAACAGACAATTGAATATTGATGGAATGAAACTTTTTAATAAAAAATGGACATGTAGTGCAGCGGCGATTCTGGAAAAAGGGCCTTATTTTAGGAGTAACCCCTCCCTATGGTAGAACAAGATGCAGCCACATTTTTATTGAAAACACATGTATAGAGCTTCAGAAAAGAATGGTGGTGAAATTTTATTTTGGTGGCAGCTATATTTTACAATTCGTTTTTTGTGTCAAACCCTAAGGCAAAGTGTCCAGTGCAAACGTGCTTGGTAAAGCGGTCCTATAGAGTTATACCCCGATGACATACGTTATAACTTGTCTACTGTAAATGCTAATTTAATTTTCATGGTCATATTTTATACAAATTTATTGAAATTAAGGCAACATTTTGTTGAATTTTTCATACTTTCACGATATTTTTCCTTGCTGTAAATGCAAAATATAGTGCATATCAAAGAGCTGACTATTTTTATGAAGTTTCAAGCAAGGGTGTGCCTTTTTGGGGTTAAAAAATTAAAATTTGCTATTTAATCTATTTATTCGTAGAATTCGAAAAATCACAATAGCACCTAGAAAATTTTTAAAAATATTTGAACTGTCATAACTCCGGTTATGTGCAAGATAGAATCGTAATGTTTGGTTCTATGGTATAGTTTTCGGGGACGAGCTATCTAATGGTGTCATGTCTATTTACCCCCGGCCAACCTCTGTTGCCATGGCAACGAAATTTGAGACAAAATAACGAAATTTGGGAAATTTTGGCGATAATTCAACATATACATGTATGTCGCAGATTCTTTCACTAAATTGCGTGTTTGTTGCCTTCTAGGGGGTATTGATGTTAAAAAGTAACATTTAGGAGTCAAAACTCCCCAAAAACATGATTTTGGGGGGCTTAAATAGGCATTTCAAGCCAAATTTGCAAAATTTTCGAATCGTGATATCTCAAAAAGTACGAACTCGATTAACGTGAAATTTGAAGGGCAATTTCAAATCCAAAAGTGAATTTCGTAAGGGGTCCAGTGTTACAAAATTACAATCTAAGATGGCGGCAACCGCCATTTTGTTTTTTTGCACAAAATCTGACACAGCCGCCAACTGACGTAGATTAATCAAATTTTGCACGATTGTAGCTAATCACTGGGGAAAATAAAGCATGTGACCAAAATAAAAAATAGTAGCAAATTCAAGATAGCGGTGGCCGCCATCTTGAATTTCATTTATCACTCATAACTCGCTCTTGCTTTTACATGCATTTGCACGAAATTTGGCAGGTGGATTAAGTTTGATGTCTTGCATACAGCTATGCCACAATATTGAACAAAAATAAAAAGCAAGATGGCGACGGCCGCCATCTTGGATTTTCGCACAAACAGTAATAACTCAGCCGCCGATTGACGTATATTAATCAAATTTTGCACGATTGTAGCTCATCACTGCAGAAAATAAGGCATGTGACCAAAACTGACTACGGCCGCAATTTTTAATTTTGTTTATGGTTTATAACTTGGTTGCATTGCATGAAATCTGACACGTAGACTAAGTTTAGCATCCTACATCTGCAGCCACGGATGTAAATCTGTTCGAAGTAACCTAGGCCTTATCTCACATCGTTACTGAGATACAGCAACTTACTGGCTAAAAATCGCAAATTTTTCCTACCCCTCTCGTTTAGCGCCTTCGTTCGGGGTGACCCCCTTCGAATTTATGGAAAAAACGTTATGGTTCCTGAAACTAGAGTCTTCCAGGCAGCCGACGGTGAAGATTTGGTGATCCTAGCTTGCACCGTTTTTGACCGATCCATCCGTGTGACGGACAGACGGACAGAATTGCGATGGCTAAGACGCGCTAAAGCAGTATGCTGCTTTCGCGCATAATAATCTTAAACGTAGACCTAAATGTTTCAAACTGTTAGCATGCATGTGACAATCGTTCTCCTATTATTTAGGATCTGTTCTAAGGCTGCCGTGAGTGCTCTAGCTAACGCAACTGGCATGTCTTGCTCGTGCAAACTTTATTGCAGCAAACTTTTGTTGGTTGCTGTGTTTATTGAGCAAATAATTGATTAATTGATTGATTGAGACCACATGTGTGTGCACACAGTGTGAAGAGTTGGCAGTCTCGGAGAGCATACCAGAGAAGAGCAGTTTATCACTAGAAACATCAGCAGCAGCAGCATCGGCAGCATCATCAGGAGTGGTAAGCAGCAGCGATGATGAGTGCAATAACTATGCTGCAAAGAAACGTCAGCTGGTGATTGTAGTCAAACGTCACGTCATGTCACCAACACCGGATCAACTCGCGACAGGTAGACAACATCAACTTGCACTGTGGTATTTGTTCTCAATTATAAGCTCATAAACTCAGCGGCGTCATTGCCGGGTTAAAAAGTTGGGTTGGGGAAGTGTAGAAGTTGGAAGTTTTTCGACAGAGGAGATATTATGATATCAGTGCTCAAAGTTGCAAATTTGTCCCTACATTTCCCCAAATTGGAGCGATTTTAGCCCCAAATTTCGCACTTTTGGCAGAAAATTTCTAACAACAAGAACATTCTTTGATAGGCTAAAATTTAGGGGGCAATTACCAGTTGTCATGTCTCCCTTCCACGACGCCACTGTCATGCACTGTGAATGTCAATTGAGCTTTCTTTCTATGACTCTTAATTAACTGACCTAGCCTGAGTTAAAGACGGAGATGTTTCATGTTTCTGTCGTGCGTCAGTGCAGTCGCCATAACATTAGAAGGCATGAACTAGACCTACAAATATTGTTACTAATCTCAACTGAACTGAGCGATCTTATGTTGCCGAATGCAAGTTGAATGTAAAAGGTAAAGGCAGCCATGCCCCAGCTGGGACGTAGGCGGGGTGCTCATCTCTCACTCGCGGCCGTTGAGCCCGTAGGTGGATAAACCACTTGAGTCCGTGACGCATGGCCAGTGCGACGCCAGACCTACAGTTACCTTCCCAGCCTCGGGGCATCACCGCCCTTTGACCAGTACCCAATTATACTGCTTGGTAACAGAGGCACATGTGTATGAACAACTTGCCTAAGGTCGTTACCCGGCAGTGTCCTGGTGCGGCGTCGAACCTGCGCCCCTGAGTGACCTCAGGATTACATGTCCGGCACGTTACCGTTAGATTACCGAGCCACACGCAAGTTGAGTGTAATAATGTCAAACCACATTCTGCACTGGGACAAGTGAGTGTTCAACTGTTCTGCATTGAAATTAACTAATTAGTTGTTATTGTTTGAAGTTTAGTGATCATCCATCGAACCTATATATAACTGCAGCTGCTGTTGTCTGTTGGTTGCAGCATCTACTGCTTGCAAGTCATGCTGTGATGATGGAAACACGCAGAATGGCAACAGATACCCAGTAAGATGACAGGAGGGTTCACACACTTGGGCACATACCCTAACAACCCTCGGGGTTCTATTGGGTAAACCCTCATAAGACCCACCACAGACTTAGTCCAGTTTTAGTTTTCTGTTTCACTAATAATGAAATATTTTGCTTCAGTTAAATTTTCATACCTATGAAATTGCAAATTTTGGATGCAGTATTTATTTAATGTGGGTAGTAGCTAGCAGTACTCAGTTGGGTGGGGTAACCCCAGGTTTACCCCAAAACCCAACAAGAACCCTCTAGGTTGAGCTTGAACTCAAACCAAAAACATTTAGGCCTAAGGTCTGTAAGAAGAACATGTTTATGAAACAAGTTCTTGTAGTCGTTGTGTTAGAACATTTTGTCCCATCTGTAATAGTAATTGATAATGTAATAGTTATTGATCATTTAAACAAACTTTTTTTACATTTTCTAACATAAAACTTACGTACTAGAAAGTGTTATAACTTTCAGGTTCCGAGACAATAATTGCTTTTTTATAGTTGTAGGTCTGTAAATTTCTGGTACTTTGTGCATAAATATTATGCTATCTAACTTTCTTATCAGTTAGCCTTGTTTCAATTCAAGACATCACTTTTTATGCCTCCACCAACGCAGTGGACAGAGGCATTGTTTTCGGAGTGTTCGTGCGTGCGTGCGTGGACTTTGAGCGCGAATATATCTGGAACAGATGGAGATATTGACAAGTGGTAAACGTCGTTATCAACTACGATCCCTCCTGCATTGAACAAAAAAAATTCCACTAACAATGACGGTTAGTTGGCTAATGTTTTCCCGCTCTCTGCGATAGGGGCTTAGCTAGCTTCTCTTCACATGTTGGCGGAGGCATAATAGTTGACGGTAGCTTTAGTGAAACATGCATGGTTTTTATTTCTTTCTGTAGGTTGGCCCAGTGAAGAAGATACTTTTGCAACGTGCAAAAAGGCAAGCTTTCTTTGTCTTCTTTATACCAACAAAGTTTCCGTTGTTGCTACTAGCCTACTATCGTAGTAACAATATTTTAGTGAAAAATTATTTTAAAATGTGATAGTGATATAATATTGGTTAACAAGATGCATTGCAGGCATTACTAACTTGTTACATTTCAACATCTGTTGTGGGGTCTTTCTGTCTTAGGTGTAAAAAATTCCTGTACTTCCAGTTGCTGTTTGTCTGTGAAAAAGCTGGCTCTAAAAATTTTTATTGGACCCTGAAAATATTGACAGTTTTTGTTTGCTTCCAAAGTTTTATTGAAACGATACTGTTTGCATTTAATGTGACTTATGATGCGGTATTTTTACTTCAGTTCTCATGAGCACTATTCAGTGGGTTACTGTTTTTTTTATGATCTGTTGTGTAATATTAAACAAAATTTCATGAAATAAAAATAATTAATGTCCCCAATCCCCATCCTGTACTTTTTCGCCAGATGGCAACTATAACACAGAATTTCGAATTAATTGTAATAGTGTGTGTTATTGGTATTAGATATTTGGTATTGGCCTATTTTGTGCTGATGTACCGTTAACCCTGTACCGCATGGACTATTAAATATCGGCCAAAAAAATTTTTTTAAAGATTAACTATCTCTACTGTGATCAAGAAATATGGAAATTATCATTTTATTGCCTAGAATTTAGTCAGTTAAGGGAATAAAAAACTGTGCTGCGCGGCATCACCATGCAGAACTTGGCAAACTATCAACGATGGTCATCTGTGTGCCGTCTGGCATTACTACGCATTGCGAAACCTGCTGAATCTTTAATTACATTGCCGTTCTCGTAAACACTGTTACCAATCTTAATCCGAGAGTCAAGTATTAGAAACAAATGAAACAACTTGTAGGCTAGTGTAAGCCTAAATCGAAACGAAATTCGTCGCATAGCTGTTAAAATGGCAGAAAGCAAAAACTTACAACATTGTCACTTGTCGGGAGATTTCATGATTTTATAAGTAACGCTAATCACAACAGAATACCATTGGTTGCAGACTAATGAATCTATCACACAAGAAACAAGAAGACCCAGATGTCGCGAGAAACGACGCGCTACAGCTAGCCTATACAGTTTTTGTTGCAGTACTAACCTTCAAGGTCATTTAAGGTCGACAAATTTCATCTTATCTCAAAAATTATAGGCCACATTCTGTTAGGGTGTGCCAAAAAATGACCCAACTTGTTTTTGTCAGAACTTCGTCAAATCTCCACCAAATTTGATAAGTTTTGGCACACAGATAGCCAAGACGATAGAAATATGTAAGGTACACTCACTGTCCACCTCACCTAGTTTGTGTCAATGCACTACCGTGTAAAATGCACATGCTCCAAATTGTTGCATAATGCTCAGTTGTTGTCTCCATAGAAGTTCTAATGACTTAATTAAGCACACAATAAACTAAAATGTGATTTATTCAGCAGAATTATAAGTTTGTGTAACAGCTTGCTTTCAAGTTATCAGAATTTATGCTCAAAGTGTACACAATGGCTTAGACGTGATGCAGGAGCATCATTTAGGGGGAGGAGGGCTGGAGGGGTCTATGGACCCCCGAAGGATTTACGATTTTAGTTTTTCCTTGTAAATCGTACTTTTGAAACAAGTGTTGCTGCTGCAAAAACAATACGTTACGCAGACTTAGACCCCCAAGGATCACTGAGACCCCAAAGATTTACTGAAATCACGCCACTGACATGACGCCATAGCTGACATCGGCATTAACGATTAACTGATAAAAATGCACAGACTCATTCACGGATTATGCACGTTTTGAGCTCACCAGTCAGCTATTTTATTGTCTGCTGTTTTCAGTGTAAAATGTTTAATACCACAAAATTATTAAATCCCACGGCGCCCTTTGTAGAATTGATAATGCACAAGTGAGAAATCTGATACTGATAATCACTGCGTAATGTAACAACTTGGAGCATCTACGTTTTACATGGTAGTGCGTTGACATAAATTACGTGAGGTGGACAATGAGTGTACCTTAGATAATTGTATCGTCTTGGCTATCTGTGTGCCATAAACTGTTAAATTTGGTGCAGATTTGGCGAAGTTCTGACAAAAACAACTTGGGTCATTTTTTGGCACACCCTGCACTACTGCTACTGCTGCTGCTACGATGACGATGACAACAACAGCAACACTACTAATGCTGCTGGTGGTGCTGCTGCTGTTGTTGCTACAAGAACAACAACTACTACTACTACTGCTCACTGTTGTTTTAGTGTGGGTTTTAACTATGTGTCCTTTTTCTGTGTTGTGAATAGACATTATTACTGAAGATTAGACTGACATTCTATCACATGTTCTGTTGTGTACTGTGCAGTGCAAACGGCAGTGGATAGCATGGAGATCATACAGCAGACAGCATCAGATTCTGTGAAATAAAATCCAGCTCCGTAGGCTATAAAATATCGTCAGAGTTTGCACACCATACAACATGGTGTAGCAGTGTAATAGGCTACTCAACTGACCGTTTATTTCAGTATTAATTTAATATTAGATTAATTCATTAGTTAGTTGTCATTTTTATGACAAAACGTAGGTAATTACCAGCCATTTAGTTCAATAGCAGCAACAGAGGTTTACAGGCAATCTTTAGCGGCTGCCTAATTCATCACATTTGTGCTTATCTGATTAATTAATTGCTTATCATTTTTAATCGTCAAACATGCATAATTGTCAGTCATTCAGTTCAGTAGCAGCATTTGAGCTTTGCAGCTGGTAATTAATTTGCCAGGTTTGTTTTATTATTACTGGTAATTTGTGCAGTTTTATATGTTTCGTCATTTATAACTTTGACTAATGTTCATACCCTTCTTTGTTTTATGGTATAGTCAACCAACTTATATGACAATTATGTTTATGCTTTCGAACCAAAATGAACTTAATTATGCATGGTATCAGCCTGAGGAAAGCACAAAATGATGGCTAGAAAATTGTCTTAATATTCTTTGTGTAGTTTAGAATGATAACCAGATGACAGTGTTTTAAATACCATTCATTAACAATCTTGGTCAACTTTTGTATTGTTAACTTTTTATTGTATGGGACAAGAATTTCTGGCATGTCTGCATTAAATCAAGTTCCGTAAGTTTATACTTTGTTAATTGTTGTTAATTATTGAGCAATAACCATGGGCTGAGAATTTTCAGAAAGCTTGTCACAGAGATGGTAATGTGTGATATTTTAAAACTGAGAATCAGTACACAACAGTACGTTGTTTAATACAGCACAGATCTCCTGCCCTGTGTTATAAAACCAAATAACTTTCCATAAACGTTTTCCTTGTAATGAGTAGCAAGAATTGCATATGTTATTTTGTTTAGAGCAAATTCTACATTGTAGAGTCTACTCTATCAAATTCTGTTACCGACACCTTGCAAATCGGCTCTTTCACAATGTCATGCTTGTAAAATAACTGACACGAAATAAACTCACCTCAGGCCAACAAGTATGTGTATCAACTCTGTGACATAATTTCAAACTACTCAACCATCATAAGCTGCGCGGTATCGCAGCCCATTTCAATAGGAGAACGCAAAATTTGACCTCCCGTATATCCCAAACCCCTTAATTTTTCCAAACCAAAATTTGCACAGATGATTACGTCCGGCATATCTCCTAATGTGCAATATTTTGGGAAAATCCGTTCACGGGGGCTTCCCCACGAATAGGTGAAATATAACGTTTGCGTGACTTTTTGTGCCTTCCCTTCCCTTCCCTTTTTTCTTGCCGTCCTCTACCGGAAAAACGACTGAATTGATTTTAACGCACGATGGCTCATATGACGCGGTTTCACGCAAGGAAGTGCCTTTTGGGGGTTACAAAATTTAAATTTAACATTTTAACCTATTTTTTCAAAAAAATATGACAAATTACAGTGGGGCCTATGGGGAAAATTAGACCATCATAACTCCGGCTATGTATAAGATAGAGTCGTAATTTTTGCTTCTAGGGTATGATTTTCATGGTCAGCCAATTTAACGGTTACATTTATATTTATCCCTGATTGACCCCCGTTGCCATGGCAACGAAATTTGGGACAAAATGGGCTATAACTCGGCCCCCTTAAAAGATAATTGTGCGCTGTTTGCACTACCCACTATTTTCGGCCCTGGGCTATCCGATGGTGTCATTTAAATTTCTCCCATGCCGACCACCATTGCCATGGCAACGAATTTTGGGACAAAATTGACTATAACTCGGCTTCCGTAAAAGATAATTGCGCGCTGTTTGCACCTACCCCCCTATTTTCGGGCCCAGGCTATACGATGACGTCATTTAAACTTCTCCCATGGCGACCCCTTTTGCCACGGCAACGACATTAGGAACAAAATTGACTAACTCGATCTGTGTAAGAGATATCTGCAAGATCTTTGCGTCAATAGGGGGGTTTTCGGGGATGGGCCATCAAATGCTGCCAACCGAATTTTTCCCCGAGCAACCCCTGTTGCCATGGCAACGAAATTTGGGACAATGGGTTAGATCTCGGCTTACGTAAGAGGTATATCGAAGATCTATGCGTCAGATGGGGTGTTTAGGAGGTTTGTTTGGTATGGGCAGTGCGCGTGCGCAATTATTCAAAAGCGCACTACACAATGTCGGAAGAACTTTGCTGACTGTGTAATGGTAAAGTTTGAATTATTAAATTGTGATTTGTGCTATTTTATATCTACAACCACGGTGTCACCCTTATACTGTAGCCTATATAAACTGAACAGTTTTTCTACATAAATTTGTTAACATCAGTGACACTCACAATATGCTTTCAAGTACTGAAAATAACGAAACATTTTTGCAATGTCTAATTTAAAAAGCAGCTTAATCAGTGTTTAAAAATACTGTTTTTGCTACATACTTGCCTCAAAACACGTTACATATACAGTGCCTGTACAGCATTTGGTTATCAGAAAAAAACTTGTCATGTAACTATGGAAAAGTTAAGCCAGACAACAATCTAACAAACGCTAGTACATGTGTGCTTTAAAATATAACACACTAATGTTCCACATATTCAAGCACCCTATAATAACACATGCTATAAGATCAACATAAGAAAGGTCACAGTTAAAATCAAAATTATCCACGAACTACATTATTTTAGTCTCCAAAAGCTGCAGACATTAGTCATGCTCTATGCTGCAAAGCTGCAAACAGTTTTCACAAATTAATCAAATCTGATTGCCTAAGCACAGGAACAGGACGATATCAATAACGCGTGCATCAATGTCAATATCAAAGTCCACAAAACATCTAAGAGCAGTAACCATGATTGTTACATTAGCTTTTGCTGTCAGCATGATATTTCTGTTATTTGACAATCTGGCAGCAACAATGAAAAATTACCCTAGAAACATGGACTGCACAAAACTTCCATGAGATGCCTCTGTTTTAATTACACAACATCAAACTAGAACCAGCTGCAGTTTCAGGTTCATCACGAAAACCCTTCACATAATAGCAAATAACACTGAAAATTATCACAAGGGAAATATTGACGAATGGGTCATTATAATCCTAACTCATTCCTTTCAAGTCGTATATGAATGCAAAATATCATCAAAATAGATTCATAACTTCTTGTGCAACTAAACCTTGCAAAAGCAAATACACTGACAGCTTTAAAACACTAACCACTTCATTCAGCAGAGGTGGTTAAGAAATGCAACATTACGTTTCTTTGCAAACAGCGTGCATCCATTGTAACAATGGGATGTCTAAAGCATAACACCTACAGGGTATGCAGTTGTAACCGACAGTCGTATGTTGAGAAAGATGTTAAAACCAGCAGCCTTTGTTGTTGTTTGCTCATCTCGCACACTGAAGGCAGAAAGTCCGCTCACAGACGTCGTCATAACTGCATATCAAATATATACACAAAACCAACTCAGTGCCCACCTTTGTCATTTACGTTAGTTACAGATGTATGCAACAGTGCCGTTATAACTGCATTATAACTAAAATTACTCATCACAAGTGTCAAACTTCTACACAATTGAATTTAATTTCTGTAGTCTGCAGCATGTGACATTTACCAAGTGACTATTACAAAAAAAACTACAGGCAGTCACAGCCACAGTTATGCAAAACATGTCATTCCATTGAGTTTTTGATTTCAACTGACCTAAACATATGTATCTCAAAAATATTGTCAGAACACAAAAATCAGTCCAAAGAGATTTACTGTGAGCATATCTGACAGTATTAACACAGTAAACTGTAAAAATTAAACAAGAAATATTATTAGATTGTGACCAATCTAATGTACTCCTCGCGTGCATCATTTTCTTTTGTATTCTTTTAAGAGCTTTTTCGTCCCTTTCGGCTTGTATTAGAGACCCAGTGTCTAATTGAGACCCGTTTAATATTATACCAATAGTGAACTGGCGTTGAGGTCGTTATTGAAAATTGTCTCATGAAGTTCATAAAATATTGCCCCATTTTGAGAACTGCGAGGAAAAAATCACACCTCACATGATAGTGTGAGTGTTGTAAGGACGACCTTCAAAGTAAATGGGAAAAGGCAAACTTTGACCCTCAGCCAACCCAAAACCCCTGAACCGATCGTCACCAAATTTGAATGGCGTGATTACGTCGTGGATGCTTACCACCAAAAAAATTTTGGGCTCAATCCGCCCGGGCGAGTCCGTCAGACCGATTTTTACGCTTAATACGTCAAATGACGCGGTTCTGCGCAAGGAAGTTTTTTTATTGTTATAAAATAAAAATTTTATTTTTCACTTATTTATTCGAAAAATTCGAAAAAATTACAATGGCACCTATAGAGAAAAATTTAAAATTCTTTAAACTGTCATAACTTTGGTGGTGTGCAAGATAGAGTCCTAATTTTTGGTTCTAGGATATGGTTTTTGGGGATGGTCTAATTAACGCTTACATTTATATTTTCCCCCGGTTGACCCCCGTTGCCATGGCAACGAAATTTGGGACAAAATTGGCTATAACTCGGCTTGCGTAAGAGATTTTTGCGAGACTTTTGCGCAAATAGGGGTGTTTTTGGGGATGGGCCATCGAATGCTGCCAACTGCATTTTCCCCGACCGACCCCCGTTGCCATGGCAACGAAATTTTTAACAAAATTGGCTATAACTCGGCTTGTGTAAGAAATTTTTGGGAAATTTTTCCCACATAGAAAGATTTCCATAGGCCTATGAGTGTGCGGTTAGCTGAATATTGTGTCGGCACAGGGTCATATTTTCGCTTCCTTGTTAGGCCTACCGCTAGCTAAGCCAGAAACATTTTCAGCTGCTACGCTTATCAGTAAACATCGGGCAAGTAGGCCTAATACATCAAATAACATCAAATGAAGAAGGCTTTAGACTATGTTAGTGATAACCAACTAAAGTCAGCTTGTAAGGACGCCATATGCATAGCTCCATCTAAGGTTACCCAAATGATTTTTGCTGTTTTAGAGGACTGATATCATCACATCGTCCTTACACACAATTGTAAACTGGTAAGTTTTTTACATATATTTCCAATAATGGTCGATGAC
>Ga0209367_1001547_pt1 | contig 28569 bp, 19 predicted proteins | sample WorMetLIZISLAND2_FD_187412 | JGI IMG/M metagenome (GOLD analysis project Ga0209367, IMG submission 187412) | Marine gutless worms symbiont microbial communities from Max Planck institute for Marine Microbiology, Germany - Olavius geniculatus... ...
CTGACTTTAGTCATGTAAAGAATTTCTTTCAGAACATTTTGCTGAAAACCGCATGACTCTGTGATGTACGGTTACAAAATTATGGTGCCATAAACTTTGTGCAGTTTTTTGGACCACCCTGTATATAGTTCGGGAAGGCCTTATGTTTTGCAACAGTTTTTTTCGCCACCAGATCTCCGAGGTCCGTGGGCCGATCTCCGCGAAATTTTGCCACATGGTTGGAAGCTTGTTCAATTTACAAATGCCGGTCTAAAAATTTGGGGGCCTGTCTCAAAAAATGTGGAGCCAAAAATACGCTAAATTTGGCTCGATTTCGGACCCCTTTCCACTTTGAGCGCAAATATCTCCGGAAGGAATAGATATATTCAAAAAAGAAAACTTAAGTTATCGACAGTGTTTCCTCCGCGTTAGATGAAAAAAGTCCGGTGAACTTTAATCCACTTTCGACGGCGTTCTCGCGGCTAATGTTTACCCACCAAATCGACTTATTCGGAAGACCATATTTCGGCCCCTAAGGGGTGCTGCGCCCTGAAATTTTTACACGCGCCACAAAATGGCCAAGTCTTGCTAGCCCACACCCCAAAGGAAATGGGGATTCTCCCAACATTTTTAATGGGGGTTAAAAATTGGCTTAAAATGTAGCGCATGAGCCTCCATAACTTTGGAGCTAAAGAAAGTAGCCTAATAAAATTTTACCGTGTGACGTGCCGCTAAGTGGGGGTGTTAAGCCGGGAATAATTTTCAGGGGGCACCGCCCCCTTAAAATTTGGGAAAGCAAAAACGTCTAAAATTTGTCGCGATTTAGGGCAACTTTTGACTTTAACGCAAATATCTCTGTAACGGATGGACATGTCGACAAATTGTAAACGGCGTTATTAAGCACTGTCCCTACGGCGTTGAACGTAAAAAAATTGTGAACTTTGTAAACAAACCAAAAAGTTATAGGGACTGATTTCGTCATACCCAAAATCAACAATGCGCACGTTTTCAAACAACTTTAGAGTTTGGTCGCACATATCTCGGGAACGGATAAAGATATCTCAACTACGATCAATTTTACGTCGAACGCAAAAAAAATGGTGTGAACGTGGGTTCACAAATAACAAAGTTCTGTTGTCTCATTTCGAACCACCTAAGTTTAACACTGCGCTTGCTATATAGGATAATGCAATTGTGATCGGGCCACGTGACTTTGCTGCGAACGCAATTTCAACCCCTTAACTGTTTCCAATCGGACTTTCTGCGCCGGGCGGCCTTACGTTGCGCTCTGCCCCATATTTCTAGTTATTATTGTTCTGCGTTTGGTACACCAGAGTTCTGTTGATTCCGATTTGTATCCGAACCTTTAGACATTCCATTTTTTGCTTTCAGCCAGATGCTTTAGATTTTATGATCATTACTCCTTGCGGCATAATAAAATAATGTCAACAATAACGATAATTAATGTAATTTAATCGTTGCAAGAAACAGTTAAAGTCGGAAATTAAACTAAATTTATAATTTGTTCGAGAACAGCATTATATTATAATAACACGACGTTAATGGTGTGATTATTACGAGTAAATTGCTTTATTTTTTGCTGTTGACTGTAAGCGAATTATGGAACATTACTGCAGTGCAGATGAACACCGACATCTTGGTGTCCATATTGTACATTACTATGTCGGGTGCTGTTACAGTATACGATTCTTCTGTTTACGATACTCATCGCCGAGATAGTCACCGTTGCTTTCCTTGCCGTCTTACGAGACAAGGTATATCTTATGTAAAGTTTCTACTCATAATTATTTATACTATTAAATTTTCGTATTATTCTATTGAATATTGAATTAAAACAAAAATCCCTCGAATGGGTCGAAATAAAGCAAGGGTATCTGCACTAGCATGACGTAGGCCCAGTACGACGCTACGAACTTTCGATCAGATTCAGTAACAAGAAATTTGAGCTAATGCTGACGAGACGCGCGAAAGCCTATAGCAGTTCCGGTTCAGTAGTTTAGCTGAAAATTGGGGGGGGGTTCATGCTAAGTTAATATACAAATACCAAATTCTCTATCTGGATCGCATAACGATAGTTTTGTGGCGCCACCTAGTGAATGATATAGACTTGTGTCGCAGCCCGAAATCGCCAAAAAATCCATATAACCCCCTATTTTGGCGTTCAAGGTTATTCAAGGTAATTGAATTCGGTGCCAATTGAGAGCCAGTGTATGACTTCCTATTAGTGATTAATAATAACCTATGCCCTATCTCGCCACCTAGGCCCTATTTCGCACCGTTACTAAGATACAGCGACTTACTGGCCAAAAATCGCAAATTTTGCCCATCCCCTCTCATTTAGCGCCCTCGTTCGGAGTGACCCCCCTTCGAATTTATAGAAAAGCTTTACGGTTATTGAAACTAGAGTCTTCCAGGCAGCGAAGGTGAAGATTTGGTGATCCTAGCTTGCACCGTTTTTGACTGATCCACCCGTGTGACGGACAGACGGACAGACAGACAGAATTGCGATGGCTAAGACGCCCTGAAAGGAGTAGCTGCTTTCGCGCGTAAAAAAATGATCGTTGTTTAATAATGTGCATGGCCAACGATTTCGATATTTTGTCTGCCACTACGCTTTTGTGTACTGATTTTTACAGGCGAAAGCAGGTACTGCTGTATCGCGTCGTAGCCATCGCAATTCTGTCTGTCCGTCCGTCTGTCCGTCTTTTTATTCGTCTGTCACATGGGTGGATCAGTCAAAAACGGTGCAAGCTAAAACTACCAAATTTTCACTGCTGACGTGCCGGAAGACTCGTTGCAGATAGGCATTGACATGCTGCCTATCACAACAAGCACTAGTGACGTGGTTTTACGTTGTATCAACTTCGATGACTTTGAAAGACCCTGAATTCCCAAAATAAAAGGTTTTGTTGATTTTCGTGATTTTCTTTTTGGCTGCGGCGCACAGTTCAAGAGTGAACTGCAACGAAATGGCTGGAGATAGATTAAGACAATTTGCGAACAGGAACTGCTATAGGCTTTTACGCGTCGCGTGAGCACTAGCTCAAATTTCTAATTTTATGCAGCTTACGAAATTTAATGCATGATGGTGAATGGCGAGAATAGTTTGTCAGTATTTTACTGACGTTATAATTCTTTTGTAGCATGCAAACGACAATGTGAAACCGGTACAATATTGGGCTTCGATGATATGATTGTTATATAGCGTATCCTGTGGCGCAGCGATGGAATAGGGGACATGGTAATCATTAAAGAACTTATTAATGGCTTGAAATTATCAAAACGTTATACAGGACAACTCTTACAAAGTCATCAATCGATCATCAGGCATTTTGCTGGCTTAGTAACAATCTAGCAATAAATGTTTGCAGCAATAAGTAATACTTGCCAAGCTCACAGAGCACTTACCGACGTCATAGAACAAATGTAAAAAAAGTTTATACAAGTGGAAAAAGGAAGTACTCGAGAAGATAAAAATTTGCATACTAACTAGTTTTTACCCAGAAGGGTCAGAATAGGTCTTACTTGCGCGGTGCTGTGCTAGGAACGCGCAATAGAATTTTTGCAATTAATAAGACACGAATCCACGCAAATTGGGTATCCAAGGACATGTACCACAGACAATAATTCTACTGATGTTGCACCACGCAGCCGTGCATATACATGCAATACAGTAATTAGGAAAATGATAATGACCGTTAGGTAAGTGGTCCACATTCAGCTAAACACAGGCAATTAGTAACAGGGGAGTTCGAATGGGAGTTGACCTTTCTTGCATATTTTTATGTAGAGTGTGAGGGGGTCAGCACTTTTCTTCAGGGGGTCGAATCTCCAACCCTTTTCCTGTAAATGCAACCCTGCAACAGTCATAATAAGCTTTTAGTGTAAATGTTTGTCAGGTGTTATTCCTGGTGGAAACAAACATGCAAACTCAAGTCAGGTTCGAGTACAACAACACAGCTCTACCGCGCAATGTCACCAACTCGTCCGTCATGCGCACCACTGCATTCTGGGACGCCATGCAGATCAAGGTAAGGCTAAACTATATGTGCATAGAGTGCTCTTTATGGCGAGAAACCCGTCGCAAAGCTACGGAGCGTCACCTGCCGTATGAGATCGTACAGTGTTATACCTGCCATCCAACACAAGCGAACGACGCGCCCCGCCTTAATTGTCGAATGTCGAATTGGTAAAGGAAGTAAACCTATGGATGAAAATAATGCAAAGTTGCAGGGCAGATCGAAGGCTAATGTGACATCTAAACGGTGAGTGCATATCCGGAGTGATACTAAGTGAGAAGATAACGCCAGAGATTAATGTTCAGCCAGTATAGAAGTTGACTGGCGCACGGACGGACGTAGCTTTGGGAAGGTGATGCATATAAATTGAAAAGAAAACGATGCGCCTTAGCTCACTCCACTTTCCGGCGACATCATTCGGGCGAGTGCGCGTAGAAAATATGACACGTGAGATAAATCCGGAGACGTCAGTCACAGTAACCAACCTAGCATGACGTATAGGACAGCTACTGTTGCCGCGTGGCTACCGCAAATAAACGCACAGGTTAAGTTGGACAGAAGTGGGTACGATCGACGCGTGATGACCCGTGGAATGAAAACGTTCGCTCAGATGAACAACTAACACAGCCCCGATTGAAATTTCTAAGACGTCAGATAATGCTGTGTTTATGCAATGCGGCCAAGGGCAAGTTTGATGTCTGATTACCCCGGACAAATTTAATTTGGTTGGCCTCTATAGTGACAGTCAGATTTACCGGGTGCTAGATCTGGTCAACGCAAGTCAGTGCGCTACGTGGACGATAAGTCGTGTCCCAGCCCTATAATCTGTGCTTGATATAATATTAACTTAGCTGTAATTCAGCCCTTGTAATGTGTTCGATGGCGCTCGACTGCATTGCATTCTACCCATGGATACGTTTCTGTAACATCTTGACCACGTTTTTACACGTATAGGTCTATGCAAGATAACGCAATGCATAGGCCTAGGTCTATCCAACAAAATTAGCATTAGATAATTAAAACGTATACGTTGTGAGCCGGCTACGTTTCAAAGTTACTAGCCTGCTTAGAGACGGCTGTCATGTGACGTGTGTATAGCTGAACTGTTGCGGAGCGGTGGGACCTCAGGACTACAAGTTCAGCGAGTGGTTTAACCGGACGCGCAAGGAGGCTCTGTTTGTGCCTCCGTCTTGCTGTCTGCTGCGCAATGACGACCCGCGAGATCCTGACGTCGTCAATGAAAACGTTTGCCAGATCAACGCCATCAACTTTCTCTTTGACAGCAGTCCAGTCAACAAGACACAGCTGAAAACTCGGGTAATTAAGGACACTTGTTTGCTGACTGTGTGCACATCTGCTGTAGTCTTACATAAGTAATGTAACTTTTTTTTTCTTTCATGTGTTTGTTTATCGAACATGCTTATTTGATGACTGTATGCAAATCTGCTGTGGCCCTACCAGAACATTAGTAGGCCTAATGTAACTGTTTTGTTTTTTCTCTCTTTTCTTTTTTTATTAACTGGCAATTTTGCAGTTAGTTATGTTGTATTTTCTGTTATTTCAGTGACGTGTAAAGTAAATAATTACTTACTTACGTACTTAATCTACTTTACTGGCGTTATGCAGAACGACGCTCTTTCTGTGAAATCATAGGTTTACTGTCGCACGCGATTATCGAGTCTGCTTCCGCGATCTTGAGATCACGCTGCGCAATCTGAAGATCGCGCATCATCGTTGATACCGATGCGCGATCAACGGGTCCAGGGTTAGGATTAGAATTTGTGTTATTGGGACTTAACCCTGATCTTACCCTAACCCTAACACGATCACGATTTGAATTCGATGACTGTGCACAATTACGATCAGTGCTGCCGTTCTATCCATGCGGTATGTACTAGATATTGCACTGCTGGCGTGGGTAAGCGAGTACGCAGTACGAGCTAATACCACTCTAGACTGAGAGCTGCATTATTATACTTAAACCACACTACGATCACACAGACTACACCGTCGATTGCTTTATGACGCATGACTTCAGCCGAATATTGTGAAAACAGAATCAGTGCACGCTGATTCTGTCTGTGATTCAAATGCCAGATTATTCCAGGCTAGTAGTCGTATTGTCAGGCAAACTCTACCATTGTGTGTAGTGGTATAACGATTCGACAACGCCACGAATGCAGTCGCCTTGCATCACCAGCCGATCGACAATGTAGGCTTACACTAACGATAGTCGACGCCTGTGGAAAAAGTGTGTTACATTACATAGGCTTATGTAGGAAAGTACACATTGAGGCAAAACGGTAGTCTCTTGGAATTTAAACAAGTGACCGTGCATTTAGTAATAAAATAATTAGGCCCTATACTTTTATCACCATTATGAAGCTGCATATTGTTCATCACATACGTAACTTATTCTGAGTTGTGAATTGAAAATTTGAAATCCCCAACTCGCTGTCACATCATATCATATCATATCAGATCCGTTAACTTGTTAGATTTTTAACTGTTTTGTGTGGTATAGTAGGCATATATCTTTCATTTTACTTTTTAGCATTAGTCATAGCAGCTTCTGGGTAATAATTGGCTAATAGAGTCGTTCGGGGTTAACTTGCGGTGGTTTTTGCAGGGATGCGGTGAAGCGGCACTTCAACGGCTTGTATCCAATGCCAGCATACTCCTTTGTACCATTTTCCTCATTACCATACTGCAGGTCAGTGAAAATAACATTTCGGAGCCATGATACAAAATGTGTTAAGCTTATTTGCATTTTAAAAAGTTCATCTACCTTGATATATTGATAAATAGTAAAAACATATTGTTGTTTGCGTAATCAAGATTTTTTTATATTGTGTAAAGTAACGTTTGCTGCCGCCGGCAAACGATGCCCGAAAAATCAAACTTTCGATTCAAGCATGTATTTGGCTTGCTGCTATTTGTTGTCATTTCACATTAACGTCACGATCGCTGGCAGCAACGATGTAGAAAGCTTGTAACGTTTAAGTTACGTATAGTCTGCACTGCACGGTCTATGAAGTAGATGATGCCACTAAATAATTTTTAAAACATGCCTAACTTACGTGTACAAAAAAATTTGAGCTAAGGCTCACGAGACGCGCAAAAGCCTATAGCAGTTCCTGTTCGCAAACTGTCAGTCTATCTCCAGCTGTTTTCACGAAAGACTGGCCAACAACGGTAAAATAACGACTGTTACGGGGGTACCGCTCTTTGATCCCCTCGTGCGCAGGTTTCCTTGAACCTAGAAAATCCAGACTTAGACCGTCGAAATCTACGTTCAATGCTAAAATTGTCATACGCAGCTTGTCTATGTCTATCTAAATTGGTTTCAGCGCAATTCGCTCTTGAAAAGTGTCTCGCAGCCAAAAATCGCCAAAAAATCCATAAAAACCCCTATTTAAACGTTCAAAGTCATCCAATGTTATTGAAATCAGTGGAAATCGAGAGCCAGTGTATGACTTCCTATTAGTGGTAAATAGTGACCTAGGCCCTATCTCGCACCGTTACTGAGATACAGCGACTTATTGGCCAAAAATCGCAAATTTTGCCCACCCCCCTCTCATTTAGCGCCCTCGTTCGGGGTGACTCCCTTCGAATTTATGGAAAAGCTTTACGGTTCCTGAAACTAGAATCTTCCGGGCAGCCGATGGTAAAGATTTGGTGATCCTAGCTTGGACCGTTTTTGCCTGATCCACCCGTGTGACGGACGGACAGACGGACAGAATTGCGATGGCTAAGACGCGCTGAAAGCAGTAGCTGCTTTCGCGCGTAAAAACTAAGACTTAAACTAAATTAAAACGCGCATGCGATTTTGTTTGAACTAGTTTTCGCGTTGCCTATACATTTGCCTACAACAACGTCGTATTCACAAGTCTTAGTTTTGTTACAACTTCGGTTAAGTTTAGTGCAGGTTAACTTAATTCTGCCAACAAATAGGCCTATTTTTGTGATGTAATTTGCTTATTTCGTTGTCGATAGGTTTTGCACTTTCTGTTTGCCTGTTCGCTGCTCTCTCGCCTGCGGCGCAGCTGGTCCGACTACCAGTGGTATGAAGTCAATGACTGTGGATGATCGACAACCTGTAGACACAGTGGATTTGAATAAAAGCGAGCACGGACGCCGGGTACCTACCTATAAGCTCGTATATACACCGCGTACATATACGCTGTGTAATGATGACCAAAGACTATATAGGCCATGGCCTTCGCCTATATAATCTCTGATGACGACGCGACTGTGAAGCTGCAGTATTAGGCCCGATGTTTTAGTAAAATACTCCTATAATGATTTTATGTCGGACGTTACTAGCGCGTCTATTTTGAGTGACAGACACGTGAATTTGATCTGTCACAGTTCGTATATACTACGATTCCAGGCGCGCATTGTGCTATTAAATTTGAAGGGCATGACCAGAAATTGGAATAATTAGCCATGCCAAATTAGCTAATGTCTGTGGGGGGCAAAGAGAGGAAAGTGCTCAGTATGGGTTCGGGATTTCTCGCAAGCAAATTTAAACAAAAAAGGTAAACTCTGTAGCCATTTGCGAAGCAATAAGGTGTTTCAGCTGTAAATGAAAATATATGCCAAATTTTGAGGGCTGGTCTGTAGCCGTGCGCAAGGAAAAAAAATAGACGCCTAACGGCGAATTTCGCGCATGCGCAGCCACGCCTCCTTTGAACGAATTGTAACCAAAAAAAAACAAATTTTGCGTGTGGGATCAAGTGGGCGATGTAATCAATGATGCCAAGTTTTATGGAAATCGGTTAAGGAGTTTCGGAGATACAGGATCCCCCCCGCCAAACGTTATTTCCTATACATTACGTTCATCGCCCTTACAACAGTGTCAGCGCTACCGTGCTGCACTGTGATACGGCCTTACAGTCTCAGAGTTTCAGTTCTGTTGCGAATCTTACGATTCAAAAAGGATTCTTTCAAACTGTAAAATTTGTTAACTACAGTTCCCGTTGCGCGTTAGGCTATAGAATCTAAACATGCTGAAGCGTAAAATATAAATTTGTCAGCTAATAGAATGGGACTTCGTCGAAGCTAGGAGATTTATCCCCAAACGAGGTAGCCTACCGATAACCGTAGGAAAGAACTTGAAAAGAAATCGACGAATCATTTTCACGTAGGGAGTAGGGCCTAATTTACGATTAGGACCAAACTGCGTCGAAATGCTGTTTATCAGCGTCTTGACGAACTGTCTTAAGAACGAGCCAACAAGAACCTTAGCTAACTACTGTACGTCTTGTGCACGTCGACTCTGTGCAACTTTGTAAGAAATCCCCCCCAAGAAATGACTTTTGTGTTTTAAGGCGTGGTGTCAGGACTCGTTTCGTTTCCATGATTCAAAACTGTTGCTCGCCTTGCAACTGAATGCTAACATTTTCCTGTCATCAATATTGATTGCAACCAGAACTAGAAGCATTTGCTTATTAGACTATCTATTGGCATTTTGTAGACATCTTCTCAATATCACACCAGTGCAGTTGTGCATCTGGCGACTACCTTCGCATCAGATTAGTCATTGGCGTTTTAGCAGAGGGACCAAAGGACAACTGTCCCACCCCTTAGGCTGGTAAGAATACAAAATTTGGGGCTGAAAATCCCTATTTGGGGGGAATTTTCAGGCAAAATTAAAAAGTTTGAGCACCCATAATCTCCCCTGTCGGAAGTTTTTACGTAGCTGTCTGACAGAAAATTGCAACTTTGTTCCCTCATGTTCCTTAACCCACAAGGCCACTGGAATCAGTTTTGAGATTGCTGACACTGCCTTACTAATGAGCTGATAATAATGACGATGAGGATTATATTTAATAGCATTGAGCAATGGCGTAGCCAGGAATGTGAATTGGGGTAGGGGCTCCTTTCTCTTCCCCATGTCCCCTCCCCTTCTCTCTTCCCCCTTTCGTCCCTTCGCTTTTTTTCCTTCCCTCTTTACTCCTTCCTTTTCTGACTCTTTTCTCCCTTTTCGTTACTTTAGCTCCGTTTAAAAGCAGGACCCCTAAAATCTAGCTAGAGTCTGGGGGAGCGCTGTGAGCTCCCCAGCGAAGTATGGGGCGGCGTCACCAGCCGAAATGGAATTTGGCGCATGATAGGTTTGAAATATGAGATCCCGTGGCAACAACCTTAATTAATTTCCTGAGAATCAAATGACTAAATTGGCAAATTTAGTGCAGCGTAAACGTGTGCTTTTGTTTTGTCTGAGAATTGGGGGGGGCTGGTATTGAAGATGAAAAGTTTGTAAAACCGAACCTTTGGCTACAGCGCGCTGTTGCATATGCCGATGTGCATGACTTGAACTATCGCTGCAGCTTTTCTGTAGTCTAAAGCGTACACACATATTGTGTAATACACGCAGTGTATGAGAAGTAGTTTTATTTCTCGGAAGAACACACACACACACACACTACATCACAGCACAACTGAAACCAAGCAAATACTGTATGCCTAATACTAACCTGTGATAATAAATACAACTACACGTATAACAGTGCGACAAAACTGGCCTAGCGATAATACTACGAAATAACGTCATATCAATGGCAATATTGACTAAGCGATGACGATCGTAAAGGTAAATGTTGGAGTTGTCGATCGTGTAAAATCCGAAAAGTAATACTACTAAGGTACAGTAATTTCTCTAAATGAAGCAGTAATATGAGAAACATTAAACACTAAAATATCAGCAGTAAAACGAGCACACTCGCAAATAACGTAAAACTAAAGCATATCTTACATTTCTATTCATCACATTTCTATTCTGCACTGCCTCTATTAACTCGATATAACGTGTGAGTGAGAAAAATGACAGGAATAGTTCTGCCGAGTTTTCACGCACATCGTGCATTTTACTGTGTCAACAGAAGGGACTCACACGAAAAAGTGGGTCTTTTTGAGACACAGTGTACAGGTTGGCGCATAAAAGTGGAACGTATACTAGATTTGCGTGATCGATAAATCGGATAGTTTAAGTTTTTGGAATGATTAGGCTTGATCATTGCAGTGAAGGGTGGTCATGTTGAACACGAACACATGCAGTGACACTGTGTGTTGAGGCTAATGTTCTCAAAACTGTCCGATAGCTCAATGATCGTATAACATTATGTTCAGCTTTTACATCCATGTTTCCATGTTTCCATCCATGTTTCCATTTATGTTCCACTTTTAGGCGCTACGCTGTATATGCTGCAATAGCGAACGACGCCAGAGTGGTCGATAACAAGACTTGACTATATACTACAGTGGGAGTCAAAAAAAATTCACGCTCGAAAGTTTTTTGAACTTAATTTTTCAAACAAAAATTTTAAAGCCATATTTTATACGCATATTTGGCTTTTAAATCTACGCAAAACTACAAAATTTCATTCAATTATTATCAAATTTGATGACGTTGTGCCATATTATGCACGCTCATTTAAAGAATTTTTTATTTTCACTAGAAAGCCCGCTGTACTGTAGTATAAATTCACCAGTGCGGGGTGAAATGCTGCAAACATTTTACAAACTTAATTTAAAGCTAAAGACCATTTTGAAGCTAAAAGGTGCACTGCCGCAGATACGGGATGACTTGCCGCAGACTTTTGAAAATTCTCCAAGTGATTGCGTATAACATGGCATAACTTTGTCAAATTTAGGAATAATTAAATGAAACTTTGCACTTTGGCGTAAATTTGAACCTGGAACATGTGTGTAAAATATCGAATAATTGTTTTCATCTGAGAAAAATAAATTTTAAAACACGTTAGAGGTGTAAAATTTTTTGACACACGCTTTGTAGAAACAACACAATTCACACCGCAATATGTACAATACAGCAAAATGCATTATGCAAACTGTACACCTTTAACCCATAGTATAATACTGACATAAATAAATAACACCAATTAGGAAACTTAAGTATAAACAACATTTACTGGTAAGTTGTTCAAAACAGGATTTGCCATAAACAGATAATAATACTGCAAAAAGTCATGTTTGGAATTAACAGTAAATGCAAGAAAACTAAAATTAGACAAAAGAAAAAAATATATATATATATGTTGATGTTCTTCAGTGTAAGTTACAGGAATGTCACAGTCAAAAGTAACATCAGCAAAAGTCAGTAAAAGTATGATGAAATATCCATTCAGCAGCCAGTGACTAGAATACATTGCAAGATGTAACGATATCATAGCAGTGTAATGATGCCAGACGTTTACAACAAAATTTAATAAAAATCTTTACTTGTTGTACAATAATAACCAGATAAAAATGTTAACAATCTGCATGCACTTTGAGTGCATAATCGTCTGCCAAGACTTTTCATTTACATCCAAAATCTACTTGTTTCTTGAATTGCGTGCCATCCACCAAAACAACTTCCGAAATCCGTTCTGGACTTTTTGAGTGATCTTACAGAGTACAGACAGACAGACAAACAGACAGACATCAATAAAAGCATTAATGTTTTCTTTGACAAAGGTAAACATCCAGATGATCAGAAGTAAACTACAAGATATTTAAAAAAACCAAATGCACGTAAAACGATCACAGAAGCTTATCACGACTACAATATACTGAATACGTCGATCAGGTGTACAAATATATCGTCAAATAGTTATCATTGCATCCTGCGAAAGCGTGAGGCTGTGTCATGAAACAATGATCTGTAAGCAGCTTACACTCGCCACAATGCTAGCATGTCATTAGTGATGCGATAGTGACTAGTACATTAGGCCTAGTACCAACAACGTCAATTACTTGACCACAAAAAACCCGCAAGTCGAGAAAGGATTACTGCTGCTCATGCGAACTGTAATAACCCAGATTTGTTGCTCATGTTGCGGGCTGTTTTTCTCAAATTTTGGATCACTACGTGAAGACGATCCTTGTTTTTGACATATTGTTTAGAGGTTATTTCCCTTTGAAAATGGGTTAATTTCTCAGATTTTGTGGTAGCCTAACTAAAACTTGTTAGAAAATAGATGACAAATGCATCGATCAAGTATACGGTAACAGATAACTCATCTGCCATTTCTCATTAAATTTTGCAGTATGATAAGTTTGTACATGCAATAATAATTTTTAATTAACAAATAAGGAAAATTGATCAAAATAAAACGACATGAGAAACCTCTCGTCGTTTACCCAGCCCTGTCGGTGACCAAAGGCATAGCTATTTTACACTCATTTATCTTAGTTCGAGCGTAAAAAGGCCGGAATAATTACTATACGACCACATAACGAACGTGTCAGTAGCAGTGATGTAGGCCTAGTACACAAGTCCGTCAATGTATTCGAGTAAAACCCGAGTCCTTATTTTCAAGACTCGGACTCATACCCGTCGTTGTAGGACGTGGCATTAACTGCACTGTTACGCCTTGCCTTAGTGGACTTGACTACATCACGGATTAGGCGTACTAACAGTAGTAGACGGAGCGTCGAGGCGACATGTCGAAGCTCTTGCGCCAGCTGAGACAGAGCTCGCGGTCGACGTGGATGCTATTGTTCTTGACACTCAGGTCATATTCGAGCGTCTGCCGCGTCTGATAGAGCTGCGCCAAAGCCTTCTCGACCTCGGCCATCTTTGCCTGCAGCTGCTCCAGCGTATCACCGATCTCATGCACCTCCTCCACCAGCCTAACAACACCAGAACACGAAGTTCGCAGAGCGATCGTTTTTTTTTTGCTTATGCAGGTCTGGCAGCGTGAAACCGCTTGCCGAAGTCTATCCAAAGAACATCGTCTCAGGCAGCTTTCAAACAACTGAAAACATTCTTATTCTGTGACGCTTTAGCATTGTCCATCATGAATCATGATTCAATAATTGTTTTTAATCAAATCTCGCTGTGTATTTTATTTAACTTTAAACTCTGCAATGCACCCATGGTCTTTTAGCATGTAATGGGGACACTAGCAAATGTTCAATATAATATGATATGATATGATACGATATGACCAGAGTCTCCAGTAGTGTAATTGAACTTTTTGTTTAGGGAAACGCCTCCCCATTTCCCCCTCTTTTTCCCTTAGAAGTAGTCTCCTTTTAATTCAGCTAGAGGGCCTGAAGGAGCATTGTAAGTTCCCCAGCGGAGTCTGGGGTGGCGTCTGCTGCAAACATATTTTGGAACATTTTTGCACTGCATCTCACAACATAAAATTTTCTATTATGTATTTTTATATATCCAAAAAGAGGCTAGACTTTTCATATTTTTGCATGCTTATTTCGGAAAACTCTGTACTGTTTATCACCGTTCGCCCTTGTCCTATGATCCTATTGTTATTCGGGGCAAAAATATTTAGGGGAACAGCGTTCCCCGCGTTTGCCCTCGACTACATCTTTGCAAGAGTCGCTCGGGTAACTAAACAAACCTTCAAGTACAATGTGGTGGATAAAAAGTGTAATGTACACGTGCTTTACAAAGATCAAGCAGTCGGACAGTTTTGGAAACAACTCATTGATCATTACAGTGAATGATAGTCATTTTCAACACTGTGTTTAACTGCTCAACATGACCAGCCTTCACTGCAGAGATAGCGAAGTCTCGCAAGAACGATGATTGGCAAAATGAAAAAAGAATGCCTAAAAAGTGGAAGCAAAAAAAGGAAGCACAAAAACACGAAGAAAAAAATAAATAGACAGAAACAGAAAAGGAACAAAGCTACGATCTTAAGACTGAGAGTTATGACGAAACTAATCAACAGTTACATAATGTAGACCTACTCTAGTCTAGAGCTTACTTGTACTGTGCGGAATCTTTGCAAGCTTCGACGCCCGGACGAGAGACCCTGGTGACAAGGCGAGTGTGTGCCACTCTCAGAGGTGCTTCCTTTTCCTTTATACACTTCTTCAACATCTCACGATACTTTTCCAGATCTACAATCTCTTGTAATACCTGCGTGAAAAAGACAGGCACAAATACAGTGATATTTTCACTTTTGTTGAAATTAAAAAGCAAACAGAATGAGTGCACTTAAAGTAACTGCTTCTCCACTCATCAACACGCAAGTACAAGCAAATACAAGTACAGGTCGTTCTGACCTTAGCCAGGTGCGTCTCGAGATCGGTGCGTGCTTTGATGTACTGGCGGATCCTGCAGCTGAACGCCGCGTTGACCACGTTCCACTGATTCGTCATCTCAGTCGCCGTCTTACACAGCATCTGGTCGATCAGGTCGCGGTACTCCTTCGCCTTGGCACGCTGCTTCTGAGACCGCGTGATAACGTCGCTGCTGTGCTGAGTCCAGCTCTCCTGGTTTGAGACACTGTGGGTCACAAGAACCAAAAAAACAATACTGAGCAACAGACTAAACGATATTTGTAAGTAAGTAAATGAGTATTTAATATGGCTCGTCAACTGCAAATAATCTCAAACGTTCTCGGTGTGCTAATAGAACAAAAAGCAAAGATCTTTGAGATGGCGTCAATAGCCTTATTTGGGGAAGATATGGGCATGAAAAATTGGGAAGTTTTTAAAAGACATGGTGCATATGACAACATACGCTAGACTTTCTAACAAAATCTTACAACATTCTGTGTAGTGTAGGCACAAAAGTTTGTATTTAAATAATTTGGTTAAATAACAAAAAATAGCAGTTAAAACAAAACATGACATAATAATGTAAATACTGAACACTAACGTGTTATCAAAGTTTTCAATGCCGTTTTCGAAGTTTAATCCACGTGATGTATTGCGCAGTTTAAATGCACTTTGGTCCATTCCTAGAGCAACTTGCTTCTCTGCTATATCTTGAGCAAGCTCAGACTGCAACTTCTGCATAAGTCTACAAAATGCAAAAATAAAGTAAATTCATAAAAATAGAGCAACAAATATACAACACAATAAATATACAATGAATGCATATGAAATTAAATAACAGTTTTTTTGTTAACGTTGACACTGTTACCTTAATTGGAGGGTTGATTTCTGATGATTGGTTGTTTGCACCTGAGAGGTTACTCAACGTAGTGCACACGTAGTTAAACTGCAATTATTAAACTGATGAGAGACAAAGACGTACGACGTAACAATAGTCACATACAAAAAAATAATAAACGTATAAACAACTTCATACTAACAATGACAAACGAAGCAAATATATCACTAAACTAATAATTAAATATATCATGCAGACGATAAGTAGTACATACGACGCTTGGTTGGAAGCATCAGCGAGCAACTGCCGCATTTCTTCGCGACATCTCTTGAATATCTCAACTTCCTGCCAACAAACAAAATACAAAGCAGGTGCAAGATCATAAACGTGATTGATTTGCTGTAGAAATACTGCAATTCCAAGTAGGCAAGATGTAGCGTCAGAATAAATAAGTCCCAAAGTTTGTATTGTGTTGCAAATTAAACTTTTTACAAAATTGTGTAATTGGTATTTCCAGTGTTGCTAATATGCCCCACTATCTGTCTTGCTCGTCCGTCAGTACGTCTCACATGCATGGGCGGCGCTAGGAATCGATGCTAACGGAGCAAAAGGAGGCAAGGACCAGGGCATAGGGGCAATATTTTTTGTGTGCGGGGGGCCAAATGTCGACCTTAATCATGTGTTGTGTGAATTGAAAAGATGTAGCGAGGTCCAGTCCAGAAGCAGAACCCCTGGTCAGAGGTCAGGAGGGCCAAGCCCCCCTAAAGCTGAAACACTTATAGCTTTTGGATGTGCAATGAAAACCGCAAATTTGCCTGCTCTTTAAAAATTATATTCAAAACACAAAAAAACTTAAAGATATCTGTGTTATCTTGCAAAAATGACGTTTAACAAGTCACATCTTGGCAAGGGGCAAGGGCAAAGGCACGGGGGCAGCTCCCTCCCTCTCTGCTCTCCCCTCTCTGGCGCCGCCCATGCCCATACGGGCTCCTCACTCAGAAACAGAATGCAAAAAAACTAACTTGGTATGAACGTCCTTCAAGACTGAAGTAACCGGTGAGCAATTTTTTTAGCTTCAAAGGTCAAAGGCTAAGCGAATGACCTTACAATATGTCGCTACAGTGCCAACTTTTAGCTCAAATGGTCAAGCGTTAGGTGGACGGCGGTGCAGTATGTGACAGTGCCGACATAGCTTTATACTTGCTAATTAGAACTCAGGATATATAGCGACCTTGATGAGTTCAATCTCGACGTCATCGCGGACGAGGTCGACGCCGATGCGCTGCTCTCTCAGATGCAGACACTCCTCGGCGATATCCAGCGGTATCTGAGCCTCAGTGTAGGCGCGGTCCAGCAGACCAACAGCACGGTCCAGAGCCGCCGACTCGGCGCCTGCGGCATCCGCCTCTGCACGCAGCTCATCACGCCAGAACTTGATGTCGTTGGTACGGTCTCCAAGACGTCGAGTGGCGTCGGCCTGGGTGCGTCGTGTGCGCTCACACAAGCTGTGACAAGCCGTCAGGACGTTAGCGCGCACCAGCTCTGATCCTGCCCGAGCGCGGTCAGCCGCTGACAGCTCGGCACGTGTCCACGCCGTCCACTCTGACGGTGCTAACTTCCCGCGCTCCTGTCCACCACTGTGAAGTCTGCACTTTGTCGACGAGCCGGACCGTAGTGACGACGACGTCACGCCCGAGGAGCCGTTCTCACAGTTGGCCGAACGCTGCAGCGCAGACGCTTCAAGCGGCGGTCCGGCGGACATGTAATGCTTGCTGGTACAAGACTGGTTGTGCACGGAGGGTAAGAAGCCAGACTTCACTGCACCACCAGATGAGATGCGTGGCTTGACCGTGTACACAGACGACTGAGTGTGACCCAAGTACTCCATATTGCACTGACCGCCGCTGCTCATTTTCAATCACTCTGTCAATCAATCCATCAAAGCACATTTTGGCTACATAACGCCACACAAATAAAATCCACAAAACATCGAACAATAATTATTATCGTTAATATCATTTATTACACGAGCAATGCAGCACATCACATACAATATAAAAGAACACACACATAAACATGCTAACATAAAATACTGAAGTTAAAATACACTCAAATAAAAGACCTACAATAAAATATACATTATAAAATCAAAATAAAACCGGTAGGCTAATATCAGTAATTGTACTTTGTTTCAAAGATGCCATATACTCTACCGCAAAAGTAACTTTGTGATGTAAACAAATGAAACACCATAGAATTTTCTTCACTTCAGTGAATAAGACCACAAATGATTTAGGCTTACACACAGTAGAAATAGGCTTAAAGATAGATACCAAATTCCGTTCTGCATATCGGCCAAAGCTACAGTGTGTAAAATGTAGTGTGATAGCCAAACTTTGAAAAGTACAGAGCGACTAGATCGAAAATGTACAGATATATAAAGTGTTACATCGGTAGCCTAAAGCTACCCGAGTTATTGACCGCACATAGTACGAGTTCACGTCCTACCGTACGAGAACGAGAGCTTCCCTCTCTCTGACATTAGTTACATAATTTTACACATACCTTTAATCGTTCTGTCGGCTTTCACTTAAATGTCATTCGCTTCGATGTTTACGCTTCCATGCCGATGTCTCGTTGCTAAGGACTCTTCAGTCTTCACAACGACGCTTGGGGCGGGGCTACGGCAAGTGCGCGTTAATGGAAAGCCGTTTGTTACTTAAGTAAAATCATTCTCTCGCTCGCCGCTAACTCGCCTCTAGACTAGAATGTGAGTAATTTTTTGTTCTATTTTTACAACATCAATGACGTTTTAGACGGCAACGTATAGAGCCTAAACATGACAACATGTAACCATTTGCCCCAAATTAAGTCGTAAATGTTTCTGCTATAGGCTACCGGTAGGCCTATTAGGTGGGACCGTGAGATGTCATAGAAGGGTCAACTTTATTGTGATAATTTTGGCAAATCGAGACATATTTTTATAATTCCTTTACTCTTGCATTTTGAGATACCGGTAGATTAAACTGCGTAGGCCTACTATGCTGTAACAGTTGACGACATTAGCAATTTAGCGCTGAAAGACTTATAAAAGCATATCAGCAGCTTCTTCATCGTGCATGAGCAAAGTCAACAGCCTGTAGGCACTTGACCTCATACAACACACGATAGTATTAAGTTTGGCTACCATGCAGTTACGCGATCTGCGTTCGTTTTACGTGCAACACGGTTAGTTACTGGACGTCATCTTTGTGACCTAAAAGTCAGTCTGTCGGTTAGATTCTCAATACATGATGCACCGACTCAGCACAGCTAAATTCAATTTATTTTTGAAGCGGAAATGTCACAGAAATATCACAGGTTATGTGTGATACATCATTACAATCAGTGGTGTCCACTGTCCATCTATGTCCAACATTTGGGACAAAGTAACTGAACCAGACGACTAGAGCCTATAAAGTGCAATGTCGTCTCGAGGAGCTAAAGGAGCAAACAATTGTGGTGCATTGTTGGTCTTGAAACGACTGTACGACTTTTCTGATGCATGAATATTATTGTTCACCTAAAAGCAAGCAGATTTGAAAATAGATGCTCTCATAATGTTAATTCAAATCATCGCCGACTCATTGCCAGACTGCCAGTAGCGAAAATAGGCCCCTACAAAAATTTTGATAAGTGATAAAATATGAGGCAGCTCTCAGTGGGCCTAAAATCACTAGGCTAATTCTTTCACTGTGGGGCAGAGTCATGGGTGTCTGTGTCTCCCGGCCAAAACATTTGAAAGGGGCACGTTCCCTTGTCACTAATTAATGAGTTGAAGCCGGTTGATATGCAGAGTGTTGTTGGCGGCGTTTTCAGCGTAGCCTGCACACACTATGGATATAAGCACGCCGGAATCGCGTCTTACAGTGACAGAAGTAGGCCTAATATTGAACCCGGAGAAGAATAAGTTAGCACCAGTAACAACAGATAAACTGCAGACGACGGACGACGACGACCTTGGCATGAGCGTCTATCAGCGGCTAAGCGTGCACTCTCTGTAATCCATTAATGGGGTGTTTACACAATCCAGCAAACGTCCAGCAAACTTCCACTGCAGCAAATGTATTCAAAATACACGTGCTAATGCTGGACGTTTGCTGGATCGTGTAAACACCCTATAACGTTGGGAGCTATAGGGCACTGGGGCACCTGTGTTAAGCCCTTATCTGTAAAAATTACGAGGTTTGGGTTAGTTATGGTTAGGGTTAAAGTTAACCCTAGTTAGGCTATCCACGGTTTAAGAGATAAAAGCTCAACACACGTGCCAGCGCTCGACAGACTTTTGGCGTAAGTGTACAATTTTTCAGGTCACTTCAAATTATAGAGAGACGTTCAACTCCATCGATTGACTGTAGTCTGTAGGCTGGCTAGTTTTGCAGCACTGTCAGACAATCGTTGCATTGTTCTGAATTTTAAAAAACTGTTGCGGTACGAGTCATTACATGAGTCAATTAAAACAGTGGACTGATGAACGTATAAGTAGAAAGAACTTGAGTAGAACTTTCTACTTGTAGGCCTATGTTTTATTGTTTCCGGTTTAATGTGGGAGTCAAACTCATTGTCGACGTCATTTTATAATTTATATGCGCATGTATAAGAGGCCTATAGCTTTTTGCGGATTGCATGAATTGCATAATATTTGGTTTATCACAATGAGTTTTCTCTCTTACAGTAGTTTCGTCCCCGTCACATTCTAGCGACGCCACTGCCTGCAATAGTATCTCCACCAGTAAATCCGTGCATTTGACAACACTCACTTCGTATTAATCACATGTATGTACATATCAACTCGAAAAATCGAGATATACCTATGGCTAAGTTTTTGCTCGAGTAAATCCTTGATACACTCAATGTAAAAACTTTATATGCTACTCCGATTTGGCTTTTAAAAATGACTATCACTCACTCGACGTATAACTAATTTATGACCCATAATTTTTTTTGTTGCCATTGCACTATCACCTGCCACCGCACTTTCACTTCTAGTAGTAGAAAACTTCTACTCCAAAGTAAAACTCAGCTTGTCACGTCTACACAAAAATCTGCGTCAATACACTGCTTGTACATCTTGTCAAGAAAACTGACAAAACACGGCACTTAGTAACGTTTAATACGAAACATTGCGGTCTGCCACTTTACCATCTAACTCACAATAATGATAATCAACACAAAGCGCTACAGGTACAATATGAATACCAAACTAATACAAATTTATAACACAATTGATTATCAGCAAATCTAGTAAAAACTTTCCGATATATTGCAAATAAATCAGTTTACTGCAGATTACCTGATTCAGCTTCAAACACATATTAAGCGGCTAACAAGAAAGCGAAAGTCACGTTAGCACAAGTAAAACACAGAAGCCAAAAAAAACGAACAAACAGAACAAAACACACATCACGCACATGCAGATAAAATGTTGCAAAGACTTTTAAGGAAAACGTAGCAAAATCGCTGCATGTATGATGTTTTTTTCCGTCATACATAAGATAATCTGTTAGAAACAAACGCCAAAATACATGCACGTATTTTAAAATCAGCAACAAGCTGGCACAAGGCACAAGACAGCACCGTATCAAAAACTACTTCAAAAATAAGCAAGCACCATTTGGACGAGTTGTTTCAAACCACCGATAGCAGTTTAAACGTCTTCTTTCAAGATTCCATACAACCGGGCCAGATTAACCATGCATAGAAACCAGGTCTGTCACCTGAGCGAAGCATCAAAACAAAGAAAAAACACTGAGCGTAAACTCAGGGACTGGTTGGAGGCCAGCTTTTTCAACGGAGTCTAAAATGGAGTCTAATAACCTATCTGCACCAAATTAAAACTGCCGATTCGAATACTTAATCATGAACAGTCACGGTTACAAAACGGATTTAGGCCTATCATGCAAATACCACAAATAACTCATTGCTCAGAACACATCCATTACTAGTGACTAAAGGCCAAAACGTTGAGGCCAAGGCCAAAAACAAGGCCAAAGGCCAAGACCACAAATTTTTGTCCTTCGGTTGTCCTCGCGGTCGAGGACAGTCATCGTGAAGGTGAGGACAGTCTGCGAGGACCCATCCCTCCATAAAATGATCAATGAAATTGACGATGACTTCATGACTAGATTGTCTCATTCACTATGTTCATACTTTGGCAGTCAATAACAAAATTATTGCATGTAAGTTTATGTACACTCAATCACTCATACATAAATTGATACAACCAAAACTCATTTAACTCATTTATTTGGCTGCCAGCGCTCTTGAGGTCTTCTCTAATTGGGCGCTATACAAATTGACATATTCATTCATTCATTCAACCAGATGGTTTGAATTCAGTGCACCAATTTTTATTTAATCTTAATGACCAAACTATGGCTGCATGCATTTAACCATAGTATAAGCTTTTGATAACTCTGAGCCCTGTGTCTCCACTAGCTGGGACTCTGACTTTTAACCTTTTACCCCCCACAAGCTGTAAACAGTCCACTTTTGTCCCAAGATGAAAGGTTTAGCACAAAATAGAAATGCATAAATGCGTGCTGTAAACATCGCGAAAAAACATCACAAATGGATAGCACGGACGGACACACTATGGCAACACAATGTCTTTGACTCCGGATATACCAGCAAAAAAACAAAGTGCTTTTAATTTTTAATGGCATATTGAATTTTTGACGAATCCAAAAAGCAATGAGCAACCGAGCCCACTAGTGACTAGCGGTTAATCTGGCCATGCATATGACACACACACATCCATTAATATGAATATGCTCACAATATTAATAATGTACTAAATTATGTACATAATAAGGCACAAGCGGTGAAGCTGTGTACAACAACGATATGATGTACATAATACTGGATATACAATATCATGAAAATTTTGAATTATATAACTCGACATTCTGCTTGCTGTATAACTCAACATATCCAGCTCAGTTTATCTTCAGCTGAACAAAAATTAAGCTACAGGTGGTTGGCCTGCAGAAATGATAAAAGCACAAATGCACAGACTGAACTGTATATCAACTACACTGCATTGTCAACAATCTAGCCTCATTCTCTTTTCCAAAAATATGAAACACTCCATAATATTCATTAAGCATATCACTAATACTAATTCAACTAATAAAGTATAATCAGTTAATCATGTTTTACATCTTTTAAAAAATACTTAAAATATTTAACACTTTTCACATCTTTTGTGCAATAATTTACATACTAGCACTAACTCATATATTATGTCCCAGTGATACTGAGTCTCATGAAATCCATACAACTCCAATCGTTCATAACAAAAAACAGACCAAATCTCTTGAAAATAAACGCAATATCCAACCAATAACTGATATGCTGGTTGTGAGACTGTCAAAAATACACGTAACTTGTAACACTGACGATAAGACACGCAAACGTAAAAATCTTGGAACTCCTGACATTCAACATCAACCCGTAATCAGATAAATAGTGTCAGTCAAATAGAAATGAAGACACTCCTCCCACAAAATTCACAAAACATGCGCATTCAGCCAACACAAATGAATCAAATGTGCTCACTTACTCATCTAGTGTACTGGCCAAATTTTACAAGATCAGAATCCCCTCCTTGCACTACAAATAAAACGCATATCGGAGCTATGGAGCGTGACCTGCCATATGGGAATAGGATTATCCACCACCTGACACAGGTAAACGCACCCTGCTTACACCCTCAATTTACCAGCCCCAACGGGTGAAAAGACTGAGTTGATGTTACGTACCAACCAAAATCATAGCTGCCTTAGAAGAAATACGAACTGGGTTTGTTAGGTGAGAGTCCAGCATTTTAACCATCCTACTACAGCTACTCCTAAACCAAATCATGGAATAAGCTTTTAGTAACACATGCATCATTATACACAATACTACAAAAGTACGTTTGTAAATGGCATTACTAACTGATCATTAATCGCTGTTATTTTTAAAGAACAGCAATCTGCGACCATCATTGTCAAAAGTGACTGCTGACCAAGCTAAAGATTATCAGAATGCACAATGATTGACTGGTGCAAGCAACAATCATCTGATTGATTGGAATATGTGAGGCAGCATTTGCAGCAAAGTCAACATGTATCACATCTGACTTGCAACAGCAGCAAAGCAAATGCAGAGCATGCAGAGAAGCCAATAATGGTCACTGTTCCATTTCAATCACAGCCACTTAGAGAATTCCTCAGAATTTGGCTTCTCCATCTTCCCAGCAAGAATTCCTGGAAATTTTGGAAAAATACTAACGTTTGTACTTTTTCCCACACATTTGTTTTATCTAGAAAACAGTCTAAATTATCGTTTTTTTCTTTAGTCGTATCACATGTATCAGCAAACTGAAAAGTATTACTGATTATAAGTGACAAGGATAGATACCATACACTGACACATCTCGATAATGCTTTCATAAGCATACAAACATTATTAGATTTTCTACATTAACTAAGGTGTAGGGCCATGCTGAGTAATGCGCTACTGCAATAGTTGTGACAACTAAGAGTTGTAGTAAACAGTTTTTTTCTCAGTGAATTAAGAAATTTTCCCATTTCAAAAGGAAAACTCCTGGTGACCCTGCTCAATAGGCAATTAGTTAAAAACACATACAGGGTGTGGCAGAAAAAAATGGACCCCTAAATTTTTTCGCCGTTTTCTCAGCAACGGTTCGGGATATGAAATTTTACAGCTTTATTTAGAGAAACCTTCTACATCTAACTGCCAAGTAAAATGTGATTTTGTTGAAAAACGACGAAGTTACAGACTTTTTAACATGACCACCTACCGATGTTTCGGCATTCAAAAATGCTCATGCTAAAAATGCTATTTAATTTTCAAAAACTGATTACACGTTACTGTCGATGTCACAGTGACGTTTTGATAAACAGCAATTTATATTGTTTATAAATTATCACTAAATTATCGTTCTTTTAAAGCAATCGCCGACTGCTTACCGGATTCATCTTTCAGCAGGACGGCGCGCCGGGCGCGTCAGCACACACAGCGCGCAACGCCGCGCAGCGCACAGAACTGGCTGCAGGCCAGCTGTCCAGATATCATCACAAAGGACCAATGGCCTCCAAATTCGTCAAATATAAACCCAATAGACTATCACGTATGGGGTGCAATGTTGGAGGTTTACTGCAAGCTTAAAACAAAGCTGAAAACGAACGCCAAACCCTCAAGGAAGCACTTCAGGTTATCTGGGGCAACCTGCCACAGGGACCGATCGACAAGGCTGTAAAACATTTCTCAAATAAGGCGGCTGGAGGCTGGTGTTGTAGCTTGGAGCTGGTGGTGAACACTTCGAACATTTGCAGTGACAATGGAATTCTGGCATTTGATCATTATTTAACTGTGTTGTTTCAAAGATGTTATTAAATTGGTGTTGTAGCTGCAACATTTTTGAATGCTGAACAATCGGTAGGCGGTCATGTTAAAAAATCTGTAACTTCATCGTTTTTCAACAGAATCAAATTATACTTGGCAGTTAAATCTACAAGGTTTTAGTAAATAAATGCGTAAAATTTCAAATTAAAATTCCGAACGGTTGCTGAGAAAACAGCAAAAAACTTTAGGGGTCCACTTTTTTGCCGCACCCTGTACATGGCCAACTGACTGGTCTTGTTAGTTCATTACACAGTGACAGATGCAATCAGTGGAAGCACACTAATACTGCGGAAGCAACTGCTAAGCACACAATACTACTGACAACCTCTGGTAACAGTCTAACTGTACTACATGAATACATATATAGCTGTCTTGTACATTACAAATTTCATATAATATGACACATCGCTTCATACCATATATACCTGTCAAACTATAGTGTCTAAGATTCTAAGATTGATTGATACATAAAATATACATATTTAACAGAAATATATGAGTACATCAAAATATCAGCAACACATGCAAATAATCCGTAAAAACAACAGAATTCAATAATACAATTCAGATATTCGGTTGTACATATATTTATTAAGAAAAATGGGAATTCACACTGCAACATAGTACACTGTATTGTGACAATATTCATTCACTATAACTGATAACTTGTACACGCACTGAGTATTTATAGGCACCATTATTACACTACAACGAACATACACGAAAGTATTAAATAATAGTTGCACTCAAACAACATCATATTTACATCAGCATTGCACATCGCCCGGAACAACTCACAAATGACAACAGTGCTCTTAACTTTGCACAAACAATAACAACAATAGCAATCACAAATAGCAAATACAACAGTACTGGCAGCATAATAACTAAGTAAATTAACAGAAGATATTCAACTCGTTTCCAGCCCAAGGGGAAAATACCAAAAATACTTGAGTTTCAACCCGGTGGCAGGACTTGAAAAATGCTACATCTACTATAAGTGATGATTGAGGTTGGAAAAAAAGCTCATAGCTGGTCCTGCACAAAGTCTTGATCATTTCACAGAAAATTAGCAAGAAAAACTGAAAAGATGAGCCAATTAGTGCAAGGTCAACAGTCAAAGACAAAAGCGACTATCAAAGCAAACGTTATTCGGCGTGTAGGCCTATACAGCATGCTGCAGCAACAACTGACATGAACTATATTTACACAACGTCACCAACCGAATCTAGCGCTTAGAAGAAGCAACGGAAAATGTTACTTCACTCATGTCTCACAACTAACATGGAATCATGACGTCCACCTTGACCATATCTAGTCCAGTCATCAATAAAATGTTGACAATACAGACAACAACGTGAGCAGCTACATGGTCCATAACGACAGATATTCTCATGTTTCAACCAACGTCAAATTTTGACTGAATACTCAATCTTTCAAAAACAAAATTAAACAAATGAGCACACAAACAATTTAATATAAATTAGCTAATGTAAACAAATATTACCGCAGTTCAGTCTTTATAATGGTATTCTGTATATTTCTGCATGCACTCAGTTAAAACAGCATCAATGCTATCATTACCATAATGATAATCTTAAAGTAACAATCCAACTATATACATAGTCACACAATACATTAAACAGCGGATCACTTTGTGCTACACCAATCCCGGAATGCATGCCAGAAATGGAAATCCAAAAAAGCGAAATGTAAAGTTGCATTCCATCTAATCTTTTGTTATTTTTTAAAGAATATAATTCCCAAGAACGTGTGTAGTAATGAACTTGTTCGTTTTATTGCTTTACTTAATGGTAATTTGTTAGTATTCTAGCATGATGCATGCAAAAAATATTCAGTAGCTTTGAAAAGCTATCAGATATCTATATAGCAAGTCATTTGCTGTAATCGCTTTACAAATCAGCTAGCTAGATTACACCAGTGCCAGCAATATAAACTGCACAATATATTGTGCTCCCAAATTCCAAGCACACAAAACAAAAAACGTAAAGACGTGTATGTTTTGCTGCACAAAAATAAAAGCACATTCACACTATGCAACTGGCTTGTCAACTTTGATCCACAGTAAAAACATGTTTTCAAACCTTAGCTGCATTGCCATATTATAATTCCAATCAAGCAGCATGACATAACTAGAAGCGTCAACACCATATAAACTTTAGAGCAAATGCTCCATCATAAAAGAAAGGAAAAGGTTTAGCCGTTCAGGGCGGGAAAAGTTACAGGGTGTGCCAAAAATGACCCAACTTGTTTTTGCCAGAACTCATCAAATCTAAACCAAATTTGATAATTTTTGGCACATAGATAACCAAGACGATAGGATTATGTAAGGCATACTCACTGTCCACCTCACATAATTTATGTTAATGCACTACCGTGTAAAAAGCAGATGCTCCAAATTGTTACACTACGCGGTGATTATCAGTATCAGATTGCTCACTTGTGCATTATCAATTCCACAAAGGACACCATGGGATTTAATAATTTTGTGGTATTAAACATTTTATGCTGAAAACAGCAGACAACAAAATACTGATTGATGAGCTTAAAACACATATTTCCATGAATGAGTGCTGTGCATTTTGATCAGATGATCGTTAATGTCAGCTGTCATGCTGTCAGCCATGGCATCATGTCAGGGGCGTCATTTCAGTAAATTGTTGGGGGTCTCAGTGACCTCAGTGATCCAAGTCTGCGAAACGTATTGTTTTTGCAGCAGTAACACTGTTTCAAAGGTACGATTTACAGGGAAAAAACTAAAATCGTAAATCCTTGGGGGTCCGTAGACCCTTTCAGCCCCTTCCCCTAAATGATAACTGATTGATGCATGATTGATACACCCTGCATCACGTCTAAGCCATTGTGTAAATTTTGGGCATGAATTCTGATGATATGAAAGCAAGTTGTTACAAAAACTTATATTTCTGCTGAATAAATCAGATTTTGGCTTATTGTGTGCTTGATAAGTCATTAGAACTTTACGGAGACAATGGGTCACTTCACTTTTTGACTTAGACTTTCGCTGAGTCTAAACTTCGGTTTAAGTACCTACTAAAGTCAAAAAGTGAAGTGATTTCGCTGAGTCCAAAAGTACCTACTTAGACCAAAGCTGAGCTGAACTAACCTGGCTAAAGTCGGTTCGATTTGCATGGAAGAGATAGCTTTAGCCCTTAGGGCTTAACTTTCGTTGAGTCTGAATCC